>Ga0208784_1000501_pt1 | contig 18831 bp, 23 predicted proteins | sample DEB19_08_DNA_FD_184531 | JGI IMG/M metagenome (GOLD analysis project Ga0208784, IMG submission 184531) | Aqueous microbial communities from the Delaware River and Bay under freshwater to marine salinity gradient to study organic matter... | ecosystem: Environmental > Aquatic > Marine > Coastal ... | reverse complement strand
ACCACGTCTTGTGCGTGAACCCCTCGTCCTTCGCGGCCGTGTCCTTGATGTCTTGGATCAGCATCGCCGACTCGGTGCGAGCGACGGTGTCAGCCGACGAGGGGATCTCGTCGCCGAACGCCTGGTCGAGCCGCTTCGACAGTTCGTCGACGGAACCCGCGCCACCTTCGCGGAACGTGCGCGTGATCACCTTGCGGAACGCTTCGCGCCGCTTCGACTGCACCTGCACGAGCGAGGCCGTCTGAGAGGCCGCCTTCGCGTACCACTTCGGATCGCGGACGCTGATCACCTCGAAGCCGCCGAAGGTGTTCCGAGCGGAGTTGAGAGCGTACGTCGCGACCGGGTCCATCACGCCGCGGAGGTACTCGTTGGCATCGGCCGTCCACTGCGCAGGAGTGCCGAGCACGTAGTCGAGTTCCATCGGCGTCAGTTCCGGAAGGTCGCCGATCGCCTTGTTGAGGAAGCGCGGGATCGCGCGGAGCCTGTCGAGAACCTCCTGCGCCTTCGACTTCTCGAACTGCGACACGCGACGCTTGACCGACTGCACCTGGCGGGGAAGACGCTTCGGCGCCTTGACCCGCACGACGCGAGCGGACGCTTCGACGGGTGCCGGAGGTGCAGGCTCGGCCGCGGGAGGAGGCGGAGGCGGGAGTTCCGGCTCGGCCGGAGCCGCAGGCATCCCGAGCCCGAGCCGCTCGTTCACCTGATCGAGCGTGTAGCCCATCATGACTAGGGCGTTGGCCTGCTGCACCTTCTCGGTCATGTTCGGCTGCAACGCTTCCACCTTCGTCAGGTCGAACTCCACGTAGGTGTCGAGCGTTTGGTTCCGGCTGTACGGCTCGAAGAGCCACGACCACAATGCATCCTCGATGTGGTGCAGCCGGGGGATGACCGTCTGCTCCCACGTCTGCGCACGAGCGGCGAGCGCGGCCGCGCGGTTGTACTCGGGCGTGTCGCCGATGTCGAACGGGTTGACGCCGAGCGCGGCGAGGACCTCGGCCTTGTGCCGATCGAGCATGTCTCCGAACGCCATGTCCTTCGGAGTCACCGTCGACCGCTCGTACTTCAGACCGCCGGAGAGGATCGCGACGCGGGACGCTCGGATCGCGCCCTTGTGACGGTCCTCCCACTGCGCACGCAGGGCGGCCACTTCCTCCGACGGCAACGGCTGGTCGGAGTACAGCACCCCGCCCGGGTCGGCACCGTTCGAGAGCAGGGCCGCGTTGTAGGCGTTCGCCTTCACGTCGAAGCCCAAGGCCACGAGCACGCACGACAGCGGCGACAGACCGCGGGTCGGCTCGTCCGGGTTGAACGTGCGAAGGAACCCGACCTGCTCGGCCGTGAACACGTACGACGACGAGTTGCCAGCCGACAACTTGTAGCCCATCACGAGCCCGGACTTCGGGTCGATCTGCGGAGTCATGCGCCCGGCAGGCAGCACGAGAAGCTCGCGCGGGATGTCGCCCGACTTATACGGACGAGCACCCTCGCCGTAGGCCGCGACGTACGCCTCGCCGTAGATGTCGAGGTAAGACGACACGGCCTCGAAGAAGGCGTACGACGACATGAGCGGCGACGGCTTGTCGAGCAGCCGCTGCCACGGGTCGTCGCTCGGAACCGGCTGACCTTCGCGGGTGCGCTTCGTGCCGCGTTTGACGATGCACGGAGTCGACGCGACGTAGCGGCCGATCGCTCGGACGCCTGCGTACACCCACGGCGACTGCGCATAGGGTGATGTGATCTCGGCGTCGCCCTGTTGCAGGCTGCGGTTCGTGACCACGAGGAACGGGTCGTATGCCTTCGTCGTCGTCGTCAACTGCTTGCGACCGAGCGCCACTTGGACGCCCGTCGCGATGCGCTCGAAGAGGTTCATTGGATCAGGGGCCTCCGTGTGCCAGTGCCTCCGAACGCGATCACCAAGGCGTCGCCATGGTCAGGCGAACGCTTCAGACGCTCGCGTAGAGCGTCCTTCGATTCGATCGTGATGCGACCCTTGCCGTCGAAGGCGTAGGTCGGCGCTGCGAGGTCTGCCCACATCGCCTTCCATTGTACGGGCACTCGGAGCGACTTCTGCCGGATCAGGCCGCGCACGACCCAGTGCAACTCTGCTTTGCGGTTCGCGAACATCGCGTCACGTCCGAGCAGCGTGCCCCAGTCTCCGACGGGTGCCGCGCCGAAGTCAACAGGCGACACTCGGATGCCGTCTTCGCGGAGGCGGTCGACGACGCCGGCTCCCATGCCCGTCGCGTCGACGCCGACGAAGCGGCCCTCGACGTTGTGCCGGCGCATGGCGTCGCGCAGCCGGCCTGCGGTTGCCATGAGGTCCTCGCCTTGCCACGCCTGCACCTCGACGACGGTCCGGCTCGCGTCGACGACGCACAGCACGGATTGGTCGGTACCGAACCGGGCGACGTCGAGGCCGATCCGCGGCGAGTCGGTCGCGCCCGTCGGCACGTCGGCCGCCACAAGGTCGTCGATCGTCAGGATCGTGTTGCTCGCCGTCTTCGGGAACTCGCCGAGCACGCGACACGACCACACCGGCGATCCCTCGCCCTCGCGTGCCCGAACCTCGTCGACCCACTGACGGGTGACGGCACCCGGGATCACCTCCTCGCCCGAGATCACGTTCGGGTGATCGAGACACGAGATCGTGATCGTGTGGAACAGGTCCGGCCGCTGGGCCGCCTCGTAGCAGAACCCCGACGGCGTCGTCGGGTTGTAGGCCATCACGAGCCGGGAGCCGCCCGACGACATGAGCGAGTCGATGGCCCCCCACATCCGATGGTCGACGCCCTCGGCCTCGTCGACGACGATCAGCGTGGCCGGGCCGTGGATGCCTTGCAAGGCCGTCGGGTCGTCGACGGAGACGGCATCCGCTCGCCATGACGGAGCGATGCGCCATTCGCGCTCGAGGAGCTCGCCGGGCATCTCGAACTTGGCCTCGCGGTAGAGCCGCTGCACCTCGGCCCACAGAACCGTGTGCACCTGTCGGTTGGTCGAGGCCGTGCAGACCACGCGAGCGTTCTGATGGCTGCACATCCACTCGTTGACGAGGCCGCCGAGAAGGCGGGTCTTGCCCGTTCCGTGGCCTGACTTGATGGCGACCCGACGGTGCTTGCGGATGGCGTCTAGGACTTCGACCTGCTTCGACCAGGGCGTGTAGCCGAGCACCTCATTCGGGAATGCTGCCGGATCCTTGAGGAGTGCCATGTTCCTTGGACTTGAAGTAGTCGACGATCGTCGGCTTCAGGCTGTGGGCGATCTCCTGCTTCGGACGCCAGTCGTCGCCGCCGATCACCTGGAGAGCCTTCAGGGCCAACGCGCCGTCCGGCTCGCGGTCCTTGAGTTCGTCGCCCTCGATGCACCCTAGCAGCGACTCGACCAACTTCGCTCGGAACTTCGACTTGGCCTCGTCGATCTTTGTCGAGTTTGTCGGATTGGCGTCGCGCCAATCGTAGGCCGTCTGCCGATGGAACCCGAGTTCCTGAGCGGCATCGGCGATCGACCGCCCACGCTCCAGAAGCCGGAGGAAGGTGTCGACGTGGTGTATGAACTCTCCGCGACTCATGCCTTCATTCTAGCGCGGCCACGAACTCGCCGAGGCTCCGAGCACCGATCACCTTGACGTTGCAGTCGAGAGCCTTGCGTCGCCACTCAATCTGCTCCGGACTGAAGCGGCCTTTGAACGTCTTCACCTCGACCGCGAGCATCCGTCCGTCCGGCAGGTATCCGATCAGGTCGGGCGTGCCCTTCGGAGCCCCGTGGACGATGTTGCCCGTCATCGAGCGGAACACACCGCAGTTGACACGGAACAGGCACGGGACCCTGTCAGGGTTCTCCCGTGCCCATTCGACGATCGACCGTTGGATCTCGGCTTCCGACATCAGATCATGGTAGCCGCCAACTTCTCCTTGAGTTCATCGGCATACGTCTCCTGCACGGCGATCATGCCGCGCGTGAGCATGGCCGGATCCTTGACCCATGTCGAGTTCCCGATGTACTGCACGTAGAGAAGTTGATGGATGCCATACATCAACTTCGTCGACCGCAACCGGAACCGCAGCATCAGGTCGTAGTCGTCACACCACGGCAGGTCGCGGTAGCCGCCGATCTTGAAGTACTCCGACCGCCGCCACGCTCGGACATGGTTTGGGCAGAGGCCCATGTGCATGATCGTCGGGTTGTCGACCCCGTTGACGACGTACCTGCCCTCGACGTCGTGGAGGTCGGCGACGCGGAACCATCGGCCGTCTTTGAAGACGCTCCTGTACTTCCACAACGGCGACTGGTACTCGTTGCAAGTGCCGTCGGCCTTGACCTCGGCGAACTTCGAGTAGACGAATCCGACTTCGGGCTTGCCGTTGAAGACCTCGACGATGCACTCGAGAGCATCCGGCATCAGTTCGTCGTCGTGGTCGAGCTCGACGATGATCTCGGCCCGAGCCGCGGCGACGGCCGTACCCTTGAGGTAGCCGATGCGGTTGGTCACCGGCATACCGATCTGCGTGTGCACTTCCTCGAGGTGGTCGACTTCCTCGCCGTCGTGCACCAGGACGATCTCGAAGTCCGTGAAGGTCTGACGCATGAGCGATCGGAGAGCGTGACCATTCTCGAACGTCGCGACCCTATGCGTTGAGACGATCACCGACACCTTCGGAGCGAAGTACTCCGGGTCGTTGAGTTGCGCGAGGCCCGTCAACTCGGTGCACCGGGCAACGTCGGCCCACGTCGGCCTGGTCTCAAACCTCTTCACGATCCGCCGCTGCCACGGCCGCAAGTCTTCGAGGCAGGACTCGGCATCGCCGTAGGTCATGATGCACGTCGCGTTGCGAGGCCATCGCCCCCACTTGAGGTCGCCAAACCTTCGGGTCTCAAGTTCCATCGCGCCTACGACGTGAACGTCGCCGAGTTCCTTGAGGAGTTCCTTGTCGTCGGTGTAGAGGTAGCCGCGGTACATCAGCCGTCCTCCTCGACGCCGTCGCGGACGCGCTTCAAGTCCATGCCGTCGTTCCTGTCGATCTCGAAGGCCGAGAGCATCCGCTGTCCCATGAAGTCGTTGAAGAACTTCGTGAAGGCCGCGTCGTCGAGCAGTTGGAGACGGCCCTTGGTCACGTTGAAGACGGACCAGGAGTCGGGACGCCGACGCACCTCGAAGACCTCCATGCAGTACGTCAGGTACATCGACGGTTCGTGGTAGTACGAGAACCGCTGCTCTGCTTCGATCTGATCCTTGATGACATCCGCGGGGTTACGAAGTTCCTTGCTCATGACTTCTCCTTGCGCTTCTTCAGGAAGCGTTCGACGATGGCCTGTCCGGTTCCGGCAGGCGCAAGTTCTACGGGTTCGACTGTCGGTGCAACAGTCGCCACTGACTGTCGCGGCATCACGTCGGCGACGACGACGTCAGCACGTGCCAACAGTGCCTCGAGATCGTAGCCTCGGCTGCTGCACCACCTATCGTCCAAGGCATGGAAGCGTCGCAACGCCTTAGTGGCGAGTTCACTGTCGCCCTTGCACAACTTCAACAGACGCTCGAGTGCCTTGCGTTCGCGTCTGTCGAGGTCCTCGAACGACGTCGACGGCATCTTCCGGTCCTCTCGGATCCTGACCCACTCCTGGTGGAGGTCGCGGACCTGAGCGAAGCGAACCCCTCCACCCCCGGAGGGGGGGGCTTGGGGGGGGTTCTCCTCTATTCTCCTCTCTTCTGTTCCGTGCGTGCGTGCGTATGCGTGCGTGCCCAAGCGTGCGTGCGCGCGTGCATGCGTGCGTGCGAGGCCGCCGAACTCGTGGAGGGTCGCGCCGTCGTCGACGAACCCCGAGCGGAGCCACACGGTCCGGAGGCCGTCCGCGTCGCCGGTGAAGCGACAGATCCGCGCGAAGTCGTCGGCGGTCAGCACGTCGACCCGGCCGTCGGTCCGGTGAGCCCTCGCCCAGCACGTCAGCCGAACGAACTGGCCGACGGCGACGTCACGGGCCGCGACGGGGTCGACGCCGAGCCCGACGAGGGCCGCGGCGAGGTCGACCGTCTTCGGGTGGTCGAAGATGGATCCGAACACTTTGACCCACAGGCCGTGCATCAGAAGGCCCCTCCGTTGGCGTAGAACGCCATAAGGGACGTTTGGAAGGCCTCCTTGGCTTCGGACACCGACGCGGCCTCCCAACGCCCTATAAGCCGTCCTGCGAAGTTCCGCTCCCGACGCTCCTTCGGGCAGGTCTCACCCCCTTCGACGTGCCGGACCCACCACCCGATCAGGTCAGCGAGGATCAGCCGCTCGATCTTGAGGTCGCGGTCGATCGTCAGGCAGTGGTCGGTCGCACCCTCCTCGAGGCCGAGGGGATCGAGGGTCGCTCGGACCCCGTAGATCGTCCACCGCTCGGCGTCCATGATGGCCATGCACATCCGGCACTGGATCTCGTAGTGGAGGGGCGGTCGGTCGCCCCACTTGGCCGCCGACTTGTCCGAGAAGATGGTCTTGAGTTCCACTCCGTGGGTCGAGTCGATGATGCGGTCCGGAGTGCAGGACAGGAACGGGAAGGCCGGATGCCTGTAGGTCCGAGCCGGGTCCTTCAATGCCCAGCCTGTCACCTTCGCAAGCCGCTCGGCCGCCGCGGCCTCGAGGGCGTTGCCTGCTTCGGAGTACGGCGACTTGCGATCGGCGACGGGCACTCCGCGCTTCTCGAGCCACACGTCGTACGGGGTTCGGTACGGGTCGACGCCGAGCACCGCCGCGGCCTCGGACGCACCGATGGAAGACTTCCGATCGAACTTGCTATCGAATGACATCTCACGCCTCCGGGTCGCCGAGCGACATGTCGAAGAGCACTTCTTGGGACGGCTTCGGAGTCTTGGGCTTCGGTAACTGGCTGTCAAGGTGCCGACGAAGATCGTGGATCGTGCCGATGGTCGCGAGCTTCTTGGTGCTAGTGTCCCGCCAACCCCACACCACCACCCGTACCCATAGGTACTCGACGAGTTTGGCGCGAGCGGCGATCTCCTGAGTGTTGGGAGCGTCTTTGAACTTGGGTGACAGAAAGAAGTTGTTGCGCTTCTTGTTGCGACAGAAGAATGCGATCCGTGGCCGATTATCAATGCGCCAATGCTCCACTGTCAGTGCGCCCGTCATGACCGTCAGTGCGCCGACGGCAAGGTACGGATTCCTATGACACTTGCCTCTGTAACCGATTTGCTCGGCGAAGTCATCGATCTCGGCCTGGGTGACGTAGCCTTCGATCTCCGGTGTCACATCATTCTCCTCTTGAGGGCGAGCACGGTCGCCTCCTTCATTCCGACTTGCACCTCGTGCAGAACCATCAGGGCCTCAGGGAAGGTCTTCGTCTTCGTCAACTTCGTGGCAGCCGTGAGCAGCAGGGGGTGCATCACCTCCACGAACGCCTCGAGGGATTCGTTCCCCGTCGATTCCCGATTCGGGATCATGATCTTCTTGCGTGGCAAGGTAGGTCTCCATCAGTGTGAATCGTTGCGACACGAACTCCTTGATCCGTCGGAGGTGAGCGGCCATCCGCTGCCGCTCACCGTCCTCAGGATCCATGGCATGCACCGCACGGCACATGCGCATGAGCCGCTCCGACACGGCGAGCCACTCGCCCATGAGGGCCAGTTCACCCGCCGTGTAGTTCCCTCGCGGGACCGCCTTCTTAGAAGGGGATGTCTTCGACATTGGCATCCGTTGCGTCGGGCGGGTTGAACTTGGAGGGTAGCGGGGCCTTGAACAGCGACCAGTCGATGAAGTCGCCGCGGACCTTGCCCTGGGCGAGCAGCATCCGGCCGACGAGGAACTCGTTATGCACGTCTTCGCGCATAAAGTCGTCGAGGCTGACGCGCCGCTTCGAGAGGTTGTCGAAGTCCTTGTCGGTGCACACGACCGTAATCAGCCGCTCGAGCTTCCACACGAGCGTGCCGCGGGTCGGAGCGAAGTAGGAGATCTCGCCTTCGTGATTCGACAAGGTCACGGCCAACTGGGGGTTGCCGTTCTTGTCGGTGATCAACTGACCGTCCTTCTTGCGGGAGGTCACGCGAGCCACCTTGACGACGTGCTTGCCGGGGCCGAGTTTGGCACGGTTGCCGCCTTCCTGAGGGGTGTCATTCTTGAGTCGGTTCCAGTCCATGGTTCACCTCACTTCATCGCGCGAAGCCGCGCGAGAGCCTTGCGGAGCGCGTCCGCGTTGTCCTTGTTGTTGTCGATGTGGGTCTTCGCGGCCGCGACCACCTCGGTCGGTGCCGTCTTCAGGAGTTCGACGGCCTCGGCGTACATCGCCGCGCAGTCGGCCGGCGCAGCGTCGACGGGCTTCGGCCCGAGTTCGCGGACCTTCGCGTACGCTTCGTACGACGTGTCGATGACCGACGGTGCGCCCTTCGTCCGGCACTTGGCTTCCCACGCACCCGGCGAGAGCCGGAGGACGTGACGGCCCGTCGAGATCAACTTCTCGTCCTTGGTGACGGAATGCTCGATGTCGGCGTACGCGATCGTGTCCGCCCATCCCATGAGCAGGCCGACCGACTTGGCGTGCACGCCCAACTCGAAGCGTGAGTAGTCGGTCCCGGCCGGGTTCGTCACCTGGCGGACGACGCTGTGCGCCAGGAGGAGCACCTCGACGCCCTTCGACGAGCGGAGACGGTCGAGACCCGCGAGCAGGTCGGACCACTTCTCCGAGGCACGCATGTAGCCCTTGCCGTACGGGATCGCCTCGATGGATTCAACCGCGGCCTCGGTGCAGACGTGAGCGAAGATCAACTTCTCGAGGGCATCGAGCGTGTCGATCACGCAAGTCTTGAACTCGGTCGGCCAGTCATTGACGACGTCGAGAACCTGTTGGAACGTGGTCGGGTGGATACGAGCCACGTCGAGGTTCGACGAGCCGCGTTCGACGTCGATGAAGAGGGCCGACGGAGCCTGCGAGGCGAACGTGGACTTGCCCGTGCCGGGACGACCGTACACGATGACGCGATCAGGGGTGCGGACGGGGCCGCGAAGGACTTGCAACTTCACTTGGACATCTCCTGTTGAAGGAACTCGATCTGTGCGGCGATCACCTCTCGCCGCGACAACTTCAGCAACGTGCAGAGGAGCGGGAGGTGCCGCTCCGGAATGAGTAGGCCGCGCGCCCAGCGCGACACTTGAGCCTCGGAGACATTGAGGAGGGACGCGACGTACGCGCCTCCACCGATGGCCGTCAGATGATCACGGAGGGTCATGAGCGGACCTTCCGTCGCAGGGCCTCGATATCGGCGAGGAGTTGGTTGACCTTGTTCCAACCGGCGACACAGAGTCCGGTGACGAAGAGCAGGGTCAAACCGAGGGCGATGGTTACTTCGAGCAGATCGTTGTAGTTCATGAGGGGTCTCCGGATTCGGTGCGACGGAAGTCGTCGATCCAGATGGATCGCGCTTCCGACAGGTTGAGGTGCTGACGCTTGAGGAGGTCGATCGCGGCCCGGGCCTTCCGGACGCGAACGGGCTCGTGCATGGTGACGACGCGAAGAAGTTGCGCAGCGATCGAGCCTTCGATCTTCTTCAGGTAGGCGTCGATCTCTTCGATCGAAGCCCGCATCGCGATCACCTTCGGATTCGTGAGTGCGTGCCAGCGCATTGGACATCTCCGTCCACTTGGGACGCAACCATCCTAGCGCCTTGTCATGTCATGTCAAGCCCGATTCTAGATTCTTCCAATATTCTACGGATTCGCCTTATTCTGTAGGCTTCTTGGAGTCGAGTTCCGACAGGATGTCGCCAGGCAGAATCTCGGTCACGTGCACCAAACGGTCGATTCGGAACGCCTGATAGAACGGCGTCTTGACCTCGACGATCTCCGGAATCACTTCGCAGTCTTCGGAGACCGAGAGCCGTTTGGCCGCCGACCAGTTCCCTTTGGTGACGATGATCCTTGTCGATCCGTCGTCGAAGCAGAGGCGGTAGCACTTCGCGCCTTCCCATTCGACGTAGCGTTCTTCCTCAGAGAACCGTTGAAGGATCTCGAGGAAGGAGCGAGGCTCCGAAGGATCTCGACTCCTGTCTTCGTCGCCACCACTTGGATCTGGAATCGCTTCGGCCATAGCAGCACCATGTAGTCCGGGTGAAGGTTCTCGAAGGTGAAGCCGTTCTCGATCGCGTAGTCGTCGAGCTCGTGAATCTTGTAGGCTCCGACTTGGACGCCGTAGCGCGTGCGGCCTTTGACCACCGTCTCGCTGATACCCGAGCGGTGCGTGTGCCCGGCCACGATCACGTCCGAGTCCCGATGGTCGAAGCGGTGCGCCTTGCCAACACCGTGGGCCGGGTTCCAACCCGAGTTTCCGGTCACCTTGTGCCGGAGGCAGAACTGGTAGTCGACGCCATGGAGGCCGACCGTCAGGTTGAGTTCGTACGGGTGATATGGCACGTGCTCGCAGAACTTCTCCATGATCGAGTCGAGCGCGGAGAGCCCGGTCAACTTGCCGGAGATCAGGTCGTGGTTGCCTGCGCAGACGCCGATGAGCCGTCCGGTCTTGTACATGCGCCCGAGGAACTCACCCGCCGCCCGGACCTCGCCGGGGAAGTCGACGGGCGACTTGCGGCCCTCGTGCATGACGGTCCTCCAGATCATCGAGTCGAGGATGTCGCCGATCGAGATCGCGTAGATCGGCAATGGACCTTCCATGAGGGAGAGCACCCACTCAAGCCGGTCGTAGTCGACGCCAACAGAGCCGACGTGCATGTCGCCGCAGCAGACGACGCCGATCGGAGTCTCGTCGAGCAGGTCGATCCGTCGGAACATCATGTTCGACTGGGCCTGCTTGCGCAGGCTCGCCGACTTCTTCAGGGCCTCCCAAGCGTTCGCGCCGTCGTTCGGGTCGATCGTCTCGTTGACGACCGCGCCGCTGCGAAGGACACGCTCGGGCACGACGGCCTGGAGCATCGGCTTCGGCTCCGGCCACACGCCCTTCGATAGGCTGTCGAACAGTTCGGTGAAGGTGCAGCCGAGCCGTTGGAGGATCGGGTTCTCGGAATAGAACGGAGCCTTGATCGAGATCAGGACTCGACGGAACGCCATCGCGCCTGGTCGGTCGGTTTGCCTGATCAGCACCTCGTATGCGCGGATGCACCACGTCTTCAAGTCTTCGTCGCTGATCCGCTTCACTTCTGCGCCTTCTGTAGCAATGCCTTGAGGTCGGCCTCGTGCACGATGAAGTAGCCGCCTGCGGGAGCGATCGTCCCCACGGTTCCGGAGCCGTCAAGAATGACGGTCACTTCGTCTTGTGCGACGCGAGGCCAGCCCTTCGTCACGTCTTCGACCGGGTGCAAGGTTGCCACCACAATCTCACGAGACTGGCAAGCACACAGAAGGACAAGTAGCAGCAGTAGGCCGCTACGCTTCGCACGGTCAAGCACCTGTTGCATCGGTGTCTCTTCAAGCGGGGTCGATCCGTGCTGCACCGATCCGCTGCGTTGTGACAGCAGCACTTCCTTGATGATCGAGACGATCACACTGAGGAGTGCGGCCCACATCTTACTGCTTGGTCTTGAGCACTGCTTGCTCGATCAGTCCGCGCACCTTGTCGGCTCCCCACTCGGTCAACAGTGCCGCCGCCTTCGGGCCTGCGGTCTGAAGTGCAAGGTCGGTGGCCTTCTTCAGAGCGGCCTTCTTCTCGTCGTCGGTGAGAGTGCCGTCCTCGGACGCCTTCTTCAGTTCGTCGACGTAGGTGGATTTGACGACGGCCACGGCCGAGAGGATCGCCTCGAGGGCCTCAGTCCGAGCCTCGGACAGTTCGGCCTTCTTCGCCACCCAACGCAAGGCGACGACAAGCAGCGACAGCAGGGCGGTCAGAAGTAGATCGGTGATGTCGGGATTCATTGCTTGGCCTTGACGTAGTAGGTCGCGACGGACGCGATCGTGCCGGTGATCACATGTTGAAGGAGCACGGTCCACGGCTTCGATGCCGCGACGGTCTTTTCCAACTCTTTGACGGTTGCATTGAGACGCTCGACAGCCTCCACGAGACTGTCGTGTGCTTCCTTCATGTTCGCGATGGCCTGCGCGTTCAGTGCGGTCTGCACCTTCAGGTCATCGGCTGGAGTGCGTGTCGAGGGGTTAGGAGATGTCATCGTCGTCGAACCAAGGAATGGATTGAGCCACTCGACACGTTGTCAGAATAGTGCACCGTAGACGGTGAACAGAACGGCCACACCGAACATCGCGCCCATGACGAACGCGAGCCGGCCTTGGCCTTCGACGCGAGACGCAATCAGTCGGACTTGGGCTTCGAGTTGCCCAAGCCGGACTTCGAGCGTCTGTCGCGTCAGTTTGGTCACATGGTCACCGTGTAGTTGACGACCACCACAAGATCGGTCAGCGCGGTCGCCGAGCCGTTCTTGGTGATCGCGATCTTCAGGACAGAGCCGGACGTCAGCGATCCGGCCGTGTTGTTTTGATTGATGCCGACCGCCGTGCCGACATTCGCGGTTAGCGCGGTCGCAGCCGTCGATAGGGCCGCCGACTGGAGGTCGGAGCCGCCCTGCTTCGAGACCATGAAGGTCCAGTAGTTCGTTGCGTTCGTTGCGATTGAGGTGCTGTTGAGAATGTAGACCTCTGAGATCGAGATCGCACCCGTGCACACCGTGAGCAACTTCGTCGCGGTCGCCGACAGGTCGCCGACGTTGCAGATCAACTGCTGCACCATCGACGTCACCTGACCGAAGTGCACCGCGTCGCCGGAGACCGTGCCGTTGGCGAGGCCCGTGATCTTCGTCGAGCCCATCGCGATCGCGCCCGTCATCGTGCCACCGGCGAGCGGGAGCGACCCACCCGATGCCGTCTCGGTGTTCGTGAAGAGCGTCACCCACGCGGAGTTCGCCGCGTTGCGGATCTTCAGGACGTTGCCCGAAGACGTGTCCAACCACAACTGCCCCGCGACTGGCGACGTCGGAGCGGTCGCCGAGCGGAAGAGGTTCTGCAGGGCCGAGAAGTTCGTGTTGATGGTTGACCGGCTCGCGGAGAGCGTGTCGGTCGAGTTGATCGTCGTGATGTCGGCCATGTCAATATTCTACCCTTCGGTCGGTTCGAGGAATCGCGGCGACGCCATCGGTGCCGGGTCATACGTCCACCCCGGCGCGCACCGCTCGTCGGGTTCGAGTTGCACGGTGAGCATCTCAGGCCACGGCGAGTCGCCGCCGCCCCAGATGACGACGTTATCGACCACGAGGGTCGTCGGGTTCACGAGTGCGTAGCGCATCAATCGAACTCCCAACAGAACACGACGACACCGTTGCCACCCGCGCCGCCGCTTCCGCCTGCGACGCCCGACGCTCCACCACCACCGCCGCCGCCGGAGCCGCGCCATCCGGCTCCACCGTTGCCGCCTGCCGCGTTCGTGGTGGTGTTGCCGCCTTGGCCACCGCCGCCGCCACCGTGAAGGTAGTTCTGTATGTCAAGCACGTCGGGGAACGATTGAAGCGCGAGCAGCACTTCCCATCCCTTCGAGCCGTACGTGATGGCGTCGAGTCCCGCGTTCCCGAACGTCGCCCAGTCGGCAGCCGTCGAAGGACTTGAGATCGTCGGGCCGAGGTGGATCGCATACGAAGATGAGGCTCCCTTGCCGCTGCCGCCGTTGCCGCCACCGACCGAACGATTGGACGGGAACTGCGTCTGCGTTCGCGCGTAGTTGCCGTTGGTGGTGTCGCCTGCTCCGCCGTTTTGGCCACCGAATCCGCCATACGGAAGCGTTGTGTTCGCGGTTCCTCCTGCTCCCGTCGTCGTCGTCCCTCCCGAGCCGCCGCCGCCGCCGACGGAAGTGTGCGCAAGTGCCGCATAGCCGTTTGAGGTGCTTCCGTATCGAGGAGTGTTCAGGAAGCGGACTTCGGAGTTGCCTCCCGACGTTCCCGCGGTTCCGTTCGTTCCGTCTGCGGTCGATCCTGCTCCGCTGCTTCCTCCCGCTCCGATGGTGACCGTGATCAAGTGCATGCCAAGATTGCGAAGGATCGCGACAGGTTGCCGACGTTGGATATAGATACCCGCGCTCGCCCCGCCGCCGCCGCCTGCCGCAGCGGTTGCAAGACCGAATCGACCGCCTCCACCTCCACCGCCACCACCGAGGATCAGGTACGAGACATACTTCGCATTGGGCACGAACGGGATCGTAGACGTCGTCGTCTCGTACACTTGCCAAACACAAGGACGGACGATGCCGAGCGTGCCGCTGCCGACTCCGTTGTAGAGTCCGTCGTTCATCAGTAGGTGCTTCCGAAGACGTGGATGTTGAACGTCTCGGCCTTCTCAGTCGCCGCGTACAAGATGCACGAAGCGGCCGAGACCTGACCTTGCATCACGAGGCCGACGAGTTGAGGGACGGTCGATTGGAATGCGGGCTGCGTCGCGGAGACGGTGATCGCCGGAACCGGGATCTCGGCGATCAGACGCTTCGTCGTGCCACCGTCGATGCTGAGGAAGAATCGCACCGTGCCTGCTGTCGTCGTGCCTGTCGCGTTGATCATGATCGACGCGATGCGCTTGCCGACGCCGCTTCCCTGCGCGGTCGACGGGCCTGTCGCCACTGCGACGGTCGTGCCCGATCCGTCGCGTGCCGTGTTTGCTGCCGAGATCTGATTGATCTCGACCGTCGGTGCTGTTGAGTATTGAGCAGAGGTTGCCATTAGATGATCCCGTTGAAGAAGAACATGTAGTCGGGTGCGGACGTGCCACCACCGCCTGTGTTGGCGATCCAGTTGAGACCAGTCGTTTGTGCAGAGTCAGCCGACAGAATGTAGCCATCTGTGCCGACTGGCAACCGCGCCAACGCCGACGACGTGCGCGTGAGAATGTCGCCCTTCGTCGTGAGCGTGGTCGTGCCGCCTTCGACGCCTTGAGCACCCTGAGCCCCTTGCGGACCCTGCGCGCCTTGGGCTCCGTCGGCTCCCTGTGGACCCGTCGCACCCTGCGCGCCCGTTGCGCCTTGGGGTCCCTGAGGGCCCGTGTCGCCTTTGACGCCCTGAGGGCCGATAGCACCGACATCGCCTTGCGGACCTTGGGCACCTGTCGCGCCCTGCGGACCCTGAGGGCCAATCGCACCCTGAGGGCCAGTTGCACCGACAAGACCTTGCGGCCCTTGGGCTCCCTGCGCACCGTCGGCACCCTTCGCGCCTTGAGGTCCTTGCGTGCCTTGTGCACCTTGCGCGCCTTGTGCACCCTGTGTTCCCTGCGCACCCTGCGCACCTTGGACGCCTTGCGGCCCCTGCGCTCCGGTCGCACCGATGCCCTTGCGAGCACCCGTCGAGTCCATGACGTACCAGCCGTCGTCGTCGTACCCGGCCGTGTCGCCCACGGACAGCGTAGCCTTGAACACCGTGCGATAGACCGTCGAGCCGCTCGTGTCCTTGAAGCGGACGGTGAGCGTGACCGCGGCCGTGTCGATGTTCGAGATGGCCACACCACGAACGACGTGCTCGGTCGACGACGCGGGGGCGGACAGAATCGTGACCGCAGTCGTGCCGTTCAGGTCGGCGTGCTGCACCTTCCCCGTGTACGTCGTCGCGGTGTGCTCGGCATACGAGACGACCGCCGCGGGGTTCGTCGTGGCGACCGCGCCGGCGAGCAGGGCTTCGAGCGTCTGAGTTGTGTTCGCGAGCGTCAGCATCAGATACCTATCGTAACCGTCTTCAGGATGTCGTAGATCGCCGCTCCACCGCCGCCTCCGCTGCCCGGAGCACCTTGCGGACCTTGTGGACCCTGCGGCCCGGTCAGGCCCTGCGGACCGACGATGGAGGCTCCCTGAGGTCCTTGCGGCCCGATGGCGCCCTGAGGACCCGTCGAGCCCTGCGGCCCGTCGGCACCTTGCAAGCCTTGAGGACCCGTCGAGCCTGTGTCGCCCTTCGCGCCGGTCGGGCCTTGGGGTCCCGTGGCGCCCTGCGGACCCGCGATGATGTTCGCGACGGGCGTGACGGTCAGGATCGTCGACGGCACCACCGGACGGGTCGGCGACGTACCCGCCGCGAAGTGCTCGATCGTGACGCCCGTGTCCGGAGTCGACCATATGATCTGCACGTAGTCGTTGGCCGCGAGCGTCGCGACGTAGTTCCACGCGGCGATGAACTCGTGGCCGCCTTTGATCGTGAACTTCGAGTTGGAGTCGGCGAGGTCCGTGCCGTTCTTGCGGAACCAGACGTCGATGTCCGCGTCGCTGCCGCCCGAGTGCGCGAACTGCGCCGAGAACTGGATGTTGTAGGTACCCGCGACGTCGAAGGTGATCTGAGTCGGGTTCCCGCTGCCGTCGTTGACGACGGAGACGCCGTTCGCCTCTTCTTCGGTGGCGAACTCCATCGGTGTGGCCGTGTTCGCCGCGGCCGTCTGATCGGTCGTGTCGATGAACACGCCGTAGTACGGCTCCCATGCATAACTATGCATGACACCGACCACCGACGAGACCTTCGGTTGGTAGCGGTCATGCGGTCGACGGAGCGTGATCTTGACGTCGCCGCTCGTGATCGAGGCCGCCTCCTGGATGACGTGCGGAACGTAGGCCGCGGAGTTGATCTTCGTCTCGACCGTCGGTGTCAGTTGGTCGATGACGTCCGGCCAACCCGTCCACGCCATGATCGAGCCGATGGTCCCGCCCCACGTCCACCCGGCCTCAGCCCACGTCGGATTCGCCGTCGCCTCTTCGCCGGTTAGGTACGTCGTCGCCCACGTCGTGGTCGTGTCCGCCCACGAGCGGCCTGACTCGTCCCACGTGCGGTCGACGGGCTCGAGCGCGGCCGAGACGTTCCACGTCGCTCGGGTGCCAGTCTCCGTGAAGGCCGTCGAGACGTACGTGCCCGTGAGATTCGAGCCCGACAGGAACAGGCTGCCCGACGACACCGACGTGTTCGTCTTGGTGCCCGGGAACCCGGTGTCCGTCACCGTCTCGACGACCTGATACGTCGAACTCGGAAGGACCGGATCAACGCGGACCGTCGCCGACGACTCGGAGAGCACGCCGAGCACCGAGCGGGAACGCACGTAGACGTAGAAGGAAGACGTGAACGGACACGGGATCGAGAACGTATCGGACCGCGTGAACCCGACTCTCGGCTCCCCAGCAAAGAGGGCTCCGTTGCCCGAGTTGTATCGGACCTCGTATCCGTCCACGTGTGACTGATTGGAAGGTGCCGCGATCTTGAGATGCAGCACGCCGTCCGCGACGGTCGCGTGGACGGCCGCAGGCGGGCTTGGGGGCGTTCGGTTGCCTCGCGGGTAGTAGAAGGCTCGCGTGCCGTCCGAAGGGCTCCTGCGGCCGCCGTGGCTGTTTACGGGGGCCACGGAGAACTCGTACATCTGATTCGGTTCGACGTCGAGTTCGGCCGACTCCTCGAAGCGGCCGCGATAGGTCCAAGCCTCGCCGCCTGACGCCACCCGATACCAAACGTCCGCGCGTTGCCATGCCGTCTCGAGTGCCCAGTCCACCCGCACGCGAGCGCACGAGCAGTCCGAAGGCAGGAGATCTTCGGTGACCCTCAGCCGGGTCGGGCGATCAGGAATGTGCCGCGGATCCGGCATCACATCGGTGAACGACTCGATCTCGTCGGGCGTGTCGTTGTACACCGCCGCGGAGTACTCGATCGCTTGGATCCGACGACGGAGGTCGGGCTCCATCGTGATCGACTGGATGCGGAACAGCCGCGGCCAACCCGTCGTGTCGGCACCCATCGCGAACGGATCACCGGCGACGGGTGTCGTCGAGAATGCCGAGCCGAAGGTCAGGGTCGACTGCGTCGCACCGTCGGTCGCCGTTGGTACGCCCGTGATAACCACGTCCTGACCGTTGGCCACCGTCCGGAAGACGACCGTCGAGCCGGACACCGACGGGATCGTCGCGTCCACCTTGATCGTCGTCGAGGTGGCCGCGAGGATCCGACCGCCGTAGCCCTTCCCGGTCGCATCGTGCTGCAACCGGAAGACGTCCATCGGAGCCAAGTGCGCAGCCTCGATGCCCGTGGTGAAGGTCACCGAGCGCAGTTGGTTCTGTGCCTCGAGCAGCCGACGCTTCGCGAGCCGATGCGCTTGGATCGGGCGGGTGATGCCGCGAGCCCTGACGGATTCCTTGCGGACGGCCTCGCCTGCCGCAAGCGCGGATGTCTCCACCTGAAGGGCCGTCTCGGCCTCGTAGTTCGTCTCCTCGTTCGTGTACTGGACCTCGACCGCGTTCGGCCTCGAGCGGTTCCCCGCGTAGCCCACCTCGAGGTCGCGGACGTTGCCCATCGAGAAGACGGCTGAGACGGTCGTCGCCTTGTCCGGCACCGCCTTGATCTTCGACCCGACCATGATCAGGCGGCCGAAGGCACCCGCGGCGATGTCCGTGACGAGGGACCAACCTGACTCTGTCGAGTCGATCAGGATGTCGCACGTCGCACGCTTCCCGGATCCGACCTCGGGCACTTCGTCGCAGTAGTCGGCCCAGTCCTTGAAGGACTGCAGGTCGATGTTGTCCCACGTGATCTGGCCGTTGCGGCCGAGCCCGTGCTCCTTGTTCGTCAGGATGTCCGTGACGATCCACGCGGGATTGTCGGTCCACTGCAGATTGAAGAAGGGCGTCGTCGTCGAGACGCCGTCCCACACCCACACCTTGCGGCCCTTGACGCGAGCCGTCAGGGTCGGCACACCGCCGCCGACGTTCTCAGATCCCAACGCCTTGAGGGCGAGGAGAGCCTTGCCCGTGTACGCGATTCGCTGCGCCGTGATCTCGTTAATGTCTGCGAGTTCGGAGTTGCTGGTGTCCGATTCGGCCGTCGTGCGCGTGATCTCAATCTCGTAGATGCCGCGCGTGAGGTTCTCAACCCGCCGGAGTGTCGTCACCTGATTCCGGCGACCG
>Ga0208784_1000500_pt1 | contig 18852 bp, 45 predicted proteins | sample DEB19_08_DNA_FD_184531 | JGI IMG/M metagenome (GOLD analysis project Ga0208784, IMG submission 184531) | Aqueous microbial communities from the Delaware River and Bay under freshwater to marine salinity gradient to study organic matter... | ecosystem: Environmental > Aquatic > Marine > Coastal ... | reverse complement strand
GTATAAACTGCAGTGGCGTAAATTGGATGACCATTACCAGTTGAATTTACATCTACCCAAATATATCCATCTGTTGGCGTAAGATTTTCTACTTCTGTTTCAGTTAAATAATCTGATCCAGTTCCAAGTTCTGCCCTGTCTTTAATTGTTTGTAGGTGTTTTGCCAAAGATGGTGTTAGCAGATTATTTGGATCAGTGTTTGTTTCATCATATGTTGTAGATCCATATAGAAAAAGTTTTAGGGCATCCTGAATGTCGGCTGGGTCATCGTACCCTGGAATCTTTGTATTAAATAAAGCACCTATATCTTCAGAAGCCATTTTTCATCACCATCCTAAATTATACCACAGTAATCAGGATATGGACAGCCTTATTGGTGCCTATCTTTGACCACTCTCCATCTATAAACTCTACTGCATTCACATCAAATGTTAATTTAAGAATACCGTTTTCTAGTGCATAAACTATTGAAGAAATAGACGCAACTGTAGGATTTGAATTAATAACATTACACTGTATATTAAAGTTTGATGCAGTCAAAGAAAGAGAGGTTGGAATTTGATTTGCTGCAATCATAATATTTGCTAGTCCGTTATCAAAAGTTGCATCATCAATTTTTGCTAAAATAGTTGGCTGTAATTTTAAAAGTTGAACCCAATTACTATTTACATACTGATATAAAAAAGAATATTCATCTGATGTTGACTGAGCATTTATATAAAGATCTTTTGCTAAAGCACCTACTGGAGGATTGTCATTAGGATTTCCATAACCAGCAAAAAACTTTCCGCCTCTTTCTCCTGCAGTACCAACTTCTAAATCTAAATTAATTGTTGCTGGTCCACCTATGACCTCGACAGTATCTACGGATATTGTAGTTTCAATTGCCACTTTATGCTCCCGTTACATCTGCAGTTACAGAAATGGTGCCAGTAAGCAGTGTATATACTTCAGAATCATCTGTTTTTGCAATTTGAACATCGTAAACATATTGTGTTCCTGCTGTTAATTGTCTTCCTATTGTTGGTGTAATAGTGCAAATAATAGTAGTTCTCTGTGTAGGATCATTAAAATCTGCTGTTGCTGTAATAGAGAAATCTGGTGCATGATCTCTGGCAGAAGCAATCATCATGCTTGGTGTATATCCAGTTAAAGGAAAAACTGCGCCAGCAGCATCTTTTGGTGAAATCTCAAATGAATAGGTGTCACCCTTGTAGTAGTTAATGTTGTACGTTGCTGGAAATGCCATAGTTCCTCCTGATTTATTATACCATGTTAGCAGACTGATATTGTAATAGATTTGACTCTAACTATACAATCCATGTCTGCTCGTAACTGAGGTACGATACCGCTAACCTTATCGATTTCATTGGTAAGTGCAAAAGTATGGGTTTCAGAAATCGGGTATTCGTATTGATATTTCAATAATGAAACAAACGTAGTAACTTCATTTTCAGTATCTGGAAAGTATGACCTACACCATAATTCTGTATTATTTGTTAGTGTTATTACATCAAAAGTATACGTGACTCTTATCTGAGTACCCAGTTTTAAGTGTTTTAAATTAATTCTATGTGTTTCTCCGCTATACAGGCTGATCTTGTCTTCTGGAAGAAAATCTTCTAATGTTGTTTTTTTGCTTGGATCTACAAATATTGTTACCCAACCGTCTTCTCCTCTGGTTGCTCCCAAAGTGAAGTCTCTAATGTTTGAATTTTGGTATAAAGCCCATCCAGGCTTCTGTAAATATGGCGGTAGAACCGATTCTAAGGACGTACCAGGCTCTCCTTTGGGTCCTTGTATACCTGGCTCACCCTTTTCGCCTCTGTCGCCCTTATCGCCCTTATCGCCCTTTTCACCTTGCGGTCCTATTGGACCTTGTGGACCAACAATAGGAATGAGATTACTTCCAGGAGTGATTTCTGGATCTATCTGTTGAACCTTAGATGCATAACCGCTCTTTTTATTTATTGGAAAGTCCATGTTTTTAGAAACAGCCATGACTCTCTACGCTAAACCCCTACCTGATTGACTGTTAAAATTATAGAAGGGATTGCAGGATGGTAAACAGAATTAATTGTTTGCCCTGCCTGATAGTCTAATCCAGTATTTGCACTACTAGATGACCAGAAAAGTTGATAGTAATCGTTTGCTGATACATCTACAAAAAAGTTCCATGCTGCAACAGCGTATGGATCATTAGATGCAACTGATACTCTTGTATTTGAATTTTCTAATGCAGTACCATTTTTTGATAGCCAAACATTTACTGTGGCACTTGCACCACCGTTGTTGTGTACTTGTGCAGAAAATTGAATATTATATTTTCCAGCATGAGCAATTGTAATCTTAGAATTATCTACAATGCTAATACCATTTGAAAAATCAGTATTATTAAATGTCATTGCTTGTGCAGAATTTGCAGTTCCAGTTTGTGACTGTGTGCTAAAAAATGAAGCATTGTATGCTGATAGAAGTCCAGACTGTCCAGGCTCTCCTTGAATTCCCTGTTCTCCTTGTGGGCCAGGCTCTCCTTGTATTCCTGCTGGCCCCTGTGGACCTGTAGCCCCTTGTGGGCCTGCTGGACCTTGTGATCCTGGTGTTGATGCTCCAGGCATTGGAACAATTTTAATAACAGCCATTATAAACCTCCATAGGTTACATCACCTAAAATATTAACGGTACCGATTACTGGGGTCCAAACAGTTCCGTCATATGTAACTTGTAAATCAAATAAGAACTCTGCGATAGATCCAGTAGAGTATCCAGTTCCCCAATTCTTTGTTATATCTGGAGATGCAATAATTTCTACATACCCATCACCAGCCTGAGTTTCTAGTTCATCAATCATATCTTCTTTTGGAGAATATACGCTTGCAACATATTCCCATCCATCTGTGTCATAATAGGTTGCCTCATCATTTTCATAGAATTCGACTTTAAGTGTGGCGGTATCACCACGAACAACTGTCCACTTAATATTGAGGGGGTCAGCACCAAAAACTTCAGGTCCACAGATAGCCATAATACTAGATTATACCATAATAAAAGACTGATACTTAAGGGGGTGGGTATAAGAAACTCCCTTAAATATCAGCCTATAAAAAGTATATCATATCAGGATAAAAAGGACATTATCTTAAAAGTGTAATCAATATCACAAAGAAAAAGTCAAGAAATAACAGTCAGGTAAAGGAAGTTGGTGTATACTTTTATTATATATTATATAAAAGATATATATTATATATTTAATATATTATATATATTATATATATTATATATAGGAAAAATTATTCTTTTGTTTTAACAACATGGTCTAGTAAAATTACATACATTTTGTCAAGTTTTTTATCCATGTCTCTACGCATTTGATCTGCTTCATTCATACGTGTTTCTAATCTAGTAACTTGGTCTTTTAAACTGCTACCACTATTTGGTTTTAATTCTGCTCGGATTTCATCAAAATAATGTTTGGTTAGCCACTTGATTCCTGCACCAATACCTGCTAGAATAGTACATGCACCAATTATGATTTCGATTACTAGAGCGATCCCTTGAGTAGCAAACATAATACACATATTATAAACGGAGTTTTTAAAAAATGAAAACAGAGATACTTGAAACGCTATCGTATTCGGACAAATTAATAATTTCGCCAGATATGGATGGTTTTGTGTCGGCGCAGTTAATTAATCGCTATAACGGTTCTACGGTTGTCGGCACATATGACAAGAACATCCTTTGTTTGGCAGAAGATGTAAATCCGACAGAATGTCTTTTCGTTGACTGCGACATGAATGGTTTTGTTTCGATCGGAAACCACATGCGCTTAAAAGAAGACGGTATGTCTAATAAGTCTTTTAACCCTAATACACATTACAGCGTTAATACTTATTCCGCCAAGTTTCCTTACGCCACCGCATATTTGGTTGCGTTCGCAACAGAAGTCCAAACATCTCTTACCGACCGCATACGCATGGCTTTCTCCGATTCTACTTTACAGAATATGGAGAAGTACGGAGATAATATGCGAAGATGGTCGTCTAGGATGGAATGTGATCCTGTATCTTATGTGATTTGGAACACAGATGCAATACAAGAAGAAGATAAAAAGATAAGAGAAATATATCCAAACCAGTCTTTTACAAACAAGCGGTATGGAAAAGAACGGTATATCCAAACCCTCAATGAAGCATTTCTATCAGAACAAATCCCACATAAGCAACTCGTCACAGGTCAGAAATACCTTGTGGATAAGGTAGGAGTAAATACGGTCAAAAGGTATATGTCTGATATAATAAGTTATGCAGAAATCTTTACAGGAGAGTATTCTGTAACGTATAATCAGGAGATTGAGTGGAAATGACGGATGATGCTAAGCCTTGGGATTTGATCAATGGATCAGAACGAGTTCTTGATACCGTCGCACTTGAAAGATATGAGATTTGCAAAACATGTGAACATTTTCGTCCAGTTCCAAAAACTTGTAGAAAATGTGGATGTTTTATGAAAATGAAAACAACATTATCTAAGGCAAAATGTCCAGTTGGGAAGTGGTGAAATGGCAATTCCAGAAGAGCATAAAGAAAAAGTAATGCAGTATTTTGAAACTGTAGAAAAAATAACAAATTCAAAAATAGAAGAACTTCGTAATAGTGGAATGTCTGAGGCAGATATTGCATTGAACGAATTTAATATTACAAAAAGTGCAAATGGCATGGCTGAAAAACTATTGGGATATAGTTACTATCCTTGGCCATTTGGAGTAGATGGGAATAACAATGTATAAAGATGAAGCAGTTCAGTTAATGACTGATACGATTAATTCTTTTAATCGACAAATGGCTGCACAACAAGGAATAGATTCCAAACAAATTGAAGAATATATTCTAAAGGCTCAACAAGAGTTAACATACGTCAATGGAATGCTATATGACGTACTTAAGGAAAATGGAGTTATAAATGGATGATCTAAAGTCTTATCTTATGAATTGTGATCTAGAGGATCTTACTGAAGATACCCGTGAAAAATATGAGGATATTGCCAATATGCGTAAGTATACTGAAAAGTATTGGCGAGATCGTATCGCTGCTGAAAATCAGTCTTGAGGACGACCTAAGTCTAGCCAAAACATTTCTCTACCCATAGCATCTGTTGGTGTTATGGGTTTTGATTCACATTGACAATCTTTATCTTCGCACATATCTTAATTATACGCCTTATTTCTTTTAGAGTCAGCAGAGTTTGCTTTCATAGTGTCATATCGTAAATTATCAAGTCGATTGTCAGTTTTAATATCATTATAGTGACAAACCACCTCATATTCGTTTGGAAGTCCTTTAAAGGTTTGCATAACTAATACATGTGCTCTAACGTTATGTCTTTTTTTGTTTATATCAGATAAATAAAACTGTATATAACCTTTTTTATCAGAACGACCATTGATTAGTGTTGGACTTGATCTTAATGGCCTATTATTTATAGTACCCTTTGAGGATGCTGGCATTCTTCCATATTTTTGCTTATATGTTCGTACCCTGCCGTAATTGGATACTTCATATCCCTCAAAATACCAAACAGTGCCATTGCGTAATGTGATTGATTTTACTGGTTTCCAAATTTCATTTTCCATAATACTATTGTAGCACACTATCTATTTCATGTAAATCTGAATATTTTTTGCAGATGAATGATGCATGATCTAAGAATAAAAATATAAAAAAGATAGTGAGGACGTGATTTCGTCACCCACTACCTAGGGGTTTATTTTGTACCTTGTAGGTACCCATCTATCCCAACCAAATCACAAGTAATTTTTACCCTTGTGTGTTTATCCATAGTTGATTTAAATAAATCAATAAAATCTAACACTTCTTGTTTAGATTGTAATTGTATGTTGCGAGTGTTGCCACTCATTGAGGTTAATGTTACTTTCATTTAGTTGTTCTCCTTAGAACACTTACATTTATTTATTGTTATTGTTGCACCCTCTTGGGTTATTGTTGCTAATGTATCGCAACTGTCACAGATGTAGATGTGTAGGTTATTCATTTAGAAACACTCCACTTAGAGTAGCGAACGCCACAATCATCATCATAGTAGGAAAACATTTCAATGTTATTTTCACACACTTCACAGAAAGTGTAGTAATCAGCATCATCAAAGTTGTGAGCAACAACTGAGATGCTCTCCTTGTGAGGAGTATGTCCCTTATCGCAAAGGGTAGTATTTGTAATTGTTAGTGTAGTCATTTTAGACCACCTTTCTTTTTAGTAGTAATAATCTTATTTAATTTTCTAGGAGTATCCTATCAGATACCCTGCCAAAAGTCAAGCACCTTGACGGCGTGTCGTGTGTGAGTTACCTCACAAGGTACATGTTCTCATCAAATGTGAGGATTTCCATGACCTTGTAGGTCTTGTCTTTAGGGCATATCCTATCCTGACTTTCAGGGGATACATGTCCACATGTTGGACAGATTGGGTGAAGTTTGTTAAATGTATTCATTTTAGTTATCCTTTCTTAGATACTTTCTTATTTAATTTTTCTTATAGTAGAATAATAGCACACTATTCCCCAAAAGTCAAGTCCTACCACGGCGTGTCGCATGTGATGTACCCCACACCATAAATAGGGCAAAACGGACATCTCCTCGGGGCTGTGGATAACTCTGTGGATAACTACGTATGTGATGTACGTCATATGTGAGGTACGCCACAATGTCCAATTTATCCCATTTATACCCCTGAAAATGTCAGTGGTCTATGTTAGGATACGTAGTATAAAGATAAAGAAGTAAAGGTTACTTCTAAAGAAAGGAAAACAAAATGTTTTCACTAAGTTATAAAATTCAATACTCAGAAAACGAGTTTGGTACTTGTTTAGGTGTTCTCGTAAAAGATGAACAATCTGCTAACGAAATGTTAGACCTACTCTCTCAAAAGGGAGTTATCCTAGAAACTAACTTGAAAGAGTTAGAAAACTACACACCTAGTAAGCGTGTAGTATTCGCTACTACTAGAAGTTGGGAGTAATCCTAATGGCTACTTTAGAAATTTTTGAAATGAATTCAAATGGTGCAGGTTGGGTTGCACTAGAAAATGCTTCTGCTGATACTAAGTTAGATTTAGAATTAGCAATTTTAACAAAAGCAGAAGTTAAAATGCTCTGTTTCAAATGTCACGTAGAAATTCCACGTGGTAATGTTTGTGTTAATCATAAAGACGTTAAAGGTGCAATTTACTTTGACTAAATAAAAAGTTTTTGCGTGTTGATCTTGACAATCACCGCAAAAATTGCCCGAGCCATGTCCGTTTTGTCCATTTTAAGTAAGTGTGATGAATACCACAAAAATATTTGTTAAAATGTCCGTTTTGTCCTGCGTGTCGACTTGACTTTTTGAGATTTATCTGCTAGTATTCTACTATAAAGAATTAAATAAGAAAGTCTCTTGAAAGGAGAACTAAAATGTCAGACTATCTAGACTATATGGATGAAATCTATGAGGAACTCGTTGAAGAGTTTGGTCATGAGATTGAAAGTGATTGTATCCATAAGTGATATAAATCACAGAGTGCCTACGGCGTGTCGCCTTGACTTTTCAAGGGATATCTGATAGGATACTCAGTATCAAAACTAAATAAAGGACAAATTGGCTAATGAGCCTAAGCAAATAAGTGTGAGATAAATCACAATGAGCCTTAGCAAATAAGTAGCCAAAATGTCAGCCCCCTCTGATAGGATAGCCTTATCAGTAAAAATGAAAGTCTCTTGAAAGGAGAACTAAATGTCAGCAAATGTCTATTCAATTGAAAGCCTACTTGTAGGAAAGCCTTACCACTCTCGCTCAGTAGTTGGTGAAATTATCAACGCAGAAAAACACCCTCACGCAGTTTGGTATGAGGGTTGCGAAAGTTATCTTGTAGAAATTCGTAAGCAGGGTGGCGGTTATACTTATCGCACTATCGCAGTAAAAACAGAAAATCTCTAAGAAAGGAAAACTAAAATAATGTATAAAGTAAAACTAGAAACCTTCAATGGTTCTACCTCTATTGTCAATCTATCTACTAAAGGTCAGGTAGCAGATTTTATTTCTAACTACCCTGACAAATTGCCAGCAGGTATCGCAGTAAAAATTTCTTGCGACTTGTTAGGTATCTCAGGTCGCCTTATTGGAAAGGCTAAACTCTAATGATGACTAGAAAAGACTATGTAGCCACAGCAAAAATTTTGCGTGATTACTATGAAAATAATCCTGTTGAAATTTCAGATTTCAAATATATGGTTTTAGATTTTGTTGATATGTTTGCAGAAGATAATCCTAATTTCAATGAAGAAAAATTCTTGCAGGCTGTATATGGAGAGAATTTACTAGTATGACAATGAATAGACTAATAACATCACTCGTACAAATAATGCTATGGGCACCAATTCTTTTTGGTATCTACCTAGCAATTAGAGAACAAAAGAGAATGGGAAAGAAATGATACTAGATAACGGAACACTAATCGCAATTGTAATTGCACTCGCTGGATCGCTTGGAATGATGATTGCATTTTGGAATCGTAATGTTCAACTTGAAAAAGAAATTCGCAGATTGCAAATTGCTTTGCGAACTGAAAGAATAAAAAAGTAAAATAAAAATCCTAAGCATGATTTAAAACTGCTTGAACTTTCAACTAAAATGGCCCGAGGGGTTATCCACAGGCTGTGTATAACTTTAAGTATGTGTTTAAGATCACAGAATTACGGGCATGTAATTTACGGCGTGTCGATTTGATTTCTAAAAATAAAAATGATAGGCTGGAAGCCTGAAACTAAAGAAAGGAAAAAACAATGAGAGGTTATTCTATTGTTGATTTACTAATTGACCAATACTATGCGCCAACTTCAATGAAGCGCAGATTTAATGGCGGAATAATTAACTATGCTGAGAAGCGTGAGGATACTTATCCTGCTGAGGGTTGGTTAGATTTTGCTATTAGATACCGCCCAACAGGTTCACTTAAAGATGAGTGGGCAACAGTTAGCGTGAGGGTTGAGGACTACTAAAATGTCAGACCATACTGCTAGGATTGAATTAGAAAGAAAAGAGGAAAAAATGAGTAAAATGAAAAATGCGATTGAAGCGATTGCTAATTGCGAAATGTGTAATGGGCTTGGCTATGAGGGTTGGGCTAATGGTGAGGACTTTGATATTGAGTGGTGCGATTGTAATCCTCAACACCTAACTAATGAGGATTTCTATCAAGTAGCGATGGAAGAAACTTGTATTGGTTGTAATGAGAATAAAGTATCTTGGGACGCTTTATATTGCTATACCTGCTACCTTGCTAACAACGCAGAGATAGACTATACTGAAATGGATAAACTTTGGACTACACAGGAGGCTAACTAATGGGAAGCAATATGGCAACTGAAATGGCAGACGGAACACTAGAGGATTTGGGTATCCACTTAGATATTGAAACGCAGATTGGTATCCACTTATCTGCTAATCACTATCCACCAGTGCCCAAGTTTATGGTCAAGCCTTGTATTGAGGCTATTGACGCAGTAAATGATTTAGGACTATGGGACGCAGATATTGAACTTCCTGAAGGCGTGTCATGGCGTGGATTGAATACTGCCCCTGCTCATGCTATTATTGAGGCTCACCACTTAGACGCATGGATTATCGAAAGAGAGGAATACTAAGATGGAATACACTTATGCCGTAACTAGCACTAATGATAATTCTACTAGCCCTGAGTGGGTTGGTAGATTTAGCGACGCTTTAACTGCCGTTGAAACTTATCAGAAGTTTAATGACTTTGGAGATGCCGTAGAGTATCGCACAATTAACTTATCAGAACCTAGTGGCAAAATGCACACTAAGATTTTTTATCGTAATGGCAAGGTAGCAATAAAATGACTGCTACAATATTGAATATGGATCTCAAAAAAGTCGATGTGTTCAGTGTTGATATACTCATGCCTGACGATTTAATTGGTATTGATGGCATGGTATGTGAAGTTAAAGAAATTAATTCACTTAAAGATGGTTATGCAATTTCTTATGTAGATGAATATGGCGAACTAGAGGTAATTGAAGTAAGTGATGATGCAAAATTTGATTTCTATGTTTATATAGAAGACTAAAAAGCCCCGAGGGGCGAAATGTCCGTTTTGTTACGATTAAGTAGAACCTCCCATGATTTGCTTATCTGATATTTTTATGATAAGATTATTTTATGAGACAAAAAAAGACACCTGAACAATTGCGTATCCTTATGGAATTACGCAGGTCTAATGCTGCCTCGTTTGTTAAGAGTAAGAAACACTATACTAGACAAAATAACAAAAAAATGATAGAATTAGAAAATAAAAGTAAGGATGAGAAATGAAACTAAAAAGAAGTAATGATAGGAAGGTCACTAATGCTGTCTCAAAAAATGGAAAAACCCCAACAATTGCCAACACATTTGGATTGCCTGCTGGAAAGGCTTTCTCGTGTCCTGGTGCCACTTCAGTTTGTGAGAGCGTTTGCTATGCAGGAAAACTCGAAAGAGTATACAAGGGAGTAAGAGCGGTCCTCCTGCATAATTGGGAGTTATTGAAAGACGCAGATAAAGAAACAATGGTATCTCTGCTTAATGAGATGATTGTTGATTTCAAAAGTGATTGTGAAAAGAAAGACGCACCTAAACTATTCCGCATTCACTGGGACGGTGATTTCTTTAATGATACTTATGCACACGCATGGAAAGATGTAATCGAAACTCATAGCGATGTTCAATTCTGGGTCTATACTCGTGTTAGATCTGCAGCAACAATTCTTAATGGTATCTCTAATCTATCTCTCTATTTTAGTACTGATGAAGAGAATAAAGAAATTGCTTTAGAATTAAAAACTAATGGAGTACGCCTTGCATACCTTGCCAAAAATTTTGCGGTAGGTCAAGCAGACTTAAAGGCAATGATTGGCAAGCCTGGTGCTAAGTGCCCTGAAAATGCTAAGCGAATTGCCCTAATTGACAAAGAAGGCTCAGCGTGTGTAAAATGTAGTCTATGCGTATTCAACAAGGCAGACATAGTATTTAGTGCGAGTAAAAAGTGAAAATAGCCTTATTACTTATCCTATTACTCATAGCCCTATTCCTCTACCAATAATGTCCGTTTTGCCCTATTTGTCGTGTGGTCTAAATCACACAAAAAATAGTGGATTTGGATTTGCTAAAAATCTCAAAAAATGTTAGAATTGTATTATCAACTAGAAAAAGGAGAAATGAAAATGGCAGTAGCAACAGCAACTTACAAGGTAGGCGACCTCTACACTTCACAGAAGTCAAAGGTAACAGGCACTATCACAGAAATCAAGCCAAACAAAGACGGACAAAGTGTTCGTGTAAAACTTGATGTCGCTGGAACACCTCGCTGGACAACTTGGACAGCAAAGTAATTTAGCAAACGCTAACGCCACCTGAGCAAGTGGAGGATAAACTGCTCACTTGATTTTCTATCGTAGAAATGCTATGATAGCATAAGACCCAAAAACCCAAAAAGAAAGGAAATACCAATGGCTAGAAACCAAAAAGCAATTAGCGTGAAAATCGCTACAACTAAGGTCATCAAGGCTTTAGAAACTAAATTAGCAGAACTCAACAAGAGTTGGGCTAACCAATCAGAAAACGAAGCAAAGTATGAGAAGGCAAGAGAAAAGTGGCGTAAGGAAGTTGGCAAGTTTGCTGTTGCTAACATAGCAAAAGCAGAAAACTTCCGCACTAACTATCGTTCTTGGAACAAAACTCTCAATGTAGATTTTGACCTAACCTGTAATGAAGCAGATTTTCCTGCTGAACCACAGCGTGATTTTGAGGTTCTACACCAACACTCTTACAATGAAATGAAAGAGGAAATTGAGAACGCAATCCGTATTCTCAAGATGACAGATGAGGAAGTAGTTTCTACTTCTACCTACAACGCTATCGCTAGATACTTGTAATTAGATAGGCAGGGGAGGGTATTTGACTTCCCTGCCAAAATCTAGTAAAATAATAATAAGACCCAAAAACAGAAAGGCAAGACCCAAAATGACATTAGGCGGATACACTTACCAAATTGGTGATTTATTCACAACAAGCAAAACAGGTGTTACAGGACGAATTGAAAAGTTTGTGCCACAAAGCAAAAATGTAACTCGTGTTATGTTGCGCTTAGCAAATGGACAACAGCGATTTGCAATGGTAAAAACTTACTAATTGCGAACGAAACAGGGGCAGTTTCGTGAGTGTTCTCGCCCAATGTCGTAAGTAAGAACTCACTTAGTTTTCTCACTTGCGTTCACGGCAGATCTTCTGCGAAAGTCCCCTAGTGAGATCGTTCTCGCATAACGTTAAATTGCGATACACGCCCTGAGCATGGCACTAAAAGGCTCATAATTTATGCGTAAATAATTCGGACATTTTGGACCCCCCGAGGATGTGGCCCAAATCACATTTTAAGAGGGCCTATTAAGTTGCATTTGTCAGACCCCAGTGCTATGATTATATTATTGTACAAAAGAAAGGGAAAAAATGATATCAACCGCACTCGCAATTCAAGACGCTACTGGAAGTGCCGTCACAGATTTTAGCACATTAATTATGGCTAAGTCAATTTCTTCATCTCGTGAAAATATGACTGACGAAGAATTTTCTGACGCAATGTTTCACTACTCTGCTCATCTTGCTTCACTAACAGCCTCATTAGTCACACACGCTTGTTTGACAGAAGCGCAGTTAAATGATATGCTTGAAACAATTAACGAAATGGATTCAATGGGAAAGGATATTGAATAATGGACCAAACAATGATTAATGCCACTGAGGACTATCTTAAGTCTCAAATTGCTCAAAAGGACGAACGCATTCAGCAGTTAGAGGAGCACGTGCAGCGTGTAACACAACGTGACTATGCAACACGTGGTGAACTGCAGGGAATTCGTGACGGTATGCATACATGGACAATTGAGGCCCTAGAGCAACGTGAGATTTCCCAAACCAATGCAGAAGAGATTGCAGAAATTTGTGGATTCGAACTTACTAAGGAAGTTGAAGTTGAAGTAAACGTTACTTACTACATTACCGTAGAAGTACCTGCAGGCGAAGACGTAGATTCAATCATCAGCGATATTGATTTTGATGCAATTACATATGACATTGACAAAATCACACATGTGTCATCGTCTGTAGACAATGTTGACTATTGAAAGAACTGGTAGGTCCCTTTCATCCTTTCTTTAGGATCTACCGCTCCTGGGCACGAGTTTAAAAGGCCCCTTCTCAATTCTATTCCTGGCAAAAATGCTCGGGGGGCAAAACTTTGATTTGTCAAGTTACGACACGCCTTAAGATCCTGTGATTTAAGCCACATGTCCGATTTGCCCCATGTTTAACTATCTCGATTTGCATTTGTCAGCCTGTCCTGTTATACTTAAATTAACAATCGAAAGGAAAAAAATGGCTCATGAACTCGAAACGCAAAATGGCGTTGCTTCATTCGCATCATTCCGTGAACCTGCTTGGCATGGTCTAGGCACTGTATTCACTGAAGAAAAAACTACTAGCGAAATGCTAGATGCTGCTAATCTATCTAATTGGAATGTTAGATTAGAAGATATGGAAATTCCATCTCACTTAACATCTGATAAATCTTATCAATATGTTGTTCGTACCAATCCTACTGATTCATCACAAACTGATGTTCTTGGTGTTGTTGGTGAGCGTTATCATGTATTGCAAAATGAAGATTTATTTTCATTTGGTGATAATATCCTAGACGGCGGAGGTCGTTGGGAAACTGCTGGTGCTATTCGTGGCGGTCGTGTAGTATTTGGCTCTCTTGCTCTTGAGCGTGAGACAATCCTAGACCCAAATGGTGTTGCAGATAAAGTAAAAACTTATTTGCTCATCAACACATCACACGATGGCTCAATCGCTATTCAGGCATCAATTACACCTGTTCGTGTAGTATGCGCTAATACTCTTAACCTTGCTCTTGGTGGCGTAGGTCGTAAGAAAAATGGCGTTAAGCAATCTTTCAAGATTCGCCACACACAAACTGCCAATGGTAAAGTGCAGATTGCTCGTGAGACTCTTGGTCTTGCTAATGCATACATGGACGAATTCGATAAAATGGCTCACGCTATGATTTCGCAAGAAGTTAATGCTAAGCAATTTAACGATATTGTTCTTGCTGCTTATCCAAAGCCTGAAAAAGATGCTAAGGGCGCATTGAAGAAGTGGGAAAATAAAATTGATGTTATCAATGATATTTACACTGGCGAATTCAATGGCATGATTGCTGGTAATGCGTGGGGTGCATTTAACGCTCTTACTGAACGCCTTGACTGGTATCGCTCTGCTCGTGGTGGCAATAACGAATCAATCCTTGCTGCTGCTTCTGGCTTCGATGCATCAATTAACGCAGAAAAAAATCGTCTGCTAAAAGTTGTGCAGAATGTTATGCAAGTTGCATAATTAAAAAAATTCCTGAGCATGAATTAAAACTGCTCACTTTTTTATTTTATTTTTTTTATTTGCAGATCATAAAATAAAAAACAAAAAGCCCCCGAGATGTGATTTTAATTACATTTTCATTAAGAACGTATTAAGAAGGGCTTGACAATTCCCCATGATTCCAGTAAAATAAATGTATGACCCAAACAACCTATAAGCCATATACCATAGACGAACTCGTTACTACTATTTATGAGGATAATTACTCTCATTTTGATTTTATAGAAAACATGAATGGTGGAGATTGTGATTGCCACTTATGTTTGACAATGAAAACTATCCTAAGATACTGGGGGGAATGATGGATACTATGTATTGGTCTGATTTAGCAGAACTAACTCATGAGACTCAGGTTGAGAAGTTTGGTTTCTGTACCTGCGAGGAACAGGAGGAATTCCCTTATGAAGACTGTCCACGTACAATGTTTAACTGTACTAGGTGTGGTGAGGATATAGATCTAGATCAGCACTGTGAATCCTACGATACTGTATGTAATTACTGCTGTGGCTGTGGGTGTGGGCATATTTGACATACCTGCCCAAAAATGCTAGAATTATAGTAATCTAAAAAAAGGAAAAAGTATGGATAAGAAAGCAATGCTTCAAGCAATGATTGATACTGCTTGGACTAATTACAATGAACTACACGAGGCTGAGGCTGAAACAGGCTATGACGATGCTATGGACGGCTTCGAACGCAAAGAAGCAGAAGGCTATGCTATGGGGTTATCAGAAGCATTTGCCCTAATCTATGATGAGCCTGCAAAAGATAATGTCGAACCTAACTTCCACCCTGAAGAGACATTCTAATGGGAATGCGTGATGAATCTTGGTGCTGTCAGTGTGGCTGCAGCATACCCTTCACTGAAAATGAATCTGCCATGTGTGGCGATTGTGCAACTGAGATTGGCACGGAATATGTAGAAAAACTCATCATGTTTATTGAAAACAAACTTAACGAACATGAACAAGAACTCTCTGATATCTTTGCTAAAGTAGATAGTCAGAATGGCCAATTTGACAAAGATGATTCAAGTATGCAAGACTATCATGAGGGAGCAATTGAGGCTCTTGCAATCGTACTAGATAAAGCAAAGGATATGTATAATGCGTAAATTTGTTGAGATGACAATGGATGAGTGGGAAGCAACATATAAGCCAATCCCTAATCTCATTGACCCACATGCTTCTTTTCAAAATGAAGACGGTGTTGGTATCATGTTCGAAACATATGGCGAAGAGGTAGAATTTGTCAAATCCCAGAATCCACAAAATATCTGGATGTATGGTGACGGAGATGACGGCGGTAGTTATATCTGGTCTGGTTGGGGATTTGTAAATAGACTAGGATACTTTATTACTGAGGTTCCTTTCCCTGAAGATACTGATATACAGGTTTTGGTTGGTGTACCCGTTTATTTCTGTGAGAACTGTCATGAAGAATGGGACGACCCTGAGAATGAGATTAGAGATAAGTTTCAAGATGCAGATTTGGAAAAGTGCCCAGCCTGCGCTACAATAGAAGAACTAAGAGAACTGGAGACCCTATAATGCATACAATTCACTATATTACTGTTGAGGCAGAAAGCAAAAAAGATGCCTTTGGCCAAGTCTACTCATTGTTGGAACCTAGCGATGAAGGTTATCGTATCGCAGATTGGTCCGACTGGCACGTAGTGGGTGGGGGTAGGTGGAGTGAAAACCCTAACAATCAATATAATGATTCAGAAGAGGATGTAATCTCCCATTCAGAACATCCAGAAAAGTTTAATGAGACTTTAAATAAAATAACTGAATGGCGTACACAAAACATGAAATCCTATATTGAGCGCATGGACATTAATAAATTCTTCTCTGATATCTCAGAGTTTGCTGACGGTCGTGATATGTCAGATGATAGGTTTGATATGAATCGTTACTATGTCAAACTGGCCTCTGAAATGTTAGGCAACAACTATAATCCTGATAGCCATTTCTTTGACGGTAAGGAGTATACAGCAGCCACTGTTTACCTTAAGGAACGCCTGGAAGACCCTGAAAAGGCTTCAAAACAATATTTAGTACCTGTTGACTTTCACTACTAGGAGATCTACAATGTTCGAACAATTGACTTTACCGCTGGATTTTGATATGCTTGATATCCGTACTAACGAAAGGACCCACAATGGGAGCAAGAACTAATTTCCATTTCAAAACTGAAGAAGGCATTCTAACGTTATATAGTCACTGGGGTGGAGACTCTAAAGATGTAGACCTTGCTATGGCCCTGCAGAAGGCTAAGCCACGTCTTGGTGATACAGGCTATGCATTGCGTATTGTTATAAGCCAATTGATTGGCTCTGATTGGGACTCAGAAACTGGGTTTGGAATTTATGTAGGGCCAGTTGGTGGGGAGGAAGAATATCATTACACAATGGTCGATTTTACTACTAATACTGTTATTGATACAGATTCTTCTCACACAATAGATGAATACATCAACTATTATGCTGGGGCACGAGAAGTTGGGTCGCTTCTCGTTAATTAAATAAGGATGGGGCGTGAGGTTTTTTCCTACTTTCTTACCTTGCGCCCCTCCTGCTTTTCTGATACAATGGAGGAACCATGAGATACGCTATGACTGATGAAGAGAGGGCTGCCCTCAAACTCGCAGGTATAGTTTCAGACTTAAGGCTTGACATAGATAAAGTTGGAGTCTATCTAGCGAGGGTAGCACCAATGGTATCCTATAATCGTCTTATGGTTATAGCAGAGTCAGCACAATATGAAAGAGATAGTTATGACAGACAACAACACCAATACAGACTTTTCTAAAAGATGTGCGATCCTTGCAAACTTCTGGATGGAATATCGTGATGAACAAAGTTTGCAGGATTTTATAACATATAACGATATTGGTTTGCCACTAGCATACTGCATGGATATGGATATAATCAAGTCTACACCATTAGTTGAGGCTTATGTGAATGAGTGTTTTGAATTACTTTGTGGGGCACTTGAGATTCCTGAAAATAAGTCCTATGAGTCATTAGCAGATATGCTTGTTGAGGCTGGTGTTGATTGGGCGTGATTTAGGTCACAGCCCCCGATATCAAACATTAGTATCAAACCTTATTACGAAGAGCCTTTACTGTACCAGATTACGAAGGTATTGTCAAACCCCATATCAAACATATGGTGTTATAATTATTTTATGAGTCCAAGACACTTTTCTAGAATGAATAATCCAAATGCTGCAAAACAAGAAGATAGAGATCTTGCTAATGCTTTTGTAGCCTTTACTCATCTTATAGGTTTGTCTAAGTTCTTTTCATATACCCCCGACCTTTTCAACCGCCAGGCTTGGCGTGAGGAGCATAAACTTGATCCCCGACATAAAGATCATTAATAATTTTATTTCAGATTCAGAGGCCCAGGAATGGGTAGACTATATAGACAAACATTGTGAAGATCCAAAAGTCTTTACGAAACATATAGGTCAAGCCTACGATCGAGGAGATGTTTATAGATCTAATGTTCCAAATGATTTTGCTCCTTCGGTACATCCCAAACCACTTATGGAAAAACTTTACGATTATGCACGTAGAGCCGAAGCGGTATTTAAAGAATATTACCATTACGATGGACCACATCTCTATATAGAAGGAATCAGCCTTACCAAACTAACACCTGGTTTACAATTACGAATGCATAAAGATCAGCATGGAATTCATCCAACAGTTTGCTCAAGTGTATTATATTTAAACAATGAGTTTGAAGGTGGAAAGATTGCCTATTTGTCAGAGTTTGAAAGAAAGAGTAATTTTGATCTATACACTGAGGATTTAGGTGGTTTTGTATATGATCCAGTACCAGGCGATATTACGATCTTCCCGTCTCAAACCTGGCACGGTACAACAGAAGTAACCTCTGGCAATAGATACGCTATAGTTATATGGCATACTACTGCAAAAGCCTTTTCTTTAGAAAATTCTATGTTTTAAAACAATATCAAACAAAATAAAATAATATCAAACATTATTTGATTTATTTGGGCATTTTGCTCAAAATTTCTTTACGAAGATACTTGACAAACAGAGGTTTTGCAGGTATAATGCCCAAACCTTATATATTTTTATTTGACAAATATGGATATTTGGGCTATAATCCTGCAAATGTGGTTTGGAATTGTTTGGATATTTTGTTTGGATATGAGGATAGGTGGTTTGGCATTACGAGCCGCTACGATATAAATGCTCCATTACCCACTATCCTCCACTTCACTCCACTTTAACCCCATCTAAGAAAAATATCAGTAAGATTTTTATGTGGATAA
>Ga0208784_1000498_pt1 | contig 18880 bp, 32 predicted proteins | sample DEB19_08_DNA_FD_184531 | JGI IMG/M metagenome (GOLD analysis project Ga0208784, IMG submission 184531) | Aqueous microbial communities from the Delaware River and Bay under freshwater to marine salinity gradient to study organic matter... | ecosystem: Environmental > Aquatic > Marine > Coastal ... | reverse complement strand
AAGCGCACTTTGACCAAGTGCGTGACGAAGAAAAAGCATATAACGCGCTTCGTGCAGTAGTGGAATTGCATAAGCCCGAAAGAATAACCATTGAAGGGTTCAAAACAGAGTATTGGTGTATGGCAGACAATAATGAACCAACTCCTTATCCCTGCCCCACCATTTTACAAATAGAAAAGGAAATTAAATGAATAAGAACAATCTTTTTGCATTAGTAATCAATATTGCTGGCGCATTTTCGTGGTATTGGCTTGGTTATTTGAACGGCAAAAAGAAAAAGTGTAATGAAACTTATGTAATAAATAATTTTGATAGCACTTTTAAGGAAAAGAAATAATGAAAGCAAAATGTTTTTGTGGTCAGCCAGCAACGGGTCGCAATACAGTAAGAGACAAAAGGGGCTTGGATTATTCAATGGTTTATGTTTATTCAACTTGCGATGAGCATTGGGATTCAACCCCGCCAGAATTGTGGGCACCATCTAGGCAAGAGGCTTGGAAGGCTGCTATTGAAAGGGGGCAGAAGTGAATACTTGGCAATTTCTAATACTAACCAATGTTGCAATCATAAATATAAATGTTTCATATTTGTGCTATATCGTTAGGAGCAAAAATGACTCACGATGAACTGATGGTAAAAATAAATCAGCGTTATTGGAAAATGTTTAATCACAATTCTCAAGACCAAACTGAGTCAGGTATTGAACATAGGACATTTATACAAAACCAATACTTTGCCCTTCGTGCAATAGTGGAATTGCACCCTATGTGGACTGACTATAGGTACACTGAAACAAGTAAAGAGTTAGTGGAATTTTGTGGTTGTTGTCAGGAGAAATGGCCCTGCAAAACCATTCAAGTTATTCAGGAGGAGTTAGGCAATGGCTAACACAGAGATTCAGTATCTAAAGAATGAAATCAAACAACTCAAGGCTGATATGGCTAACCTCATTATGGCCTTGATTGAACTGAAAGTATTTAAGATTACGACAGATGAGAACGGTAACCCTGTCTACGATACTGGTAAGAATGAGTAGTCCGAAGTACAACAAGGCTAAGGGTGCAGCCTTCGAGATCGATGTGATGAAATGGTTTCGAGGACTGGGTGTATTAGCTGAGCGCTTACGTCTAGCGGGTAAAGATGACGAAGGTGATTTAGTATGTGTAGTCGCGGGAAAGACATACATACTAGAACTCAAGAACACGGCAAGACTAGACTTGCCAGAGTTCTGGAGGCAGGCAGAAGTTGAGGCGCTTAACTACGCTAAGGCTCGTGGTATTGGGGAAGTTCCACTGCATTATGTTGTAGTTAAGCGTCGCAACGCTGGCATAGATAAGGCTTGGGTAATCCAACCTATTGATCAGTGGCTAAAGGAGAAGCAATGAATAACACAAAGAAACAATTATTAGAAAAGATTGATTATATTAGGAAGCAATCATTAGGACAGATTGATTACTTAAGCAACAATGTTGCTTGGAAGTGGCAGTTTGAAAGATTGCAAAGCGAAGTGACTACATTTAAGAACGTATTGATTGAAGCAGGAATCTTAGTAAGTTCAAAAGGTATAAACCAGACAATCATCGTGGTTGATGGCGAGCAGTACTCAATTAGAAAGGTTAAATAAATGCCAGTACCAGGCGGAGAAATCACAAGCACAGAAACGTGGAGCGAAGCCCCAGTCGAAGAAGTAGTAGAAGCAGTAGAAGAGGAGTTGCCAAGTGAGCCTGACACTATTCAAGAGGATTGATATTGATGTTGACTGGTACTTCACAGCAGTATCAGTAGGCTTTACGTTACACAGACGTGGCTTCCAGTTGTCACTTGTCTTCTTTGATATTAGCTTTTACTACATCAGTCCTAAGTACAGAGCTGAGATTGATGAACGAATCAAGGCTGCCAAGGCGATTGTCCACGCTATGGAAGAAGAGCAGTGGTACGAAGGATGAAGTGGCGGAGTAAAGCTACCGGCACTGAGTTCAAGGCATATGATTCTTTTAGCCCCGCTCAGAAAGGCTATTGGATAATGTTACAACCAGAAGGCAGTGAGCATTACGGCCCACACATTACTTACCAAGAACTGATTGAATCTTTTGAGAAGGTGGAAGAATGATCTGTCAGCCTTGTATAGATGCAGGCGAATATAATCGCTTGAATCAGTTAAAACTTAGCGAAGCACATCACGAACAATGCGAGGGGTGCGTATGCCAGCACAAGACTGGTCCAGGGTACGTAAGGCGGGAAAGTTCAAAGGCAAAGTAGATGCCAACGATATCCCGATAGATGCCATCGTCAGGTTCTTTGGTGGTGAAGTAAGAGAAGGTAAGTCAGCCAGCGTACGGTGCTGCTTACACTCAGACAGTAGAAGGTCTGCTGTTATGAACACGTACGACAACTTGTACTACTGCCATACCTGCGGTAAGGGTGGTAATGCAGCTAACCTAGTGTGCATACTAGAGAACTTGGAGTTTAACGATGGCCTCAAACGTGCAGTCGAAATTGCAGCTGGAAGCGGCGCAGCGATACGCACAACAAATAAGTCCGGAGGCTCTCGTCGCACTCTCAGAACGTGGGATCTCTGAGGAGATAGCTGCGCTCTATATGCTCGGTAGCGTGACTGATCCTATGAATGGTCACGAGATGCACGATGGGTGGATATCTATTCCATACATCACTGCGATGAACCACTGCGTAGGCTTTAAGTTCCGTAGGTTAGATGATGGTAAGCCTAAGTACGGTAGCCCTACTGGGCAGAAGGCTCACCTCTATAACGTTACTGATACCACCATTTTGAGTAAGCACATCGTGGTCTGCGAAGGTGAGCTGGACACAGTCATAGTCTCAGGTGTCCTTGGTATCCCAGCAGTGGGTGTACCTGGAGTGCAGGCTTGGAAGCCACACTTTGCTAAGTTGCTCAACGGTTATGACACTGTCTACATCGTAGGAGATAACGACGTGAAAGAAGATGGCACCAACCCAGGTGCTGAGTTCTCTAAGCGCGTGGCATCCGAGGTTCTTAACGGAACTATTGTTACACTTCCTCCTAATATGGACATCAATGACTACTACTTAGCCTATGGAGCGGAAGCGACAAAGACTTTGCTGGTAGGTGAGGCGATTGGATAAGAATGAATGGCAACAGATGATACAGACTTTGCATACTATGGGCTTTCACATCTTAGAGATCAACGTCGAACAGGAGACACTACTAATATGTCCAACAGCAACCCGCTCGTAGACCATCTAGCAGTTACTGGTTACCGCGCTAGCGGTGTATCTACTGAAGACCTTACGTCTTTCATTGAATCCTTTGCATCGCTTCGTGCTTCCCGTGTGCGTGGAGTGGGAGCAGACCAGTATGCAATAGCACAAGGACAGAAGTTCGAGTCCTTTACTGTGGCAGATACCATTAGAGAACTGATTGAAGAGCTGGCAGATGCTAGTAATTACATAGACTTCCTTGCCATTAAGTTACTTAACTTACAACACACTATAGATTTGGTGCTACCTGACTGTGACTGAGATACATCCATCCATATATGACATCGTACCTAGCGTAGCTAGTACTGTGCATAAGAGTTACAAGAAGTTCGTTGAGCGTGATGACGTTAAGCAGGAGTGCCTGCACTGGGCGCTGACTCGTGCTGACTATATCAACGAGCAGTTGGGTGAAGAGAATGTAGAACAACGCAGACATAACGAGCAGAAGATTGCGTGGCAGATGAAGCGTGCTGCTGAGCGTTACTGTCGTAAGGAGAAGGCTACTAAGTCTGGCTATCAGTTAGGTGATGAAGCCTACTATCAGAGCGCTACCTTAGGTCAACTACTACCCTTTGTTATTGCATCAGTACTAGACGGTACTGTGCTAGAGCAGGCTCAAGAGATGATCCGTGATGGGCAACCGAAGGGTTCGTCAAGCCCTGCTGAAGGTGGCAACCTACTGGCTATGCTCATCGATATCAAAAGTGCGTACGAAGATTTGAATGAGAAGGACCAGAAGATACTGGCACTGCGTTACCACGAGAACCTAACGCTAGCGCAGATAGGTGCAGCACTAGAGTGTCACTTCACTACAGCAGACCGCAGGGTTAACCACGCTATGCGTGAGCTGAACAATAAACTAGGTGGAGCAAGTCCATACCAGTGAACGAGATAATCCTGTATGACTTTCTTAAACTTAATCTCTACCCTGATTTGCTGCGTGCTCCTGGAATCTATGATGCCTTCGACTGCACCAGTGAGAAGGCCGGTCACTTCATCGAACTGAAGTGTCGCCAAACCCATTATTCTACGCTACTTATAGAGCAGATGAAGTACCGCAAGCTCATCGAGCAGGCCTATCACAGAGAACTTTTGCCCTTCTATATCAACAGCACTCCTCTTGGTATCTACTCCTTTGATCTTACAGAGTTAGATGAACCAGAGTGGTTCGTTCATCAGATGCCAGCGACTACAGAGTTTGAGAACACTAACAAGGTTGATAAGATAGTAGGGTACTTAGACATAGAGGAGGCGGTTAAACTATGAAATTTATATGCAGGATATTTGGTTGCAAATTATTCCATCTTAACTCACACAATGTAACGTGTCAGCGTTGCGGAACTAGAGTGAAAGTATGAGTATGTTATCTGCAGTTGTTTCACTTGTTTGTACTGCACTTAATGTTGGTTTATGTATTGGTTATGTAGCAGGAAAGAATAGACGATGAAGATTGAGATAGACCTAGACAAAGTGCGCTTTGATGTGCAGGCACGCAAAGAGATTGACCCTGCGTTCAAGACAGTTCAAGTAAGACGCTACGGTAAGCAGATGATGGCACACGACTCAATACCAGATGAGATCTGCATTGAGCAGATGACGGCTTTGATTAAGTCAGAGATAAGCAAACTAATGCTGTATGCACCTGATGTATCTGATATCAAACCTAATGATGTACGCATTGAACCAAACTATTTTGGTGGCAAAGTTATTGTTGGAGATTTCTATTACGCTTCTGCTATCGCAGACTACTGGTTTGCTGAGCAGGAAAGAGCCGTAGCTAAAGCCAGACTCGATGCCGTTGAAGAGTATAAACAACAGCTTTCAGAAGGCTTGACAGATAAGGATAATGAAGATGACCTATGACTACGAGTGTACAAAGTGTAAGAACAGTTACACAGTTGAGCGTGGCATCCGAGAAGAAGAAGTGTTGCCAGTATGCGTTGGTTGTCACGAGTCTATGACTCGCGTCTGGTCTGCGCCTGGCATAATTTTTAATGGGAGTGGCTTCTATGTCAACGGGGGTTGAGTACCCGAACTGGTTTGCCCAAGCTGCACAGCAGAACTTTGAGACACACCTTACTGAGTACGCTGGCAAAGATAACCTTAAGTTCTTACAGCTTGGTGTATTTACAGGGGACACTAGCGTATGGCTAGCAGAACATATCCTTACTGGTACTGGTTGCTGGTTGATAGATGTAGATACGTGGCAGGGTAGCGATGAAGAAGCGCACGAGACTATGGACTTTGCTGATGTCTTTGCTACCTATCTATCTAAGATAGAGCCATACAAGAATAGGATTCGTCCGTTCAAGCAGACTACTACTTGGTTCTTACAGAGTGTGCGTAAAGATCCTGACTATGACTTCATCTATGTGGACGCAGACCATACAACTGTCGGTGTCATAATGGACGCTGAACTATCGTGGCCACAGCTAAAGTCTGGTGGCATTATGGCCTTCGATGATTATGAGTGGGGTTCACACTTGCCTATGCACTTGCGTGCTAAGCCTGGCATTGACCTCTTCCTCCTTCGTCATAAGGGTGAGTACGATACCTTGGCAGTTAATAATCAGTACTGGATTAGAAAGCACTAACCCCCACCGGAAAGAGTAACGGTGAGGGTTAGCGTCGAGCAGAAGGAAACGAATGAACAGGTCAGACTATATCACAGATATTGCCAATGATCCATTCAACTACGGGAACTGCCACGGCGTTTCCTACCTGACGATAGCGTGTTGAATCAGCGCACTCAGCAGTCCAGTCATCAGGAAAACCTTGCAGTCTCTCGCACTCTACTGGGGTTAGCCTTCTAATAGGTACTTCAGACTTAACTACGTAAGGAACTCTTGCCCCTCCTGTTCCCCAGTAAGTGGCTACTGTTGGAGAATACTTATCGTAGAATCTCGTATCGTCAACGCGGGTAGCCTCAAAGATCAGAACAGTTGCTCTTGCTTCAGCTGTATTATCAAATGCGTTCAATGTAGGACACACTCCTCCCTCGATCCAGGTTTCATAGTCTTCATTGGTCTGCGCTCTCCGGCTTTTGACGTACCACATTTTCAAATGCTTCCTGTAGTAGATCCGGCAACTTCTTGCCGTGACGATTGCTCCTGCGTAACACTCCCTCTGCTGCGGGAACTGTTAAATAGTACTTCTGCTGGACTGGTTGAGTTTGGATCACGTCTTCCAACGACGAAGACACGCTTGCGCCGTTGGGGTACTCCGAAGTACTGAGCATCAAGCACGCGCCAGGCAACAGAATACCCGAGGTCTGCCATCGTCCCGAGTACGACAGCAAAGTCTCCTCCTTCGTTAGAGGTAAGCAGACCAGGGACGTTTTCGATGATGAACCACTCGCTTTGCGTTTCTTCCACAAGTCTTGCAGCTTCCCAGAATAACCCGCTTCTTGCGCCAGCAAGACCAGCCCTCTTGCCAGCGACGCTGAGGTCTTGGCAGGGAAATCCTCCTGTAATAATTCCTTTGCCTGGTGTAAATCCTGCTTCAATTAAATCACTCCCCTTTACGGTAGTTATATCGTTAAATTGTTTGGTATCAGGAAAGTGTTTCGCTAATACTTTATTGCAGTTCTTATCTATCTCTACCGAGGCTACGACTTTCACTCCTCGTCGTTGCATAGCAAGGTCAAACCCTCCGATCCCTGCAAAGAGGGATACTCCCGTTAGGTTACTCATCAGTACCAGCCTCGCTTGTGGTGGGCGAGAGCGCGGCACGCAGATCCTCGATAGCGGTGTTCAATGTATCGTAGACCGTGAAGGATTTGAAGTTCAGGCTGTCCACTACGCTCTCCAAGGAGCTGAGCAATTCCATAAGCCGAACTTCGTTTGTTGTCGGCAAGGTGGTCAAACCTGCTTTCACGGGTCCATAGGGTGACAAGGCACGCAACTTCTTTTCTCGAATATCCGAGAGCGCGACTATATTCTCTTGCGATTCGTTTGTTCTCACGCTTCTCCTCCATTGTAGCCTTGGTTCGTGCTTTCATTACCGGCTTCTCCGGTACGTGCAGCGGTGGCAACGGGTCGTGTATCCACACCGCTAGTAGTCCCGTTAATATCAAGCCACTTACGACCTTGCGCTTCGTCATTCGCCTTCTCCCTCTCCAGCAGCTCCTTGTAAGCGTCCGGATATAGTTGTGCTAGTTTGACTAGAGCACGATCTCGCGCCCGTCTATAATTACGTTGGCGTACCGCCATATTTGCAGCGGTAGCTAGCCTTCTCTCGCTCACTCTCTTCCTCTTTCTATCATAAGGTAGCCTACCAGCAGGATAACTGTCATTACCAACCAGTAACTCACCGGCTAGCCTCCTTTACTATGGCCGTTATATCTAACGGCTCGCCTATGAGGTAGGCGTCATCATCATTGGTAGTCCACCCGGACACCAAGATCCGGGTAGCTGTAGGGGAAGTAGCTATCCACGTGAGAGCTTCTCTCTCACTATTGCCACCCCACTCAGCGTTACCGCTTTCGTCCACTATCTCATAGAGCAGCACGAGGGCAGACTTAGGCGGGTGAAAGGCTATGACGTTACTCATTACTCTCCTCCTCTTCTATATTAAACAAGCGCGATAGTGCGCTATTGGCACGCGTAAGCGTGGCTAGCAGCTCTTGCTGCTCTCTCTTCATAGTCTCTTCCATAGTCTCACTCACAGTAGGCACCCGCATTCATTTACCGGGCGAATATGGTCACCGCACATAACAGTCACCTCTTCACCGTATCCTTTCGTTACGCAAGGCGGGCAGATATTGCCCTCTCCCTCTTGATCATCGAAATACTCTTCACATTCAGCGCACTTAACCTCGTTAAGTACGTGGTTAGACCACGGGTCAGCGTCGTAATAGCTCATTCGCCCTCTACCTCTCTCATATGCTCGCGGAATAACCGCACGCTCTCGCGCTTACTGTAACCGTAATAGCTGCGTGTCACTAAGTAACCGTCTCCCGCTAGCGCATAGATAACCCACGCGCCCTCTCTATTTTTTTCGATAGTCATACTCTTTCCCTCTTTTCTCTTTCGATCCCGGCTAGGTACCGGCCACCGCTCACCGCCTAACACGGTGAGCGATAGTCTCGCACCTAGAGCTTAGGCCTTACGCATAGGCATAAGTAGTGCAGCCCATTCGATTTTATCGTGCGGAATTGTCACCTTAATAGGCTTACGCTCTCCGGAGAATTCCATAGTAAGCATAGCGCCGGCCTTATTAGAGGTAGGTACCTTGCCAAAATCTGCCATATAAGTAGGGTTAAACGACACCTCTCCAATAGCTACGCTCTCGCTAGGGATAAGGTGCTCATATGGCGGGAACTTACCGGTGCCTAATTGAATCGAAAGGCTAGTGCCACCGATAGCCACGCTTAGAGTATCTCCCGCACGCGTAAAGGTGATATCCCTGCTCACTCTCTCACTCTTAATAGCTGCGAGGATATTCTTAAGATCCGATAAGCGGATAGCGCTAGGCGATAGTTCGCTCTCACTCTCTACTGTAAGCACGCCGGCGATTAGGCGGTACCTATCGCTCGCGCACGCTTTAACCTTGCCACCGGTGGCCGATAGGTAAACCGCTGCAAGGCTATCCACCGCATTCTTACCCTTATCCGCTGCAATAGCTGCGCCGGTGAGTAAGTCTGCAATATCTGCAGCGCTTACGGTAATGCTCTCTAGTGTCTGCTCTCTTACTATTGTGTCCATATTCTTAGCTCTCTCTTTCGTATATGTCCGGCCTAGACGCCGGCCACCGCTCACCGATTAGCACCGGTGAGCGATAGTCTTACCGTCTAGTACTCTCGCCCGCTTATCCTGCACCATACGTAATGGACGCCCTCCACCGCGCCCCATAGGGCAAGGCCGGCCACCGCATAAGCTGCAAGGGATAGCAGCACGCTAAGTAAATAGGCTAGCTCGCTCACTCTTGCACCTCCAGCTCTTCCGCTGTATCCATTACCCATTGCGCGAGCACGTAATATAGGCCACGCATAGCGCAATAGAGATAGGCGCTATTCATATCGGTATAGGTAACAATAGGCGCACCATAGGTGCTGGCCACCTCTTCATCTAAGTCGGTGCTGGCCCATAGGCTTAGCTCTTGCACGCGTCGATTGATGTTGCTGTAGTAATCTTCACACTCACTATCTGCGAGTTGGCCCGTCATATCCTGTAAATCATCTAGTGAATATTCTCTATCATCATCTAACCAATCTGCGAAAGTATCCGCAGCTGCTACTACCTCGCCTACCCATTGCGGGCCGGCCACGTTATCCGGTAGCAATTCCCATAGGCTAGCCATAGGGCCAATAGCGCCACCGCTATGCATTGCGTCGGCTGTAACGCTTGAAAGTATTGATTTACATTGCTTTCCTGTAGTGTGCATTTTTTTCTCTTTTCTTGTAGCGGTGTTAGGTGTTCGCCACTAGGTAAACCTTAGCAGAAAATATAGGTGTGTCTACCCTAGTTCAAGGGTATTTTTATCTTTATTTTTAAGAGCTGCGCCGGCTCTATCTAATCGGATCTAGTACCTATTAGGGCCGGCTATTGGGTAAGCCGTGGCCTATCGGGTAGGGCTATCGGCTTAGAGTCTAGGCTTATGAGCTGCGAGCAGCTGCACCGGTTAGAGCTGCAAGGGTTAGAGCTGCACCGGTTAGCGGATACTTAATCGGTTAGGGCTTAGCGGTTAGCGGTTACTTAATTAGAAAAGGTTATGCGGTTAGGTCTGCCGGCTGGCTAGTCTGCCCCTGAAAGTTTTGCAGTATTTTGCAGTAATGCCCCGCCCTGCGCCTTGCCCCCCTCCCCCTTGCCGTCTCACAGACTGAGACGGACCCCTCATTGTTAATTTACAGGCGGGCGGTCCCTGTACTCCCCAACAAAAAATATTTGCTAAAGTGAGATTCCGTAATATGGCTCTGACCTGCGGTTATATATACTGTGGTACAACTCACACAGCACTACCCGCTAAATGAGCTTATTTTAGCGCCTTATATATAGTAGGGGAGCAAAGCGGGGAAGATTGGCTTTGCGACCCGTTACGCTACGGGTGGAACCCTCCGCGTAGCCCCCTAGGGCGAAGCGGTATTTACCCCTCGCTACGCTGTGGCTTGCTCGGGAGTTTACTCCCGCTGCGGTGCTTTTAGTTGGGATAGTTATATCCAGTATTGAATCTTATATTTTGAGATAGCCCAGTAATAGATTGCTTCCCCTAGTATAAATGAAAGGGCATTCCGGCCCATTTACTATTAGGAGATTACGTGGCAGAGAATAGCGCTGATATAGCCAAGAGAATTATTCTTGGCTGTGTGGCAGAAGGTATGACCATTGACGCCGCTTGCGGTTCAGCCGGTAAGTCTATGAAGACTTATGAGTACTACCGTCGCACCGACAAGGTTTTTGCAGATAAGGTAGATCGTACTAGGTTAGGTCTGAAGGAAAAGTCCTTCGCCTCCGGCGATGTTCACGATATCGACTTCGTCGAGTTCAGACAGCGATTCCTGCACAGCAAGACCTTCCCACATCAGAAGAACCTCATAGATGTGATTGAGGGTAGAGAACCTTCGTGGCTCCATCCCAGTATGAAGTACGAACCGGGACTTGCGGCAAACCGTGTTCTGATTAACATTCCGCCAAACCACGCCAAGTCGATTACGGTCACCGTCGACTACGTCACGTGGAAGGTAGCTCAGAACCCCAACTTCCGAGTTCTGATTGTATCCCAGACGCAGCAGTTAGCTGCCGACTTTCTCTACGCCATCAAGCAGCGATTGACGCATCCTATGTATGCAGACCTTCAAAGCGCTTATGCTGCTGGTGTAGGGTTTAATTCCAAGACCGCTTCCTGGCAGGCAACCCGCGTCACCTTCGGTGATGAGCTTCGTGAGTCTTCTGAAAAGGATCCGAACATCGAGGCCGTCGGTATCGGCGGTCAGATTTACGGCAAGCGTGCCGATATGATTATTGTCGATGACGCGGTCACCTTAAAGAACGCTAACGAGTTTGAGAAGCAAATCCGTTGGTTGACGCAGGACGTACGTTCTCGTCTTAACCCTACTGGTAAGCTAATCGTTATTGGTACTAGAGTTGCATCCGTTGACTTGTACCGTGAACTCCGTTCCGAAGACCGCTACCCAGGCGGTCTGGTTCCGTGGAAGTATCTGGCGATGCCAGCCCTTCTGGAAATTGATGAAGACCCCGACAAGTGGGTTACCCTCTGGCCTAAGTCAGATGCTCCCTTTGATGGACAAGAAGAATCCGATAAGGACGAGGACGGCTTGTACCCACGTTGGTCTGGTCGTAACTTATACAACGAACGTCAAGCTATGGATGCAAGTACCTGGGCGCTGGTCTACCAGCAACAGGATGTATCCGAGAACGCAGCCTTCGACCCAGTATGTGTACGAGGCTCGATTGATGGAATGCGTAAGTCAGGTCGTTTAGAACCTGGACACCCAGGACATCCCAAGGACTTAAGTGGCTTTACCATTATCTGCGGTATGGACCCAGCGATTGTTGGCGATACCGCGGCTATCTGTTACGCGGTAGACCGTGCTAGTAATAAGCGCTACATCGTAGATGCTATGAAGATTACTAGACCATCCCCTCAGCAGATCCGTGACATTATCCTTAACTGGACTTCGCTCTACTCACCAAGTGAGTGGATTATTGAGAAGAACGCTTTTCAGGCTTTCCTTACTCAGGATGAAGGCATTAAACAATTTTTGGCATCCCGTGGCGTTCTATTAAAGGAACACCATACTGGTTCTAATAAGTGGGACTCAGGCTTCGGTGTTGCATCTATGGCTACCCTCTTCGGTACCAAGCAACACGATGGCAAGCACCACCGAGATAACTTAATACATCTACCTAGTGACCAGACTGAAAACGTCAAGGCTCTTATCGAGCAGTTGATTACGTGGACACCTACCACTAAGGGTAAGACCGATATGGTGATGGCACTCTGGTTCTGTGAGATCCGAGCACGCGAGATGCTCAACTACGGCCAGTACGCCACACACCACTTGAAGAATCCGTTTCTTACATCAGCTGAGAAACGTAAGCGAGTCGTTGTCAATATAGACGAAATGCTCGCTAACCAGAACAAACTATTCGTCTAATAATAAGGAGACAACGATGGCAAAGAAGATTTACAAGGCAGACCCAACTATGAAGCCACTAGGCACAAGAACTAATAAGACTGTTGAAAAGACATCAGTTACTGTTAAGCCAAAGTCTTCTGCAAAGCCAGCTTCAGGCAAAATTAAGATTACAAATGTCAAGGTATCTACTGCTGGTGGACCTAAGCCTAAGACAAACGTCTCTGGTACATCAATGGCTGCTGGCACAAAAGTTGTAAAGCCTAAGCCTATGACAGAAGCTCAGAAGCAGAAGAAGGCTATGGACGCGCTAGAAAAGAAGCGTGCAGATGTTGCTAAGAAGACTGGCAAGCGTCCTAACTACTACACTAACTAAGGATTACAATGCTCACACCAAAAGAAGTTAACGCGAAGTTAGGTCGCTTGCAGACCAAGTTTGCAGCCCGCGACCAACGTATGCGTGACGTCCTTTCGGTGCGTCAAGGAGATCTATCTAAGGTCTATCCTTCGATGTTCTCCGAGGATTACCCTAAGCCACTCGTAGCAAACTTTATTGACGTTGCTGCTCGTGACTTGGCAGAAGCAATGGCACCACTGCCATCCTTTAACTGCTCAGCATCCAATATGGTTTCTGACTCAGCACGTAAGGCAGCAGATACACGTACTCGTATTGCCAACTTCTATGTAGGCGTATCAGAGTTACAGCTCCAGATGTATGAAGGTGCTGACTGGTACAACACATACGGAATGATGATTGGTATGGTCGAGATGGATTACGACTCTAACAATCCACGTATGCGCCTGCTCAATCCGTGGGGTTGCTACCCAGAGGTAGACCGCTTTGGTCGCGTTGTCTCTTTGACTCAGGTTCTTAACACTGACACAGAAACACTTGCAGCACAGTACCCAGAGTTTGCAGAACAGATTTACAAGAAGAATAACTACCAGCCTGGTAACCCATACATCACTATGGTTCGTTACCACGACGAAGAACAAGACCTTATCTACCTACCAGAGCGTCAGAACCTGACTCTTGTACGTACACCTAACCCAATCGGTAAGTGTCTAGTACGTGTAGCGATGCGTCCATCTCTTGATGGTCAGGCACGCGGTCAGTTCGATGATGTGTTGGCAGTACAGCTCGCACGTGCTCGCTTTGCAATCCTTCAGATTCAGGCAGCAGAGAAGTCTATCCAAGCACCTATTGCTATCCCACAGGATGTGCAAGAACTTGCTCTCGGTCCAGACTCAATTATGCGTTCATCTCAGCCACAGAACATCCGTCGCGTTGGACTAGAACTTCCACCAGGAGTATTTACAGAGTCGGGAGTACTAGAACGTGAACTTCGGCTTGGCGCTCGTTACCCTGAGTCACGATCCGGTAACATCAACGCAAGTGTTATTACTGGTCGTGGGGTCCAAGAGTTGCAGGCTGGCTTTGATACTCAGATTAAATCCGCACAGGCACAATTCGCCAGAATGTTTGGCGATCTTATTGGGCTTTGCTTCGAAGTAGACGAGAAGCTATTTAGAAACATTCAGAAGACAATCAAGGGTTCAGAAGATGGAACACCGTATGTCTTGAAGTACACACCAGGACGCGACATTCGTGGCGAGTACGGCGTAGAAGTACGTTACGGAATTATGTCTGGTATGGACCCATCACGTGCAATCATTGCACTGCTCCAGATGCGTTCAGACAAGTTGGTTTCACGCGACTATGTACGCCGTGAGATTCCAATGGACCTTAACGTCACACAGGAGGAACAGCGTGTTGATATTGAAGAGATGCGCGATGCTCTTCGCGTTTCTGTTGCCCAGTATGCACAGGCGATACCTGCTCTTGCAGCGCAGGGGCAAGACCCTTCACAGATTGTCTCTCGTATCGCAGAGGTTATCAAGGGTCGCCAAAAAGGATTAGCACTCGAATCAATCGTGGAGAAGGTATTTACACCTGAACCACAGCCAGAGATGGCAATGCCACCACAGGGTGGCCCAGAACTTCCAGTAGCAGGTGCGGCCCCCGCTCCTGCCTCGCAGCAACCTCCACAAGAACAAGCTGGTCAGGCCCCTGCTACTGGTCAAACTCCAGATATAGCTCAACTACTAGCCGGTATCACCGGCGCAGCGTAACCGAAGGAGGTGCAAATATGAACAAGGGATCACACGCTCCAGCCCCAGTACAACCAGTTAAGGTTGACACTAAGGCAGGATCAGTTAAGGGCGGTAAAGTTGACTTCGGTTATGCCGGAACAGCTCGCAAAGGCAAGAAGGCTTAATGACGAAAGGCGTACGGGATGATGGAAGACAATAGAGTACGTCCTCCCGTACGTCGTTCTCACTTTGTAGTTTTGTTTGCAGAGTTTGCATTTAACTTAATGCAAGCAATTACAGGATTTTTTGAAGCATTATACGAACTAAGCATTTACCACGCCAACCGTAAGGTTGAAGAGAACTCTGCGTGGGAACAAATGACACAAGACCTAGAGACTTTAGAGGAGGACAAATGACAACTGCGCCAATGAACCCATTAGCAGGTCCTTCAGGTCCAGGCAAGTATTCAACCCGTACAGATAAACTTGATATGGGTTCGACATCATACGGAGAAGGTGTAGAGACAGCGGCTATTAAGTCAGGTGCTCCACTTGCTAAGACTCCAGATACACGTCCAACACCAGCTGCAGAAGTACGTGCAGCGGCAGGCGAAGCAGTCACACCATTATTCGCACCATCAGAGCGTCCAGATGAACCAATCACTGCAGGTATCCCAATGGGAGCAGGTCCTGGTCCAGAAGCTCTAATGATGGGCAAGCAGACAATAAAGACATCAGACACATTGGCAAAGATGTTGCCATTTGATACTACTGGTGAAATCGGAATTTTATACCAACAAGCGTTAGCGCGGGGTGACTAATGGCTGATAACTTAAATGCAGCAGCATTTGCTGCCGGTTTAAGTGATGCTGAGCGTGCCAAGATTGAAGCACTTAATAAGACTCTTAATGTCCACAGAGAATTAAGTAATCTTCCAGCAAACGTAGCAACACAAGAATTTAATTCAAAGACTGCTGCACAGAAGAATGCTCTTAAGGGAGTAACTGGCGATACAGCAGAATCTCGTGGATTCTTTGGTAGCGCTTGGCATTACACTGGCGGAGCATTACTAGCAGGGCTACAAGAAGTATCAGATCTTACAACTCGCCTTTATCGTGTTTCTCAACTTGAGGATGCACAAGAAGGAAACCAGTACAAGGGTCTATCTGGTCTTAAAAAGGCTTGGGATACAGCCAATGACAAAGGCGACAAAGTCTTTGATATCAATAGAATTGAAAAGGCACGCAAGAAGTTTGGCGAAGCCGAAGTAAATGTTGCTACAAGAATCGCTGCAGGCGAAAGCCTTGACAAGATTGTTGCTGAAGGAACAGAAGAAGAAAAGCAAGTAGCAAGAATTGCTTACAAGGGTTTTAAGACAGACTCTTTAGATGCGTCAGGCTTTCAGGAAGTACTAGATGCTGTCAACGCAGCTAAGTACTCACCAGGTCGTCAGGCTGCTAACGCTGTCCTTCCTGGACAACTAGAAGGATCTGGTCTTTTCTACAAGCCAATCTCTGGAACTATTGATGCTGCTTACCGCATCTTTGCAGACCCAACACTTGTACTCGGTAAAGTAAAGCGTGCTATTGACGCAAGCAGATATGCTCTTGATGTTGTTATCGGACAGAACAAAGTGGCTCAGGTATTTGCCAACCCAAAGGTAGTAAACTTTTGGAATACATACGGTTCTGAACTTGACAAACTTAACAAGGCTAAGTCTGCAGGAAATACAGTAGAGGCAGTTGCTGCTACTAATAACCTAAAGCGCCTTGCTCCAGAGTTCGGTCCAGCTGTAGTTAACTCATTTATTAAGGCTGACGTCCCAGTAACCGATGCCCTTACTGCAAAAGCATTCTTTGAGAACGCTAAGCAGACTGAAGAAATCTTTAAGGGTTCTATTGGACGCAAGCGTGTGCTTATGCCACGCCTTGACCTATCACGTCAAACACGTGTAACTGTTGCAACAACAGCAAACAAGATCTTTGACCTAGACCGCATTGGTCCTAAATTTGTCGACAACCTTTTCTTTGGTGCTGCAGCAACAGATGACGGCATTGCTGAGACTATTATCAACGGACAAAAGACTATCGTTGAGTCAGTTAAGGCAGATGCTAAGGCTAAGGGAGTCGCTCGTTTCTCAACAGCAATGGTCCAAAAGCGTATCGATAACTTTAAGCGTCGTTTCGAAAACATCCCATTTTTTGATGGAGACGTACTAGACGTAACTGCAAAAGAAGCACCTACTAAGATTTATCAACTAGCACGACTTACACTTCCACAGCGTGAGTCAAAGTTGATTGCACAGGCATTTGAGAATGCTGCAGTAGGACGCAAGAAAGAAATTTACTACGGTCTTCAGGGAACTATCCTTGATATCCGTGGAGCCAGCGCTACTAAAGAAGCGCGTGAAATAGCACTTAAGGCGCAGGGTAAGACTAACGCTATCTATGCTGCTCGTAACGCAGATGGTTACAACCCATCACTTCTACCAGATGGTGAATCAGTTGGTTTGATTCCATCAGACTTTTCTAACTTTGTAACAACTCTTAGTGTTAAGGATATTGACCGCCTTACAGCACGAAGCGGTTGGATTCAGCGTGCATTTGGTTTTGCTCACTCAGACTGGGTAGACAAGATGACCGGATACTGGTCATTCTTAACACTTGCTGGCCCACGTTATGCACTCCGTAACGCAACAGAAGATTTACTTGTACACCTTGCTATCGGTGAATCACCTTGGGGTCTTGTACAGGGGCGTTCTCTATCAACACGTTTGCGTACAGCACGTCAGGTAGAAAAGGGTTTGACAGATCTTCAGAAGTCTGCAGCAAACCCACTAGGTGGAGTGTTGCGTTTTGTTAACAAGAAGGAAGCAGCAAGCTACACAAAGGCTATTGATGAAGCAGCAGGAGACTTGAAGAAAGTCCGTCTCATTACAGCCAATGCTCTTAACGAAGGCAAGATGGCTCGCTTTTATGAGCGTACAGGAATTGGAAAGTTAACAAAGCAGGACCGTGAGTTGCTCTCTGAGCAGATTCTATACGGTGACCTTGACAACGCTCTAGCAGATGTTGTTGAAGGTGGCCGTAACGCGTTCACTGGAGTTGACCAGTACACAAAGACAATCGCACATACTCGTAAGAACAGGGTTCGCACAGCTGAACTTAAGTACGATATGGGAGCAGGTTTCCGCAGAGCAAAGGGTAAAAAGGGCTTTGATGAAATCAAGCCAGATGTTGTTAACGAAGCATCTCTTATTGCTTGGGTTATGCGTATTGGTTACTATGCTAACGACAATCTAGGCGGTATTGCTATCGCTAACTTGGCTACAACACCAGAGGGTGAACGCCAAGCAATCATTAAGATTATGGACTGGATGAAGAACAATCCAGAGATTATGAACCAAGCTCGTATGGAAGAGCGTGGTATCAGTCAGGCTGAACACGCAAAGCGTATCTACGAGGCAGCAAAGCAACTGTTTGTAAAGCGTGACGGAGTAACTCTTAATGAAGACTTGCTCAGCAAGGTCAGAACATTTGACCCAGAGACAGGCGCATACAGAATTTCAGGTCAGTTAGGTCTTGATGACCTACCTATCAATAATGCTGACTTGCCAGACTACATTGTTGGTCCACAACTTGTATCTATTTCAGACTCTGGCAACTACACAGGATCATTGATGGAGTGGGGATGGGACTGGTTAGGTAACGCTAACGCACGTCTATCACGTGAACCTATGGTTATCTCAGAGATGATTAAACTACGTAAGCAGTTCAAGTCATCTGGGTTTGAAGATGCATTCATTGCATCATTTAAGCGTGGCATCACAGACGAAAAGGGCCTAGTAAAGGCAGAGCGAGCAGCAAAGACTAAGCTAGCAGAGATAGTAGAAGACAGAGCAAGACTACAAGTACTTGCTTATGTAGATAATCCTGCAGTGCAAAGCCAGTTTGCGTTCTCTATTCGTAACTTTGCACGTTTCTATCGTGCTACTGAAGACTTCTATCGTCGCTTTTACCGCACAGTTCGCTTTAACCCAGAGTCAATCCGTCGTGCTCAACTAACTTATGAGGGAATTACACACTCAGGTTGGGTACAGAAGGATGATCAGGGTGAAGCGTACTTCGTATACCCAGGAACTGAACACGTTTACAAGGTAGTTCAGGGTGTAATGACAGCATTTGGTGTACCAGCAGAGTTTAAGGTACCAATGCCAGTAGAATTTGGTGCAAAGATTAAGATGATTACTCCATCTTTGAACCCAGAGTCTATGGTTCCTACATTTGCTGGTCCAGTATCTGGCATTTCAATCAAGGTTGCAGCAAACCTTCTTGACTTTGTTTCACCTGGTGCATCAGACACCATTACCCAGTACGGTCTTGGTAAGTATGCAGTAGACCAGTCATTCGTTTCAGCGTTCTTGCCAGCACACGTT
>Ga0208784_1000496_pt1 | contig 18970 bp, 26 predicted proteins | sample DEB19_08_DNA_FD_184531 | JGI IMG/M metagenome (GOLD analysis project Ga0208784, IMG submission 184531) | Aqueous microbial communities from the Delaware River and Bay under freshwater to marine salinity gradient to study organic matter... | ecosystem: Environmental > Aquatic > Marine > Coastal ... | reverse complement strand
TATTCGGTACGCCTCCAGCCTTCATAGCGATTTCAACGAGTTGGGCGAGCTGCTGGGCCTGCTGCAACGTGAGTTCGATCTTGATCATATCAGATCGAAGTGTCGGAAACGACAGGCTGCTCCGCAACCAAAACCGGCTCCACCTGAGGCAACATCGGAGGCACGATCATCACCGGCGGCAACCACGGCAGCGGAGGAGCAATGACCGGAGGGTTGATCTGGTTGTTGATCTGGAGCGAGACGTTGGCCTCAATGGCCGACTTGTCCACGCCGTTGCTGTAGCACCAGTCGAGAACCTGCTGCTCGGTCAGTTCGTTGTACGGCGTGAACGAGCCGGTGGGCGGTTGGAACGAGCAGCTACCGTAGCAGGTTCCGCTGAAGCCATCCTGCGAGCCGTTGCAACGCCAATCGGCGGTGATGACAACGTCCGTGAGAGAGCCTTCAGTCGGTTTGACTAAGAGGCGTTCGATGAGCCAGAGGATGATCATGGTGGGATTAGGTTAGGCGTTGGCGATTGTGGTGACGGTGCCGGAAGAGCCACGGTACTTCAGCGCACCGGCTTCGACGTAGAGAATGCCGCCAGCGGTTGGGTTTGAAGAAGGAGCGGTTCCGTTTCCAATGAAAATGACATTAGATCCACCACCAAATGACAAACCATTGAATCCAAGATTTCCGCCATTCGGCTGAAGCAGCAAAGCGTAATTGGTGGCCGTACCATCCCAGCGAGTGGCTTGAAGGTAAGAATTGCCACTGCTAAGCGAACCACCGGCAAGACCATACGGAACGCTTCCGAAGGCGAACATGTGCCCAGAAGCACCAGCCGCAGGAATGGAAGCGAGTGCGCTGGCAGCAACCTGTAAGTTGTTGATCGGCGTAACCCCCACGCCCAGCCCCGTCGCGTTCAGGGTCATTCGAGTGCCGCCTGCGCCGTCGTACCAAGTAAAGACACCGGAAGCAGCAATTCGCATCTGCTCTGCTGAGAAAACAGAAATACTCAGAGCATTGCTATCGTTCGACAGATAATGCTGTGACGTTCCGTTGTTCAAATAAAGATACGGAGTACCACCAGAAACGATTGATCGAATAGGACCAGCAACATCAAGCGTAAGTGCAGGCGTTGCCGTAAGAATACCCACCCGATTGTTCGTCGAATCAACCTTCAGCGTCGAGGTGTCCACCGTCAGATCGCCGGTGATGGTGGCACTGGCGAGGGTGGCGGTGCCGCCTGCGCCGAGGATTTGGTTCACGGTCACCTTCTTCGTGGTGCCGCTTGCCGCCATGCTGTTGTCCAGCAGGTCGACCATTGGGATAGGGAAGGTTGCGACATTGATCGGGTTTGCACCGATGGCCGCTAGGGCTGTGATTTTCGTGTCTGCCATGGCTAGTTTGCTTGAATGATGAGTTTTCCGTCGTCCTCTTGCCGCAGGAATATGGTTCCATCCTCCAGCATCAAGGAATCAAATGTTCCGTATGTGATGACGATCTTGTACGTCGGCTGCCCTTCATCGTACTCAAGAAGAGTGAAGCCCTCGTCCTCTCGCAGCAGGTCGCGCCGGATGATAGGCAGGTCGGCGCCGCCGCCAGCCCCACCGAGGGCTTGCTCGACGCCGAGTCCTAGACCTAGTCCGAGACGCATTTTAGACCCACTTGCGGTTGTAGGCGATGATCGCCCCGGAGGACACAGCCACCGAGGTGAAGACGCCCGAGATCGAGTCTCCGGCCTGAATGGTCACGCCGGAGGGAAAGTTGGTGATGTTGGACGAGACGGCGCCGAGGATGGACGTGGCGACGGCATGGATCTCCATGTAGTTGCCGGTCACGGTGCCCGCGGAGGCGTCGATGTACCGGCCACCGTATTCGCCGGCCAGTTGGCGGTTTGATCCGACATTCATAGGGAGAACTTCTGACTGCTTCGTTTTGTGCCACCGCTCCATCCAACCTGCAAGCGTGTAGCCCCGCAGCGCACTCGCACCTCGGGGTTATCGCGCTCTACTTCTTTGAGAAACTGGGAATCCTTCCAGCAATCGTACCCCAGTTTATGCCCCCAGGCATGGTAAAGAGTAGGGTCGATACGCATCCGCAGGCGTCCGATACCGTCAACGGAACGAATATCGCGCTGCGAGTCCTTGGCGATGCGCTTCTGGTCAATGCCGGCCTTGACCCAGTCCTTCTGGATGCCGGATTGGAACTCCTTGATGATGGCGCGGCGCAGTTCGCCGGGCATATCGTCGAGGGCGCTTGCGATGACGGAGGATGCGGAATTGTGAGCCATGAGAAAGGAAAGAGGGGGAGGCCCGGAGTGGACCTCCCCCGTTGAAACTAAGACTAGCTCGCGCCGTTGAACATACCAAAGCCGCTCGGGTTCTTCACCACGAGACCGGCAATGGCCTCGACGAGGCGGGCAGGGCCGCCGCCGGCGTCGGGCAGATCCTTGACCTGCGGGAGCTTGGCGTAGCGCACCTCGACCATGTCCATGGGGATGACGTAGCCCTTGTAGGCCTGAGCGGACAGCGAGGTGCTGTTCTTGCCACCGACGAAGGTCGAAGGGTGCAGGATCAAGCGACCGAAGTCGCCCTCGAAGATGTCGATGGACGCCTTAAAGGTGTCGGCAGACAGGTCCTGGTTGAAGGTGCGGACGCTGGTAGCAGCGATAGCATTCGTATTGACCACCTGAGTAGTGCCGGAGGCGGTCAGGTTGGTGAACGCACGCTTGAGCGTGGTGCCCAAGATACAATCGTAGTCGCGGAAGGTGCCGGTGGCGCTGTAGATAGCGGTCAACACGTTCTGGGCGGTGGCCTCAGTGAAGGATGCGCTGGCAGTGGTATCGACCGCGCCGGAGGCAGGGAGGAACGGAGAACCGGAAGCGCACGCGCCGATGTTGGAGGCGTTGGTGCTGTTCAACCAGTTACCCATCGAGCCGGTCAGGTAGGCGTTGGTCGAACCGTTGTCGGCTTGGGCAGCTTGGTTAGTACACATAAATGTACTCTCCATATCACGTTTAATTTCGACCAATTTTTTAGCTATGCCGTTAGCTAATTCATCACTCACACCAGCGACGTCCTGGGTCTCAGCGATGAAACCAATACGCAAATCACGGCGGAAGGCCTGGCCGTAGTTGTTCAGACGGGTCCGGTTGACCACCGGGTTCGAGGCACTGGACACGGTCACGTCGGTGCCGTCGACCACGCCGGCAAGCACGGGGGCACCGTAATTGTCGACCTGCCAAGAGAACTGCATATTGCCGATGTCACGGCCCTTCGGGGCCATGGACACGAACGGGGTCGACTTGGCGTCGACGATGGCGATGTAGTCCGCCAGATCTTCACGGGCGGACGAGGTTGAAGCGAGCGGCACAGAGCCGCCCTGGTTGGGCTGGAGTAGGGGCATGACTTAGAGCATCCTTTTGAGTACTTGGGCTAATTCGGTGGTCGTCCCGGACTTTCGGAACTTCGACTTGGCGTTGTCCAGGCCGACCTTGGCCGCATCCTTCTTTGCAGGGATTGCGGTGGGTCGACCGGGCTGACTGGGTGCCTTGACCAGTGGGCGGGTGGCAGATGGCTTACCCTTGGCGGACTCCTGAGCCAGACGCAATTTGCGCCCGGCAATGAAGTCACCGACCAGCACCTGGTACTCCGGAAGTGAGGCAATCTGCGGCAGTTGCCGCAGGACGGCCTGCGCCTCGGTGTACTCGGTAGCTGAACGGTCTTTCCACCATGGGTAGAGTTGTTCTGCGATTGGCTTGATCTGCTGATAGTTCTGCAGGAAGCGGGCACGGTTGGGGATGTGCAGGTCGATGGCGTCTTCTACACGCCGCTTGATCTGCTTCACATCCTCCGAGCTGTACTCCTTGCCCTCTACTTCGCAGCCGTCGATGTTGTCCTCGCACCACCGTTTAAGATTCCGGGCCTTGCTCCACTCATCGTTGAGTTTGGACACTTCCCAGACATCGGCAAACGGGTCTGCTGCGGACTGCACCGCGGTCGGCCTGTCGTTGGTCTGCTCCAGCTTGGTCTTGGCGTCGTTGAGCTCACGCTCGAGCGCCTCGGCCTTCTCCAGCGCCTCTTTCTTCTGGCGCGTGAGCTTGTCGATGCGTTTGCGGAAGCCCAGCGAATCCTCGTCGCTGTTCTCTTCGGTCTCGGAAAGAACCTCCTGCTCAGGCGACTCGGCCTGAGCGTCCGTTTGTTCTGCGGTCGGCTCCGCATCCTCGGCCTGATCGTCCACAGAAGTGGCTTCCGGCTCCGGCGTTTGTCGCTCGACTGCTGATGCCTTCTCTTCCTCCCCGCTGAATCGTGACTTCAGTAGCTTGGCCAACGCCGATTCGTCGAACTGCATCGGGTTGATTGGGGGCTGTGCCGTGTTTTGGGCAGGTGTCGCTTCCTGTGTCGTCGGGATGTCCATGCTTTTAGACCCTGCAAGCCGGGTATTCTGCGCCATGGTTGTTGAAGGCCAACCAAGAAGCCGTTGTGTGAGTGAGAGCCTAGAATTGACCGGAAGTCAACTCCCTCCCGTTTCTTAACGCACTGATTTGTGCGATGAGATCCTTGATTGCGGCTGCCCGGCCTGCGTTGTAGGCACGGTCCTCCGCAGAAAGCGATGGGATGATGGCGTTGTGCACCTCATCCCGGAGTGTGTCGTCGATGAGCTGGCCCATGGCCTTGAGCACGGGGTGCTCCTCGGACACGGACAGGGCCTCGGAGAGCTGTTCGTCGGTCAGTTTCATTGGACTCCGAGGCGGCCAGTGACGGCGTTCTGCTGCTGCTGCACGCTGAACTGCAGGTTCTCAATGTACTTCTGCAGGTTGGCTTGGAAGAGCGGGTCCTGCTGAAGCTGGGCCTGATATTTGGGGTTGGATTGCAGGACTTGCTGGCTGAATTGGAGGCGCATGGGCGCGGTGGGGTCGTTCTCCCGGAGCTGCGGCGGGTTGCCGAGGGACATGAGCGCGATCTCGTCGTTGGTCTCGTTGAACATCTTCTGCGCGGCGGGGCCCTGCTGCATCACCAGCTCGCTGGCCAGGGTCGGGTCGATGGCCCGGAGGGCGACGGAGATCAGCTTGGCCCGGTCGATGACGCCGGCGGTGTCGAGGGGGAGCACCAGGGTGCTGATGGCCTTGAGCTTCTCGGTCACGAGGTCGGTGGAGAGCTCGCGGATGTCGAACTTGAGCATCACGTCGAAGTCCTGCACGTCCTGCGGGAGCGGGGTGGCCGAGGCTGTGATGCGCTGGATTTCGGCGGGCCCGATGTACTGGAGGGTGAGCGCCAGGACCTGGCGGAAGGCCTCGGTCCAGCCGTGCAGCCAGTTGTTGATCAGGCGCTGCTGGCGCATCTGGGTGATGACTGGGGGGACCTTCTCGGTCGGTCGGCCAAAGTAGCGGTCGGTCTGGGCCTCGATGGCTGCGATGAGTTGGAAGGCAACGCCGGGCTCGCGTGCGGGCGGTGCCAGGAAGCCGATCTCGCCGCGGCGCAGCACCGGGATCTGGATGGCGGGACCGATCTTGAGGTTGCCGCCGCGGGTCTTCGGGACCTCGATGGGGGGAAGCGTGGCGAGGGACGTGTAGTCGAAGATGGAGTCGCGCTGGGCCTTGACCTCGTGCTGCCAGGTGGAGCAGACCTCGGGCACGCCACGGCTCTCGGTTATCTGGCGGTGGATGAGCTCGGAGCGCCAGACAACGAAGGGGTACTGGCCGTGCGCGTAGTCCAAGGCCTCGAAGTAGCCCCACTTGTCGCCGACTTGGGGGGAGAAGACCGTGTAAAAAACGCCGGGAATACCGTCGGAGTCGACGGCTTTTTGGTAGGCGTAGCAGACCTCGATGAGGTTCTCGCGGTCGAGGATGCTGTTTTCGGCAAGGCCGACGGCGCCGTACTGGAAGGCAGCGTAGTCCGAGAAACGGCCCATCGTGTTGATGGCTTCTTGAGCCCATTCGGCGTCCCACTCCTCGGTCTCGACCTTGTTCAGGAGCTGGGCCTCGGTCATGTAGAACCGGCGGAAGACTACCCGGGCGGACTGGATGTCGGTGGTCTCGGGCGGGAAGACCAGCTCGTCCCAAGGTGCGAGGGCTGCGACCATGGGCTTGTTGGTGACCATGGTGGGGATCGGGAACTCGCACTCGCCCTCGGTGCGCAGGTCGCGGATGGCCTTGAGGGCCCGGCGCTTGCGCAGGTTGGGGAAGGCCGAGAGGAGGAGCTCCGCGGATTGGTCGTCGGCCTCGGGGTTGGCGATGAGATTGGGCAGGTCGGCCAGAATGGAGTCCGCGGGCGATTGGGCGGCCAGTGCCATGATCTGGTCCATGGTCAGGTACTGCTCCTTCTGCCCGAGTTCTTGCTGCCAGGTGACGTGGACGCCGGCCCAGCCGTAGGTCCAGAGATACTGGGAGAGCAGCTCGACCTCGCGGGTGAGGTCGTTGTACATCCGGGCGTTGACCGTCCAATCCATCAGGTTGTGCGCGGTGACTGCTTGGTCGAGCTGGCTGATGTTGGTGGGCGAGACGCGGAGCATTGAACGCCAGAAGGAGGTCGAACAGAGGTCGACGAGGCCGTTGATCACCTCGTCGGCAAGCGGGATACGGGTGTCGGAGGCGCCGTCCCAGGGAAAGGCCGGCTTGTTGCGGTTGGAATCATTCCACTTCTTTCCATCGTCGGTCTGACCAGGCCAGCGGCAGTAGCGCACGCTCTCCACATTGTCGACACGGGCGTAAACGCCGTAGTCGGTGGCCGAGCGCCGCAGCTCCTCGGTCAGTGCACTGACATTGGGCTCGTCGCCGACCCGTGCCATCACGTCGGTCGCTTGCTTGTATGAATCGCCTTGCATGGTCGTTTCTTTTAGTATCCACCGCCGCCGCGACAATCAAAGCCCCCATGGCCTACGAAGGCAAGACCTGAGACCAAAAGCATACCCAGGCAGTCGATGGGATCCTTGGTGCAGCCCTTCTGGCCGTCGCGTCCGGTGTGCTCGGAGAGTGCGTAGATCAGGTTGGCGCAGTCGTCGGTGATATAGAGCGATGGCTCGTTGAGCGGGGTCAGGGGTTGAGTGGCGTCGTATGAGAGGAGGCTGTTGATTGCGGAGGTACGCTGGTCGACGGGCACGCCGGGCGCGGGTATGAATGCCATGGGCTCGTCCTGGGGGTTGTCGGATTCGGCCAGGAGGTCGATGAGCGTGGTGCCGCCGGCCTCGGATAGCGCGGGGGAACCGCCGGCTTTGGGGTCAATCAGGCGCATCACGGGCTCGCCGTAGCCGAGGTCGGATTCGATCTGGCGGAAGAGGGCGCGGTACTCGGAGATGGAACGCCCGGCCTCGAGGGTTTGGGCTGGGCCGAGCTTGCCGTCGGGCTTTTCGGATGGCAGGGCCCACTCGCCGTAGTTGCTGAAGTCCGGGAACTCGCGGACAACGATGCGTGACCCGTCCTCGTAGACGAGCAGCCACAGGCAGAACCAATTCCGGGCGCCCGCGGGGTCGCAGACCATGTACAGGGTGCCGCCCGGGGGTACTTTGGATGACGGGATGCAGTGGATATCCGGGCGGAAACGGGCGAAGGCCTTGCCGATGTTGTCGCTGGCCCAGCCGTAGGCCCGGGTCAGGATCTGGCCCATGGGCGAGGTGACGAGCTTGCTCTTCATCTCGTCGAAGGGGTTGTACGGGTTGTCCTCGGAGTAAAAGAAAACGGTTTTGCGCCTGGTTGCGGGCTGCTCCATGACCCGGGGAGCCTTGCCGGGTGGCCACGTAGGCAGGCCCTGCTTGCCGGCTAAGAGTTCGCCGGTGCCCCAGTTCTTGACCTGTGATCCCGCGGTGAACTCCTTGTAGACACTGGCTACGCCCTCGAGGGGTGTCTGGGTCACGAGGAGTTTGCCGCGGCGGGTGATCAGGCGGTAGCGCAGTGTGTCCACCCAGGATTGAGGAACGAGCTCATCGCACCAGATCAGGTCGGCCTCGCGGCCCTCGATGGTGTTCTCGGATTGGGTGTAGTTCAGGAAGTCGCAGCGGGAGCCGTTGGGCAGGATGAATGAGCCGTCGGTGAAGCCGTTCTTGCGGCTGTAGTTTAGATAGTGGATGCGGCCCTTCTTGGTGGCCCGGAGGGCGACAGGCAGGTAGTTGTAGATTGCGGGCTGCTGGACGGTGACTGAGGTAGCGTGGCTTGTGTGGCAGCAGAGGACGCTGGCGTTTTCTTTTTCGATGAGAGTTTGAACCACGCGGCGTGCGGCCCAGAGTGTCTTACCTGCGCGGTTGCCGCCGGAGATGAGGAGCTCTTGGGTGGATTGGAACTCGGTGTTGGCGATTTCCCAGTGGTCGGGGATGAAACCGTAGGTGTAGGGATCGGCCTTTTCCAACAACACCAATTGCGTGCGCTTTTGCTTGAGCTCGAGTGCGCGGGGGTGATGGGCGTCTACCCGGGGGATGACGGGGTGCAACGGTTGTTCGTTCCACCAAGTGTCGTTGCAGTGGTCGGAGCAGAAGCGCTTTTGCTTGGAGCCGGTGCGGATCTTGATGACCTCGAAGGGCTTGGAGCAAGTGAGGCAGAGGTTGGGTGGTTGGCTCATTTCCTAATATTTTTCGGTTTGGGAAACCCGTCGACTTTTACCGTTCCCGCGGATTGCCCGACCCCCTCCCCCCGGGGGCCCGGGCGGCCTGGTGGCTGCCTTGTGTAACGGGGTAGGACATTGGGTCTTCCGATGGGTGCTGACGTGCGTTTCGATCAATGTTTACGGGCCTTTGCTGCGTGTTGGAATCACCAAGTGAATATAACTGCTATTGTAGGCATGAGTGCCCAAAACAGGCCTAAAAGCGTGGTTTTCAATGGTGCTGCCGCGGTAGGGGTAGGACATTTCGGGCCATTACCTAAACCAAGTCGGGCGTCTGCTCGTCGTTCACGGGCGTTACATCGCGCTCTTTCAGGTCCTTCATCAGGTCGCGGTGATTAACCGAAGCGGTCATAGCGAGGTGAATTGAGGTAGGTTGGCCCTTAATCACAGCGAGTTTGTCGGTTAGCACAGCGACCGCTACGGGCAACCCACGATCATCGATCAAGTTAATAGAGGATTCGGCCAATCTCTTGGTGCCTTTCCAGATTGCGACCTCCAGGAATCCGGTCACGTCCTTGCGCCAGTCCTCCTCGTTTTCAGGGTAGTCGACCGGGACCTTAACACCGCGGACCAGCTTAAACGCAGTCGCTGGGCTGAGTCCGGTGGCTTCAGCGATCTTCTCAAGCGACTTGTTCTCCAAGATACCAGCGACGACAGCGTCCGCCTTTTCTTGGGTCAGCTTGTTGTTGAAGTGTTGATTGGGGTGATGACTTTTGACGTACCCGAGCTCTTTGACTGCGTTGAAGACCTTCTCTTGCGTTGCCTGGGGGATCTCGGTGTTACCTGCCAGCACTCGTTGGGTGTACAGGTAATTGACTCCGGCTGCCTTGGCGACGTCCTCAATGCTCGGTTTCTTGTCCTTCTTACCCGGCATAAGGCGCAAAGCTATAGGGGAACTCTCCCCAATGGTTGAGCTGTTTCTGGGGCTTCATCGAGTAGTGCTTCACGCCTGCCAGGGTCATCCTGACGGCTGCAGCGTAATCCTCACTGAGATACTCGAGTTTGCCGGGCATGGATTCCATGGCTAGTGGCATCCACAGGGTCGGGAAGCGCTCGACACGCACATCCTCGCACCAATCGATCCTGTATGGGTTCTGCACTCCTGACCCTCCCAGCGCATCAAGTGTCGCCATAAGGCATTTACGGGTGATTGCGAGGCATCCGGACGCGAACATCGTAATGGGCACCAGCTCCGCTGCGCACTCCGCGCTATTGACTTGATGCTTCAGGGCCTGCAGGTGCTCCACCTTCGGGCGCAGGGCCGGCCTGGGTGGAAGTGAGCGACAGGGGTAGGGGATGCAGACCGTTGCTTGGTGCTCATGGGCTAGGGACGCCATGCGGATCACATCGGCTGCAGTGAACTCGATGTCGTGGTCGAGCTGGACCCAGACGTCTTTGCCGCTGTCGAGGAACCATTTGGTCGCACGGCACCGGGACCGGCTGATGAGGGCATCCTCCCGGATGGTGCGTAGATCGGTCTGGCGGTCTGATCGGGCGAACGTGGCCGTCAGATCGACCCAGGACATCATGCACGCTGCACTGATGCCACCGTAGGCGTACAGCGAGACATGGATGGACGGGCGGGCGCCTGCCTGGGTTAATTCCTGCGGCTTGCTGGTCGGCTGCTCTGCGTAAATAAAGGGATCTGCCATCTGAGGGGATGATGCCTTGGGTGCGATCATGGTTCAATGTCCTTTCGCTGGCTTGCAAGGAAGAGCTCGTGCCCCTTGCTGATCAGGTAGACCACGCTGCCTCGGGGCACTTGGCAGGCCGCGGCCACCTCGTTGAGCGAGAGGCCACGGTCGCGCAGGTAGTAGGCCTTGCGGGCCAAGTCCGGTGTGTGGCGCTGCTCGGTTACTTCATCAAAGGCCTCGATCACCGGGTCCGGTGTACCATCAGCCTTGAATGCCATGTCTTTGGGGTATGATAGCCAGCCACGCTGCAAACCTATTTTAACAAGGTGCGGTGCCTCCATCAGTAGTTTCGTTGTGTTTGTTACTATCATAACAGTGAGATATCTAGTGGTGTAGCGGGCAAGTGCTGCCTACCCTTGCCGCTTTTGTCTCCTATAAGCTGGAATATGCGTTGCCTATGTGCCTTGCCTTGGGCGCCGGGGTGGATAACGCAACCAAACCTCCCGTCTGCCTGGATGACTAAGTGGTTGCGTTGTTTGTCCCCTCCTTCCTCGGCACAGGCTGGGCATTGCCCGATCAATTTCGAGCCAATTTTACGCAGGCCTACCGCGGTCAAGCACTGTCTAGTGTTTGGGACGGATGGGACGGCATTTTCCAACTCCATTCCTACTCTGAACACGTTTTTGCCTCCTTTACTCATCTTGCACCGAGTTGAAAGTTGCCGTCCTCCGTCCCAAACGCTTGACAACGCTTGACCAATCAAGCCATTTCCGACGAGGTCAACACTACTTTCATGTAGCCTCGCGTCTGCTGTTGTTGACCGTCACTGCGGTGAATGTGGTTCGACGGTATGGCCTGGTGGATCTCCAGCATGAGTTCCGCTGCCCTACGCTGGAAGCGTTTCTCCGGTTCAGGCCCCCATTCCTTGTTGTTGCACATCGTCATGTAGGCAGCATACAGCTCCTCGCTTGTGATACTATCCGACGACATACTGCTTGCCCGGATGTGATTGACTACAAAGTATCTCACACTGTCGCTTTCGCTCAACAAGTTGTCTATCATACCGCGCTGCCTCTCGCTGACCGGGAACGGCCTGCCGGCCTGCATGACCCTGCACAGATCCTCAGCGCCCTCCAGGAACCAGTTCAATATACCGCTGCCCTCCCGCTCTATCATCACATCGTGATAATTCGGGATCACCTTCTCCGGCTTGGGCTGGCTGAAGTCGAGCAGCAGCAACCGCCGGGACCACGCCCCCAAGTCTCCCTGCACGTTCACCTTCAGCCGGCTATTGGCCGTCACGATCACGTTCCAGTCGCCCACCACGGCCTTGGCACCGCTCTTCCCCTTGAACTCCACGGCCAGCCTGTCGCCGCCGGTCAGCGCCTTCAGGAACTGGCTCTCCTCGCAGTTCAGGAAGTCCGGCGGCACATCGCTGCCGATCAGCAAGGTCCTGTCATGGAAGTTGCCCAGTTCAAACCGGCTGCCCAGGTGATTCGTTCTCAGCTCGCTGCAGTTCTCATCCCCGACCAGCCGCCTGACCAATCCCGCCACCGTGCTTTTCCCGCCGCCGCCCGTTCCCGTCAGCAGCAGGATCACCTGCGGCCTGTTCCGCTGCAGCAGCGCCAGGCCGCCCCACCTTTGCAGCAGCAACTGATCCTCCCGCTCGGGCAGCGCATGATCTAAGAAGGCCTGCCACATCCCGCTGCCGGCACCCTGCACATACCTTACCGGCGTCTGGTTCCTGCTCATCCACTCCGGGCCGAACCCGTGCATCGCGTAGGGAACGCTCCTCAGGTCCACCATCACATTGCTGCAGTGCACCACACTGTCGGGCCTTGAGAACGGATTGCGCTCGACCTGCAGCGCCCCGATCAGATCGACCACCTGATCCGCGAAGCTCACTGTCAGCCGCGTCAGGAGCGCCGGCAGCCGCGGATCATCCGTAGACGCCATCTGATCCAACAGAACGCGCCTTGCGGTCTCCAGGACGCGCTGCTGCATCTCCTCGCGGCTCATGGATATCCAGATCCCCCGATCCGCGGCATACCAGTAGTGCTGCCCGGTCTGAGCATCGAACAGCAGCCGCTCCTTGTGCGCCATGTAGCCCGCGAAGAAAGTCGGGTGCAGGTTGCCCGTACCGCTCCTTCCGAACGTCCAGGGCACGCCATGCAGCCGGAGCAACTGCGCCATCTCATCCCTACTGCCCGGCACCGGCCATCCATCGGGCCAACGGATCTGGCTGAACTCCAGCGCCACCGGCGGCCTGTCCACCAGCACGCTATACTCGCACCCGCTCGGGTGCACGCCTTTCACGGTGCTCAGGTTCCCGGTACTGCGCCATTCGTACAGCGGCTTGCCCATCATGCGCCCATTGACCTCCACCATCTCGGTCGTGCTGCGCTCCGCGCACGGCTTGGGGTATGCCCCCGTGATCCTCACGCCAATCTGTGCGCCCCTTTTCCCCTTCCACCTTGCCGACCCCTGCAGCACCGGATTCACCTTCAGGAACGCCTCCAGACTCCCCTCATCGTCGAAGTCAATCGCACACAGCCCGCCGGAGAACTCCCCCAGCCTCACCGCCACGTTCCCGTGCTCGAGCATGGCCCGGTACACGTCCCTCTTGGTACTCTCCATGGTCTCCTGGGTGTACTTGACCATCGGAATCTTGGTCCCGGGGTTCTGCGGCACCAGGAACAGCGGCGTGCCCAGCCATCCCTCGATCTCTTGCGTCGTCATCATAACAGCTCTTTGATCAGTGTTCTGAAGGCTCGTTCTGCTGTTGCTGGGACGACGCCGTTGCCGAGGAGTCGGAGCTCATCCGTTCTATTGTCACAGGAGACGCACAGCTCGGCATAGTCCAGCCCACTGGCAGTCCCATCAGGGTCTCCACCCAGCGGGGGTTGAGTTTGCCGCCGCCCTGCACACTCGCTCCCGCTTGCTCCTCGATGTTCCCCTTTCCCCTGTCGTAGGTGAACTTGTTTCCCCTCGCCATCCCAGCACGAGTTGTCGCCCAGTTCTGTGCCTGCTGATGCAGCGTCGGCCTGAACTCCGGGCTGCTGTAGCCCTCGGTCTTGTTCGCTCTCGGTGTCGCCCACGACTCTGGGCGGCTCCCATCCGTACTGCTGCTCGCCGGGACGGGAGGGCCAGACATTGCTGCCATGGTTCCGAGTGGAACACTGTTCCGATCCAGTTGCGACTTCCCAACTGAGTTCTTGGACTCGTTGACGCTGATTGTGGGCCAGGATGAACACCCGCTTGCGCTGGTGCGGCGCACCGCATTCAGACGCTGAGAATATGCCCCACGTCGTTCTGTAACCCATTCCTGCCAAGTCTTCGATGACGTCGGACAGCCCCAGGCTGATATGTCCTTCGACGTTCTCAAAGAAGCAGCACCGGGGCTGGAGAAGTCGAATGCCATCTGCAATCCACGGCCAGAGATGCCGCGGATCGTCTTTGCCTTTGCGCTGTCCGGCTGCACTGAATGGTTGGCACGGGTATCCGCCAGTGAGGATGTCCACGCGGCCTCGAAAGCTCTCCCAAGGGAAGGTCTTAAGATTCGGCCAGATAGGTGCTGGGTCCATGAGTCCCGCTTCCATCTTTGCAACCAGGTTCGCAATGGCGAAGGCTTCGATCTCACAAAGAGCGACTGTTCGCAGATTCGGGATTGCTCGGTGCAGTCCAAGCTCAATGCCTCCGTATCCAGCGCACAGGCCAAGGTGTGTAACTGCTTTGGAAGTATCCATGTCATTCCGCCCTCCTCTCAAACGCCAACGCCTCCTCGCTGATAAACCAACCCTTCGGCCACTCGGTCAGGTAGATCCCGCCCAGCGTCCGCACCCGGCTCAGGGCCACATAGGCCTGCCCGGGCTCACGGGCCGCCCTGATATCAATCCTCGCGGCATCTAGGGTCAGTCCCTGCGCCCGGTGTATGGTCATCGCGTAGGCCAATCGGAGCGGGTATTGTTGGACGGTCACCCCCAGCGACTCAAAGAACCATTTGCGCCGGCCCAGTGAAATCTTCTGCCCGCGGCTCTCGACCACAATATCTCCACCCCTAAACTCAACCACCCGGCCCACCTGGCCGTTGTAGAAACCCTGCTCCGCATCATTCGCGGTGAACATCACGGCAGCCCCGGGCTTCAACTGCAGCACCCGCGGTGTGCTCATGTTCTTGGTGGCGAACTCCACCGCCTGATCAACACCCTTGACCTCGGCATCGAACACGGCAATCGGGCCATCAATGCTGCTCAAGCGGTAGTTGTTCCACTTGTCCACCTGCACGTTGTGCGTCATCAGCCTGGTGATGTGCTCCGGCGGATTCATCTTCAGCGCACTGCGCAGCAACTGGTTGTCCCGCGGCTTCATCCTGCCCACCCGGAACCCGCTCAACATCTCAATGAACGGCACGTCGTTCTGGCGCCGGACCTTCTCCAGCTTGATCGTCTTGAAGTCGGCCTCTTCCCAGGCCTTGCTCAGGAACGCCCAATCGTAGGGCTTGCTCTGATCGGTCCTGACTGGGGGCAACTGGAGGAAGTCACCCAAGAATATCACCTGTAACCCACCGAAAGGCCGGCTGTCTTCTCTGATCCGCTTCACCCAGTAGTTTAGGAAGTCGAGGTGCCGGCCCGCCATCATGCTGATCTCGTCGACCACGAGCACCTCGGTGGCCCGCACGCGCTTCCGGGCGCCATGCACTGCCGGATGGCTCTCCAACCGCTCGGCAGCCTGCAGGAAGTCCTCGCCATCTTGCGGCCCCAACTGCATCCCGCACCAGCGGTGCACGGTTGTCCCGCCAACATTCAGCGCTGCGATGCCTGTCGGGGCCGTGATGGCCACATCCCGAACTCCCACCACCCTGTTCAAGAACTCCCGCAGCAGCGTGCTCTTGCCGGTGCCCGCCTGCCCCGTGAGGAAGACGTTCCCGAACGATTTGGCCCAGACCATGAAACGGTCCTCGGGCGTCGGATCGAAGTCGTCCCCGATCACATGGATAGACGGGCTGGCAATCATTGGATCAGTAGGTGGGGATCAGGATGTCGGCCACCTGCTGTGTGAGCTGCACATCCCGCAAGCAGTAGTTGATCGCTGCCTCGCGGTCGGTCTGGAACAGCTCGCTGAACATGGCGCCGTTGCCGGCCTTGTCGCCCAGCCCGAGGTGCCTGGAGATCGCGGCCAAACTCCCGTGCGCCCGGTTGTCCCCGAGCTGCCATGACTCCCGCAGGTCGACGATCAGGTCGTTCCAGTACCTGCCATTCCTCAGCCAGTAGGGCACCGTCACCCGGTGCTTCCATGACCGCTTGATCAGGAAGGGCAAGTCGAACGGCTTGGTATTGAACCCGATCAACTGCGGCTTGCGCTCGAAGCTGTCCAGCAGGGCCCAGAACTGCAGCAGCATGGCCTTCTCGCCATCCGCGTCGGCGCAGAGCACCGCGGGCTGCTCATGCTCGAGTCGGTAGCCGATGCACAGCACCTGCCCGCTTAGGGCATCCAGTGCTGCGTGCTTGATATAGTCGCTGACGTGGTTCTCCTCGGCCCGCTGGATTTTCTCTGCGATGATGTCCGGGTTCTTGATGTTGCCCAACTTGACCTGGCTCGGGTCAAACGGCGGGATGACGAGCTCGCTCAACGGGAGCGGCCCTGTCTCGATGTCAAAGTAGATACGTGGATTTGCTGGCATATGCTAAAACGAGTTGAATTGGTAGTTGTGCGTTTGTCCGCGGATGCGCACCCCCCGCTGCTTAACCATGAGTCCCCAGCAGCAACAGGCTGCCGGAAGGTGTTAGATAGGCTTGCCGCAGTGCGGGCAGAGCTTCTGCTGCTTGGGCTGCTTGAGCATGACGCCCACACCCAGCCAGTCGCAGATCTCTCCGTAGCTCTTCCATCCGAAGCCCGTGACGGCATTCGGGTGCAAGTGCCCGGAGGTGTAGAGCTGCAGCGCGTGATCGCGGTCCTTCACCGCCATGCGCTCGAGGATGTTGAATGTCCGGGTGCTGAATGGCCAGCCCCACTGCTCCTGGATGGCGGCCTTGGCCTTGGCAGCCAGGGCGATCTGACTGACCCGCTGCTTGCTCAGGCCGAGCACCTGACCGATGCGAGTGATCGGCTGTCCCTCAGCCCGCATCTGCATGACCTCGGGGATGAGGTGAGCGAGCTTGGAGTACTTCTTTTTCGGGGCTGTCATGGCCTCAGTAGTTGATGTCATCCTCTTCCTGCTTGATCTGGGCTTCCTCGTCGGCCTTGAACTTGGCCTGGTACCAGACCAGCGCACCGATTAGGCGCTTGTCGTCCGCGGTCTGCTTGACCTCGGCACGGGCCTTGGGCAGCCAGTGCTCAATCAGGCTCGTGATGCTCTCCTCGGTCAGCTCCCGGAGCTCGATGCCCTTGTGCTTCCCGACGTGCACCTTGACCTTCGACGGGTCATCGCTCGGGGGCTGCCCGCCGCCCGAGGTCTTACGGAAGCTCGAGTCACCGCTGGCCGGCGCTGCGTTGCCCTCGGCACCATCCTTCGCGGGCCGGTCCTGCAGCCGGACCCACAGCCCGCTCGGGGTCAATGCCTCGCCGCTCTTGTGCGGCATGATCAGTTTGATATTCGCGTAGGTCTTGCTGCCGTCCTCGCTCTGCTCGTGCCCGATGACAATGCTGGCCGGGCGCCCGATGAGGCTCTCCAGATCCAAGCTCTTGTTCTCATGGTCGTTCAGCTTCCGCCCGAACCAGTCCTTGAGGAACTTGGTCAGCGCCGCCTTCTCATGCAGGCTGGGCACCATGGGCTTGGTGAACACCACCCAGGGCTGCACCGGGTCCCGGCTGTCGTCCTGCAGTTCGATCTCGAACGCGAACTTGAACTTCTGTTTCACACCGTACTGCGTCTCGTACTCCTTCAATGGGGTCACGTCCACGCACACCGCCCGGCCCGAGAACTCGGGGCACGGCGCGAAGTCCTTCTTACCACCTGTTGCACTGATTATCATGTTATCGTCTTACCTATGTTGTTGTTGTTGTGTTATTTCGAGGCCTGCTTTTCGACCTCGGAAAGTTGCTTTGCCATCCTGGTGTATTGTTCCCAGTACTCGGGCCAGGTTGACTTGATGCGGTTGAGGTTCTGTTGGTCTGCCACTAGTGCCGCGGCGCCTAGTTTGCGAACGAATGACCCGCCGTACTCGATCATCGTCCTGGCCACGTCGAAGTCTCTCACTTGGAGCCTTTCCCGCGCTTGCGATTCCAGTGCGATACAACCTCCAGCTTCTTGGCCTTGGCCGCCTTCACGATCTCGCTAATGTCGCCTTTTCGGAACCGGAAGTGCCCGGTGCCTTCCTTCTGGATGTCTTGGACTGTCTTCATGGTTATTCTTTCAGTCGTTGGATGTATCGGTTTCTCTCAGCCGGTTTGGCGTCGATCATGTACTGCAAAGCGCCGCAAGCATTCACGCTCGCAGTGTGTTCCCAGTCGTCCTTCTTGTCGTACAACTCATGCCATCGTTCGTTTGGTACGACGACGATTTGCTTAGTTCGCTTGTGACGGAACACGAATGCGGCTGGTCCGATTGGTACGTTCATCTTCCCTCCAACCATTTCACCAGATCACCAAGCTCGTCGATCTGTAGTTCCAGCCTCTTTATCTTCTCGTTCGCACCAGCCAGTTGCCGCTCCAGTTGTCTTGCGAAACCGATCTTCACGAACTGATTGAATCCCGCCGTGATGTATGGCTGACGGTCTGTGCGCGGGGTATCGCTGACCTTTTTGTTGGCGTTAACAAGATGTTTCATAGTCAGAATTCTCTTAGGTGGTACACACGCTTCCGAAGCTCTGCGAGTTTAGCCTGCTTCTTGCCGATTCCGTAATGAACATCATACGATGTAGCGCACTTTCCATCTGGAGCATAAAACCGGCAGTAATTTTCAAGATAAACGATGCGCTCTGTCATTCGACGAATACGCCAGTTGCGATACCATTTGAGCGGATTCATTGCTTTGACTCCACTCGTTTACGCCCGAGAGCCTCACGAGCATCATCTCGGACGTAGTTGTTTACGACGTAGCCCAGATCCTCAGGATCTAGGAATCGGTTGATGAATGACTCCATTCGAGCGATACGTTCTTTGGCTGCATCCAGCTCCGCTTGAAACTCAGAATCACAATGATCTTGCCAAGCCTGTTCGGCTGCATGGTCGGCGTCACTCATAGCTTTCCCTCCTTGGTTCTGTACCAGTTCTCGATGTCTACCTCGCAGCGTTCAGCCATCGCATCACCAGCTTCTTCGAGTTTCTCGATCCTCTCCATGTAATGCTTCCTCTCACCTTCGAGCTTGTCCCACAGAGCGCGAAGACGGTTTTCGAGTTCGGTGACGTGCTGGCGTGAGTCGGCCAGTTTCTTGTCCAGATCCAAGCAGGTCTGCTCCCACGTTGGCGGTGGTGTTCCGCGCATTGCCTCATATAGAGGTCTTCCGAATGCGTCGTTGATTTGGCTCATGTGATTTAACAGTTGATGTTGATCTTGGCGTCATCCCAACCCTGCAACAGATTGTCCATTCTTGATGTTCTCATGCACGGTGATGGTGGATTGATGAACTCGTACATCCCATTACCAGCCATCTTCAGCTTCCTGATCCGATCTTGCAGGTACTCGACCAGCTCCTTCAGCTCGTTCACATCGGATTGAAGCTCACGAATCTTTGTGGCCTGTGGGTCGATTGTAGTCATCGTATTCGACGTTGGTATTGTGTAGTCGCTCATTTGCACTCCTTCCATTTGAATTGTGGTTTACCGCTC
>Ga0208784_1000491_pt1 | contig 19200 bp, 25 predicted proteins | sample DEB19_08_DNA_FD_184531 | JGI IMG/M metagenome (GOLD analysis project Ga0208784, IMG submission 184531) | Aqueous microbial communities from the Delaware River and Bay under freshwater to marine salinity gradient to study organic matter... | ecosystem: Environmental > Aquatic > Marine > Coastal ... | reverse complement strand
GCGTTCTTCGACCATCTGGCCGAAGTGAACAAGCCGGTTGACGCCGGCATCGACGAGTACCTCGCGCTCCAACAGATGGAGCGGTTGCATGAGGAGACCGGCACCTGGAACGCCGATGTCTGGGCCGAGAAAGGATGGTGGTGAGTTATGGTCGCCGACAAGAACTCCATCCACGTTAGCGGTGATGAGCTGCTGGCCCGTGCCAAACTCTGCGCGAAGCTGCTGGAAGTCATCGATGAGGTGACCCAAGCCTCCGAGCTAATCAAGGACGGCAAGTACTGGGATGCGTACAGGGTCACCAACAAGATCGAGCTGATGGCATCCGAGATCAGTCTCGACCTGCACGGCATCGACATCGCGCTGGGCGAGGAGGGTAAGCCATGAGCAAGGAATGCACCACGCATCATCATGCCTGCGACTGCCGGGAGGAGAAGTTCAAGCAGCTTGAGCAGGAGAACGCCGCGCTGCGGGCCGCATTGACGGGGATGGTGCGGGAGTTTGATTTCATTAAACCCCTACAACAAGAAAAGGTTGTTTTAGAAAAAGCCCGCGCCGCGCTGGCCCGAAAGGAGGCGCAGCCATGAACCAACGACTTGAAATCGCATCACGCATTCTCGCTGGCTTTGCCGCAAATCCGGCGGTCTTTGCGCACAACCCTAATTGTGGATGGTCTCTTGTAAATTGTACCGATGAAGACCTTGTTGGATACGCATTGTCTTTGGCAGATAGGCTGGTGGATACCCAAGCCGCAATCGACGCCGCTCGTGAGCAGGATGCCAGAGACCGCGACCACACCGAAAAGGGAGGGCTTCCCGAAGTGACCGGAGGAAACACGCGAGCGGAAGGGAAGGAGGCGCAGCCGTGAGCGATTTGATTACACTGTACGCAAACGCCAAGAGACGCATTGCAGAACTAGAGCGCGAGAACGCCGCGCTGCTGGAGGATAAAGCTCATTTACGCGAAGAATTGAGAGAGGCCAACCGCCTGCTGGTGGCTTTTGGGCCTGAATCAGCCCGAGCCGCAAGGGCCGCAGAAAAAACACCTGTAGGTGCCGACGCCATCATGCGCCAACACCTACACGACGGAGGAACGCCAACGTGAGCGATCACCTGATCGCCGAGGCTAATCGACACGCCAAAGCATTACATCAAATGACACTCCCAACGACGAAACCAAACCAGCGCGACCTCGACTGGTACATTGCAGAGTGCATCGACCTCAGAAGGCAACTGGAGTACGAGGTTGAGGCAAAACGCAATCACCTGCGGATTGCGTGCGAGGAAATTAATGACCTCCAAGTTAAGGCCGGGTTTTACGAGAGGGAAAGTGCCCGACTGCGGGCCGACAAGGAACGGCTGACTGAACTTCTACGGCGATGGAAAGAGTTCATCGACGAGGCCGTGGTGGCAGAAGATCGCAGCAACCTAGATGGCGACAATGCAGAGACGGTTTTGTTCCAAATCAACGACGGCGCAGAGGAGATGCTGGCGCTCCTGACTCCGGAGGAACTCGCCGCCATCGACGCCGCACGGAGGAAAACCAAATGAACGCAGACGAACTGAAAACTATATTGGCTGACCACGCACTATGGTTGTCCAACAGCGGCGAAAAACGGGCCAACCTGCGCTGGGCCAACCTGCGCAGGGCCGACCTGAGCTGGGCCAACCTGAGCGGGGCCAACCTGAGCGGGGCCGACCTGAGCGGGTCCAACCTGAGCGGGGCTATCGGGCTACGATATGCTCAATGCTCGTTCGACGCGCACGGAGAGAGCGGACGCCAGTTATCTGGCGTAGTGATCGCTGGAGAGCTGCGGCTTTTTTGCGGTTGCTTTGCTGGCACGCTTGCCGAGCTAGATGCCTACATCGACAACGGCGACGAACGCTACAAAGCAACTCGCAAACTGGCACGCGACTTCATCGTCGCCGCCATCGACGCCGCACGGAAGGAGGCGCAGCCGTGAGCAAATCGATGCATTGGTACGACAAGGACGGAAATGCGGTCTTTGAGGTCGCCAAGGCCAAAGGTGGCGGCACACGCCCGACCACCATCGCCGATGCCCGCAAGCTGAACCTGTACCCCAGCGTGACCACGGTGCTCTCCGTGCTCGCCAAGCCGTCGCTGGATGACTGGAAGCTCACCCAGGTGGCCGAGCGTGCCTACAGCAACCCACCGCAGGATGGCGAGGAGGCGTCAGCTTACTCCCGCAGGATCATTGACGGTGCGTTTGAGCAAGTGGGCGAGGCCGCCGACCTCGGCACCCGCATCCACGCCGCCATTGAAGCGCATTTCAAAGGCGAGGCTGTGGATGACGAGATGCAGGTGTACGTTCGCCCTGTCGTCGGTGCGCTAGAGCGGACGGGGATCAAACTCCTCCAGCATGAGCTACGGCTGGTCAATGAGTCCGAGGGCTATGCTGGGACAACTGATGCCGTGATGGTGCTTGCCGGCCAGCAGGGCATCTTAGACTTCAAGTCCCGCAAGACCAAGCCGGGTGTCTTATGCGAGCCGTGGGAGACCGAGCCCATGCAGATTGCCGCCTACACCCGAGCCAAGTTTGGCCCAGACCATTACATGACTGTAGGTGCCAACGTGTACATCTCGACGACCGAGCCAGGGCGGGTCGAGATCGTGACCTACGATGACAGCCAGCTACACAAGGCATGGCACGCTTTCCAAGCCGCCAACAGCCTTTGGCAGTACCTAAAGAAGTACCGTCCCAGTAAATGAAAAACCCCTGCCGGCGACACACTACCGGCAGGGGGACACGACACACGTCCGCTTTGTTAGTCCAACCAACCAGTAAGTCCAACCAAAACAACCATGCCCATCAACGTATCAGCCAGTTCAGGCTCCAAGTCGGATCCGGTTCCCGCCGGAACCCATCATGCCGTGTGCTACGGAGTCGTAGCCGTAGGCACCCAGCCAAGTCAGCAATTCACGCCGCGCCCCAAGGTGGTCGTAGCGTTCGAGATCCCGTCCGAGAGGATTGAGATCAAGGGGAAAGACCTCCCTCGCGGTATCAGCAAGCGGTACACGCTTTCGCTCAATGACAAGGCGACCCTCCGCAAAGACCTCCAGTCGTGGCGCGGGAAGCCGTTCACCCCCGCCGAGCTTGCCGGCTTCGACGTCAGCAGGTTAATCGGTGCCAACTGCCTCCTGTCCGTGCTGCACCAGGACCGCGCTGGTGCCACCTACGCGAACATCAGCAGCATCTCTGCGCTGCCGAAAGGGATGAAGTCGCTGCCGCCCGAGAACCCGTCGCTGTACTTCAATGTGATTGAGGCCATTGCCACAGCGAAGAAGGCGGGCCACAAGGACATCAACTGGCCCGAGGATCTCCCGCCGTGGATTGAAAAGCTCTGCTGCGAGTCCGAGGAATACAAGGCGTTCGTGATGGGTAGCCCCAACGCCGAGCCGCCCGACGCTCCCGCCGAGGAAGACTTGCAGCCCGCCGAGGACATTCCTTTTTGAGCTAACCCAACAGTCAAGGATTCCTTGATACTTCAACATGACACACACCACAGGTCAGGAACTGAAAGATGCAGGCTGCGCCCTCGTTCTGGAGCACACGCCAGAACGCTGGGTGGCAGACTTTGAGCAGCAAGCGACCGCTTTGCTGAAGGCGAACGGGTCATTCACTGCCGAAGAGGTCGTGACGATGATCGGCCAACCACCCAACCACACCAACGCCATCGGGGCGGCCTGCCGGCAGTTCGTTAAGCGTAACGGGCTTACCGGCTCTTACGAACCCGCCCGTTCACCTTCCGCCCACGGACGCATCATCACCCGCTGGAGCATAACCACGTTCTGACCATGAACATCTATGAAGCTCTTACGACGTGTTTTGCTTTCATGGTCATTGGCTTTTGCGTCGGCTGGATCGTTGCCCGCGATGGCTGGCCATGGGACAAGCATTGACCTGGATCGCCTGATCCGGTGTCTGGAAGCAAGGGAAGGCGCCCGCTGGGCCAGCCCCGGCGGCGCCCTCCAGTTCACCCGTGCTACTTGGAGCGAGTTTAGCCGCGACCCCTACCTCCGAGCCTCCCAGCCCGACAAAGCCCGCCAAATCGCAAGGAAAGCCCTATTGCGGGCCATTCAGAGGATGTCCCAAGACGGGATCACCCCATCCGTATGGCTCCTAGCCCTCCGTTGGAACTGCGGGTACGAGGGAATGCTGCGGAGGATGCGGGAGCCTTGGTCCTACGCAGAACACGTTCACAACCTTTACTACGACAAGAATTTAAGATGAATACGTTTGAGTTTATGCAGGACATTAAAGCTGCGCCTAGCCCAAAACGGCTAGAAGTATTACCCGTAAGTGTTTTGGAGATAGCAGCTTCTGGAAAGGAAGGAATACGCGGTCAGGATGATCACGACTCGTCTTCTTCTCGCTCCGGTTATTCGCCGTTCCCTTACGAGGTGGCCGAGCTGTCGGTCGCCTTATACTTGTCGGACTGCAAACTGATCCTCGACCCATTTGCCGGATGGGGAGAACGTCATGAGGCAGCCAAACGTAACGGCATACCGTACATCGGATTTGATACGTCGCCTGAAGCGATCATGCACGCCGAGGAAACGTATGGCGTCATAAATCTGATCGGAGACTCCCGAGCCGTTGAGGTACCTGAGCATGACGGACTGCTGACATGTCCGCCGTACTGGAATCTGGAAGAATACGCTGGAGAAGAAGGCTTGGATCAGTTGCCCACATGGGACGCGTTCATAGAACAGTACCGCAGCATTCTTCATCGCTTTGCGAATAAGGCCAAATCGGGGGCATTCTATTGCATAGCCACGGGGGATTGGAGATCCGACAACTGCTATTACGATCTAACATTTCAGACCGAGGTGATCATGAAGTCGGCCGGGTTTGAGCCGCATGACAAGGTGGTCATCAGCCGTTTGGGCATCTCCAAGGTCAAAATCATGCTGCCCCAAGCAAAGCGACTGCGGTACACCGTCAAAGTCCATGAGATGCTGACCGTCTGGAGGAAGCCATGAAGTTCGCTGATCATGCCTTTGCTGCCTGCGCTACCAAGGCAAGGGAGTTAGGCCGCCGGCTGACCAAGGACGAATGGCTGGCCACCGTCCAGTCCGCCTACGAGACCTTTGCCGCCCCTCGCTTGCTGGTATCTGACAGTCAGAAACGGGTTAAGCGGGAGGTTAAGGTGGTCGATGAGGCTTGGATTGAGGAGTTGGAAGGCAACCCCGCCTATGCCGGCATCGACATCAAACGGGAGTTGGGAAAGGCCCAAGCCTGGGCCTCCGTCCGTGGCGTCGGGGTCTCGCAGCGTCGGTTCCTCAACTGGCTCAACAAGGCCACCGTTGACCGCCCAATCGCCTTCAACGGGGTTGGTTCAACCTCTTTTGCTAAACCCGCCCCGCAAGGCCCAGAAGAGCCCAAGGGCTGGCGGGAGTGGGTACGGGAGAACAGCACGAACCCCGACAACGCTGACAAGCCTTGGTCTGCGCTGGACGCTTCGGCCCAGAAGTACATCATCAGCCAGCTCAATGGCCCGCCCGCCATACATCCCGCCAGACCCAGCCCCCGTCCGGTATTGGACCGGGAGGAAGTACCGGACTCGTACCAGCCCGTGGCACGTCAAACGGATGCGGGAGCTTTACTGGTCGGGAATCTCCTGCGTCAGTATCGCTAGGCTCTTCGACATCAGTCACTGCTATGCGTGGCAAATCTGCAACTTCTACCGGGTCAGGAAAACGGCGAACGAAACCAAAGCCTGCCAATAAGCCATGGAATACCCAGACCCAGTATCCGCTGTCTTTGACCCTCACCGGTTACACCACGCCCAGCCTGAACACGATGCTGGGACGGAACCATTGGATTCTCACCAAGCTCAAGAAGGAAGCAAGGGACGCCCTCGTTTCCGCGTTACCATCACCCGCTATGGTTCCCGCCCCCTCGACGTCGATAACGGGGCCGGTGGCTGCAAACCCCTCCTAGACGCCATCCGCTACGAGGGACTGATACCGGACGATGATCCCACCACCATCGACTTCCAGTTCCGCCAGTACCAGGTCAAGAAGCCTTACCGGAAGACAACCGTCCTGATTGAGCGGGTTTGAGCAGCCGGTAATGCGGCACGGGGCGCTTGTACAACGCCACCTGCACGCGGTAGCTGCGGATCTCCGCCTCTCCAGCCTCCACTGCAAGCCGTAGCAAGCGTTGGGTCTGCGGCGTGCTGCGTTTGATCTTCTTCGACCATTGAACGGTGGTGTAGAAGCCGGGCTCGGGAGCGCAGGTCTTCTCCTTCTCCATCTCCTCAAACCTTGCGGCCCAACTAATAGCTTTTGAACGCAACCGGTGCGGTGAATGTGTCATTTATTCGCCTGATTTGTGTAAGTGTGTAGCTTCCGTCACAATGGAGGATACCGGCGGCCCAACCATGGCCCCACCTCAACTTCCCCGTCTTGGCCGCCACATAGTCCATATCCCGCCGGCAGAGGCAGCCAATGCTCCTCGCTTCCGCCGGCTGGAAGGATGCCACCGCAGCAGACTCAATGCTGTGGACGTGGCCGAAAAGGCAGTTGCCGTAGACGTTGGCGTGGTTCCGACAAGCCGTCAGGCCAGCATGGTAGCCGTGCAGCACCCGTAGCTTGCCCAGATCCAGCACCCCCAACGCACTATCGTAAGGCAACATCTTTGCATGGGACTTCCTGATTAAGCCTTCCACCCGTTTGATGCCATCGTGGGCGTAATCCCGCAGTAGCCCGGTTGCGCTGTGGGCGAACATCCAAAGCCGTTCATCGTGATTGCCCCGCAGGAACCAGTTCTCCTTCCCGCCGGCAAAGAACTTGGTCAGAAACTCACTCCCTGCCTCCCAGTCATCCACCAAACTGGCCGCCCGCTCGTCATCGGTCGCTCCCCGCCTTAAATTGCGGAAGTCCCAGTTGTCCCCTGCGTGGACCCTGACCTCGGGCTTAAAGTCGCTTAAAAACGATTCCAGAGCCTTTGCAGCCACCTCGTCCACCATGTCGCCATGGTTGTCCGAGATGACTACGAACCTCCGGTCTCCCTTCACGGGAATAGCTTGTTCTTGAAGTGGGTGGCGATGATAGCGACCCCGCTCGCTATCCCGCCCCAGACGTAGAACCGCATTGAGTGCTCGCTCGTCTTCTTCTCCACGTCGTACAGCCGCTTGGCGATACCCTTGTGGCCCATGTCCAGATCGCCCACGATGGCTTTCTCAATGCGGTGGATGGCGTCTTTCATCGCCTCCACGTTGGATTTCAGGGTCTCCAACTCATCCGTGGGCATGACTCACCTCTTCAGGCTGTAGCGGCTGCCGTACCACCAGAAGAGGGCGGTAAAGGCGCCAAAAGTGATTTCACCCAGCATCTCCTGTCTGGCCGCCTCGGGACTTACCGCGAAGACGTAGACCAGCACCAGGAGCAAGGCCCAGGTCAGACCGGGGCGGGTGAAGTTACGGAAGGCATCCACCAGCAGGTACACATTGGCTACCAGCGGGGAGGCATTGGCGGGGATCGGGATGGGCTGACCCTGCTGCTTCTGGGACTCGGTGAAGGCGTTCCATGCGGCGGCTTTCTCGGCGGCGGCGACCTTGGCGTTCATCACCATGATCTCCACCTCCGCGTCTTTCTTGCGCTTCCATGTCTCAAATATGGAGGTGCCAAGATGGAGGAGGGAGCCGAATACGCCCCCTCCCGCCGCATTGAACATGACGTCCCAGACGCTCATTTCAGCTCTCGTCCTCGCCCTCGTACTCGACCTCGACCTTCATCTTCCGGCCTTTGCCGTTCTTCAGGACGGCGGTGTCGCCACCCGCTTTGACGTCCACGATCTTGTACCCCTTGTCGGAGCATTTCATGCCGGGGCCGATGTCCTCGCAGTCGTAACCCTTGCGGGCGGGACGCTGCACCATGTCGGGAACGCCGTGGAGGCGATCACCACTGGTCGGGGCGCAGGCGGACGGGCTGTGGTTGGAGCGGGGGAGGGACTTGTTGTTCATGGGAGATTACTTCTTGGGCTTCTTCACCTTGGCGGGCAACTTCTTGTAATGGGTCTGCTTCGCCCACTTCATGCAATCGACGGAGCCGTCGAAGCCACCGGAAGCGAAGCAGGCACGTGATTGGGCTTTGGATTTGAAGGGCATATTAGCGGTAGGGAATTGGACGAGCGGCTTCTGCGACTTCCGTTCCGAGGAAACGACCGAGTTGAGCGGGAATCCCAGGTTGAGTGCGGAAAGACGGCATGATGGCTCCGCGCTGATAACCTTGCGACATCATTGCTTGAAGCGCAGCGGCTTGAGGGCCAGCCAAACCTGCTTTGATGGGCAAGGACATCATCTTTGACAGTCCTTCCATCATTTTTGTTTCAGAAGCGCCCTTGATGGGCCGCTGACGAATAATGCTTTGTGGAGGTTGAAGCACCTCGGGCATGATGGCGGAAAGGCGGGCCAGCTTCTCCAGATTGCCGTCAAACGGAACGCCAGCTTGGTACATTTCTCCCCAAACTCCAGGGTACTCGATCTTGCCGGATGCCTCATTAACGGAAGCCTTGATTGCATACATCCGAGCTAACTGCTTACGACTTTCTACCAAGTCATCGACCAAATTGCCCTTACCAGTCGCATAGGCTTCGGTTTGGATTACAGCGAACGCTTTGTCCGCATCATCGCGTGCCTTTGCGGCAGCCTCGCGGTACTGCAAACGTACCTTTGGATTGGTTTCCAATGAAGCAGCCTTGGCATTGACGTTCACGGCTTCGTTGGCTGCCTTCCAGTCATCAAGCGCGCTGCTGGCTTTCTTGCTGACGGCGGCGACCTTTTCGTAGGATTCGCCCAGTTTCATCCTCATGTTGAGGAAGAAGGAGCGATCAAATGATGTTCCAGCAGGAACGCCGAGGACGCCTTCCACGGCTTCCGTCATGCGTGGGTAATTGATGCGGGAGGCGGCATCCTGGAACTTGGTCGATCCGCCCGCTACTTTCATCATCATGGTTTTCGGCCATGCATCCTTGTAAATGGTGGGATCGAAAATAAGCCCCAGATCATTTGCACCGGCAAGGGTCTTGATGACGGCCCAATCACCGCGTTTGGCGGCAGCCGAAGAAACGGCACGCGCAGCCTTATCCATGAGCTTCATGGTAACTGCACCAGCGCCACCCTCTCCGGCAGCCATTGCAGCTTGCTTGAACGAAAGAAGATCGCCGCGATCAATAGCTTCCTTGGTCATTTCGCCACCAAGTTGAGCGCCGGCAAACTTCATTAGATTCTTGGCAAATTGGCCTTGTACGCCACCAGGAATGGCGGAGATTCCAGCGCCGAGAACGCCGCCTGCGGTAACAGGCGTTCCTTCAATCATTGAGCCTACTGCTTCGCCAAACATGGCTCCAGGAACTCGGCCAAGGCCAGCGCCTCGCTTTGCCGTCAATGCTTCGCCCAGAATCGGAAAACCGATGCGAGCAGCCGTAGCCATCCCAATGTCCTTGATTGGAATTTGACGCATCAGCTCAAACTGCTGCGCTTGGGCATCAACTTCCGTGATCTCACCGCGATCACGCGCATCTTGAATCTGCTGCCATTTTTCGCGGATCAGCAGCGAAGGAGCGGCTACATCAATCTTAACGAGCTCCATCTCCTTTTTGTTGATGTCTTGAAGGATGGAATCCTCATTCCATTTCTTCGCATCATACCGAAGGGTGCCGATGCGGGAATCGGGGTGAACAATCTCGTAGGCATCCACGGGCGCCTTAAACGTAGCCCCGCCCTCTTCGTTCATGGCTTCGGCTACACCGGCAGCGACGGAAGCGCCAGCACCGGCCAATCCCATCTCCCGCACACCAGCGCGGCCTTTGACGCCCGGCACGTTCTGAAACTCTTGTACAATGTCTTCGGTGGTTGGCATATCCGTTACCCTCTGGCGATTTGGTTGACTGCTGGCTTCAATCGCGGCTTGAGACGGTCTCTGTTCCGGTGCCGCGAGGCGGCGAGCTTCAATCTGTCGAGCGATGTCTTCAAGCTCACGCGCCTTGGCAAAGTCGCCAGCGCGCAACGCGGCTTGTTGTTCGGATGCTAATCTGGCGCGCAATCCAGCCGCTCCAAGTGCACTTTGGTTTTGCCGTACCGCTTGTTCAAACACTTCGGGCGCTGAACGCCGAGCTTCCGCCAACTGGAATACTAATGCAGATTCAGCGGCACTAGGCTGATAGGTAACCGGAGTACTTTCGGCTCCAGAACCACCAAAACCACCAAGAGGGGGTTGTTGTAATTCGATTGGGCTGGGTGAAATGCCAGCAGGCATGGGTTGAGAACCAGCTAAAGTTGCTTCACCGCCAAAGCCACCACGGGCTGCCGCTGTTCGCGCTTGTGCCGCAGCCTCTGCCGCCAAACGAGCCTCCTCGACGGCTTGCCGTTGGCGCAATGCAGTTTGCTCGGCGGCTGAAAGCATCCGGCCCTCGCGTTTAGCCATCGCTACTGCTTCCTCGCCAACCAATGCCCGAGCCGATTCCTCGGCTTGTCCAGAAGTACGGGCTGGAGGAAGGTCCGATCCTGCCGCCAAAGCCGAAACCTCTGGGGCGCGAGGACGGGCGGGCGCAAGGCCAGCGGCGCCTTCCAGCCGTTCGCTGCCAAAGCCTCCGGGAACGGCCTCTGCGCGCCCTCCAGTCGAACGCATGAAGAATGTTGGCTGTTCCGTGGCAAGAACGCGCCCAGCCTCCTCGGCAGACTTTGGACGCGGATTAACCAATCCCATCCGTTGACCCACCTCGTCGATGATCTCACCGGCAGCCTGCCGCTCCTCGGGTGTTCCGGTATTACGGATGGTCGTCAGCTCTTGCGAGACTTCCTGCTGGGTTTTGCCCGACAGACGGTTCCACATCTTGCTGGCGGCCTTGGAAAACGTCGGGGCAAGTATCTTTTCACCGGCACCGACAGCGCCACCCAACGCGCCACCGGACTTAATGACGCTCAAATACTCGTCGTAAGTGGGCCAGCGTTTGTCCTCAATCGCCGTTTCGACCGTTTTGGCACCAGCACCTACCACGGCGCCTTCAGTGCCGCGAATAACAGCTTGTTCTCCAATACGAGCAGCCTTTTCGCCTACAGTACGTCCTATGGCAGCAGTTGGAGCTTTGAGCACCTTGGCGCCTACCTTGGTGGCTGCACCACCGGGAATCGTGTTAATCAAGGCGGATGCAACCATCTCGCCATAGCTCAATCCTTTGCGCTCCCCGCGCTCAATTTCCTGCTGTTGCTTGAGGTAATTTCCGTAGGCGCCCGAAGCGGGAGCGATTACAAAGTAACCTGGTCCCGTCATCGCACCAAGAGCTTGTCCAGCGCCACCAACTGCTACTTCCGTGGCAAGACCCTTCGCAAAGTTTGCGATGCTTTGCTCTTTCGGTTCGTCCACCACGCTGTACCCTTGCGGCAAAGCGGGTGCGGAAGGAGTCTCTTCTGTCTCTTCGACGACCGAGTAACCGGCTGGTAGCTGGGAAGCCATTATTGAATGGGTACTTGTTTGCCGTTGACGATACGGACTCGCTTGCCGTCGGGCCGCTGCAAGACCTTCCCTTCGTAAGCCGAGAAGTCGAATTCAGCGGGCTGCAACGTGGAGCTTCCAGCCGTGGAGCCACGCTGCACGTTCAAGCGAACAACATTTCTTCCGCCAGCGCCTTCGGCTTCTCCGCCTGTGGCCGTAGGAGTCTGTTGAGACACTCCTGGCCAGTATCCACCGGCCTTGAAGTATTCCTCGCTGGGAACTTCCAAACCTCTTTGCCGATCACGCGCCAAAATTTCCAAACGCTTCTTGGAATCCTGCGTGGTCTTCTTCAAGTTCTTCAACGCATCAGCGAAGTCCTTGGCGGAACCCTCTTGGTTTAACGCCAGACGAGCGTTTTCCAACAAACGGATTTCGTAAATGGCAACTTGCCCAAGTGTCAGGCCGGCCTCTTTGAGCTGTGCCAATCCTTGAAATGCATTCTGGGCAAGAATCGGACGGAGGTCAGCCGCTACTTGATTAGCTTTTGTCGTAGGAACGTGCTTAAGCAGAGATCCCAAGCCTGTGCTCTGCGCGTTTACATTAGCTAGAACTTTATCAACCGCACCGATGACGGTATCAAAGTTCTGCATCTGGAGCTGATAGTTGGAAACTTCAGCCTGACGCTTTGCTTGCGCTTCTTGAGCGGCCTGACTTCCAGGAATAGGAGTAAAACGCGGCCCAGCCGGTGCGGCAGGCGCTGGGCGGGCCGGTGCAGCTTGAGGTTGAACAGCGCGAATAGCTTCTGCGGTAGACGGAGCAACAGGCGGAGTTGCTTGCGGACCGGTTTGAGCCATTAAACCACCAGTAGCAGGAGCCATGCGGCCAGCCGGCGCAAATGGAGCCAAAGCCGCAGGACTAATTGTAGCTGCCGGAGCGGCGGCCTGGGCAGAAGCACCTTCTCCGCCTTCCAGCATGTAACCTGGCGGAGGGGTTATCAAAGCTGGAACAATCGTTCTGGTTCCACCGGGGCCAAGAATAGTTCCTCCGGTAGATGGAACGATGGGGGGAGCAGCCTCCTGTATCGTTTTTACCTCCATTTCGCTGACATCCAAAATGCCCGGAGATCCCACCACGGGTTTAGCGCCAGTAACAGTGTACTGATTGGATGGGAACTGCTTGAGCAACGCATCCTGCGACATGTACTGCGGCGTTTTTGGCTGCGCTTTTTGCAGGAAGCCGGCGGCTTGCGCGATTTGAAGCAGTTGTTGCGCGTATGCAGCTTGATTTTGGCGATACCCTTCCGTGGCCGTACCGAGAAGCGCAGCATCGTAAATGTCTACTTTGCCAGAGGCAGCGTTCTTAAACGCCTTCTTCAACGCATCTGGCACTTGTGGAGCATTAGGGTCGTCATTAACCACCTTATCCACATATTGCTTGAAAGCGGGGTCTTGCAGTTGCTGACCAAACTTACCCAACGCCTGTTGGGTGAAGATTTGGTTTTGCTGATACTGCTTGATGCCACCGGAGATGCTCTCCCCAAGGCTCTCAATCGCCCGCGCACGGGCAGCCCCGGCTTGGGACATACCCTGCGCGATGAGCTGACCGCTGATGTCTTGGATTCCAGGTGCGTATGGCATCTTAAACGGCCTCCTTCAGTACCAGTTCACGTTTCTCCATCGAACGGATGCGGCTGTCCATCCAGACACGGATGGCGGGCTTGGCCCACGGATTACGCTTCAGCCAAGCAGCGATGCGCTCACCATGCTTCAGGTAGAAGTTGAAGAACCACACGGGAGCATGGCAGAACATCCAATCACGGAATCGCTTCCAGTTCGGGTTGTTCTCGCCGTAAACCTCGCGGGCAACCCAGCAGAAGATGCTGGTAAGCAGGCCGGGCAACAAGGCGCCACCAATCTGCCCAATCGCGGAGGTCGTTCCAGCCTGCTTTGCAGCGGCACCGGACAACTCCGCTGACTTGACCGCCGCCTCGTAGTTCTTCTGGGCGATTTCGCGGGCAAGCTGGGCGTTGACGTTGGTGCCGTACACGTCGGCGGGGTAAGCACCGAGCGGGTTGAACGTACCGCTCATCAGGCTGGCAATCGGGCTGAACAGGTTGCCGGTCTGGATGTTGGCCGTGTTGAGGATGTTTCCGTAGCTTTGCTGGAGGGCGGCACGGGCCTGATCCTCCCGTTGCTGGCGGATGTTCTCACGGTTAAGGATCTCCGCTCCGATGGCGCCGGGGGCCATTACCTGACCACGGGCACCGTATGCCTCACGGGCGGCCTGCTGGGACTGACGGATATCCTCGGGGGCAAGGACGCCGGCCTGCCGCTGCTGCAAGCGGGAAAGATCACGCTGGTACTGGTCAATCAGCCCCTGCTCCGCCTGGCTGATGCCCTTCGGCATGAACTGCTGGTACAGGTCGCCGTACATCTTTTGGATGGCGGCTTGGTTCTGCTGGAGAGCAGGGAGGGTCTTTGCCAGTTCAGCGGCAATGTCACGCTGCGTCATGGCGGATGACGTGCTGGTGGTAGACGGAGGCGTGGCCGTTCCGGTTTGCGTGATGGCTGGAGTAGCTGGAAAGGTCGGCGTAATCGCCGTAGGCGTGGTCGTAGTCGGCGTCGTTTGCGTCGGCACCGTCACGGCAGGAGGAACGATTACCGAAGTGGAAGGCGGCGTAATCGTAGGAACAGATGTCGTAACGGGAATGGGGTTCACCGTCTGACCTGTTTTTTCCGCAATAACAGGAGGAAGTGTAACAGGTTGTGTTCCCCACGCAGCCGTAGCCTGATCCAGCAGTTTACGCATATCCTCCGAGGACATGGTTGGGGTGGTTGTTCTCGTTCCGGTAACTGTGACCGCAGGCAACTGCGTCACGCCGTCTCCACCGCCAGCTCCGGTATCGCCACCAGTAGTAGTTGATGGGGTTTGCGACAGGTTAAGCGTGGCTACCGGCAGCCGGCTGGACGTCACTTGGAACGGGTCCATGACCGTCACTCCGGGGGCCGTTGTAGCCACGCCACCAAGCAAAGCGTTACCACCTGTAAGGGGTTGGTTGATGTACTGATTAGCGTCCAGAATGAAGTTCGGACCTTGGCCCAGCGTCGATTCATTCACCCGATACGGATCCATGGTTACCACGCCCGTGGTAGCCGTGTTGGTGATGTTGCTAGTGGTGGTGACAGGGGCGTTGCCACCAGTCATCACGCTCTGGTCGATTCCGATGTTCCGGTAGGGCGTTTGGCCCAACGTAACGCCGCTCATGTCCGCTGCCGTGGTGGTAGCGTTGGGATTCCACGTTCCCCAGTTAGGAGCCAACTGCGTGATGTCCGTGCGGACGTTCCACGGGTTGATCATATCACCCAGCGACAGGTTGCCGCCAATCATGCTGCCAGACGGCCCAAAGCTGATGGAGGTAGCCGGAGGGGCGAAGGCGACGCCTACGTTAGCAAATTGGCTGGAACCGCCCAGAAGCGTACCGTAACCCGTGTCCGCACCAATCGGGAACCCGCCCAGCAGGGTGTTGGGGACGTCAAAGATGTTCCCTGGTGACGAGAACGACGGCAAGCCGCCGGCATCGGCCTCAAGCGTGGTGTAGCGTACAGGTTCAGCCATGGTTATCCGACAGCCGCAGTACGGCTGACCTCCAGTAGGTTGGTTCCGTCAGAAAGAAACGTGATTTGGAAGTACTTGTTGGTGCCCGTCAGGGTGTACGTTCCCGTGGTCTTGAAGTTGGTCCCGAAGGTGATCACATTGCCACCCGTACCGTCCGTCGTGAACGAGATGCGGAGGATGTAGCCGGCGCGTGGAACGGACGCCGCGTTGATGGTGCTGGCCGTGCTGCTGGAGCAGGCGATGCGGCGGGCATTGCCATCGGACGTCGTGAACGTGAGGCTGATGGTCCCGCTAAAGCTGACCGTGCTGTACGTCTCGTACAGCGGGGTTGCTTGGGTGATCGTCGTGCCACCGGACAACGTGGGGGCCGCGTAAGTGTTACCGGACGCCAGCATGGCGGTAACGATCTCGTTGGACCCAACCGTGACCGTTGGCTGGGCCAGCAGGTTCAGCTTCGTGTAGGTGATCGGGTCAGTCGTACCCGTGAAGGTGTACCCTGGATTTACGTTAGCCATGGTTAAACTTGGACGAGGTTGGCGCGTTGTCCCGGTCGGGTCTCGTAACCCAAGGACATAACACTGATGAATCCTTGCGTGTTGGTGACCTCCAGCCAGCTTAAACGACCTTGCCGGCGGGTCAGCAGCGGGAGCCGGAACTCTTGGATCATCTCGGGCTGGAAGCCGGTGCCGGGCTGCACGCTATCGGGTCCAGTCGAGTAATCTTTCCGGTACGCCCGATTGTAGTCGTTGTTGGCGTTGGTCAGGTCGTACGCCGAGTCGTTGAACTTCCAGCTTTCCGAGCGGGTGTACGTCTGGTCGGTCAGGAGCGTGCTTTCCTCGCTGGCACCTTCCGTGAAGGACGCCACGGAGAACTCGGGGCGGTTGGTGCCGAGGTCAACGTACAGGCGCCGCTGGAAATGGTTCAGTTGCTCGGTGTCGTAGGCGCGGGTGACGAGCTGGGTGCTGATCTCCGCCAGTGTCGTGCCACTGATGTCGTTCTGCCCTTCGTCCGTCACGAAGATCCTCCCGTCCTCCGTAATCGCGTGCAACCGTTGCAGGCCGAGGTAGTCCACCACCTGCCAGCCTTGGATGCACATATTCATCGTGCTGGAGAAGGACCATTCACCGTACCATTGGTCGGTGACGAAGTTATGCACCACCACGGCGTTGCAGAACAGGCTGTTGTCCAGCGGTAGGGCGACGTAGAGCTTGTTGTTCCAGTAGCCGAGGCTGATCTTGTACGCGACCTCCCAGTTCACCCGGTCCATGATCCGCTTGATCTTGGTGGAGAGCGGCAGAATCTTGTGCTGGAGGCTGTTGTTCGTGCTGGTCAGCGTCAGGAGGTTGATGTTCCGGTTGCTGACGTAGGCCAGATCGGGACCAATGGAGGTAACGGCGTTGATACCTACCAGACCAACTTGGCGGGTAACCTCCGTGACCGTCACGTCCGACAGGCTGCCCTCGACGTTCTGGAGCAGGAGGACGGACTTGTTCTTGAAGGCGACCAGGCTGTTCTGGCCGAAAGGGAACGTGGCTACGACGTAGTCGCTGTTGCCCGTGTTCAGGTTGAACTCGTTCGCCAGCGGGTCGTAATCCGTGAACGCCAGTACGTCCGACGCTGCGATGCTATCCTTGCCATTCCTGACCCACAGCCGGTTCTGGTAGTAGGTGGCTTGGTTGCTGTTGGGGATGCTGTTAAACGAGGCGGAAAGGGTGGTATCGGGCACCTCGGCGAACGACCCGTTCCAGTCACCATCCCAGTACAGCGGCTTGGCTGTATCTCCACGGAAGATGTAGACGTAGTTGTTGGCTTGAACGATGGTTGCCTGCGTTCCTACGGCAATCGTGTGCGAACCAAGGCTGATGGTGCGGCTGGTATGCCCGCCGGCGTAAAAGCCAACGGAACTGGACCCTAGCAGCATGATCCAAGTGATGTCGTAATCGTTTGGATCAGAGTAGATCGAGGAGGCGTAAACGCTGATGATCGGGCTGGAGGAACAGGCAATCGCGCCCGACGTGCCAACAAGGACATAAAGGCCGCCAGCTTCATGCCCTCCGTAATACGTTCCGGTAAGGGTTGTGGTGGAACGAATCCATTCAGCACCAGTAAGCGATTGCAGCGTTCCCCAGCTATCGGCACCAGCGGTAATAAACCCATCTTGGCTGCCAATCATGCAATACCAAGGGGCCGTGTAACCGGCGACGTCCTTATCCCGCGTGCGGGTCCAGGTCGCACCGTTGGGCGATGTCCAAATGCTGCCGTTCTGATTTACGATGGCAAAGACGTTGGCGCCGAATACCGCATCCGTAGCCATCAACCCGATGGGATCCGGGTCAGGGATAGCGGAATAAGACCACGTCGTCGCATTCGTGCTGTAATGCACCAGAATCAGGTACGGAAAGGTGGCGACAAACGTACCGTTGCCGTAAACAATGTGGCCTTCGATGCCAGCATTGTGAGTTACAATGTACGACTTGCTCCACGTCACCCCATTGTCCACGCTGGTGTAGCTGTACCAGTTGTGGCCGCTGAAGTACTCGTAAGCCAGCACGGCCCACTTTCCGTTGCCGTAGGCCACGGACATATTGTGGTCGGACGTGCTGTTGCTGACGGGATTAGTCCAAGTGACGCCATCCGTGGACGTGCGGATTCCGGTGGTTACTCCCGTGTTCAGTTTGCCTACGGCGACGAACACTCCGTTGCCAAACTCCACGGCTTGAAACGGAGGGGCGAGGACAAGGATCGTCTGCGTCCAGTTGCTGCCATCCGGTGACGTCATCACCGTTCCGTAGCCCGCAGCATCCACGCCTACGGCTACCCAGACGCCATTACCGTAGGTCACGTCGTTCCATGTGACCGTGGCGTAGGCTGTACCTGTCGTCCACGTCGTTCCAAACGGCTCTGCTCCCAGTTCGGGCAGGCAGACAAACCCGCCCCGTGTCTGGGCATCCTGCGAGGTGAAGTCGTGGTTTACCGCTGTCTGGACGTTGCCCGGCTTGATGTTCTCGGGGGAGTTGTACTCATCCACTCCAAGGAATGAGTTATCGCCCACCGAGGCCGGTTGGTCGTCCAGATTACCGTATGAGCGGTAGCGGTTCATTGCGTACGACCCCGCCGAGGGTGCGCCGGTTAGGCGTCCTTCGTCAATTCCGCGACCTTGGCCTCAAGCTCCGCAATGCGGGCCTGCGCCTCGGTCAAGGAGTCCACCAGAACGGCCATGGACTGTTGCTGAAGCTGGCTGATGATCTCAGCCTTGATGAGTTCCTTAGGCTTGGACATTAGGCGCGGGTCAGGCCGAGGTTCTCGGAGATGGCATCCAACTGAACCTTGTCGTCATCGGCATCCGCCGGCCAAGCGTTCCATTGGGCTTCAGTCATGCTGACGTTGCCATTCTTGAGGACGGTCACCTTGTAAGTGTCGGGAACAGCGTCCACGGGATCGGTGGCGGGGACAATCACCGCACCCGTCGTTGGATCAAGCTGCTCGGTCGTGCCGGGGATGGCAGGGGAGCCGGGGATCACCTCCACGTTCTGAAGCTCGTAGTAGTAGGCGGGCGGCGGCCCCAGCGTGATGGAACGGATGTAAAGGACGTTGGCCTCGCTCGGCCAGACCTGCACGGGGACAATGTTGGTTTGCATAAGTAAAGGTTAGGTTCCGACGAGAACTTTGTAAGTGTTACCAGCCGAATCTTGAATCGTAACGTATCCCGTGGCCGTAGGCGCTCCTGCCGTGTAAGCATTATTTAGACGAAGCGCACCGGCTAGGATGCAACGCTGGCTGCTGTCGAGCGTCAGGGCGAGCGTGTTATTGGTATTAAATTGAAGGTCTTTTGCCGTCTTTGTGTTGATTACTCCAACGCCAGAAGTTGTGTAAATTTCAAGGGTTGAGGAGCCATTTTCCCGCAATGCAAGGAGAGGCAAACTTCCGCCAAGATGATCGATAACAACTCGACCAGCCGAAATACGGTAAAGGCTCGTATCCGTCCCAAACCCAATCCCGCCCGTGCTCGTCGTGTGGGTGGCGAGTTGGAGCTTGCCGTTGCCGGAGTCGGTGGTCGTGCCGAGGAGGAGGTTGCCGGTGGCGGTAAGCGTGGACAAGGCACTTCCAGACTGGGAAAACGCAAGTGCG
>Ga0208784_1000489_pt1 | contig 19225 bp, 43 predicted proteins | sample DEB19_08_DNA_FD_184531 | JGI IMG/M metagenome (GOLD analysis project Ga0208784, IMG submission 184531) | Aqueous microbial communities from the Delaware River and Bay under freshwater to marine salinity gradient to study organic matter... | ecosystem: Environmental > Aquatic > Marine > Coastal ... | reverse complement strand
ATGTTTATGTGCGGTGTACCCATCGGTCAACGTGTGAGTGGATAGATGTAGCTACCAATGGTGGTGGCTACTCACACCCCTTCGGGGGAGAGAGGAATCCCATGTGGGATTCTAAGCTTTCGACACTTCGGCGAGAGGCGGGCTATGCCCTCTCCGATCGCCGTCGAGTGGTCGGGGGCTCGGTGTGGGCTCGTCGAGCCACACGAGCCCTCGACCGTGCCGAGAGGCAGGCGCATCGGCGCCACCTCTCGGCAGCAACCCGTAACATGTCGGTACTTGCCGACGTTTACGGGTGGTGAACAGATTGCCCGGTTTAGGATTGAGTCTACGGATTCGCCTAAACTGGGCAATCTAACTGGCGCGCACCCATCGGTCAACCTGCATAACTACTAGTGAGGGTCGAAGCCTCTATCTGATAACAGGTCATGGTGATCTGTTGCTGGTAGTGGATACGCTCTCCGAGGAGGTCACATGCCTCAGCGGCAATGTCCGCACTGTTACAAGTGCGGACCACGTTTTTGCCCTAGGGTGTTTGGTGAGATCGGTACCAGAGAATGGGACACTCGGGTACCGTTCTATCAGGTAGGCGAAAGATTCGCCTCCGAAGAGGAGGCGAGGCAGGCATATAATGAAGCGAAGTGGGGACTTCGACCCCACGCTGACGGGTCAAAGTGTAGATAGAGAGAGTCGGCAAGCTGTTGAGTCCTTATGGATTCCGGCTTGTCGAGTTTCTACATGGCTTGCACCCATCGGTCAACTTACCCTCATCATCCCATCGGTCAACTTGCACAACTGTATGTGAGCCGTACAACTTCACACACGGCTTTCTCGGAGGCTTACATGAACATTGTCACCCACAACGGTCCCTTCCACGCCGACGACGCCCTCGCCTGCGCAATCTTGCGCATGGCGGGGTTCGCGGGTCCGGTGATCCGGACCCGCGATCCCAAGCTGATCGAGGGCGGGGGGGTGGTGGTGGACGTGGGAGGGGTCTATGACCCCACCACGTTGCGCTTCGACCACCACCAGAAGGGGGGCGCTGGCGTGCGCCCCAACGGGGTCCCCTACTCCTCTGCCGGCTTGGTCTGGAGGCACTTCGGTGCTTCCATCGCCCCCGGCGTGGAGGGCGAGGTCGAAAGCGACCTCATATGGGCGGTTGACGCCCTCGATTGCGGTTATGGGAACCGCAGCATCGCGGAGGGTGTGGAGCACCACACCTTCAGCAGTGTCATCGCAGGGTTCAACCCCTGCTGGCACGAAAACGAAACCTTCGACGACGCTTTCGCCCGCGCCGTCGAGTTCGCACACAACCACCTGCGCAGGGTGATCTCTTCTGCGCAAGGGAGGATGCTCGCGTTGGAGGGCGCTCGCCACGCCATCGCCAACGCAATCGAGGGAAAGATCATCGTCCTGGACCGGTTCATGCCGGTCATGCAGACGGTGGTGGAGGAGAGCGCCGACGCGCTCTTCCTCGTGTTCCCCCAAGCGGACGACTGGCTGGTCCAGTGCGTCCCCCCGAGCATGGGCAGCTTCGGGCAGCGCAAGCCGCTCCCCGAAGCGTGGTCGGGTCTCCGTAACGGAGACTTGGCGGCAGTGACCGGAGTGGCAGACTCGGTGTTCTGCCACAACGCCCGGTTCATTGGCGGTGCGCGCAGCCGCGAGGGCGCCATCGCCCTGGCGAAGCTGGCGCTCGGTTGACACACTCACCCACTGTTGAGTCCTAACGGATTCCGGTGGGTGAGCAGATAAGAATCCAGGATTGCAACAGCAATCCTGGATTCTTGTTTCAATGGTTCGCACCCATCGGTCAACATGTACAAAGATATTTATGGAACTATATAGTTTCCTGTTTCATGGTCTTTTGTTTTCTTTCTGTGTGGGTTTACTTGTGACCCATGAAAGGATAAGTAGACGTGAGTAAGCTAAAAGCCAGGGCAGTTAGCCCTGGGGTCAAAGACGAATGTAATGTACGCCTGTGGTACATTACCAAAGAAGGAGACGAGGCAACCATGCTCGTCTCTGAAGAAACTTGGGAGCGCATGTTTGCCTCCCTAATTCGTCAGGGATGCAGAGCGGTATCTCGCCTATCTCTCTGAGACAAACATGCTTGGGAGCAATCCTAAGCATGTTTCAGTTGGTTGTACCCATCGGTCAACTTCCAAAAACATAAGTGAGCCACTATGGCTCGGAAAGGCAAGTTATGCAACTGGGTAGACTGATCCCCCTGGTCATCAAGCATCTCCGTAACAACGGGTTTGCTTGTAACAAGAACCAGTTCGGCAAAATCCGAGGAGAATACAACTACGTGAATGGTTGCCATAACATCGGCAACCTTCATCTGAAGGTGATGCAACTGGTTGCGGGTGCGGGTGCGCTCGACCAAGCCACCGAGGCAGAGATGGAGGAGTATGACAACTTGGCGCACCGCATCATCAATGCGGCGGAGGAGGAATACATGTATATGAACTCATGAAACACGCAAGTACCTGAGCAATCAGGTACTTGCAGTTTTAGTGGTGTGTACCCATCGGTCAACATGTAGAAACATAGATGTAGCTGCTATGGTGGTAGCTACTTGTACCCCCTTTTGGGGGAGAAAGGCTCGTCATGAGCCAGGACTGTGAGCATTGTGCCGCTCACATCCGTAGGGCGAACCCCTACGGATGTGAGTTGTGCGGGATTGGCTGCGAGGAGGAATCTCCTCGCAGCCGACCCCGCGAGGAAGACTCAGTGATCGATGGCTCGGAGCTATCCGAGCGCATTGATCAGATCTGGCTTAGGCATTGGGAGCGGCAAGCCTCTGATGCCTGAGCCACATCTCCTGGGTAGTTGAGTCCGCATGGATTCCTACCCAGGAGTGACATGTAGCTAGTAGTCAGTGAATCTACGGATTCCTGACTACTAGTTATCTACACGGTCTGCACCCATCGGTCAACACACATTTGCATAGATGTAGCTGCTATGGTGGCAGTTACTTGTACCCCCTTCGGGGGAAAGAGGGTTCGTTATGAGCAAGAAGAAGGAGTCTGAGCCGCCCCCGGCTCAGACTCCGCCCACGGACAGGTGGGAGGAGTTCCGGGCGTGGAGGGATCGTCCCTCCACGCCTGGGGAGACCGATGTCTGTTGTTACTGCGGGACCGATAATGGTCCTGGTGGTATCAACAGGATCGGCATTTGGAACTGTTACTGGTGCATGGGCAACTAGTCCTGCACCAGTAGCAGTCGCCCAGTCTAGGTTGAGTCTCTTCGGAGATTCCCTAGGCTGGGCAGTTTTAGTCGGCTGTACCCATCGGTCAATGTGCGAGTACGTAGATGTAGCTGCTATGGTGGCAGTTACAGAAAGGGTAACATGACCAAGAAGAAATGGCGGCTGATCTTCTGTAAACAGATCCGCGACGCCACGGGGCTCTCTTTGCCAGTCGCGGCTCGACTGGCAAAGGGAGTAGAAAGGAGCGGAGCCTATGGCTTCGCCCTTGATCACAAAGACGCCCCATCTGGATCGACCGTGCGGCTTGCCGCCGAGTCGATCAAAATGAGGTCGGTTGATACAGGATGCTCTCACTGCGGATGGCGTATTGACGCCATCTGGGCGAAGGGCAAAAAAGGGAGCTTTTATTTTGAGGGCTTACCAAAGCCCGAGGATGAGGACTCCCCCAGCTAACACGACCCTGTGCAGTTGAGTCCACATGGATTCCTGCACAGGGGATTCTACCTGGTCTGCACCCATCGGTCAACTTGCAAGTAGATAGGTATGAAGCCCGAGCCAGAAACCAAGCCCGAGACCGAAACCAAGCCCGAAGCCAAGTCCCCGTACGGTATGAGTATGGGATGCGATCCAGACGCCGCATCCCAGACCAGCTACGGTCTGGGATGCAGCGGGCACTGCGGGTGGGCGCAATGCCGCGCCTGTGGACTTTGTGTCCACAGGTGCGGCAGGCAAGGACCACGTATCGGCAGGTGACACGACCCTGTGCAGTTGAGTCCGCAAGGATTCCTGCACAGGGGATTCTACCTGGACCGTACCCATCGGTCAATGCGCAAGTACATTAGTGTAACTGCTATGGTGGCGGTTACAGGAAGGTAACATGACCATTGAAGAGGTGGAAGCTCGCCTGCTGAAGGAAGCAGGCGGGCGGGTCCACTGGGACAGCTTCCAGCTGCCCCAGTGGGCAGTTGACCTCGGCGTAACTTTCGGTTACGCCGAGTGCCTCTGCGGATCGTGCGGCATGATGCCGTACCTCCGCAACGAAGCAGACGACGAGGAACTCTTCCCATGGTTCCCGCCAGGGTACCCGGGGATTGAGTAATACGACCCTGTGCAGTTGAGTCCACACGGATTCCTGCACAGGGGATTCTACACGGTTTGCACCCATCGGTCAATGTGCGAGTACATAGATGTAGCTATCACGGTGGTAGTTACTTGCATCCCCTTAGAGGGAGAAAGGGATCCCATGTGGGATTCTAAGCTGGCGTCACATCGGCGAGAGGTGGGGCACGCGCTCGCATCTCGCCGAGAAGCGAGATTAGTAGGGTCGCGCTCGTTGTGGGCGCGTTTCGCCATCCGACACCTTGAACGATCCGAGAGGCATGCGCATCGGCGCTTCCTCTCGGCTGCACTGCGAGACCAACGGGTACTCGCAGTGGTGTATGGAGAGCGGGAAGAGGAAGAGGAGCCTCACGTGTGGCAGAGTTCCACCAGCAATATGTGGTGGAATCAAATCGTGGTGGACGAAGAAGAAGAGGACTATTGGTCCTTTATCAATCGTCCCGATCGGTTTGAGGAGGTAGTGTTTGAGGAGTTGGTGGATTGATTTTTCGGTAGGTGAGCGGGTGTGCGATACCTGCTCCCTACCACACCCAGTCTAGGTTGAGTCTACGGATTCCCTAGGCTGGTGATTCTACACGGTTTGCACCCATCGGTCAATACATAAGCACAAAGACATGATGGTAAAAATCAGATACGTAGACAGGCATGGAGGAGAGCACTTCCTCCATGTCAAGGAGGAGGTGTTTGTTGAGACGATGCTGCGCCTGATCAAAGCAGGCAATCGCATTGTGCAAAGGATGTGAGTGCAGGGACCCATGTGGGTCCCTTTTTTTGTTAAATGCAAACGACATAGCCCATCGGTCAATGCTTGTTGGTATTAGTATGGATAATCACACCATCAATGTTCTCTATATACTTGCTTCCTTCTTCGTGCTCTTCACTGGTATCTACTACACTGAGTACGAGGAGGAGGCGATTCTCAGCCAGCCTAAGCTGGCTGGGATCGTAACGGTAGTGGCTGCCATTTCGGCAGCCGTAGTCTACATCTTTTCTTGAATGCATCCCTGTGTAGTTGAGTCTGTAAGGATTCCTGCACAGGGCATTCTACCTGGGCTGCACCCATCGGTCAATATGCAAGTAGATAGATGTAGCTATCAAGGTGATAGTTACTTGCATCCCCCTTCGGGGGAGAAAGGGCTCTTCATGAGCCAGGTTCCTGCGGAGGTATTGGAATACCTCCGGTATGAAGCAAAAAAGGGTGAAACTTACCAAGGTTTTACCTTGATCCGTAAGGAGTACGTAGATCCCCCCTGTGGAGTGGGATGTTGCGGATATGAGAGTATCATTCTCGTGATCCGTACTCCCACAGTGGAGGAAGTGGAAGCTGTTTGCAGCTTCCAGGGCGACTGATACGACCCTGTGCAGTTGAGTCTATATAGACTCCTGCACAGGGTATTCTACCTGGGCTGCACCCATCGGTCAACTTGCAAGTACATAGATGTAGCTATCACGGTGGTAGTTACTTGCATCCCCTTCGGGGAAGAAAGGGCTCGTCATGAGCCAAGAGAACATAGAGAAGCTAATCATCCGCGCTGCGCAGATGATCTCCTTCGGCATTGCCGTGGAGGACATCCGCGCAGCCCTGATCGAGGAGGGCTGCTCCTCGGAGCAGGCGTACCTTGTGTACGTCGCCGGACGCCTAATGGCGTCCGGATAGATCTCCTGCACATGGCATTTACCCAGCCTAGGTTGAGTCTACGGACTCCCTAGGCTGGACAATATACCTGGTCCGCACCCATCGGTCAATATGCAGAAGCATTACTGAGAGCAAGGGTTGATTGCAGGTTATGGTGATCTGCAAAGACTTACTCGTGTGCTCTCCAGGAGACAAGCATGCAAGAGCTTGAAGCGTTCCAGCGGGTTCAAAGGTTGACTGGAGAGGCGTTCAAGGCGTATCAAGAGCGCCTTGACAAGCCCAACTCCATCAAGGCTCGGTTACGAGCCAGGGCACTGTTTGATGCGCTAAGTCAAGCGCTTCTGGAGTACTCCAAGTACTCTCAGAAGGAGCAGGGCTGACAGGTTGTCCAGTCTAGGATTGAGTCTACGGATTCTCCTAGGCTGGACAATATACCTGGGCTGCACCCATCGGTCAATACACAAATACATAGATGAGCCAATCAACCAATGGCTCAAAGGAGATTACTGTGAAGATCATGCGTGAGAATGCGCCGTTCAAATCACTCGCCATCCTCGCTTCGGTGGAGGGGCAGTTCGCTGCCGCCACCGGAAACGACAAGGCTGCCGCTGCCTGGCAGCGCGCAGTGGATGCCTGCGAGTTGGCTCATTACAACAACGGTCTCTTTACCCGCTGGCTGGTCCAGCAGAAATGGAAGGAGGCAGCCATGGCGGCTGCCGATCCTGATGCTGTCAATAGCATCAGCATGTACTGAGACAAGCCCAGGTCCATGTGGACCTGGGCGGTTTCAGTGGCTCACACCCATCGGTCAATGCGTACTAACATTAGTGGAGGTGCTCTATGGAAGAGTACTGGCTGTCAGAAAGGTCGAGGGCTGCTTGGTCTCTCAGAGAGACCGAGCAAAAAATCATCAACTGTAACCAGGATTTCTTTGTTGCCCTTCAAAGCGGCAACGAAGATAAAATCCAGGAGGAGAACAAAAAGCTGATTCTACTCATCCAGGCGCGTAAGCGTTACCTGGATGCGTACAGGAATGCTGACGGTGAGGCGACCAGGGCAGCCTGGTTCCGTCTCACTGGGAGGTGACAACTGCCCAGGTCCACATGGACCTGGGTAGTTTTACTCGGCTGCACCCATCGGTCAACACACAGATACATAGATGAGCCTAGCTACTAACTGATAACAGGTCATATTGATCTGTTGCTGTTACAATCTAGCTCTAGGAGTGTGATGAACATCAACGAGGAAAACGTCAGCCTGATCATCAACCTGCTCGCCAAGGAGGTTGAGAGCCTCCGCGAGCAGCTCTCCGCCGAGCGCCGCGAGTCCAACATCTGCCGACAACGCGCCACGGAACTGCAAGAGAAGGTCGCCTTCTGGGAAGGCGAAAACTCCACCTTGGCGCAGGAGAACCGACAGTTGCGCGAGTCAGCCGGGCTGAAAAGCGCCCTCAAGTCGGAAGAGCTGTTGCAGCTCTTCCCCACCTACCAAGACGCAGCCAAGCACCTGGCTGCGCTGTACAAGGAGAGAATCAAAGCAATCAAGGCACTTCGAGATTTCTCTCGGGGAGTGAGAGGATACCCCATTGGCTTGAAGGAAGCCAAGGACATGATCGAGGAGGCTCGCGAGCTGCTCGGACTCAACAGCAACTTCACTCAACAGTGATACCCCGCCCAGGTCCACATGGACCTGGGCATTTTTTTTTGGTCAAGTGCAAACGACTTCCCATCGGTCAATACACAGGTGCCGCCCAGCGTTTACTACGGCACCAAGTGAGCAAAGCACGCCTGCCGAAGCAGGCGTGCAGTTTTACTCGTTTGTACCCATCGGTCAATAAACATTTACACCTATGAGGAGGTACTATGAAGATCGACTCTGATAAAGTAGAGCAAGCCATCAACATGGGACTCATCGTAGCTTACTACTACGGTGAGAAAAAGATCAACCTCTTCTCTACTCGCATGGGTGAACCAGATCTAAAGGTTTACTCTGTGCAGTATGGAGGGCTCAACGCAGAGCCCCTTACGAAAGCGGGTGAGAAGTTCTTGCAGATGTAGATACGTGCCCAGGGAGGAATCCCTGGGCTATTTATATGGTTTGTACCCATCGGTCAATGTGCAAGTACATAGATGTAGCTGCTATGTTGGCAGTTACTCAGTTATCTGTTGCAGGAGGTTCTCATGGACAAGCTCATTGGTAACATTTATCCCAACCCAAAGAAGACGAAAGAAGAGCTTCTCGCGATAAGTCGCCGAGCCCGAGAGAAGAGGGCTGCTTACGCTCGTGCTCGCCGGGCTGCGCAGAAAGCGGCGCGGGAGGCGGCGGCGCTCCCACCCGTTCCTTCAAAGGAGTAGGTGGAGGGGGCAACCCGAGAGACCGAAAGGTCTCTCGGGTTGTTTACGTGCGATGTACCCATCGGTCAATATACTGCAGCATTAGTGTAGCCACTCATGGCTACTTTGGAGGTAGGTTTCATGCTTGCAGACGAGCTGAAGATGATTCAAGAAGCTGCATCTCTTTTTCCCTCTACTTTTGGGCTTCGCGCCTTTCAGGGAACGTTTCGTATCTCTGAAAGCGCCTCCTACGTCTCTGGCAATGAGGTGTACTTGTACACCCAAAAGCTCAAGAATGGAGAATGGGTTGACTTTGCAAAAGGGACTGTTTCTGAGCTGAAAAGAAACATCGTTCCTTGAAACATTCCCAGGTCCACATGGACCTGGGTAGTTTTACTCGGCTGCACCCATCGGTCAATGTACAAGTACATAGGTGTAGCTGCTATGTTGGTAGCTACTCAGTTCTCTGCTGTAGGAGGATTCATGGATAAGTTTGTTGGTCACACTTCTCGCAACCCAAACTCTCCTTCCGCTATCAAGAAACGAATCGCAAGCTTGCGAAAGCAGCTTGCGAATCTGAAGAGGGTACAGCATTTGCTCCAAAAGGAGAAAATGCTTCAAGATAAGCATCTTCAGGCTTTGCGGCGTCAAACCGCTTTGCTTGAAGGACCGTCGCAAGACGACGATTCTCGCAAGCTTTTCAATAAAGACTTGCAATCCTGGCTCCGCTTGCACTTCTAGCTAGCCAGGCATATAGGTGAGCGGGTGTGCGATACCCGCTCCCTACCACAACCAGTCTAGGTTGAGTCTATACAGATTCCCTAGGCTGGTTATTCTACCTGGACTGCACCCATCGGTCAACGTACTGTAGCATTAGTGTAGCCACTCACGGCTACTTTGGAGGTTCTCATGCGTGGTTATGTTTTCGAGATTGAGACTGGTGAAGAAACTGCGGAAGAACTCTTGCTGGTTCGTGCCAAGCAGGAGATCGTGAAGAACCTGGCTTCCCAGTGGAATCAGGTCAATCGCGAGATTGAGTGTTACGGCTGGGACGAGCACTCTCGCGAAATGGAGGACGATTTCTTCGCAGACCAGTTTGAGGAGCAGTTTTTGGAGGAGATCGATCTCCTCGAACAAAAGCTGGGGCGCAAACCCAACCGCGAGGAGCGGGAGGAGTTGCGTGACAAGGTGAGCGCGCGAATCAACGAGCGCCAAGACGCGCACATCAACGTGCTTTACGCCAAGCGTGAAGCCTTAGAGCAAGTGTTGCGTCAGTTGGGGGCGCGAATGATGCGCCCCTACGAACACTGGAATGAGGATGAGCGTCGCATGCAGTACTTGGAAGAGGATCGTTGGGCTAACCAAGACTACTGATTCTCTTCTCCCGCCCAGGTCCACATGGACCTGGGTTGTTTTACTGGATTGCACCCATCGGTCAACATAAACACAGATAAACAGGAGGTCGTATGGATCTGTGTCAGATCAATCGGTTCTATGCCAATGGTTATCATCTTTTGGGTTTCTCCAAAGATGATCAACTTGTCATCAACAAGTTGGAGAAAAGAGGTTTTCTTTACGTATCCTTGGATGGATACGTAAACATGAAAAAAGACAAGCAATGTCAATGCAGTAAATGTCGTTGAAAGTAGGAGAGACTGCGCAATCAGTCTCTCCAAAATCTACTTCCTTTGCACCCATCGGTCAACATACATCTATATACATGACACTACTGTCAAAGGAGATCGCAATGGATATGTACATGGAAGTGGTTCGCAACGGCAAGACCATTACCTTGGAGCTGGAGTTGCAATACATTCCAGCTCGTAAGATGACATGGGATTGTGCAGGCGAGCCAGAGGAGTTTCGAGTCAAGGCATACGATTGCAGCTGCTTTTCAAAAGAGGTGACCTTGTATCCTTCGGAAGAGAGTCAGGCTCTGGCAATCCTGCTAGAGCAAGAGTTCGTCATGACACTTACTCGGGAAGATTGACAACTGCCCAGGTCCACATGGACCTGGGCTTTTTTGTTAAGTTCATTCCAGGTAACCCATCGGTCAATACACATGTTTATAGGTATCTATTCACTTTTGAGTAGATGGAGGCATGCATGAAGTGTGAAACCTGTGAGTTGTCGGCTCAGAACTGCAAGTTCAATGGAAAGCCGATCTGCAACGATTGTTTTTCTGCCTTGTTCCAGGATAACAAATGGAGCCTGTACGATACTCGTAAGGAAAAGGTGATCTCAGGCAAATACACATACCAAGATGCCAGAGAGATGGCAATCTTCCTCAACAATCAGCAGGGAATCAAGAACTGTTTCGTCTTGAAGCGAGCCTAGTTCTCATGCTCAGGTCCATGTGGACCTGAGCGGTTTTAGTGGTTTGCACCCATCGGTCAATGTGCAAGTAGATAGATGTAGCGACTCATGGCTACTTTGGAGGCTCTCATGCTAGACTTCAAGACCTGTTCATTGGCATTGATTGTAGAGTACATCGAGGAGAAACATCCATCTATCCTCGAAAGAGATTCCTATCATGCATTGTGCGAGTTCGATCCGCCGTCATGGATGTCAGGCGAAGATTACGAAATCGATCTTGGCACACTCATACATGAAGGGGGAGAAGGTGGATGGTATACACTTACGCGCCAAGTTGGGCGTTACTTTGAACAGTATACATTCGGCTTCTTCTACACTTGAGTAGGTAGGTGAGTGGGTGTGCGATATCCGCTCCCTACCACACCCAGTCTAGGTTGAGTCTACGGATTCCCTAGACTGGTTATTCTACCTGGTTTGCACCCATCGGTCAACTATTACAAACACTAGTGTAGCTATACAGCAATAGCTACTTGGAGGCAACATGGACATCAACGTGCTCTCGCAACACTTCAACACCATCAAGCGCCACGTTTCAGGCGACAAAGTATCGCTTGATGAGTTTTGCACTGCCTGTGCAGGCGTTTTCACCATCTTGATGAAAACCTACGGAGACGAGATCTTCGACAAGGCGGCAACAGCCATCAAGAATGAATCGATTACTTACGCCGACTACTACTCCTATTTGGAAGAGTTGGCGCAGGAACGATTGCAGCAAGAGTCTGCGTAACCCTAAACCCTAACCAATCAATATCCTGTGCAGACACATGTCTGCACAGGGTATTCTACCTGGACCGCACCCATCGGTCAACTACTAGAATCATTAGTATCAGCAGCCCTATGCTGTTGATTGGAGGTAGTATGAACAAAGACACGATCTCGTCTGCTGTGCAAGAGATGATCTTCAAGTATGCTGCTAAGATGGCAGAACTGCAAAGCCAACGGGCTGAGCCAGTTCCGATTCCTGTCAGCCGTACTCAATCATCTGCACAACTGCCCACAGCCAAGGTTGTTGCCAAGGTTGTGCAAGCACCAGTTCACAAACCTGTCACCTTGGAAGATGCGCACGCCTTCATGCGTACCATCAACCAAAAAGCAGCCAGCGAACTGGAACGGCACAAGCACGAGATCAAGGCTATCCAAGAGTTCACAGGAACGTACCAGCCCAATGACCCACATGGGACTCAGCTGGATACGGCTCACCGCAAGGCTGTGGCTGTTATCCGGTCGGCAAAGTTTCCTGCTATCCAGCCCACTGCTAGCGTCACCGTCAAAGGTTATGTGGCTGGAGTCTACGACGCTACCAAGATGCAAGTTGATAACTTGCTGGCTCAACGCAAGATGTGTGTGGAAGAGATTGCCAAGTACTTCCACGCAGACGACCAGGTAAACTTGGGTCTGGAACAGCTGAGACTGGAACAGATCAACAACAGCCTGGCTAAACTCGGTTACTAACACTCGCTTGGGAGAGCACATGCTCTCCCAAGCATTTTCAGTGGTGCGCACCCATCGGTCAATCTAGTATTACTATAGTGAGCGAAGTATCTCGCTCCTGGAGGTTCACATGAGCAAGCAATATGTTCCGCGCCCTATCTCTATCCTGGAAGATGATGACTTCTCTTTGGAGTCTTTCCATCAACTGGATCGTAGCAACAAGCGTTCAGGTGCCTGCGAGGATGATTGTGAGCGCTCAGCGCCTTATGTAGGCATTTTCCCAGATGAATCCGAACACGAGGATGGGTCGCCTATCCGTTTCTGATGGTTCCTGCCCAGGTCCACATGGACCTGGGTTTTTTTTGTCAAGTGCGAACGGCTTCCCATCGGTTAACTTGCACAAGCAATAGTGTCAGAGCGTTTCTGACAGGAGGTACACCATGCACAACAAGTTTCTGCGTCAATCTGCGGGTAAGGTGTCGGCGGTTGCTTTCTTGGAGGCTCATCAAGAGTTTTTGATGAGCATCCCTGAAGCTGCCAAGGTGTTGGCTCAGCTTCAGCTGGGTCAGATCTACCCAACCCCTGCCTTGCAAGCGGTGCAGAAAGCCGTGTTCGAGGATATGCTGGTACAGACCAGCACTCCCAAGAAAGGTGGTGGTGGTGGTGGTGGTGGTCGTAAGGCTGCACCCAAGCTGTTGCAAGCTTGCATCTATGATGACAAGAACGTGCTGCAGCATGAGGCAGGCTTCGACATGCACAGAGAGGCAGATAGGTGGGTGAATCGTCGCCTGGATATGGGTGGTCCTCGCTGGTACGCTATCATCAGCGACAGCAAAGGCAAGACCCGCATCGAACGTGACGAGGCGATCACCAAACTGGCACCTCGCCTCGCCATCCCTGCCACCAAGAAAATGGGTAGCAACGCTAACTGGAAGAAGATGAAGGCGGTTCCCACCAAGGTCAACTTCTCTCACGGTTAGCCAATGCAAGCACCTGAGCAATCAGGTGCTTGCAGTTTTACTCGGTTGTACCCATCGGTCAATCTATTATTGCATACTTGCCAGGCTAGTCTGGCAGGAGGCTCACATGTACAAGATCGTTCGTCTGGAGTTGAACCTGGAAACCAACCAACTGTCTGAGCGCGTGGTGCAGGTGTACGAAAGCCTGCAAGCGGCTCGGACTGCAGCTCAACGTCTCAACCGTGCGGTGGAGAAGGAGAGCGACAAGAAGGCGCAAGGTTTCCAGGTGCAGATGGACTAGCTTATGTGTGAGTGCTTACCTTATCCCAGGTGCTTAGGCACCTGGGATTTTTTTTGGTCAAGTGCAAACCGTTTAGCCCATCGGTCAACCTGCACTCCCCATCCCCCTTCTATCTTTCAACTCACATTTACGCCCATCGGTCCACCTACAGCAGCATTTACTATTTTTTACACCGCTCACACCCATCGGTCAACCCCTACAGCCAAAGGTGAGGGTCACGGCAATCACGCCACCTACCCTCTCGTGAGGTTCCCATGATCAAGTTCGCGTCTTACGTTGTGCGTTCCAGCAACGGCTCGATCGACCACCAGTCCACCATGGAGAAGTTCATGGGCGAGTTGCTCGCCTGGGAGCAAGAGTACGCCGCCGAGACCGCCGAGATCGCTGAAGCGGTGAACACGGTGTTCGACCGCTTCGAGGGCGTGAGGGTCAACAAGCCCTTCGTCATCGGGCAGGTGCTCGAAACCCTCCGCGTGTCGCTGGGTCTCTCCTACGGAGACTTGGCGGCTTACCAGAAGAAGGTCTCCGAGTACTTGGAAGATGAGTCCCGATTCCGTGGTGTGCGAGGCAAGAACGGAGGCATCGAGCGCATCGCTCGGTAGTCGTTCTCCTCTCTCTCCCACAGCCCCCTGCGCCGTCGCGCAGGGGGTTTTTTTTTGTCTTTTTTTTTGTGTGTGTAAATGTAGGATAATCTAAAAACCAAAGCTATTGCTTTGGTTTTTTTTTGTTTTTATTTTTTGGTAAATGCGAGCGACTTGGCAATTGGGTGTGGCATAAGCCCTAGCCCAAATAATAATAAGGTTCAAACTTTGGCGCATAAATATATTCAAAAACCAATACAAATCTATTTGTCATATATTACTATTATATTCTTATACAGATTTTTTGTATGTATGTATGTGCGTATGTACTTTTGTCTTTTTACATAATAAGTATAACTATATACTATATATGGTATTACTGTATTAGTAGTATACTATGTATGGTGTTTACTACTACTATTATTAGTAATAGTGAATAAGATATTTACTAGTTGTAGTAGTTTGGGTGGAATGTATTTATTAATAATATTGGCAAGGATAATGTATGGTGGGTAATAAGTTGGTGAGGGGGTGATTAGTTATTGATTTATTATTTTTATATTATAGGGTAGGCGTGCAAGGGTTTATGTATGAATGAGTGTATATATAGATAATATACACATACGTAGATACATATAAAATTTTTATGTATATGTGTGTATGGGGTAATGGCATGGGTGGATGAGTGTATATGTATAATGGTGTAAGTGCATAGGTGAGTGTGAGTGGGTTAGCCCATCGGTCAACGGTGGGTGGCAAAGGTGTAGGGCGAACCTACAAAACCAAAACAGTAGAAGATAAAAGGCGAATACAATGAAGATCAATCTGGTTGATTACGTGGTTCGTAATGATTCTGGCGATATTGATCATGAGGCGACTCTGAATAAGTTTATGGGGGATTTGTGTTCTTGGGAGCAGGATAATCTTCAGGAGAATAGGTTTATTGCGGAGGCGGTGGATAAGGTATTTGACGAAAACCCGAATGTCAAACTGGTGAAGCCGGTGGTGGTGATGATGGCATTCAACAAGTTGGGTTTTCCGGCATCTGAGTTTAGCAAGATGGAGAAGAAGATTTCGGATTATCTGGCAAACAGTGGTCGATTTGTGGCAGTTCGTGGGGCGCATGGTGGTATTCAGCGAAAGTGAAATGTTTGGATTACGGTAATCCAATAAAACCGTTTGCAGAATCCCTGGAGGGTTATAATAGGTTCGATTCCTATTATTCTGCCTAAACTGGTAAATAGTAACTAGGAAAGAGGTAATATGATGAAGCCGGTGGTTGACGTGCAATATGTGCAATATCTGTTGTCTGTCAATGATTATGCGGTGGAGCGAGCGATATTGGCGATTTTCAATCGTCAAACTGAAGATGAGCAAAATGTGGGAATGACCAAACACACCAATGGTCGTGGTTTCAATGGAACGGATGCGCATTTGGGTTCTTATTATGCCAAATGGCTTATGTCAAATCGGCGTTTGAGCGGGCGTCATTTGATGAAAGCGCGTTTGATGATGATGAAGTACGCAAAGCAGTTGGTGGAAGTGGCGCAAGAGAAAGCCAAGAAGCAGCAGGAGAATCCTGTTCAGGAGAATGCTGGGCAGGATAACGTGTAGGTGTGAATATGTATTCGGCAGACAGCTTTGGCTGTTTGCCGAGTACGAGCGGTGTAGCCCATCGGTCAACGGTGGGTGTCAAAGGTGAGGGGAGCGGTTGATTGAAAGAAAAAAGAATAGATAAAAGAAAGAATGGTGATGGGTTGACGAGTAAACAGTAAGTGATAAAGTTTGGTGGTAGGGGTTTCCCATCGGTTTACTTGCGGGAGCAAGGTTAGGAGGCAAGATGCAATACCAGATTGGTGATTATCTGTATGTGCGTATTGTTGGATATGCTGGCGTGTATAAGTTTATGGGAAAACTGGGAGACAAGTTGAAGTTGGTGAAGCCGGATAACCAACTTTTTACTTTGGTGGTATCTCCTGACAAAGTAGTTTGGGAGAACAGGTTTTAGTAGAAAGCGGAATCCCTGGTGGGATAATAGTAGGTTCGATTCCTACTATTCTGCCCAAGTTGTCAACCTAAAAGGAGAATAAGTTATGACGCCTTCATTGAATGAGTTGATGAAGTTGGTGTTGGATATTCTTCCCCATGCTAGTTTTGGGGAAGATAATGATGGACAGATTGTAGTTTACACCAATCTAATGCAACAAGATCCTGATCCTGAGCAACCGCTTGTGGATATGGGAGATTGAGATTTACACCTGGGCAAGTGGATAAACTGCCTTAGTTTCTATGCTCAGATGGCGGAATGGCATACGCAGTAGACTCAAAATCTACGGATCATTATGATCGTGAGGGTTCGAGTCCCTCTCTGAGCACTAAACTGTAAACAGTTATAAGGAGATAGCAGATGGAAATCACTATCAACAACAAAACGTTTCAATGCAATGAGGAGACCCACTTTTGCATTCAAATGGGTAAGGGAAAAAGTGCCTACAAAGATAGGTATGTGTTTGTGGGTGTGGGTGAGTTGGAAAAAGCCTTGTTCTATTACCGATGTATCAATATCGGTTATGGATACAAGAAGCGGTTGGTGATTGATAAAAAGGTTGTCTCGCGAGCATTCTCGCGGTATTGGTGACACATACAACTGAACAGGAGAATATCATGGCTAAGAACTACTATGTGGCTTTTGATGATTCCTCTAACGATCCCACTTACGCCTCTTTGGAGTCAGCGTATCTGGTGGTTTCAGATTATCGTGGTAACGGTAATCCTTGCGTGGAAAAATGTGATTGGGTTTCGGTGGCTCCTAATAACCATGATGAGCTTCGGCGGTATGCCGATACCATGGGTTGGGAACTGCAAGAACAGAATGGTAGGTTAGTTTTGGTGACTAACATTACCAAGTAAGACATACACCTGGGCATGTGGATAAACTGCCTTGTTTTGTGTTACAATAAACCAACAAGTGATTATTGAGGGGCGATAAGTTTTACCTATCGGCAAATAGGTAAAAAATAATCGTTCGCTTGTTGCCGCAAGAAAGAGAACCAGATTATATTAGGTTCTCGGCTTGTTGGTTTATTATAGCATAAAAGCATTGATTCTCTATAGGAGGAACTATGTACGAGAAACTGAGCTTGGAAGGCAAAATCCGGTTCGCAGAGATGAAAATCGCTTCCGCCCAAAAGTCCTGTGACTATTGGGAAAAACTGGAAATCGAATACAAGGGAAAGTACGGCTCGCAACCAAAATGGTACGAGTGCAAACACATCCACAAAATCAAACAACACAAGAAAGAGGCGGCTGCAGACCGTGCATACTGGGAAAACCAGTTGCAAAACCTGAAAGCCGCCTGATTACACACACCTGGGCAAGTGTCTAAACTGCCCTAAAGCTATATACCTATAGGAGCAAATACATGATTCCCAATAGCTACAAGTCTGCTTTTGAGTTTCTTTCTGGTAAGAACCGGAAAGTGGTGCGTGGAAAGAAGGCTACTGAAGTTTTGCGAGTGAGTGATACATGTATTGCTTTGTACTATTGGAGCACTCCAGTAGTTACTTGGCACAGTGATGGGCGTACTTTTTTGCGTTCGGGTGGGCACAAAAGTGTAACCACTAAACGTAGAATCAATCAAGCTATCGCTGGCAAGGTATGGCAGCGTAACTTTGAATGGTGGTATACTGCTGGACCTTATCATAATCCAGAACCCTTTAGGGAAGGAATGTTTGCATGAAAAAGGCTAAGCTGAAAGCAGCAAGGAGTCTGATCTGCAAGGATATGATTTTGCGTGGAAAGGGTGGTCCCATGAAGGATCGCCGGGATAAGCGCAAGAACAATCCGCATAAGCAGGATTGGAGTTGACACATATATGAATATGTATTTGGCAGACAGTTTTGGCTGTCTGCCAAATACGAGCGGTGTAGCCCATCGGTCAACGGCGGGTAGCAAAGGTGAGGGCGGCTGATTGTATCTGGGCAGATATAGATTCTACCACTTATTTGGTAGAAAGGTTATTTATGAAACCCGAAATGGAAGTTGATTCTATTGGTACTCGGGAATGGTATATTGGATATAAGCTCCATCGCGAAGATGGACCCGCCGTTGAATATACAAATGGCGATGTTGAATGGTGGTTCAACGGAAAGATTCACCGGGTTGACGGTCCTGCCATTGAAAAGGCAAATGGGACTCGTGAATGGTATTTCGATGGAAAGCGTCATAGGGTTGACGGTCCTGCTATTGAGCGGGGTAATACTCGTATTTGGTATTTGAATGGGTCGATTCAAAGAGTTGAATCTGGTGAATCACCTATTGAGCGGGAGGATTTTGAATATCCTTATCGCGCAGAGCGCGTGCTGAATACTCCTAGTGATATTCGATATTTTGCGGAATCTCAAGGTTGGGAGATTCGGGAAGAAGATAATAAGTTAGTGTTAGTGACTAACGTTAATAAATGAGATATACACCTGGGCATGTGTATAAACTGCCCTAAAGCTATAAGGAGTAAATATGGTTCTTTCAGAAGAAGAGAAAGAGTTATTGCTTGAAGCGTTTGAGGCTGCAAGTCACGCGGCTCTTGTCGCCCAGCAATCTACATATAAAGCAAACCTTTCTTTGGATAAGAAAGATACTTGGCAAGCGTATATGGATGCAATAGAATCTGCATCTAAGACTGAGAAAGCTTTATCTATGGCAATGTCGATTATCTTATTGCCAGATCCTCTGAAAGAAAAGTAATACATACACCTGGATATGTGTGTAATAGGTTACACAGTCCTTTAAGGAGAGTTATGGGATATTATATGGATCAGATGGATCAAAAGTTTTTCGTAGCTGCTGAGCATATTCCGGCTATGGTAAAAGCCATTCATGCTCTTGCCTCTAGGCATGAGCTAATGGGAGGGGCATCATATCAAAATGGAGAGATAGTATCTCGACATTATTCTTGGGTCAATAATAATTTTGTAGATTGCCATGATGTGAAGGAGTTGTTCCGAAAATGGCGATGGAGCATTGAGTTGAAGAATGAGAATATTGTCTCTATTTTCTTTGAGGGAGACAAGATGGGAGATGATGAGGTATTGTTGAGAGCGATTGCCCCATATGTGGAAGCGGGTTCATATATTGAGATGCGCGGGGAGGATTATAGTACATATACTACATGGCGTTGGTGTTTTGATGGAAAGACCATAGTGGAGAAGTATCCTACTATTACTTGGGAGTAATATGGGAGGGTTACCCATCGGTAAACTATGGGTGTCAAAGGTAGGGGGAG
>Ga0208784_1000485_pt1 | contig 19318 bp, 13 predicted proteins | sample DEB19_08_DNA_FD_184531 | JGI IMG/M metagenome (GOLD analysis project Ga0208784, IMG submission 184531) | Aqueous microbial communities from the Delaware River and Bay under freshwater to marine salinity gradient to study organic matter... | ecosystem: Environmental > Aquatic > Marine > Coastal ... | reverse complement strand
TCAGGAACCTCTGGTTCGGCAGGTACATCGGGTTCCTCCGGTACCTCTGGTCAAAACGGTTCATCAGGAACTTCTGGTAGTTCTGGTACAGGAGGTTCATCAGGCACATCTGGAAGTAGTGGAACTAGTGGACAAAACGGAAGTTCTGGTACATCAGGCTCGTCGGGTACATCTGGGTCATCCGGTACAAGAGGGTCGTCTGGTACCTCGGGGTCATCTGGAACCTCAGGTAGTTCTGGGCGTGATGGTGTAATGGGTCTTCCAGGCGTATCGGGTTCGTCTGGTACTAGTGGAACGGGATCACCGGGTAGTTCAGGAACATCTGGCCAAACCGGTTCAAGTGGTACCTCCGGCCAAACAGGTTCATCAGGTACTTCCGGCGCGAATGGTAGTTCAGGTACTTCCGGTTCCTCTGGTACCCGAGGTTCCTCCGGTACTTCCGGTGTTAATGGATCCTCCGGTACTTCCGGTGCCAATGGATCTTCGGGCACGTCGGGGTCGTCGGGTACATCTGGTAACACGGGTTCCTCTGGAACTTCTGGTAATACTGGTAGTTCTGGTACCTCCGGTCAAAATGGTAGTTCTGGTACTTCTGGCTCATCCGGTACCAGAGGTTCATCGGGTACTTCTGGAGCCAATGGTAGTTCTGGTACTTCTGGAGCCAATGGTAGTTCTGGTACTTCTGGTAGTTCTGGTACGAGAGGTTCATCTGGTACGAGTGGTGCAAACGGTAGTTCAGGAACAAGTGGAGCTAATGGTGCAAATGGTAGTTCGGGAACAAGTGGAGCTAATGGGGCAAACGGTAGTTCAGGCACATCGGGTGCAGGTACAATTAGTGGTGGTGCGGCAAATAAAGTCGCGTATTTCACAGGAACGACTACATTCAGTAGTAATACCAATTTCCATTGGGATAATACAAACGAACGTCTTGGTATCGGCACAACGAGTCCGTCATATAAATTAGATGTATTTGGTAGTGACGTGGTGACACGATTCGCAGGAGGCGGCTCGGGATATACACAAGGGGCTATAGTAGTTAGTAGTGATACCACCAGTACTCCAGAAGCGCGTGGACAAGGTGTATTCTTATTTAACGAAGGGAATGATACTACGTGGTATATGGGTACCAACTATGTCAACGCCGATACATTTACCATTAACAGAAAGTCGAGTACTACGTCAGTTGACGCTTCGACCGCACAATTGGCGAATGCCTTTGTAACAATATTAAACACTGGTAACGTCGGTATCGGTACGACGAGTCCAGCTACCAAACTAGAGGTAATGTATAGTACAAATGGATATGCAACTATAAACAATACAACTGACAGTAATACTGGCATTAAGGTGATGAATACAGGCCGCGCATATGGCATGTTTGTCGATGGCGGCTCTGGTGCAAGTAATGGTTTACGATTCTATGATTTTACTGCAGGTTCAGACCGAATCAAGCTTGATTCGTCCGGCAACGTCGGCATCGGCACGACGAGTCCGGGGGATAAGCTTGACGTTGCCGGAGATATTAGAATTACAAATGCCGGAAGCAATGAGTTGTTCTTCACCGATAATGGTCAGATTCGGTCAAATGACGACAACCATCGCATCCTGTTTCGTCGTACTGAAAATATCATTGAGATACGGGAATACGGAAGCATTATTCTGTCGGCTGGTGCTACTTCTGGAACGGCGACTAATTCTGTATTTGTTCAGTCAGGCGGCAACGTCGGCATCGGCACGACGAGTCCATCGTATAAGTTAGATATAACCGGTGATGCTAGAGTCAATACCGGCGCATTAGGTGTGAACGTAGCACCAAACGCAACTGATGGACGCATTGATGCAGCTAATGATATCGTCGCATTCAGTTCTGACCGTAGATTGAAGACGAATATAGAAAACATCACAGATGCACTAGGAAAGATTCAATCACTCAGTGGATTTACCTATAATTGGAATGATGTAGCAAATAAGGTCGCAGGGTTTGATACCACCTCACGATATGTCGGTGTGTATGCACAAGACGTACAAGCAGTACTTCCAGAAGCAATCAAACTCGCACCATTCGACAACAACGGTCACGATGTATCCATCAGTGGGGAAAACTATCTAACTGTGCAATATGAGAAGTTAGTCCCACTCTTGATTGAAGCTATTAAAGAATTGAAAAAAGAAGTGGATGAATTAAAGAAAGGAAAAACTGAATGACGTTACCTACCTCTGGACAGATAAGTTTCAATGACTTACGAGTGGAACTTGGGATATCAACGCAAGCACCATTTTCTATTACATCGGCCGCCACCAACGGATATGTAACAATCAATACCAATTCACCAAGTTATCCAAACTCGTCTACCCCACACGCAATCAGTGAATGGTATAACTACAATCATAATGCTACAGCATGTTCTGCTCTAAATTCAGGCACCTCACTTCAATATGCAACCACTACACCCTCTGACCCGACAAATTGCGGTGGCGGTGGGAATGAATATACAAATAGTCAAGTATTTTATAGTAATGATTGTAGTACCCTCGGGTCAGGATGTACGGTATACTCAAATAGTGGATGTACTACCACTGCATACAACGCAGGGGTTCGTTACATCACGGATGGTGGTAATTATTTTGGATTAAATGCAAGTTCGGTGGTCAGTACGACGGGTGGATGTACACAATAATAAATGATATAAATCACCACTTGACAGATATTTATATCAGTACTATCTTACAGTATATAGAGAGAAATTATGGCACGTTTTTACGCACGATTTGATTCTGGTAGTAGTGGGTGGGTAACCGCATTAGACAACGATTACTTTGAACGTCGAAGAATCGGTGCCTCAAGCGCCAGTGCCGCTCCACTACGGACTGGACTCATTGCGTCCCGTTCAGCAGTTTCTACCGACGTATATGCAGATTTACCAATCTCTTATGAAAACGGTGCGTTGGGTACTATAATTCCCGGTGCCGTGTTAACCACCGATAGCTCTACTTACGTATCGTGGTCGAATGCATACACATCGTCAGCAACAACACCACCTGCCCCTGGAATTATTATACCAGCAGATTATAGAAGTCGTCCTACCTCTTCAATATCAATAGATTCACGAATTGGGGGACCAACCGGATCTGGTGGTGTATCATACACGACCTATACAAATGCGACCACCGCAGTAAATACTATTCTCAGTTCCGTTCAAGATGGTGCTGGTACGACCAACTCTCCATATACAAGATTAGGTAGTAATCCATCACGAACATTACACAGTATTTGGCATGATTATGATATGCAGTATTTTGGATGGGATGACTTTACACCTGGAACACTATCAAATGCGTCTTCATCACTGACTCAAAATGCATTACCCGCAAGTAACGACTTAGCAAGTGTATCATCAACCATAAATCCAGCAATCACAGTTACTATATATTTTGATATAGAATATTTTGCGGACAAAGCAGGAGATGTAATTATCAGTGCTAATTTACGAAAAGACAGTACAACGGGAACTATAGTAGCCCAATTATCAAATTATACAACTACCGTAGCATCAGCACCAGGTAAAACATTGTTACCTTTTGGATGGACATTTTATACAAATCAAGTATTAGGATCATGGTATCTGATGCCCAGTCAGGGAAGTTATGTGGATAGTGGAGATGGAATTGATGCAGGTACGTATTATCTAGCTGATGTATCTATTTATGTAAAGGATGCTACCATCACTACTCATCAAAGTAATACACTATCTTACACCAGAACTCCGGAAGTTATAACATTGACACGTTTATCGTAATAAATAATACTTAAAGGTTTTATAACATATGAAGAAAAAAATAGTCTTTATTGCACCCCATCTGTCAACGGGCGGAATGCCCCAGTACCTCGTCAAACAAATAGAATCCATCAAAGATGAGATGGATGTCTATTGTGTGGAATGGGGTGATGTGACAGGTGGGGTTCTTGTTGTTCAACGCAATAAAATGGTGAAATTGTTAGGTGATAGATTGATTACACTTGGTGAGAATAAGCATCAATTATTCGATATAATCAATAAAATAAAACCGGACATCATTCATTTACAAGAAATCCCCGAATTATTTATGGAACGAGATGTTGCGGATAAATTGTATATCACAAATAGAAATTACGTTATCATAGAAACATCGCACGACTCTGGGTACCACCCAGACAGTAACAAGATATACCTGCCAGATAAATTTTTGATGGTTAGTCAATATCAAGCAAACCTCTATAAAAATATTGATGTACCCTGTGATGTAGTAGAGTATCCCATCGAAAACAAAACACGAACAAAAACACGGGAACAAGCATTACGTGACCTTGGACTCGACCCAAATCTCAAACACGTAATCAACGTAGGTTTATTCACTCCACGAAAGAATCAATCGGAGGTAATAGAATATGCTCGTATGTTACAGAATTATCCTATCCAGTTCCACTTCATAGGAAATCAAGCAGATAACTTTCGTTATTATTGGGAACCACTAATGAAAGAGTTCCCATCTAATTGTAAATGGTGGAATGAACGAAGTGACGTAGACAGTTTCTACGAAGCAGCAGATTTATTCCTATTTACTTCACGGGGTAGTACTACTGACCACGAAACCATGCCGTTAGTCATTCGTGAAGCATTGAGCTGGAAAACTCCATCAATGTTTTATAATCTTCCAGTGTATATGGGATACTTTGACAAATATGATACAATTGAGTATCTTAAAGATGATGTACAAACAAACGCATATCGTATTGCAGAAAAATTATTACTAGAACAATCAAATAACCATATGACAAATTCAGTAGAGTTAACTATGAATACATCATTAAATAATCCGCCAATAAATTTATCCACATATCGCATGCATTTTTTAGAAGAATGTGGGGGAGTTAACACGTTGCATGGATTATATGATATGATTAAAGAGCATTTTAAACCAGATTTCGTTATGGCAGAGATTGGTTCATTCGGTGGTGTGTCTACTGAATTGTTTGCAAAAATGACTAAAAAGGTTTATAGCATAGACCCATATTTAAAATATCCAGAAGTACCTTATGATTTGATACTACAAGCAGAAACTATGTTTCTAGAAATGCAAAAACGTCAACCAAATATTGTTAAGATAAAAAAGACAAGTTTAGAAGGTGTCAAAGAAATTGAAGATAATTCATTAGATGCAGTATACATTGATGGAGCCCACGATTATATAAACGTTAAAAAAGATATATTAGCGTGGTTACCTAAGGTCAAAAATGGTGGTATAATTTGTGGTCATGACTATTCTGGTCCCGTCGTTGGGTGGGGTACTACGGAGATTAATCAAGCGGTTCAAGAAGTATTTCCTGATGAAAAAATATACACATATAAAGACTCATCTTGGGCAGTTATAAAAAAGGAAAATGTAAAATCTTCTCTGAGAGAAATTTATATTGTATCTACATATCCAAATACAGAAGAAAAAGAAAAGCTACTAAACGACACAGTAATTAAATTTAAAAAACTTGGTAAAGATGTACTCATAACATCACATTACCCGGTACCAGAGTATATTGTAGAAAAAGCTGATTACTATATCTATGATTCAAAAAATACTCTTGATACAAATAGAACCTTAGAAACTAATGGGGCAGATTATTGGTTAAACGATGCACAATTCCGTCTAGAAAGTATAATCGTAAATCATGTTTCCTCATTGTCTCGTACATTTTCTATATCAATGGATTTTGTCAAAAACTTGGGATATGAGTATTTTGTTATTATAGAAAGTGATTCAGAATATGACCTAGATGATTTAAAATACTTTGATACAATTCGTGACAAGACACTTCAACAAAAACGTAGATTGTTCTTCTGTAAGCCGAGAGCAGCGGAATTTATGTGGAACAGCAGCCACGTATATGAAACGTATTGTTTTGGTGGGGTATTGACAGACTTTTATGAAATATATAAGTTTCCTAAAGAGCTAGATGATTGGAAAAACGATATTAAAGATTTGGGTAGTGTGTGTATAGAGTACGTTTTATATAAAAAGTTTCACCAATATGAATCCGATTATCTGATTTTAGGTACAATCAAAAGTTGGTTAAGAAATAGTAAAGTAGATTTATTTAGTCATTCTGGTCCATCCGGTGTATATTACAATTTGAAAGATGAGCATTTACCTATATTGTTTTTATATAACAATGACGAAGATGATGTAGAATTCAAGTTTAATAATGGTGTGTGGTACAAAACCATAAAACTCAATAAGCAATCGTGGTATTACGAGGTGTTGGACATACAAAATAATGACAACTTGAATATCAGAATAGAAAAATATGTGAAAAGAAAACTACAATCGTCTACGCAAGAAATAATAAACAGAGTAAATATAAAAGAAAGAAAGAAGTATAGAACCATTCGGTTTAAAAACTAGGAGTAATAATGTCTGTATATATTAATAAATTAATTACCACCGCCTATGACAAATATGGTATGATGCAAATGTCTGGCGAGGTAGAACGGTTCGCTAAGTTTTTTCGTGATTTAAAATGTAAAAACATAATGGAAATAGGTACGTATGCAGGTGGACTATTTTCCATTATGTGCAAACTATCAGACGAAGATGGTGTAAAGATTTCGGTGGATTTGCCTGTTTACGAAAATCAAGAAAATACTGAGTACTATAAAAACTTTTTACGTGACCATAAAAAGTTTTCTAAGAACGTACATTTTATAGCCGCCGACTCACACAAACAAGAAACATTAGAACAAGTCAAACAGTTATTAAACGGAGAGGAACTAGATTTCTTGTTTATTGATGGTGACCACTCGTATGCAGGTGTCAAACAAGACTTTGAAATGTATAAAGAATTGGTGAAGGATGGGGGATATATTGGATTTCACGACATAAATGACACTGAATGGCATAGAAACTTAAATTGTTATGTCGCACATTTCTGGGATGAAATTAAAAATCGGTACGAAAGTACTGAGATAAATACCAAATCATACGCTATGGGTATAGGAGTAGTTCAGGTATTCAAACACAAGAGAAAGTTAGATGTGTCTGTATGGTTTGAATCGCCGGATAAAATTCATATCACAAATAACTCCCACGAAGAACTTAAGGTAATTACCTCTGTACTTGATAAACATTCAAAAGTGCCTATTTACTTCTGCGATATGCACTTCGGCGGGCCGGGGCAGTCGTGGTGGATTATGCCATTACAGAACTATAATTGGTCTACAGACGAACACATAGATACATTCCTTATAGAATTTTATGATGTGAATAAAAACTTTATAGATAGCAAGGAATTAAAAATTAAAAATACACCTCGGCGTGGAAGAGAAGCACCAGAAACGCGTATATTTTCCCCGTTCGACTGTTTGTGGATTAACTATAAGCAGATGTTTTTAGAAGGTATATATGATAAGTTAGAAATGGACAACCTTGGTATGGTGCTTGACATCGGTGCGAATGTGGGTATGTTCAGTAATTATATAGCAATGCGTGGCGCTAAGTATATACACGCTATTGAACCAACACAAAAGGCGTATGAGCAATTGAAGAAACAATTGTATTATTACAATAATGTAAAGTGTCATAAAATTGGTATAGATAAAGAAAATGGTCAAAAGACTCTGTTCACGAATAATGAAAATTCCACAATTAGTAGTTTCTTACATAAGACATCGGCGGATATCAACGAAGAATTAATTACGATGTATACGTTGGCGTCATTCTACGCTAACAATAACATAGAAAGAATAGATTTGATAAAGATGGATATCGAAGGGATGGAATATGATATATTTGATTCTACATCAGACAATGATATCCTACGCTGCGAAAAATATTTAGTAGAATATCATTTAAATAGTCTACAAAATAACCGTGCGGAAAATTTAATAAATCGATTTAAGAAATTGGGATATGAGTTAGAAATACACCCAGATAACGTGGAAGATACACAAGGGTTTTTCTTTGCACAAAAAAAGAAAAATCAAAAAAATGTAGACCCATCAGCTCCAAATCAATTACCAAAACGCGCGTATGTAACTCTAACAAATGACTACTACCTACCAATAACAGAACGATTGGTAAAGAGTCTACAAAAGAATTCAAATTATCCTATCATAGTGTATTCGATTAACTGTGATGTGAACTTCAGCTCACCGAATATGTTCGCAAGACGTATTGATTCGGATTTTAACACCACGGCTAGGTTTGATGCATTAGATAAAGTTATCAGTCACCGTCAAGGAGAAACCGTTGAGGTGATACTACCCACAGATTCTATGGGAATAGTAAATAGAAATGATTTGGGTACATATATTATGTTAAGCCGTAAACCATTTGCATTACTAGATGCAATCAATAACGGAGTGGAAGAAGCTATATTCTTGGATGCTGATGGTATAGCTAAAGAGAATATAGATACTGGATTCGATTACCTTACTCAGTGCGAAACGTATCCGTTGGTTGGCAAAGGATTATTTGAATATATGATGTTAAATGGTATTGGTGACCCGGCGGTTGGCCCTACACTAGAACAACCACTTATGGATTTATTGGGGGTAACACATCGGACGATGTATTATGTGTCAACTAATTTTATATTGTTCACTAGTAAGATGAAACCATTTATTCAAGAATGGGCAACATTAGCTGACCACCCAGCTATACTAAAGAATAACCTAAAGTATGCTCCATATCACGACGAAACCTTGATGAATGTATTATTGTGGAAGTATAATGCATCGAAACAATTACCCAGAGTACATTACAATCTTACAGATTTCCAATCTGCACTAGAGTTTTATACAACAAATAAACGAGATGGGTATACTAGTTCGGATTGGCATTATATCCCGGCTGATATAAACGATATCAAATTCTTTCATGGATGTAAATCACCTACGGAAATAGACAAGACTATTGAGTTTATTGAGTTACGTAAAAACAAAAGTCAATTCAATTATCACTATAAAAAGTTTAAGTTTGGTGAGGGGAAAATAGCGATAGTTACATTGTTTGACGACAACTACAGAGATTTGGCGGATGTAGCTCTTCCGGACAAGGTTAGATATGCTAGTAAACACGGATACGATTTTATTTACTTCGACGAAATCATTGATAGTAAACGTCCCCCACAATGGAGTAAAGTGAAGGCAGTCGAGTCCATATTAAATGATTATGAGTGGGTGTGGTGGATTGATATAGACGCATTGATAATGAATGACTCAATCAAATTAGAGAATATTATTGATAACAATTATGATGTAATTTTTACAAATAACAAATATAGTGTAATATCGAATGGGTCGTCGTTCTACAAGAATTCAGATTTCACCAGAAAATTCTTGAACGAATGTTATACTCTACAGCATGATGTATTAAAGAATATAGACGTATCTACATTTGACCACGAACAAAAACCAATGAGAGCATTATACCAAAGTGTACCAGAATACGCATCTCATATAAAATTGATACACGAACGGGAATGCAATAGTTACTGGTATACAGAAAATCCATCGGTACTAGGTAGTTATCCCAACTGGAACAACGAAGACAACATTTATCAGAACGGAGACTTTGTTGTTAACTTCTGTGGTAGGGACAAGAATGAGCGTGTTAAAATTATGAAGGAATTTATAAACAAATGAAAAACGTAATAATAATTAACGCATACATTAATACGGAAGAGAAGGAGAACGTATTATATAAATCTTTGTTACAACTTAAAAAACTTGAATTACCTATATTGATAATAGCAAGTTCTATTTTGTCTACCCGTATAGTGGAATTATGCGATTACTATATATACGACAAGGAAAATTTTCTATTGCCTGTAGAACGATCTCCCTTGTATTGGTATGCAGACGGTTCTGAATCTATACACCTCTACAACAGAGGCATTGGATATCTTATTATCAAAAGATTAAATTTAGCTTTACATTTTGTTAAAAACTTGGGGTTTAACAACTTCTTTTATTCGGAATACGATAGTATATTTCACGATGATGATTTGGGGAAAATAAAAAATATATTTGCCTCACTAAACATCAAAAAAGCATTTCTTTGTCAAGTTGATTCCTCTTGGTTGGAGAGTCGTATGTTTGCGGGCAATGTGGATTTCTTTTTAGATAATATTCCCATGCCCACAAGTTATGAAGAATGGATATCAACCGAACCATATGCTAGTAATAGTGAAACATTAGAGATGATATTCCCGATATTATTCAAAAATTTCGCAAGTGAAATAGAAACTGCACAAGGATATAATAAAGATTATTTTGCAAATAGTCAGATAGATTTATTTTCTATATCAAAAGAAGTAAACATAGTATATAATGAAGAAAATAAAAACAACCCGTTGTTATTCTTATTAGGGACAAACAGAACCTATGATGTTTGGATAAATGAAAAGCACATAGAAACAATCTATCTAGAAACAGGACAAACCAAAAAATATTATTTTGACATATCAACGGAAGAAGTTGTTATAAAAGTACAACGAGATGGACTAGAATCTGTATTTACTGTGAATACTGATAACATATGCGATTATAAGTTACTTGGAAAGAGATTCAATTTATGAAACTTATCAACGTAAAGTTAGACCAAGAAACCTATCGGATAGATATAGTTTATGTTCATGAAGTTGGACACGAAATAAGCATAGTCATCTCAGATTTAGAAACTAATATCCCATATTTTTCATGGAAAACAGTGTTGCATCCGCACAATACAGTATGGGTAGCTCCACTTAATGGAAATTTAACACGCATTTTGAAAAATAGTAAAACGTTTCCAGGTTTCTATTGTAAAGTGTATAGAGACAATAGACTTGAACAAGTAGAAGAACTTAGAACTAATAATTTATCCTACACGTATAAAAATTTTGTAACAGATACCCTTGATTGTGTTGGTAATTCTTATATTGATTTCTTTTATGGACAACTATGTGACGGAATAAATTTTTCTGGTACAATAGTTGATGCTGGTGCTAACGTAGGATTCTTTACGTTATTAGCGAAAGAACGTGGTGCCAATAAAGTATATAGTATTGAACCAGATACTAGTGCTTTCTTTTACTTAGACAGAAATTTTAGAAACGATTCGTCTGTAACACTCATACAAAAAGCACTAACAACACATCTAGAAGGAACACGGTTTTATTATTCAAAGTTAGGCACGGTCGCTAACAGTCAATATATCACAGGGGATGAGTTTATAGAAGATTTTGTTCCCACCATAAATCTTGACACGATTTTAAATATCGAAAACAATATAAATCTTCTTAAGCTAGATGTCGAAGGTTCTGAGTTTGATATTATGGAGCAATTAACACCAGACCATTTTAAGAAAATAAATCAATTCTTCATAGAATTTCATAATCAATCTACACCAGTAAAAAATAAACTGGTTGAAAATGGATATAAAGTAGAATATAGGAATTCGAATGAAAACAGTAATGTAGGATTTATCTACGCACACAAGATATGAAAATAGTAAATGTTACACCAGGACTCATACCTATCCCACCGAATGGGTGGGGAGCGGTAGAGAAGATTATTTGGGAAACACATCTTAACTTACAAAAACTTGGTCACGAATCAATCATTTGTTATTTAGATGAAGTCCCAGCAGATGCAGATATAGTACATATACACGTTGCCAATCTTGCTATTATAGCGAAAGAACGTGGTATTCCGTATTATTTCACGACCCACGACCACCATGCATATTTGAATGGAAAAGACTCTTGGGTATACAAGGAAAATTTAGAGGCGATGAAAGGGGCAATCAAATCATTTGTTCCCGCAAAGTTCTTGATAGATTATTTCGAAGGAATACCTCAATACTTTTCACACGGAGTAAACACAGAATACTTTACTCCAGGTATAACGTCGAGTCATCATAAACTGTTATGTGTTGCCAACAACGGATATGCTCATGACCAAACCATAGACCGTAAGGGATTTGGTATTGCAATAGAAGTTGCGCAGAGGTTGAACCTTCCTATTACTATCGCAGGACCATCTAACAATAAAAACTACTTTAACAAATACCCACCAAACTACGATAAATTAACGATACTGTATGATTTAACAGAAGAACAACTATTGACAGTATATAAAAATCATACTATATTTCTGCATCCATCTGAATTAGAAGCAGGACATCCAAATCTAACACTAGTGGAAGCATTGTCGTCAGGGCTACCAATTGTCGGGACACTAGAGAAAAATAATAGTTTGGGTGGAATGGAAATTGTACAATTAAACGTTGACGCAGTATTCGACGGAGTAAGTAAAGTTATAAACAATTACAGTGAATATAAAAAGTCCGCAAGAATCCAAGCAGAACAGTTGGATTGGTACAATAGAACTAAAGAAGTAGTATCCATATATTTAACGAATGAGTCAAATGATATGAAAAAACAGTTATTAAACCATTATTCAAACACATCCATGCTAAAGAAAGAACCAGTACGAAAGTTTAATCTGAATTGTATAGATGGTATGTTTGCTGAAATACTGGGTGGTCCAGACACAAAGTATTCAATAAAATTTATTGATAAGAAGACAGATACACTAGTATTTGAAACCGAGATGGGACGTAATTGTTGGGCTAAACCCAACATAAAATATTACGTAGATTGGAAGGTCGAGATTGCAGATAAGAATTCCGACTATCGAATGACCTACGACTTACAGTTAAATGGAAAACGAGTATATATAGCCCTTGATTCTAAATCATTGGGCGATACTTTGGCATGGATGCCATATGTAGACGAATTCCGCAAGAGACACAATTGTGAAGTAATCTGCTCTACATTCTGTAATGATTTATTTATATCAGAGTATTCCGAAATACAGTTTATCAAGCCGGGCGAAACAGCCCACGATATTATAGCGATGTATACGGTAGGACTATTCTATGTAGGAGATGTTATTGACAAAGATAAACATCCATCAGACCCCATAAAGAATTCATTACAAAAGATTGCATCAGATATCCTAGGATTACCACACCGAGAAATACGACCAAAAATAAAGCAACCAGACATAACCAACGAAAATTCTAAGTTGGTAACTATAGCAATACATTCGACCGCTCAATCAAAGTATTGGAATAATCCTACTGGATGGCAAGAGGTAGTGGATTGGTTGAACACTCGGGGATATACGGTGAAGCTGTTGTCCACCGAACACGATGGATATATGGGAAACAAGAATCCAAATGGAGTTATTCAGTTTCCCCAATCTCCAATAGAAGATGTTATTGCAGAACTTAAACGTTCTAAAGTATTTATTGGAGTGAGTAGTGGATTATCGTGGCTCAGTTGGGCAGTTGGTATACCAACAGTTATGATAAGTGGATTTACTGACCCAATTAATGAGATGGAGGATTGTATTCGTATTGCTGCCCCACGGGGGAGTTGTACTGGATGTTGGCACAGACACAAATTTAATCCAGGTGATTGGAACTGGTGTCCAGACCACAAAGGAACTTCACGGCAGTTTGAGTGTTCCCGTGAAATTACCGCAGAAACAGTAATCGATGAACTAGAAAAACTGTTCTCAAATACTCCAGAACAAAAAAATTATGCAGGGAATATACAACGTTTTAAAATGATAGACGTTGTTCAAAATATACGAGATAAAGAATTAGTTATGACCGATGAACAATTCTGGAATGGTATATACGCAGACAACCGATATGGGTGGTGGGGTACTACATCAAAAAGCGGTGAAGGGTCAGAAGGTATATTCGCGGAATACAAGAAAAATCTTATAGAAAATATAATAAACAAGTATTCTGTAAGGTCTATTATAGATTTTGGTTGTGGCGACTTTAATTGGATGAGTCGAGTAAGTGGTATTCAACGATATCTAGGAATAGATATAGTACAGAATCTAATAAATGAACACAATAGAACTTATAAATCGGAATCTAGGAATTTTATATACGGGAACATAGCAAACCCCAGATTTCATACAGATTTCATTAAAGAAAATTCTATAAACTATGACATGGGCATATTATTCGATATATTAGGACATCAGTTGTGGAGTGAAATAGAAAATACTTTAGAATTTGTATTGAACAAACTTGATTTAAAGTATGTGTTGGCTACAAGTCAAAATGCGTTTAATCCCAACTACTGGAAAGAAAAGTCATCTAGAAATGAATCTATAGACTTAACTATTCACCCATTGATGATTGCTCGGGGATTTGAAATTATAGAACGGTTTGACAACGAATTGGTACTGTTTAAGCTTAGATAAATAAAAACGACAACCTTAATTCAGGTTGTCGTTTTCTGTTTCCGTCACCACTTCTTCCATGTCATCCCAATCAAGACCCATTGCTTCGTAGTACATCTGGACATTCCAGTTTCCTAAAAAGACCTTCTGAACCGTAGACCGAAATTCTGAAAGAGGTAGCTCGGACGTTAGCTCCTCAACGAATTCCATAAAAAACTCCACTATATTGTTGGTGGGTACCATAAATATAGTGGAGTTTTTGAAACCGTCAAGTTCTAATTACTTAGTCTCAACAGTGATGAGCTTACCGAAGCTATAGCGGTCACCATTCGGAGCGGTAAACTCCTTCCGAAGATGCCAACCACGACCGAATCCGGCGGTGGGCTTGGCGGCCGCAGGGGCCTTCGGGGTCTTGGGCTGCTTAGCAACAATGTCAGTCATACTAACCTCCCTCTTGGGAAATTTGTTAATCTGCTGAGGTGTGCCCGCGAGTCGGGCAGTGCACCTCGAACAAAGAACGGCCCGTGTATCGGAATCTGCGGACACGGACGAACCGCAAAAGAAACACTCCATCTGGACCTTCGAACTGGACTTCTTGTGTACAACCTTCGTCCTAGCCATCAGAAACCTCCATAAGAGTTATACATTAAGTATACCCCTATGGAGGTCTATTGTCAACACCCAATTTAATTCGGGTATTTAATATAAAATATTATTTAGAATTACCCTTTAATTTAAATGCGTCATCCATTATGTGTTTCCATCGGAGGGTACATTTCTCGCAGAGGGTGACCTTCGGTAATCCATTGATAGTTTCGTATTTACAATCGGTGCAGTTCATGGATTATTCAGTATTCTTTGGCGCTTTCTACGATATTCTTCACGAAGTGCTTGTAATTGTCTTTTTTGTTTATCAGTTAGTGGACCACGGAGTGGTACCATTTCTAATCGTGACGGACGATGTGGTTGTTGTACACGTAAATCAATCCACGGAGTTCCCCACATCGGCCGTTGACGCATCCACGGGTCCATCATTGGACGGGGTACTGGTACTATTGGTTGTGCGGGACGAGGAGCACCATCAACCACAGGTGGTCGTGGTTCTTCTCTACGTTGCTCCACGACCGGAGGTAGTACTGGTGCTTGTCTATTGGGTTCTGGTCGTTCCACTCGTTCTCTAGGTTCTTCTTCTCCACGACGAGGTGCCGAACGTTCATCTTGCCCATATAATGTAGTGGTTGATAACACTAGCGTAGTAATTAATAGTAATGTACGCATCACAATTCTCCATTTCAAAGTAAACCTACACTATACATACGTATCAACCGACCAGAATGTTAATCCCGTCCCAATTCCTTTAAGATTTCCTCTTGCATACTCAGGAAGTCATCGTTGCTATTGTCAGATTCGGTTTCCCCAATATCAATCGCATCTGCTGCCCTATGGTCCACCTGCCATCTTTTGGGTATCTTATCGGGTTCCTCAAACGATTTCTCAATATATCCACGATTAGCAACGGTTGGTGCACCTGTGGTCAAGAATAAACAATTATAACATAATAATTGGATATTATCTTGGGTGAAGTCCTTCATCCCATTCTTAAAGGTTATTAATAGTGGGGTCTTGCTATCGGTGATTCTCTTTTCCTTGAACCCGCATAATTCACATTCCTCAACTAACAGATTTCGTGCAATCATACGGTGCTTTAACCGGATTAAATTATATCCAGGATACTTGTTTGCAAATACATCCTTCAGTTTAATCGTACTCGCACGGGCAGCATATCCCTTCGCAGTCCCGATACCTTTCTGATTGAGATGTTGGTCAAAGAGATTGTATATCTTTGCATACCGACGATATCGCATATACCCTACCCCAAGAAACCTGGCGGCTTCCATATTACTCTTGGTATTGGCTTGGGCATATTCAATATCGGCTTTAGATATTGGAATAAATCTGGAATTCTTATTCGCTCCGACTTTCTTCGGCATGGGTAAACTCCGTTACCATTGGGAAGATTTCAGCGATAGCTTGCGCACAGGCCATTGCGATTTCCCGATGTTCCTTTTGGGTAGCGACATCCGAACGAATGTCGATGTAATGCAACCACGAACGGATAGTCCCGTTCACGTACATCCGAGACATCGTAAGACCTTCGGGGAGAACCGATCGAGCGACCTCCTTGGCGATACCCTTCGTGATTGCCCAGTTGTATACCCCCTTGGCCTGTTCAATCAAATCCCACTGCATCTTATCCCACGTTTCTTGCAGTTGGGTATCATCTGTCTCAATAGAGTTCTGACGATTCTTCTGGTCTTGGAGACGAGCTTCACGCGTCTCAAACGTGAGTTCCTTTACTGGGTCAGCATATCGTTGACTGAACTCTTGGAACGTAAACGAACGGTGACGAAGAATCTGACGGGCAATATCACGTGTCGTTTCAATCTCCAACATAGCATTAGCCATCTCAAATGGTGACCAATGCTTATGCTTCACCAGATACTTAATCAACTTATCTGATGTGTCGGTATTCTGTTGATTGCTAGGATTGCTAACCCGTGCACAATATGCGATAAGGTCCAATACATCGGAGTCAAGGGGTAAATCATCGGTGCAGGGTACTGTAAATGAAACCAATTTAACTTTCATATAACCTCTATTAGTAATCTCCGTAAATGGAGAATTGTTTAATTACGGGCTTTGGCTCTGGTGCCGTATCCACTTTATAAATAATACCAGCAACCGCATCAATATAGTATTGACGGGTTCCGTGTTCTTGGAAATAGTATTCCAGTGCTTCTGTTAGTGGAGTATATACTTGTCCGTCTGGATTGTCAACTGCCACCCAGCGGTCACCGGGTGGAAGTCTTTTAAATATTTCTTTTTTAATTTCCATATTAAACCTTTGGTTGATTCTCTGCTAATGCGTCAGTATATCCTCTAAGCGGGACAGCTACAATGTTTAATGCTGTCCCACCTTTTGTACGAATAACACGGGCGCAAATAGATTTCTTCTGTCCATCTTTAGTGACACTCACGATGTCGAAAGTAATGGTTCCTGCTTCTCCATCTTCGGTTCCACGCTTCTGTGCGACCTTTGGTTCACTTAATTCAAGGTTTTTACAGAACTGACCGAACGAAGATACACCCAGTGCTTTTTGATTAGATTCTGGGTATCCCACAATGTCTCCCGTAACAGCCTTGAAGTAACAACGATACTTGGTATATACTTTACTGTTGCCTGGGATATCCGATAATGATTCTTCTAAATGCAATGCACGTGCGGTGAAAATACCTAATACCGCACTTGATACCGGCACCGATTCTCCTTCCAAGTTACAATTGATGGTCTTTAATGCAGAATGTCTTTCTTGTAGAGCTTCGAGTGCCTTCATTCTGATTTGAGTGGTGTCTACCTTGCCCCCACCCTTTGTGGCAAAGAAACGTTCGACCATCTTTGCTTCAGACCCAGTTAAACCTGTCTTGGGGTCTGTATCTGCGATACGTGCTTGCATATCATACACCCATGCCTTCGATGCATTATCTTCACTAATAGGGCTTCCGGGTTTCCACCCCGTCGCAATAAACGCATCACGGATTCGTTCGTCTCGTTTCGACATCTTCTTTTTATTAGGGTCAAATCCCATAAATGGCTTGACAGCTTGTTCATAATACTTAGGAAGATTCTTTGTAGTTTTGTCAGCACCACCTACCGAAATGAAATCAATAAATTGCTTTTGAGTTCCTTTATCCTGTAAGGATTCAACTGGACCAGCGAATACATCGGAGACTTGTGATGATAACTTTGATATAGTATCGTCCGTTTTCTTTAATTGAGCTTCTGCTTTAGCAAGGTCAGTTGATGATAATGCACCACTATCTACCAAAGAACTAAGTGAATCACGATAGTCGGTGAGTTCTTTTAATACGGTTGTATTTAAACTTTGGTCACCACGTGCAGTTTTATTACTACTAGTGCTGAGGATAACTTTCTTTGAATCAGAATCAACGGACACCACGAAAGTATCACCCGGAGTGATATAGTCGCCGTGAGCACTACTACCAGCTTCTTTGATAAGTAACGGAATATCTTCGGGGTCAATCGCAATCCCTTCCGAAGTATATACGACAAATCCATCTTTGACCAATTTAGATACTTGGGTACTTAGTTTTGATTTAGACTGAGCGTTGCCGTGATAGTGCTCAGTCACGGTGGTAGCTGCTCGCATACCATTATTTTTCATTCCCAGCTCTACCCGAACCTTTTCAGCCTTTGCGGACATTACAGCTTTATTCGTAGTTTCGTATAACTTTGGTCCCAATGACGCACCAAGTTTTGTTTTCTTTAATTGTTCCGTCAATAATCTGGTAATTTGGTCATCGGTTAATTTTGGGAATCTTGTCAAGACATCTAATGCAAGACCAATTGTGACTTCGTGTACTGGTCCGGTTGCAGTAACAGATTGTCCAGCACTCTTAATCAACCCATTAAGTACAGCTAACTTCTGGTCACCATCGCCACCAATGAATGGATTTTTGTCTCCCTTTTTAAGAGCACGTACAATTAAATTATTTACATCTTTTGCTGTTTTTGCTCCAATCGCAACGGTAACGGTATCTATATCCGGCGGCCCAGGCTTACGAGGACGACCACGCTTTTTAGGTGCAGCAGGTTCGGCTGCGCTAGTACCCTTCTGAGGTTCTTCCGGTTCTACGGAAGCAGGAACCCAACGATTACCAACTACCTTTCCAGCATATTTGGTTAACTCTTGGTCTTGATAATACTTACCGAACGGTCCAGCAAATAGTCCTGGTGGAGCGATAGACTTTTTATCTGGTTTGGCTTCGGAGATAATAGCTTTTATAAGATTCTTCTTTAAGAATTCCATAAGTTATCTGATAAGGGTACTATAATAAATAGTATTATTATTCCTTATCTGGACGCTTTTGGTGTTTTATGCTGGACTTTTTCTTTTGATTCCGAATCTCTTCCTCACCACGATTCTTACGACCAATCTTTTGAAATCCCGTAT
>Ga0208784_1000484_pt1 | contig 19343 bp, 18 predicted proteins | sample DEB19_08_DNA_FD_184531 | JGI IMG/M metagenome (GOLD analysis project Ga0208784, IMG submission 184531) | Aqueous microbial communities from the Delaware River and Bay under freshwater to marine salinity gradient to study organic matter... | ecosystem: Environmental > Aquatic > Marine > Coastal ... | reverse complement strand
AGGGCGGGAAGTCTGAACCTCCTAAAATGCCCTATAAACGATTTTGATTAGCTAAACCCTGTCTTGATGTGCAAATGCTATAAAAACGGCTTAAAAGTGGCAAAGATCTTCAAGGCGAGAGTTTGTGTTTTGGTTCCAGATTGGGTTAAGTCATGTTCTGGTAAGTGTCTTCAAGCAACTGCATTTTGTCTTATCGGCATTATGAAACTTTCTTACAGTTCTGATTGTGCTGAAATTCCCCAATGAAATCGCTATTGTAACATTGACATTGTTACCTGTAACAAAAGTGTAACGCAAATTCATGGTGTTATATATGAATTACTGATTACTTAAACTATGAGGGGAGTGCAGAGGGGAGAATGTTTTTGCTGGCGATCTTTCTTGGCTATTTCCAAAAATAGTTACATGAAACGCTTGACCGTTACATGGCTTGTTGATAGCGTCTCCGAAATCGGAATCGAAACGCATCCGAAGAGTCAACGCAAACAGCCGCCCGCAATCAAAGTTATGAACAAAGTCAGCATCGCTTCAAGCGACCAAAGTCACAGCAAAATCTGCCCCGGTGATCTTTTCATCGATTCAGGGGAGCAAACGATTTACATCCTCTGTCAAATTGCATCAACCCCACGCTCTTTCGCTTGTTTTTCGCTTGAGTCAGGTTGCGGGTGGGATCATCCCAAGGAGACGATATTCGATGCAGTTGAGGGGCTTATGTTTTTTGCCCACAACGCAAAGATCAGCGTTGACCAACTGTCGCCAGAAAGCGAGGCGCAATGATCATTCCGGTCATCATCATTTTTTTATCGCTTGCCCTAGTGTTCACCGGGTTAGTCATCGTCGGCAGATGGGCAGTCGGAGACGAGAAGCCGATTGAGCCGATGAGCGATCATCCGAGGTGCGATTGCGGACGGCCCGGAATCTTGTTTGGCGACAGGTACGGAGATCGCCATTACATGTGTGAGAAATGCTGGAAAGAAACCCATAAAGACAAGCCGATTGCTGCTGACAAACATTCAAATTCAGAAGACCAATGAGCCAACTGTATTCTCGCGTTTTTCTAACCATACTGGACTCCTCAATCGCTGAGGATTTCACGATGCGCCATGTGTTTGAAGATCTCCTTAAACTTGCCGACTACAAGACTGGCATCGTGGATGTAACCCGTCAGGCATTGAGCCGAAAACTGAACATACCCATCGATGTCTTGAATCGGGAGCTGGAGAAACTGGAGTCCCCAGATCCAGCCTCGCGAGATCCTGACCACGATGGTCGTCGCATTGAACGGCTGGATGAACATCGCGACTGGGGCTGGAGAATACTCAACTGGCAGAAATACGACGCCATCAAAAGCAGGGCTCAGACTGCTATCCGGGTATCCAAGCATCGCGAATCAAACCCGGAGATCGACGCAATCTACCAAGCCTATCCGCGCCATGTCGGAAAGCCAGCTGCCGTGCCCAAGATACGCAAGGCAATCGACGATGTTGGATTTGACCAGCTTTTGAAGGCTACCAAGGAATACGCTGAAGCGCGGCGTTATGAGGATCAGGAGTTTACACCCCATCCCGCAACATGGTTTGGACAGCAACGATACAAAGACAACCCTAAAACTTGGAAAAATGGAATCAATCAATCAACTGGTAGGCAAAGCGTTGACCGCTCAATTGGAACAGCCAACGAAGGTGCCGCAGATCAATATTCAAAAGTGGTCTGAATGGCTTGGGATAGAAACATTTGACGATCCTGAGCTGATCAAAATGGTGGAGGCTTGCGGAAGGTTCTGCATGGCGGTCAAGTACCAGCAGTCACCAAGATGGATCTCAATGCTGGGCGTTACCGGGGTTGGAAAGACGCATTCGGCAAACCGCATGTGGAACTGGGCGGAGCCCCGGTTTAATTGGAGCAAGTGCCAATACATTCACAGCAAGATCTATTGGCCAGCATTCATATCCGGTCTTAAATCGAATCAAAATTACGACATGCTTTCCGAGATGTGGAGCTGGCCTATGCTTTTTTTGGACGATATAGGCGCGGAGCGTGACACATCTGGTTTTGCCGCCGAACAGCTTAACACCCTTTTGGGCCAGCGAGTCGGGAAGTGGACGATAATAACATCGAACCTGATGGTTGGGCAAATTGCGAACATAGACCCCAGAATGGCTGATCGAATCATCCGGGAACCCGGAAACGAATTTGTGCAGATCAAAACCAAGTCATACGCATTGAGGCAGAAAACATGATGACCCCGGATGAAATCGAAACGGAATTTGCATACAGGCTGCAAGAACGTCTTGGGGTTTTGTGCGGCGATCAGAATCCGACAAAAGAACAATTTGAAATAGCATTAAAAGAGGCTGTTGAAGCCGTAACCAAACTAGAAAATGATACTAATAAAACTGGACTGTTCTAAAATCGACAAGGCGCGTTTGTTCAAAGGCAAGAAAGGCACTTATGCAGATCTTGTGCTGATTGAGTATAAGGACGGTCCAAAATTCAACAACGACGGCTTTGTAAAACAGAGCGCGGAAAAGGGCGTCGAGATGCCGATCATAGGCTCTTGGCGAAAAGTCGTTAAGGTTGCCCCGCAAAAAATCGTGCCGGAAGAAGGCGGTGAAACCGTCCCGTTTTAGCAATTAGCCAGCGAATTTTCATGGCACAAAAATTCAAATCAAAATCGAAAGAGCAGCTTGTAAATTCGCTTCGTTGCGTCAACGCAAAGCTCAATTCAGACAACGCCATTTTGAAATCGGAGCTTAATCGACAGATCAAGCGAAACGCCGAATTGCAGCATTGCATTCATGCCATTTCCAAGATCTCAGAATCGATCCATCTTTAATCATGGCACAAATCAAATCCGGCATATCAACAGCGGCAAAGCTTGCGGCTTTTAGGGAGGAATGCAGAAAGTATTACAGCCATCTTCGCAGCCCGCACGACACAAAAACCAGAATGGATCCGAACCCCCAGTTGTTTAATGGATACGCCATGGAAATGGCTCGCAGAATCAAAGAAGAGGAAAAACTGAATCACGAAAAATTGTTGTCTAAACAAAAATGAAAATATCCAAAGTCAAAAAGCTGATGGCCCTGTACATGGAGTTTGCAGAGGCTGAAGAGGACAAGAACTCAATCAGGCGGATCAACGACACCGTTGACGCCCTTGAGATGTGCATCGACCTTCACGACCAGCTTGAGTCGGTCAAGCAATCAAAGGAGATCTGCATCCCGGAAAAGTTTGCCGACGAGGAAATGCTGAAAATGGACGGGTACGACGATTGCATTGCCGGGGTCGTTGAGCAGTTTGGCCGCGCGCCGATTGTCTGTTACGATACCCAAAAGGTGCTCTGCAAGCTTGAGCAGGACGGCATGACCCCGGAGGAGGCGGAGGAGTTCTGGTCGTTCAACCAAATCGGGGCTTGGGTGGGAGAATCAACTCCGTGCTTTATTACAAAATGCCTACCGAAACAGGACTAATGGTCGATTCCATCAAGGTGAGCATGAGCATCGCGAAGTGGGAGGGTTACGTTCGCCAGCAGGCTCACTCGCACAATGGCACAAGGCGATTTTTTGAAGACGAGAACACCGAGGACATAATCGGAGTCACGGCGGAGATTGCTTTTGGAAAGTGGTCCGGTCTGGAGCCGGATCTTGAGGTGAGGCCAAATGGTGACGGATGCAAGGATTTTTTGATTAAGGTAAATGGGCGAAAAATCTCCATCGACATAAAAGCTGCCAGAAAAGCGTTTAACCTTTTGCTCAAGCAAAAAGACGGATTGAGATCCGCTGACATACTCGTTTTGGCTAAGGTGGATGGAGATCTTGTTTCGTTTTTGGGCTGGGAACACAAATCGATGATGCTTGTTTCCCCGGTGAAAGATTTTGGGTATGGGATCCTCAACCACTATCGGTCAAAGGATGATCTTAGGCCAATGCGTCAACTGCTGGACCTTATAAAACGAAGAGAAAACCAATGACAAAATTCACCGAAGAGTGGGTAAGGCAACAGAACCTAAAGCGGATCAATCAGAAATCCGATATTGTTGAGAGAACAATCGCCTCAATCCCCAACGAAAACCCAGTCAAGGCCAGCATTTGCATTCAGTCCATAATGGATTCCATTGGGGATATAAATGCCCCACAAAAACTATGCTTGGTTTTGGCGGGTCAGGTTAGAGGCGGGAAAAACAATATCACCGTAACCAGAACCGGAAAAAGAATACCAAATGCAAAATGGGCCAAATGGAGAGACGAGCAGGTTAAGCTGGTTAAGTCACAATTGCCAAAGGGATTCAAAACAATCACCGTCGATACGTCCATCACTCTGGATTATGCCGCAGGAGACAGGAGAAGGAGAGACATGCCAGCTATAATAGATTCTGTTTTTCATGTCCTTGAAAAGGCTGGCGTCGTAAGTGATGACACTTTGCTTTGGGTTACGGGTTCATCAAGGACTTACTCGAAAGAGTCTCCCTGTTGCGAGATCTTGTTTCACTAAACCGACTGAAGCGTTCTGGACTTCAGCAATTTTCGCGAAGACTCCTCAGCTTTTAACATCCAAGAAGGCTTTTTCTTTTGTGTTGTTGCTGCGGTGTCTCCAATTGCGGATATCTTGAATCCAAGTCTTCGCGCCATTTCGATTCCTATTGCAAGATTGTCCATCAAGTCAGGGCTTTTGTATGGCGGGCGAGTTTTCATCTCGTCTTTTGGCTCTACCTCAATCTTGTTGTGGCGATTCTTTGTAAACTTTCTGAGGCATCCTTCAGCAATCGTCTCAGGGTCCACCTCCCGAACCTGTTTTGCCCCAATTGCCTCGCGGACACTGAACCACATCTCAGTGACAAACTTGGTGTAATGCTCGTCGCACCGTTTGAGACGTTTTGTTACCTGCCCAGTTGCCGTGTTGACCTCTTCAACAAAGAGATCAAAGCGAACCGGACGCGCAGTTGGCTGCATTCCAGAGTCGATTGGTACCGGGCAGTTTTTCCCAAGGATCTTTGAAAATGAATAGGCCAATGTTCCTCGACCAAACGAATCGAACCCGCAGTTTTGAGGGGGGATTCCCAAAGTTTCTAGTCGTTTTGTGACGTAAGCGGCAATCTGATCCTCAGCTTCTATGCCCACGTTGAGCTTGATTGGAATTATCTCAGGAATACCAGCACAGATGATCTGGTTTCCATCGGCAGACTTGCCAAATCTCAGCTCGCGACCAACGCAACGATCACCCAAGCCGTAAGCAGGATCCAAGGCGTATATTTTTGTTATGCTTGAATCAAACCACACCGCTTCATCAGAGGCTCCGTTTTGTTTGCAGAAATCGCGAGTCAGAACACGCCAGATATCCATTCCCCGCACAGGCTTGCCTATTCCCTGAGAATGATACTCCCAAGAATCTGTTCCGCGAGTGGACGCAATGCCATCCAGCTTCTTCCGGCTGATCAAATATTTGTAGCGAGGTTTGCCTTCTGAGTCTGGGGGAAAATCAAAGTTGGGAGAATCGCGACCATCAAGGGCAACCACTTGCGCTCCGTAGAATTTGGATTTCCAAGTCTGAGTCCTGCCTTCGTCTTTCCATTCTGACCACCCGCATTCAGGCTCAGATGCGACCCCAAGCGGGTCGTCGATTTCCATAAAGTTTCCCGTCATGCATCCCTTGAAGTTTTCCTTTCCATACCAGTTGGAATAAGCATTCAAAAACGCATTGGACATCATCGGAACCTCGTCTCCGAAGTGCCGCAGCCGGGGAGCCTTGATGCCGATGTAGGGACCAAGACCGGACACCGTTCCGCCAGATTTACATGGAACCACAATCAATCCACGGCGAAGTGAGCGGGCAGAATCTTCTTCAATTGAGTCTGTGCTGATACACTTGATGTAATCCAGCGGGTTGCCAGCAAGCCAAGGGTGCAGCTCGCGGGCCATGTTGAATAGGTCTTTTATTGAACCCCAACAACGAAGCTCAGATCCGCGCCCCTCAGTGGTTGATACGAGCCAAAGCGTTTCGTGCGGAGCGGACCAGTAGTCGATCAGGCAGATCTTGCTGAAAGTCCAAGTTTTCCCGGAATCGCCGCAGCCCATCACTATGCTGATTTCGTTTTCACAAAAAGTTTTCAGCAGCAAATCTGTCCAGCGGTGATGATCGTCGTTTGGCCAGCAAAGTTTCATGGCAGTCTTCATGTGATGAAAAAGCCCCATCCCATAAAGCTTGCCGTTCATTTTGTAGTGCCCTCCAGCCCGAATGAAGAACAGCTCAACATTTAACTGGGTGGCTTCTGCCGGCCAGCTGATTCCGTAACCTTCCAAATTTGGCATTAGTAATTTCTGCTTGAAAATATGGTCAAAGTCGAGGACTGTCGAGTCAGCAACAAAATACTATGAGTGCCACTTTAGACTGCAATTGTTCCTGCCCGACCCCAGTTGTCACCACTGTCCCCGGAACCGAAGGGGCAACCGGGGAGGCTGGCTCTAATGGAGTGTCTGCGGTTGCCACCACATCTGGCGTATCCGCCCCGCCCTCATTCAACAAGCCGCAAACTGGAATTTTGGTGAACGTGGATTCGTCTGCTGGTTTTTACATTGGGGAGTACGTCACAGCCCAAGATGTTGACGGGTCTGAACCCGGTTTTTTTCAAGTGGATGACATACCGTCTTCCACCTCTCTATCCCTCACATACCTCGACATCACTAACAACGCCAACGGAGTTGGTATTTCAGCCGGAAAGCTGATCTCTCCAAGCGGCCCGCAGTATTTCCCCGGAACGCTTCCAAATTCATTTACGGACCAGTCAACCGGAACGGTGAGCGATTCAATTCAAGCTGGGGCTGGGGTGTTCACTTTGTCTATACCGATTGTCATGTCGCACGTTGCCGCAGCGGGAGACATTCTCACGACTTACACTCCGGGGTATAAGTTCAAAATTCTGAAAGTGGACGCTGTGGTTTCGGATCCGGCGACCCCTGCATCAAAAGCGTTTGACGTAAACCTTGAGATCGACACCACAAATTTGACAGGAGGAGTTATCCAGCTGACTTCGGCAAATTGCAGCACTCAAGGAACCGTGATTCCGGGAACCCCAATCGGCCCAAACAACGTGGGCACTGCGCTCCAAAGTTTTTCAGTCGAGGCATCAAACGTCGTGAAGTTTGATTCAGGGCAAGTTTCACTCTTGATAAAGATCCAGAACATGGACACGGCAGACGCAATCGCATCGCTGGCTGCTCACATTGGAAGCAATGCACTTGGGAACAGCCTGATAAACGCCCTTTCCTGAAGTGGCTACCTTAAAACAAGGCACTGAGCTTTTCGACAGAATCAGCTCATTTGAGGGCGGCATGAACGCCGGGGTTCAGCCCCGATTGCTCCAAAGAAACCAGCTTGCGTTTGCCTTGAACGCAACGGTCAGGCAGGGCTTCATTCAAAACCGCCCGCCGTTTTACAAGCAGATCAACATCGCTTGGCCCAGTCCGTCTGTTCAGGAGTCGGTTGAGCAGGGCGTTTTTCAGGGTGCCTGCTACTACAAGCCGGACTCCGGCCCTCAAGCCTTGATAGCTTCGATCTCAGGAAGGCTTTACAGATTTGATGTTCAGGGAAGCGCAATCACCGTTTCAGACATTACCATAGATGGAGACCCAAACCCGGCAGACAGGTCTCAGGCTTGGCTTTGGCAGGCTGACAAGTGGGTGATTGTTAACGACGGAATAAGCCTCCCTATATTTTACGACGGATCAACGACGCGCAGGAGCAGGGGCGCAAGCGTACAATTGGCGTCAGCAACCCCGCAGCAGTCAACAGTGCCAGATATTGGGTCTTCGTTGCTTGTAGCAACTGCGGTTACATATACAGCGGGGTACGACTTTCCGGTTCTATTCAACGGTGAATATTATCAGCCGATCAAGAACGATGGCAGCTACGACGTTTCGCTCACAAACATTTCCGACAACACGGCAACTCAATACCCAAAAGGAACTCAAATTGTAATTCAGCCGTCTGTTGCTGCGGTTGTTGGAGCAAGTGTTGAGCAAAGCACACTTGTCGTTGGCCCGGAATTGTCATTTGAGGCTGGAACATTTCCTCTTACTCTGGAAATGACTTACCCAAGGAGCATTGGGATTGGAACCGTTCTTTCAATTGCAAGCGAGCCCACCGATAGCTCTGGAAGGGTTTTCAACAGCATACTTTCGTCATGGAGGGTTGTTGGAGTTTCTGGGACCACGCTTCAGTTAACAAATGCATTTAGGGGGTCCGTAAGGACCGGATATAGGTTTGGGTACCGATTCTCTTACGGAACTCAGATCAAAATTTACGGATCAACTGCTCCAAACATTGTGGCCGGAGGATTGACGCAAGACACGCAATTGGGCATTGGTTCCACGCAGGACGTTGAGCTTGACCGAGCCTATTCCGGAAAAAGCAACCAGATGTGTTTTATCAATGGGCGCGAATACAACATCACGCCTTTGACGTTTGCATCTGGAGGAACCCTGCTTAGGTTAGTCAACCTTTCAGACGCTTCCGGGGCATCGTATCCAACCGCAGGATCTCCGACTCCGACACGGATTGCCCTTCCTATGCTGTCCGTTCCAGAACTTCCGGCAGGACGCATGGGATGTTATGCGATGGGGCAGAACTGGATGTCCCTTGTCGATGGCGTTTCGTTTATCGTCTCTGACGCATCTCGCGGACCATCCGGAACTCAAGCCAACGACTACCGTGACGCAATCCTCAAAGTTGTAGATCTTACGTTTGGAGGCGGGGCGTTTTCGATACCGTCCTCAGGAAAATACATCACATCAATCAAAGTGATGCCAAAGCTGGATGAATCGCTTGGCCAAGGGGCTGTGCAGGTTGGAACCCAAGGGGGGATCTTTTCTGTTTTGGCCCCGTTCGATTATTACAACCCGCCAGACACCGGGAACCCATTGCTTCCCGAAATTATGATTGGACCGGGTCCGCTGGCTCAAAACTCAACCGTTTTGGTCAACAGCGACACGTTTTTCAGAACCTTCGACAATTATTCGCGACTGATACTTGCCCGCCGGAATTTTACCGAAACCGGAAACGGAGGCATCAGCGACGAGGTTGACGACAGGATTCTTGTCAACGATGACGAGCAGCTTCTCCCATACGGAACCGCAGTCACATTTGACAATCGGTGGATCGGAAGCGCAAATCCGCAGCCATGCACCGCAGGCGTTTTGCACGGTGGGGCAGTCGTCGTGAACTTGGATCCCGTCAGCGGGATGCGAGACAAGCTCCCTCCGGTTTACGACGGTTTGTGGACTGGCATCAACGTCCTTCAATATGTTTCAGGTCAGTTCAACAACGAGGAGCGTTTGTTTGCGTTTTCTTACAATGTAGACCTTCTCAAGATGGAGTTTTACGAGCTTCTTCCATCAGGTCAGGACAACAGGTTTGACAACGGGTATGTTCCCATCACATGGGGGTTTGAGACTTCGGCGTTGTTTAATGCGGACATAAAAGAGGAGAACCAGCTGATAAAGCTGGCAAACGGTCAAATCACGCTAGACAACGTGATAGGAAAGGTGCGAGTCCAAAGCTGGTATCGCTTCGACAATGGATGCTGGATCCCTTGGAGCGATTTCAGCAAGTGCGCCAGCTCTTCTGGGAGCCCGCAAACATTTCCAAAACTTTCTCTTGGAGAACCTTCGTCTTCTGACTGCAACGGATCGACTGGAAAGGACTCAAAAACTGGATACCTTCTTCAGGTAAAATTTCAGATCACAGGAAGCTGCCGCTTTGTGAGCGGACGGTTCAAGGCTGTTTCCGTTTCAGAGCCGGACTTTGGCCCAGCATCATGCGAAACAGATGGCGGCAAATGCATTTCCGTAACCTGTCCGGATGTGCCCCAAGATCTGACAACTTACGGTCTTCAGACGAACGCCCAGTACAACGAGTCTCCGATCACCGTCACGGTGCCGTGCCCAACTGGCTGGAGGTGCCCAACAAACCTGACTGTCACCTATCCTCCGGGAACCTTTGTAAGTCCAAACGGAAACTTTGCAGCACAGGGATGCCAGTCTTTGATAGTTGCAGACTCTCTTGCCCAATTGTTTGCGGAGCTGGCGCAGCAGCAGGCAGCTTGCGCCGCTGTTGAAAATCCCCCAGAAGGCTGGCAGCCGCCGCAAAATCCGCCTTGGGTGGTCCCCGTTGTTGGAATTTCTCTTGGACAACTGTCGCAGACGACATCTTGCGTGGACGCAGAGTACACAGCCACGGCGGAAGCCAAGACTCAAAACGGACCTGTTGAGTTTCAGGTTCTAAGCGGCTCCCTCCCAACCGGGCTGCAAATGACCCAAGACGGAAACATCGCGACAATTTCCGGAACGGCAACAGCGTCCGGGTATTATCAGTTTGCGCTGATGGCAACCGATACGGCTGGAAATGTTGCGGTAAAGATCTATGGCGTGACCGTTGCTGGAATAGCGGAGGACACGTTGTCATCCGGATCCGTTGGGGCTGCGTACTCACAGCAGCTCACCATTGATGGACCGACAACTGGAGCAGAAGTCTGGCAGATTTCGTCAGGGTCATTGCCTCCGGGCCTGTCCCTCAACAGCAGCACCGGGGAAATTTTCGGAACGCCAACCACGGAAGGCGAGTACCAATTCGTCATCTGTTTCTCAAACTCGTTATGATCTGCTGCAAGGAAATGAGCATACAAGTAAGCTCGCCTCCTCCATACGACTGCGGATCGACGCCGACTGATTTTTCATCTGCGGTGTGGACTGAGATTTTTGTATCGAATCCTCCGCCCTGCGTTACCCATTCTTTCTCTGGAGCGTCTGGAACATTTTTTATACGCAACCAACAGTTCGCGCTTCCGTGCGGAGGCGGAACCTCAAGCCAAAAGTCATTGCAGGTTGGCTGCCAGATTTGCAACCCAACAGCATCGACTAAAAATTTCCAAGTCACTGTCAATTGGGACGCCGCTGGATCGGCATCAGGATCGCCGAATCAATGCCAGTTCAATTTGTTTGTTGGAGGAGTGTTGGTCGATTCGCTTACACCAAGCATATTTACTGGTCCGTTCAATTTCACACTCAATGGCTCCATTCCCGGAGAATCATCTGCTTCTGTCGAGCTTCAGATAATTCTTCGGACTAACAACATGTCTCCAACCGTGGACGCATACAGCAACCCGGCGATAACTTTTGCATTCGTATGAACTGCTGCAAAGGTTTCACGATTTCGGTTTTGCAGCCCAGCTTGGTATGCAGCAGCGGGCTTGGTCCGGTTCCAAATTTTTACGGCGGCAACCCGGTTGCGCCACAGCCAGATCCGCTTTTTTTCCAACAGCTTTCGCTGGTTGAAACTTTCCTTTCCGGCAGCGTCTACGACGATGCCACAACGGAGCCTGTATGGAATGGACAGTGTCCGCTTTACAATGTTTGGAACAGCATTAGGCCAGTCCGGTATTTTGGAGACTGGAACAACGACGAGAATTATTACAGCGTTGGCGGGAAGCTGGTCTCATTGTACGCATACATGTACTACACAACTCCTTTTGACTCAAATTTCGCACCCACTTGGTGGTTCGCTGCTGATTGCTTTTTGTCTGGAAATCCGGTGAACCTTTTTGCCCAATACAAAGATGTCGGGGATACGATGGTTGGCACTTATTCCAATTATGGAGGCTCGCCGGGTTGGCCGTCATCCTTAATCACAAGCCCCATGACGCTATGCAAGAATGCTTAAAATTTCTGGCGCGTTAAGCAAAGCTGAACTACATATTCATAAACGATGAGCCTTCAATATCAACTTTCTGATGCCCGAGCCGACTTGGGGTTGCGTGAAGTCTCAACGGTTTGCCACGATTCCGACAAGTTCCGCTACCAGATCGACACCGTAATACGCCAGTTGATGAAGCGTGGTGCTTGGTTTGGGACTGAGGTTTACGCCAAATTTTGTGTCTATGGAAGCCACATCACATTTCCGCGTTATGTTGGAACGGTGATTGGGGCTGCAACATGTCAGGGTCAGTCGAGAATCACAAACAATTGGTATTCGATTGTTGGCCCTCGCTCTTGCTGCTCATTGTTCAATCCTTCAGTAAATCTTGTCGATGACGGAATGTCCCCGGTTTACAACGAGGTCACAGGGGCTGAAGGAAAGCAAATTGCATATCACGTTGAGAAGAGTGGAGACGTCGGAAAGAAAGTTAAGATTTACGGGTTCTCTTACGGCAACGAGCCTTTGCGCGAAAAGAATTCAGATGGTGTCTGGGAAGATGGGGTAACAGTCACGGCAGGTTATGCTGGTGGCAATACTCCCCCTCAAATGACAACTCAGCTTGTCACCAAGATCACTCACATTGTCAGGCAGCCCACCCAAGGCAGAGCTTGGCTCTACGAATACGGCCCCGATGCAAACAACGACATCGCTTTAAACTATCTTGCGATGTATGAGCCAAACGAGACTAATCCGATGTATCGCCGGATGAAGGTTCAGAACTACGCTGGCATACCCGGAGTCGAGGACGATTACGGCAGGATCAGAAAGCAGATCGACGTCATGGTGAAGCTTGAGCACATCAAGCTGGTCAATGATTATGATTTCCTCCTCATCGACGACTTTGATGCTCTCCGCTACGGAATTCAGGCGTTGAGGGCGGATGAAGCTGGGAACGCAGGAGACGCCGAAGTGTTCTGGAACAAGGCTGTTCGCGAATTGAATTTTCTGGATCGGGTAAAAACCCCTCCGGAACAAATTGCGGTAAAAGTACGAACCGGAGGATTTGTGGCAAGCTTGAGGTAATTTATGGCAATATCACGTTACATCGCAGATGCAGTTCCGGGATCTAGGCAGAGCCTTCCGGGTTTTAGATCCGGTGCCGCTCCCGCGCCAACACCGCAATTTAACAGCGGCATTATAAACTCTGCCGTTCCGGGCGGGAGTCAATTAAGCCAGTCAGCATCAAATATCGTTGGCAATTTGCTGTCGGGTTTGCCGGGAACATCTTTAGCCCGCAAGTCGAATGCATATTTTGGCACAGCTTCAGGAATGCCATCGTCTGATTTTGTCCGCAATCGCGGATTTGATCTCTACAACCAGCAGGGGGAAGAGCGACAGCAGCGCGGCATTCAGGATCTTTTGGCGATGTTATCCGGGTTTTCGCAGCCAATTCTTCAAGAGCGAGGACAGGCTATTCAGTCCTCTCAATTTGGCCAAAACCTCGCTGAACAGCAGCGTCAATTTGATTTGGACTATTACTTGAAACAAAAAAATTTGAGAGACAAAAATTTTAAAGGAGCCCAATTTGCTCCGGCTTATGGCGGAACCTTTACTGGAGGAAATGTTCCAGTTACAACCCGAATCGTGTAGGAGGAAATATGGCACTTCCAGTTCCACTCATAATCAACAAAGGCGTGGTAGAGTCAGCCCCGCCTCGCCCTAAAGCGTTGCAAAGTCTTCCCGGAGCAATTACGGAGCAGCAATATGCTGAAGAGCAGGCGCGACGAGCGCGGTATCAAGACGAGCTTGATTCCGCCGAGCGTCTTCGGATGCTTCAAGCAGAGCAGCGGTATTTGGATGCAGGATTGCGCCCCCCAAGCTTTGTCTCTGAATTTGCCCCACCATCTTCAGCGTCGATCAACGCTTTGCGCCCTCGTTTTCAGAACGTGAGAGGAGATCTGTACGATGTGACAAGCGGGGTTCCAAAACTTGTCGTCGATACCCCGGATGATCCAAAAACAAGACAGCCTATTTTCTCCATTGCGGAGCGCGATCAGATTCCGCTTCCAGAAAACTATGTGTGGGCTTGGGGTCCATCTGGTTGGGTTCAGCAGCCAGCGCGACGTATCAGTTTTGACGAGGCTGTTGCCGAAAGAATAAGGGCGCAAAATCCTCAACTAATCCCGAGTTCGGCACCGTCTGGCATTCGATCATTTGCAACTGAAGAAGAAGCTGAGAAGGCTGGCCTGAAAAAAGGGGAAAGAGTTGTCATCGGCGGAGTGCCGGGAACATGGAGCGAATAAATGCCATTTGTACCAGACAAGCCAAAGTCTCGATTTGTTCCGGATGCGAAACCGTCAAAATTTGTCCCGGACGAAAAGGTTCAGCTTAAAGACATCTCGTCGCTTTCAAGACCATCAACTATTGAAGGTCCGGCACCAGTTCAATTATCCGGAAGACCATTCAGCTCAGGTTTGGGCGTTGCCGGAGATGTGATCCCAAATGTTGTTGAGGGATTAAAGAGTCCAAGGCAAACGGCTCACGCTGGATTTGCTGCCGCAATGGTTCCGGGAACGATTGCCTACAATCTTGCCAGTGAGGGCATTTCAAGAATTCCGTCATACGAAGTAACCGATGACGGAGAGGTGATTAAAACATATCCCGGAAAAGAATACTCTGGAAATCTGAAGCAGACCATTCCTCAATTTGTCGCTTCAATTGAAGGTCGCCCATATCAGACCCCGACTCAGAAATTTATTTCTTCAGCGGCACCCTACTCGCGCAAGCTTGCAGTTGCCGCCAACCTTGGAAAAGCTGCACCTGAACTTGCCGCTGGAGCGTTTCTTAACCCGACTGGAATCGCTGGACGATTGCTGGCATTGGGATTTTCAGCGGACATGGTTGCAAGCTCTGGTCCGATGTTTAAGGAGTATGCGGAAGAGTTCTACAAGCCGGAGTCCGAACAGGACAAAGGCAAGATGGCCGAACTTGAGGCGCAGATCATCACCACTGCTGGCTTTGCCCCGCTCGCGGCAAAGCATGGCGTAAGCGACATCCCGATCACCAAGGGGGACAGAAGCAGGCTAATGGTAAGGGAAATAGCGAAGAGCTTGGGTGGAGAACCAGCAATGTGGGAGCGTTCTGTCCCGGAGATTCCCGGCCAGCCAAAACGGCAGCTTGGAATTCCTCCGGTCACGGCAGAACCGTTTTTGCAGCCGGGAGTTCCAGAGCTGGCATCGGCAGCACTTCGCGAGAGAACGCAACTTGTTCCACCGGAGGTTGGCCAATCAAGGCCAGCATTGCAGGCTTTAAGGACGGCAGTTCTTGGAATTCGCCCGGTAACACAAGAGCCCGTCAGGTTGAAAACTGATGTTGGTGGAGGAAGGGTTTCATTTGCTGCTGAGGCTGAGGCTTCCGGAATCCCCAACGCTCGCCAGTCTGTCATCAAGCAGTTGCCGGAAAGCCCAATTGTTCAACCTGAGCCAAAAGTTACTGCTCCCGAAATTCAAACTGTTGGGCCAGACCCGACGCAGCTCAGAACGTCTGCCGAAATTTTGAGGGACAATCTGGACAGGCGTGATCGAAAAGCTGTCGCAGAGGAAGTCACTAGGATCTTAAGCGAGCAGCCATCCACAACGAAGGCATCTTTGATCGACGATATCACTGGAGTAAGCAAGAAGAAGACTCCGTTGGACGCAGCGCAGAGAACGATTTTCGATCAGGAGTGGGATGCGGCACTTGAGCGTCTTGGCGCAAAGCCCAAGCCTCCCGGCGAACCTCCGGCTGCGCCACCAGCAGAGCCACCAGCACCGATTGAACCGAAGACTCCAGCAGGGCCAGATCAAGCAGCACCAGAGGCACAAACGCACAACGAGAAACTGGCTTACAAACGAAAAATTGACGACGAACACGGCAAACTTGTTATTCAAGAGAGGGATGACATTGCGTTTTTCGGGCCGGATTCTCCGGAAGCGAAAGAGTCATCGGCAAAACTGCGCCAATTTGAACTGGATAACGCTGCGTGGGTTGGTGCGGCAAGGCGCAACGCTGCGGAGAAAGGCGATACTTCGACACTCCCTGAAGTCCCCCGACTTTCTGATGCACCGAAAACCCAAGAACCCCCCGCTACTGATACCAGCGTCATTCCGGCTCCACCAGTTGAACCGAAGACTCCAGCAGGGCCAGATCAAGGCGCATCCGAACCGCATCCACTTGTAGGAAAGCGCGGTAAGGTAAACAAAAAATATAGAAGTCAGGATAAAGGAGTTGATGTTGACGTTACCATTGAATCGATAAATGACGGTCCAATTTCTGAAAGAACAGGTCGCCCAACAGTTGTCGTTACTCTTTCGGATGGGCAAAGCATGTCTGGCACTTACGGAAAAGATAAGTTTGGAAATGTAAAAACAAGGGAAGAAGCCATAACGGATATTGTTACGAGCCTAAAAATAAAAGGTCTTTCTGAAGGATCTAAAGCAGCACCCGAGGCACCAAGGCAGGATATTTCGGGAAGGGCAGGTGAGACGCCTGCGGTGGGGTCCATACTACCCGAACTCCAAGCCAAACGAGATGCGCTGGAAGCACAGCGCAAGGCGGAGGATGCCAAGCCCCGCAAAAACGGGCTGCGGAGTGCGAAAGCCCTAGCCCTGCAAAAACAGGTGGCGGAACTGGACGCGCAGATCGCCCCACTAAAAGCAGCAAGCAGGGCACAAGCGGAGCAAGAAGCCGCCGCGCAACGGGAACAAGATGCTGCTGCGCGGGAACAAGCCCTCCGCACTCCGCTATCTCCCGACGAAAAAAGTGAACTGAACGATCTTCGTTTTTCCTTGGAGTACCGAGGTACGCTCTCCTTCAGCTCAGGTGCGCGGCTGAAAGAACTTGAAGCACGGGAAAAAATCTCCCCCACCCCTGCGACCGAAGCTGCTACACAGCCCGGTGCGATGCCGGAAGGTCAGGGGGTGGGGGGTTCGGATTTGCAGACCTTCGGACGGTTCAAAAGCAAGGCCGACGCCAAACTCCAATTTACCCTTGCCAGTGATCGCCTCGCCAAAGCGATGGGCGTGCAATCGTGGGATTTATCGTCCGAAATCGTCCGCACCCCAGACGGAAAAGCATGGACTGTTTCTTACGGCAAACCCAAAACCCAACTCGCAAAACTCGAAGCCTCCGGCAAGTCGCCGGGGCAGGTGGAGAAGTTGAAGGGGAAGAAAAAGAAGAAATCCAACCTAAGTCCCTCCGAGGAACTTCGTGCTGCGGGCATGGTTGGTTTTCCGCTACCTGAGCAACAAGGGGGCGGGTGGTTTGGGACCAAAGACTGGCGTGCGGCCTTCCCCAAAATCAAAGATGAGTGGAACCAAATTGATCTACTGCGTGCAGTTGCCAACAATCGGGGAAACAAAGCCACGCTGGCAGACCTACAAGATGCACTGCGTCTTGGTAACGAGATGCTATCCGCCCGCAAAGGCAACGGAGACCTAGCCAACCTTGGCTGGGACATCGCACAAAACCCCGCCGCAGATGCCGCAACAAAACAAGCGGCGATGAAACTGCGCGGTGACGTGGAAGTGGCCCTCCGATCTGATGAGTTTGGTGCGGTAGCCACTCCCCAAACAGGAACGCCGGATTCCGAAAAGGAACAGGTTGTTCCTGCTGCCCCCACCCAACTCCCCCTAGGGCCGGGGGCGGCTACCAAGCCCAATCAGGCGCAGGAAGCCCCCGAGTTCGTTGAAGGCACCGCGTTGAAGAACGCCGTGGCGGAGTTGGAGCGGGCTGGGCTGGGCATGGCGGACGCACCCGTTACCGTCCAGCGCAACATGGTTGCCGACTGGGATCGTGCCGGGGAGACGCTGAAAGCCAACCCAGACGCCGGGCGTGACATCGTGGCCGGACTGGCTGCGGACCCGTCCAAGGGGCTTACGCCCGACGAATCCGCGGTGTTACTGCGACACAAGCAGACTTTGATGAACCGGCTGAATGACGCAGCCGAGGCCACCCACCGGGGGGACTCAGGGGCACAAGAACGGTATCAGCAACTCTCCGACGAACTCCTCGCGCTCATGGATGCCGTCAAGGAACGTGGCACCACCTGGGGCCGGGAAGGTCGCTGGCGGCAAGCCATGTCACGGGAGGATTATTCCTTCGCCACTATGGAGCAGCAGGCTCGTGTGGCCAAGGGTCGCAGTCTGACCCCCGACGAGTCCGCCGAGATCAAACGCCTGTCCGACCGCATTGCGGAACTGGAGAAGCAGGCGGCGGAAGCCCGCGCCAAGAGCGAAACCACCAACGCCGAGAAGGGCGTGCAGGAGTTCATCGGTCGCACCCGCAACAAAGCGGCGGCAGAAGCCAGCAACTACGACCCCCGCATCTTGAAGATTGCGGAGGGCATCGTCACCTCGCTGGAAAAACGCGCCGATTCCGCCCGTGCCCGGCTCCGCGAACGTCTCAGCCGGATGAGCAGCGGCGTGGACCCGACAGTTATCACCGACTTGGCAGAAGTCGGTGCAGCCATCATCGCCCGCAAATCCGTTGACTTCGCCCAATTCAGCACAGCGATGGTCCGGGAGTTCGGGGCCAAGATCAACCCGTGGCTAACGCAAGTGTGGGACAAGGCCAACGCCATCATTGATGCGGAAGGCAATAAGCACGGCCCGGACTCCCGCAGGGTGGCCGCAGCCGTTCGCAAAAAGCCCGCCACCCCGGCGGAGCGATTGGGTGGGGCCAAGGCGCGGCTCAAGACCGCCAAGGACGAAGGTGCCACCGGGGAGAATCTGGGGTCCATCATCCAGCAACTTGCCCGTGCCTATGTGGAGCAGGGCGTCACCGAGCGCAACGCCTTGGTGGATTCCGTCCACAAGGATGTCACCGAGATGGGCTTTGAACTCTCCCGCCGGGAGACGATGGATGCCATCTCTGGTTACGGAGCTTTCAGCCAGTTGAAGAAGGACGAAATCTCCGTGGCCCTGCGCGACTTGAAGGGGCAACTGCAACAGGTCGCCAAGCTGGAGGACATGGCCGAGGGACGTGCGCCCAAGAAAACAGGCGTGGAACGGCGGCAGCCATCGGACGAGGAGCGCAGGCTTATCAAGCAAGTGGAGGAGGCCAAACGCCGGGGCGGGTTCACCGTCACCGACCCGGCCACACAACTGCGCTCCGCGCTGGACGCCAAGAAAGCCCGGCTTCGCAACCAGATTGCCGACCTGACTTTTCAGATTGAGTCCAAGCAGAAGATCACCAAAACCCGGACACCCACCCCGGAGGACGCCGAGACAGAGGCGTTGCGGAAGCAGCGCGACGAATTGCAGGCCCAGTTCGATGAGGTGTTCATGTCGGACCTGACGCGCTACAAGGAACAGTTGCAACGGCGCATCGCGGACTACGAACGCAAGGTTGCCGAGGGCGACTTCGCCCCCAAGACCAAGCCGGAGCGCAAGCTGGATGACGAAGCATTGCGCCTGCTGGCCCGCGCCGAGCAGGCCAAGATGGATTTCTGGAAGAAGAAGGCGGAGTGGAAGCTGGAGCAGCGGGACTTTATGAAGAAGGTGTGGGATAGGGCACTAGAAACGGCAATCAGCGGTCGCACAGTAAAGACCGCCTTCGACGTGTCCGCCCCGGGGCGGCAAGGAATTTTGATTGGCCTATCGAACCCCGACCTGTGG
>Ga0208784_1000483_pt1 | contig 19344 bp, 22 predicted proteins | sample DEB19_08_DNA_FD_184531 | JGI IMG/M metagenome (GOLD analysis project Ga0208784, IMG submission 184531) | Aqueous microbial communities from the Delaware River and Bay under freshwater to marine salinity gradient to study organic matter... | ecosystem: Environmental > Aquatic > Marine > Coastal ... | reverse complement strand
GTCGACCGTGTAGTCGGTCGTGCCTCTCCCATCCTCGCCCCGCAAGAAGGCGGCCTGCGGACTTCGGAGCATCCAGACGTACCCGTCGACGATGCTCTGCGCGCTCCGCTTCGCCAAGGCCTTCTCAAGCTTCGGAACCCAGGTGCCTTCCGAGAGCTTGCGGCCTCGATGCCGCATCAGACGCAGCGCATCAAGCAGCGCCAACAGCTGCGCTGCTTCTGCTGCCCGCTTGACCTTCTCCGGCTTCGGACGCTCTTGCGTCGGCGTAGCCGACAAGATCTGTTCAATGTCGGTGTGGCTGTTGGTGTTGCTGTTGCTGTTATCTTTAGGGGCCCTTGCTGCGCCCTCGGTGCGCCCTTCGTGCGCCCTTGCTGCGCCCTCGGTGCGCCCTTTTACGTTGAGAACGTCGTCATCCACGGGTACAGGTGCGCCCTCGGTGCGCCCTTCGTGCGCCCTTGCTGCGCCCTCGGTGCGCCCTTGCTGCGCCCTTTTAGGATCGGGGTCGCCGAAGCGCGGATCAGCCCACCATTCAACGTCGCTACAGACGATGCGGGCTGCCTTCTCGGTGATGCCCCAACGCTCCGCAAGCAGGCGGTAGCCTGGTCTGTCGCCCTTGTGGGCTCGTTGACGGCTTGCCCAGTACCGCAGGTCATGTCGTTGCGCGCCTAAGGGCCACGGCTTCATCAGTGCCGACGCAACCGCTTCCCAGTCGCATCGTTCAATCGGGTCCCAGCCTTCGCCAGCTGGCGCGGCCGTCTGACGCGCAGATGTGCGCGAACGGCCCCTGTTCGGGGCTTCATCGTCGGTCATGTCTTCTCCTGTCGAGAGATGGCCTCCCCTGCCCAACCGCCCGCCGGGTCCCGGTAGCTACTCCGGGCCGACGGACGGGGTGCGCGGGCTGAGTCGCGCGGGGACAGGAGGACAGCCGGGGCTCTACGGCGCCCCGCTCTTGCCTACCAGAAGCAGCGCGAACCGACAAGTCAAAAGCAAAGACGGCACCCGGACCATTCCGGATGCCGCCCCCTCGTTGCATTGCGTTCTGCGCGCGTCTTTCTACAGAGCTTCTGCTCTGCGCGCAACCTCCGCGGCGATGTCATCGTGCCAGCTCTCCCACACTGCCAGCTGCGCCGGCCGGGGTTGGCGCTCGAGCTCCGGATGCTCTCTGCGCCGCGCCTCGATGACGCGCTCGGCCTGCCAGCGCAGGTCGGCCAACGGCACACGCCGCTTGGTCGGAAGCAGCAAGCGCGCTGCGGTGATGGCGACTTTGTCGGCGCTAAGCACGTGAACCTCTGGCCATCGAAAGCAGCAACTCCGCAAAGGCGAGCGGTGTTCGCCTGCGCCGCGGATCGCTACTCGACGTCCTATCAAAACGCCCGGATGCTCCTGATGCACCCCAGAGCAAAGGCGGAGGAGGTGTCGCGCCAACATAATACAGCAACGTCGGCTTCGGCGCAAAGTGACCGTAGCAACCTTGCTCGACTCGGCATGACCAACCAGGTCGATACAGCGTGCGTGCCCATCCAGATACTGGCGCCGCAGGTAAGCCGAATGCAGGCCAAGCAGCCGATCCAAGGGGATGCTCTAGCACGCCACCGTAGCGTTCAACCGCAGCAAGAGCCGCAGCAAAACAGCCACCATCTTCTCCGATGCCGGGCCGACCAGGTACTGCAGCCCAGATGTGCGCAAGGCGCGACCATCGTTCACATGGCGGATGCGCGACTACAGGCAAGGGACCGGAGTAAAACCGAGCATCTCTATTGATGTCCCACAAGTCAACATCGGGACGGTCATAGACTCCACCTCGATCAACGTAGAGAGCGGCGACGTCGGGCACGTTCTCGCCTTTGTATGCTATTGCATGCTGTTGGGGGTTGACGGTATCGCGCGCATGCCTTAGCATGCTTGGGCGCACCGGGGAGGGCGCGATGATGACCGACAAGAAGATGCCAAACACAGAGAAGCACTTCCACCAAGTCAAGCTGTCGCCTGTCGTGTGGGCACGAGCGGAGGGTATTCGTGCTCGCAGCGGGCTGCGTTCCATCAACAAACTCATCGAGAAGCTTGTCAACGACGCTCACGAACAGGGGAACTGACACATGTACAACACCAACGTCTTCTACAGCGACAGCTGTGCTGAGCTCTTCGGCGCTCTTGCCAAGGCTCAAGGCATGATGGGCCGCGCGTTCAAGGACGCCAACAATCCTGCCTTCCGTACCAAGTATACGAGCCTTGCGAGCGTGCTCGAGGCGATCTTGCCTGCTTACAACGCCTCAGGCCTGTGCGTGTTGCAGCATCCAGTCTTGGCCGAAGACGTCATCCACATGACGACGCTGATCACCCACGAGTCCGGGCAGTGGATGAAGTCCATCTGCAGCATGCCGGTCGCTGGCAAGAAGGACGCGCATGCGGTCGGTTCGGCGATCTCGTACCTGCGCCGCTACACGTTGGCGTCGATCTGCGGCGTCATTCAGAGCGACGATGACGGCAACGACGCATCGGGCGCCGCATCTGGCGCCGCAAGCTCCAGCCCTTCGCCGGTGCGTGCGTTCACGCCGCGCGCGGCGCCTCCGGCTGCGCGCCAGATGACCGACGCAGAGATCGCCGAAGCCATTGCGCCGATCGAGCTCGATGCGCTCAAGCTGTACTGCGAAGCACACAACAAGCCTGCACCCGCCGACATGCCTGCGCATCAGCAAGCGCAGATGCTGAGCTGGCTCAAGACCGTCGGCGCTGCAACCATCGAGCAGTTCTTGTCTCAGCGCCTCGCCTCGCTGGCGTCGCACGCTGCACCGATCGAGGCTGAAGAACCCAAGACGCGCCGCGCGCGGAAGTCGGGAGGTGAGGCATGACCATCGCAGTTCGCGTTCACTGGGCGCATCGGGCCGCCGCTGCCCTCGAAGAAGTTGGCGTCACCGAGTACAGTGTAGAGATCAGCAAGCACGGAGTGTGGCTGCATCTCAGCTATAAGGACTTCATGCGCTTCTATCAGAAGCAGCCCTTTCATCGCCAACCGGACGTTCTGGCGAAGCCGGTCGGGCAAGGCATGCTCACGTACTTGAGCTTGTCGTTCAAGCATGGCGAAGTGTCGTACTGCACTTCAGTTCATGGCTTCGACTACCGCAAGCTGCGCGCTCCAGCGGAGGGCATGCGCATCGGACGATGGAACCCGGAGCATGACCCTACACCCTGGCTTGCAGGGGAAGAGCAGTGATCCTGCTCGGGCTTGACCCAGGCCCAGAGCATTCGGGGCTGGTGTTGTACGACATCACGAACACGCCGTTCGTTGTCGCAGCCCAGTCCCGGCTTGAGTGGGCAGATGTCCGGACCTGGGTGCGTGAGCATCGACCCTACAGGGTCGTGTGCGAACGGACGCAGGCCGGGCCGCCATCGACTCAGGTTGTCCGCACAACCGAAGTCATCGGCCGCTGCATGGAGCTGTGCGACCAGCTCGATCAGCCTGCAGCGTTCATTCCCCGCCGTGATGTCCTGCAGGCCCTGGGCTGTGCAACGAAGGGGAACAAAGACGCGCTCGTGAGGCAAGCCCTCATCGAGCTTCACGGAGGCGACAAGGCAAGAGCGCTCGGTGACCGACGCAAGCCAGGTCCCCTCTACGGGGTGACGTCCCATGCCTGGGCCGCCCTCGCCATCGCCGTGACCTACAACATCCAGAACGGAGGCCGCTACCATGTTTCTCACTGACGCCGACTACCGAGCCCATCCGGGCGTGAACTACAGCACGCTGAAGCACATGCGCAAGTCGCCGCTGCACTACCGGCATGCGGTCGACCACCAAGAAGACAACGCTGCAGAGTACGCGATGCTGCGCGCTGTGCACGCTCTCGTCTTGGAGCCCATGTCCGCCCACGATCAGATCGCTGTGTGGGAGGGCCGCAAGGACCCTCGCAACAAGGAATACGCAGCGTTCCTGCAGAACAGCGTCGGCAAGAACGTGCTCAGCCTCAACGAGTACGAACAGGCCATCAACATCGCCAACGCCTACGGGCGGAACCAGTGGCTGCGTTGGGTGCTGTCGCTGCCTCAGACTGTGTGCGAAGAACCCGTGGTCTGGGACTTCGACCTCGGCGACGCGCTGCTTCTGTGCAAGGGCAAGCCGGACATCATGCACTACAGCCCAGAGCACGGGATCATCATCGCCGACATCAAAACGTTCGGCGACACGACTGCGGAGCTCATCGCCTGGGCTGCGCGCAAGTACGGCTGGATGTTGCAGCTGGCCCACTACACGTACGCTGCAGCGCATCACTACGGCGTCGACCTCAACGCGACGCAGGTGCGCTGGTACACCGTGGTCGCCGAAGACAAGGCGCCGTGGGATGCGACCGCCGTCGAATGGGATCAAGGCACGATCGCGGGCGCGATGGTCGATCACCTCGAGCTTGTTCGCAAGGTGCTCGACTGCATGCGCAGCAACACTTGGCCGGGCCGGGGCGATGTGCAGGCTGCGACGCTGCCTACCGGTGTCACCGGTGAGTGAACGCCTCACCGTACTCGACCAGCTGCGCGCCGATCGTGGCGCGGGCTGGTACGGCTTCCTGCATCTGAATCGTCGGGGTCAAGTCGTGAGGCTGTACCTCAAGAAAGGCGCCCAATGGTGGAAGGTCGAAGATGATGTACCGGACATCAGCGACCGGTGGAAGCTCGGGGGCACTGCGCTGCCCTGGGAGGCCAAGAGCCAGAACATCGTGTGGCGAGCGCAGTGCGATCGTCCGCAGCTGTGGCGCGGCATTGAAGCCGAACCTCGAGCTGCGGGCCTCCCGCAAGGCATCACGACAGCCATCGCAACCATCGAACAACTGAGGGGACAATGAAGTTCAGTCTATGGGTCGCCAGCGACGGACAAGCAGCGATGCTTGTGGAGGCCGCTACAACGGCTTTAGGGCCGGGGCATAGCCAAGGCGCACCTGCGGTAGGGGTGGCGTCCCATCGCCTTCCTGATGCGGTTGTAGCGTGCCTCAAGGCACGTGCCGAAGTCGGGGTTCAGAAGTACGGCGGTGTTCTGTCGGTCGGATGGCCGAAGGCGACAGCGGGCGCCTACCAAGAAGCGCTCGACCTGCTCGTGTACCTGCATGCGGATGTCGAGGCCTTGCCCGTCGAACGCGCGCTTGCCCGTGAGCTCGTGTTGAGTCTGGCGCAACGGCTTGCCGAGCGAGGTGTCTGATGCCTCGGGCCAAGAAGTCGACACAACGATCTGAGCACCCATTCGACAAGATCGCCTACGTGATTCCGGCTTTGCCGGGGGTCCGAACTTGCCCCTTCTGCACAGGGCGGCCGAACATAGAAGTGCATGTAGATGCGACAGGCGTTGCGTTCTGTGCCGCCTTGCGGTGTGCAGATTGCTTCATGTCAGGACCATTGCCACGGTTTCCCGATCCGACTGGACCGCTCGCAGCTTCGCGCGCTGTCGACCAGTGGAACAGGATGCTTGACGGCACGCACAATGTCTGTGGGGTCCCATTGAAACCTGCGGACGTCCCCGTCCGGGACGACCTGTGGGGACGACCTGTGCCTGTGAAGGTCCCCGTTTGAGAATGACAACGCCGATCGGAGCCCCATGCCCCGATCGGCGTGTTTGCAGTCTGGCGCTAGCCCCACCTTGCGGCGGACGTCAGATTGTGCGCTCGACGGCTATCACACCGGACGCACTTGCACGAAGGGACGGTAGCCGCCGCCTTCGGGCGCCCAGAGTAGTTCTCGCCGCTGGCGTGCGTTCGCACCGGCCCTGATGCCGATGTGCACGTGTCCGCCGCGAATCGGAGCATAGGCGATCGCCTGGTCAAACTGCACACCGATGCCGAGCAGTGCGTTGACGATGTCGGTTGCGGTCATGCCTTCGACCTTGATGTCGGCGGCCTCGCCTCGCACGTGTGCGCTCGTGGCGCTTCCGCCGACGGCGCGGTTGACCGCCGGTGCGCGGTAGCCGCTTGTCACACGGATCGGCCGGCCAAGATGGCGTCGGAGCGGATCCAGCACTTCGCTACACAGGTAGCGCAGGTTGTTGCGCGCCATCGCATCGGGCACGTTGGCGAGACCGGTGGAAGTCGTGGTGAGCTCCTTCCAGGTGAAGAACTCGCCAGCGCGGGGCGGATCGTCGGTCACTTTGCGATCTCCGAGACGGGCTTGTTGCTCCACATCTTGCAAGACCAGTAGCGCGCCTTGTTGGGCGGGCCCGCATCGTCGCAGCCGTGTCGAGCGCGGAAGTTCGCGCGGCGTTCTGGATCGTCGCGCTTGATCTCGAGCTCGGGGTCGCCGAACCGAACCGTGTAGGCCTTGCCTTCATAGGTCCCGGTCGCGACGAACTTCTTGCGGCCGTAGCCGGGTTCGCCCTGCTTGATGCGACGCACCGAGCTCACTTGCCACCTGCCTTCTTGGCCTTGCCGGCCTTGTCGTAGGCGATCGCGACCGCTTGCTTCGGCGGATACTTCTCATCGATGAGCTTGCGGATGTTGGCTTCGATCGTCTTGCGACTTGTGCCTTTCTTGAGTGGCATCACGAGCTCCGGTCTGGCGACATGGCGCCGGGGTTGGGTAGGAACTGCCCTGCGTCAGTGATGCCCTCGAGGCGAGCCAAGCGCCGGTCGATGCTGCTCAACGTCTTGGTGATGGCGACGCTTTCGGCCTTCTGCGTTGCGATCAACGTGTCGATCTGGTCCAGGTGTCTCTTCCCCATGGCGCCGATGAGCGGAAGCGCATGCTTCACGGCCAAGGTGTAGAAGCCGTACAACACGCCAACGAGGACGATCACCGCAGCGCCGGGACCGGCAAGCAACGGGATGAGCTGGCTTACAAGACCGGGGTCAAGCTGCGCGATCATGCGGCACCATCGGGGAGCACAAGTGCTCCATCAGCAATCGCTTGTTGAATCGTGGCGACGATAGGACGCGCCCACGCACGGGACGTCGCCGCGTCTGGCTGAGTGGCGCTCGTCAAGTCGACGATGCTCAAGGCCGACGCCTCAGCGTAGGTCATGCGCACAACAACCGACACAAGGCCGTCTGGCTCAGCCGGAATCTGCCATTCGTAGAACGCTTGCATCAGGTGCTCCCGTTCGGCTTGCGAAGCAGCCGCAGTTTGAGCAGTCTCACTTCTGAGTTCGTGGTTGCGCTGCCATCATGGTACATCCACCACTTAGTGCGGAACTGGATGTTCGCATCGAACCAGTTGGCCGACACCGGGTAGTTGCCAGACGTCGATGTCATCGCACCGGACGCAACCTGCACCCGAACACGCTGACCGGTGAGCGGGGCGCCGAAGTCAGTCGCCCCGACGCGAACGAAAACGTCGTGCTGTCGCTGGTCGTTGATTGTCACCTGTACGCCCGCGGTGTATTCCCGATATGTGCCGGGTGCGACGGTCTGGATTGCCTGTTCTGCCAATGAAACCAGATAGCTAATCGCGCGCACCATTGAAGACGACGATGTATTGATGGTCCGTAGCCCAGTGCCAGGTGTGGTGTAAGCATCACGGCTAAGAGCCAGAATATGTACAAACGCGGCGGTCCCGCTCGGCTCTTTGCCCGCGACGATAGCCTCGACCATCCACAAGTCGCGTCGGTTTGCGCCCCGTAGGGAATCCCACCCTGCTGGCCAGACTCCGATATTGGGCTGCACCGTGATTGCGCCGTTGACCAGCGTCAAGCCGTTGCCACTGGGACTGATGCTAAGCGTGCGCGCATCTGGACTGTTGTTGTAGACGTAGGCCCGTGCTGTGACGCCGTCGGCCGCATACAGCGTGTGCTGCCAAGCCGTCGTCGAAGTTGTGGTCGAAGTGGATGATAGTGCAGTCCAGTTCGCGTCTGTGAAGTCTACCGAGTCGACTACGATCCATTCTTCGGGGCTTGCTGCAACGCTGATGGTCGTGACGCTGTAGCCCTTCGCGCCAAGTGAATCGGTGATTGTAAGCAGGAACACCGAAGTGAACCCGTTGGTCAAACCGTTCACAGTGTAGGGGCCAAGCCCTGTGCCGCCGATCGTGGTCCCGGTGCCGCTGATGTCGGTCACGGCATAGGTGTAGGGACCAGTCCCACCGCTGGGAGTTCCCCATGTGCCGATGGTCGCCGTGGCCGTCCCCGCTGGAAGCGACTGCGAAGCTGGCGCCGCGCCAGATGTGACGCCAGCCGCTGTTGCTGCGACCGTGACGGCGCCCTGAACGATAATCGCCGCTCCGACCGCATCGGTGACAGATCGTTCAACGATGACGGTCTGCCCATTGACGAGGCCGCTGACAGTCGTTGTGCCAGGGGTGCCGACCGTGCTGAGCAACGCCGTAGTGCTTGCCCCTTGCGAGTCGTACACAACGCCTGCGTTGCCATAGGTGTACGGCGCCGTGCCGCCCGTAGCCGTGTTCCACGTGATGATCGCGCTCGTGTTGCCTGCAGCGACAGCCGTTGAGGCTGGCGCATCCCAAGCAAGCACCGCTGGAGAGGGGGTTGGCGTAGCGCCGCTATCAGGAAAGACCGGGACGATAGGCATCGGTCACTCCATCCAGGTGATCATAGAACCGCTAAACACTGCGGTCCCTGCGTTGACCTTCACGAACACGTAGAACGTGCCGTTGCCTGGGCCTCCCAAGTCTTGATGAATGGGAAGGTCGATCTTGAACATGGCGCTACCGGTCGCAGCGGTCGTGACACCGGTCGCAAGGGTCGCTGTAGTGTCTGGCACACACACAACGTCGCCGGCCGCGTCCTGCGTGATGCGCACAGTGACGGAGGTCGCGCCGCCCGCAAGGGTCGTCAAGTAGATCTGCAGGCCCTGCATGATGCCAAGGTAGTTCGCGCGCAGCTGGAAGTCGGGCGCGTTGGCCGCAACAAGCAGGCTGTGCGTGTGGCGCGCAGTCGTGTTGAATGCCGTCCCGACGGCCTGTGAACCAGTGACGTCGGACTTGTGCAGGAAGTGCGTGATGCGGGTCGGCATGTGTTCCCCCTCTTGCTCGGGCGGCTACTTCACGTTTTCGCGAACGGCTTGGATGGCTGCAGCTTGCCTGCGCCGCGCCTCCGCTGGATCGATCGTAACCCGCGGCAACACGGTCTCGACTGCAGCTTGCGGAAGCGTAGGCGCAAGCACAGGCTGCGCGACAACGTCGAACGGTGGAGCCGTGGCGCGGATGTCGCGCGCCTTGAACTGGTCCACGTTGAACGCGCTGTAGATCTGCAACGCTTGCTCGAGGTTGTCGGGGGTCAAGGCGCGCAACACACTCAGCCGCTTGAGCCCAACCGCCGACGGCTTGAAGCTCATCCACAACTCTCGCCCTTCCGGAGTCGTACCCATCCGCAGGTGCGGCATGCCCTCCGGGGGTAGTCCTGTCCACAAGCGCGCATCCTGCTTGTCGGCGAGCTCCTTGGGAGGCAGAACGAGCTCCGGTTGGTACACGCGCAGGAAGTCCTCCCACTCCCCTCCCGGAAGCCTGGAAGGGTCCTTCACGTGTGCGTTCATCGCCAGCGCCCAGAAGGCCTTTTCATCGCTCAGAGGTTCAGCGGTAGGGATGCCAGCCGTGACGTAGGCCTCCCCTTCTTCGTACCGATCCCAGGCATCCAGGACTTCGGGAGCCATCAGCGCAGCCGCAACGCTTGCGATGTTGCCGACGCCCTGCTCGAGGGCGACGATGCCCGCATCGACAGCGTCGCCTTGACCGTAGGCCGCGCGGATGTCGCGAACGATGAGGTCGGCCCGACGCGCAGCGCCGATCGCAGCCTCGAGCGGCTTGAAGGCCGGAACGCTTGGCAGATAGTACGCCTCGCCATCCCGTTCGACGATGCCGAGCGAGGTGAGCGCTTTGTCGCCATGGATGCTGTAAGGGTCCTGCGCTTCGGCCTTGGCGCGCGCGGCCTGAAACGCTGCGACCGCCGCCCGCGGTTGCGCTGACACCGCCGCAAGCGCTTGCGTGGTCGCAGCGTAGAGCCAGGCGCTTTCACCAAGCCAGCGCGACGCTTGGTTGCGCACGAAGGCCGGAGTGTTGTCGAAGTCGAGCTGGCTGCGCTTGGCGAGGTCGGCCGCATCGGCTGGCGAGCGACCTGCGGCGATGGCGAGCTCGAAGACGCTTCTCCGGAAGTTGAGCTCGAGCGCTTCGGCGAACCGCAAGAACAGTCCACGATCGAGCGGGTTGGCAGTCTCAAGCACAGCCGCAAGGCGCGGATGCGTAGCCGCAGCCGCTTGTGCTTCGCGCAACAGGTCACGCCCCAGCGAGCCGACGCGCTCCGCTTCAACGGCTGATGTGCCGACGCCGTAGGACTGCGCCAGGTCATCGAGCATCTTGGGGCTGTAGTAGACGCCAGCCTCATCGACGATCCCGGTGCCGAGCATGCGCCGATTGAAGACGGCCTCGGTCGCGTAGTCGATGGCGTTTCGGCCGACCAAGCCAGCCGCTTCGAGCGTCTGTCGCGCGCCGATCGTCGCCAACGGCAACAAGCCAAGCTGCGCAAGCCGTCCCAACTGCACAGGCACGTTCGGAAGGATGTAGCCATAGGTGAAGCGGCTTTGAGAGTCGCGACGGCCGATGCTGGCTGCGTGCTCGATCGCATCCTGTAGGTAGGCGCCGGTCGCGCCTCGAGCTCGAACCGGTACGCTATCGATGGCGGTGAACAAGCCATCGGCTACGCCCTCTGACAATGCACGCTCCACTTCTCCAGCCGTCGGGTCGACCAGAGCAATGCGTGTCGAGGGCGCGCCGGTGGTGAGCTCAGGAACCGGGAGTGTGCGAACCGCACCGGGCTGCGGGAACCGCTGGATGATGTCCTGCAGCGTCTGGCCGGGAGCCAGGTCGACGGCCGCCTGCGCAGCGTAGATGTCCCGCGCTTCGGCGCTCAGAGCCTTCTTCAAGCCCTGCTCATGGATGACCTTCAAGAAGGCCGCGCGGAAGTCGGGGGCCTTGCCCGTCACGATGCCCTGCGCTTCAAGTAGCCTGTCGAGAGCGCGGACTTGCCCGATGGTTGGGTAGGCCTCGAGGTCCACAAGTTGCGCCGCGCGCTCCTTCGCAGCGTCCTTGCGGGCGCCGTACATCGTTTCGAAGAGCGCTTCCCATGCCTGGGCCGGTGGAGTGCGAGCAGCAACGGATCGGCTGAGCTCTCCGGCCATCAGCTCATCGAGAGCGCCGTCAACGCTGCCTGTGCGCTTCGTGGCGTCGGTGAGCTTTGCTTTGAGGTCGCGCAGCGAGCTGATGCCCTTCGCCTGAATCTCACGCGCCGTCCGCGCTGCAGCGAGGGTTCCCCGATCCAGCGGGACGAACGGCGCCAGAGCACGCAGCTTGCGCGCTGTGAGGCCGTTGAAGACAGACTCCGTCCCGTCGAACCAGACCTGCGCACGAGTCAAGTCTGCGGATCGGCGAGCCATGGGGCCGAGCTGGTCCAAGAACTTGGTCTCCCATGCCGCTTGTGCTTGGCGCCGCGCCGCCGCTGGCACATCAGACCAAGTCGCATACCGGGCAAGCTCTGGCAGAGCTTCGCCGGGCGGACGTTGGTCGAAGCTGCGCGCGAAGGCCTCGGCCTCGTTGGCGGCTACGCCTCGAGCGCGGGCCGACTGTCGCAGCGCGATGACCGCCTCTTTGCGAATGGCGTCGACGTCGGCCGGGGCGCGCGCAGCCAAGCTGTACAGCTTCGTCTGCACTGGGCCCGCGGCCTGGGCTGCCTCTTGCCGCAATGCGGCCGCAACCTCATCGGGAGTGCGCACGAATGTCGCGCGCCGATGCGCTGCGAGACGCTGCGAGGCCTCTTGCGCCATGTCGCGCGGGACGCCGATCGTGTCGCTGATCATCACGTAGTCGCTTGGCGTGTTGGCTCTCGTGAGCGACACGACGCGCGCCTTGTCCGCATCATCAAGGCCGGCCTCATCGGCTACCCGTGCGACATCGCTCGGGAAGTTGACCGAGCCGAGCTTGTCGACGAACGCTTGCTGCTTCGCCTCATCCACAACCGCCAGTTTTGCGGCCTTGCGGGCTACGGCCTGCACAACCGAGGGCGACACGTTCGCCGCTGCTTGGTCTGCGGCCTCAAGCGCACGCTGCTCAAGCTGTGCCGCTCTGGCCTCGAGCGCGGGAAGACGAGCCCGTGCCGGGTTGGTCTCTGCGAGACCGCGAACCAAGTCACGGCTACGCGCTGCAGCTTGCGCTGCCTTCTGCGCAGCTTGTGCTTCCTTGAGCCGTTCCGCCTTGGCGAAGGCGCGCGCGATGTCGGCGACGTAGCCGATGCCGCCAAGCAGCTCGGGGCCAGCCGGGAGGATGACTTCGGGGACCAAGCCTGCGATGAACGCAGCATCGGGGTCGCCGGTCACCCGTGCGTAGTAGTCCCGCACTGCGGGGGTATCCGCCCATTCGTCGCCCAGGGTGCGACCTTTCGCAAGGTTCTCGGTGATGCGCCGCGCTTCAAACTCCAGAAACGCTTGCGGCTCCTCGAGCGGATCGGGTGCCTCGACATCAGTCACGCGGCGCCGGCCTTCGGGGTCATACGCGGTGACTTTGCGAGTCTGCCGCTGGGTGGCAACGCCAGGCAACGGGACCGCCAGCTGCGGAATCGCAGCGATCGCGTTGGTGATCGTCGTTCTGGTCTCAGGGGCTGCGCCGATCGCATCTGCGTAGGCGGTCGCCGCTTGCTCCAGCGCTTGCGTCGGGAACAGGACTTCTGGCAAGCCGATGCGTTCGCGCAGCTTTGCGATCTCAAAGCCGAGGTCATCGGGGTTGCGGGGCAGTCCGCGTTCGTCAACCTCGTAGCCAAGGCCTCGGAAGTAGCCTTCTGCGGCCGCAACACTCACCCAACCGAGAGCAGAACGCAGCGCAGCGCCTAACGGGTTCTCCACAACGCCCGCGCCTTGCTGTTCCTTGGTCAGAACGCCACTCACAAGCGGGCCAACGTACCGATCGAACACCGGAACGTCCTCACCGGCTTCAATGCGACGGTCAATCTCTCGCTGTTGCTCGCCCCGAACCCGCTCTTCTTCGCGGAAGCGCTCTTCACTGACTTCGGTCTGCAGCTGGAAGGCCTCTGCAAGCTCTTCACGTACCGTTGGGCGCCGAAGCTTGCCCGTCTGAGGGTCGCGGTAGAAGCGCGCAGCCTCTGGCGCTGGAAGCTTCTCGACATCGAGCGGAGCGGGGAGGCCCTCGACAGGAACCAACGCCTCCGCTTCACGCCGCGCCAGCTCTTCAGAGCTCAAGACGCCAGTGCCTTCGACCGGTGCAACCAAGACGCCAGGGGCCTCGACAACGCGAGATGCTCGGCTGAATGGCGCCGCTGTTCCGGGCTCCATCGGACGTGCTTCGCCCGCGACAACGAGCCGTTCACGTTGGCGCTCAAGCTGCTCACGAGCAAGGCGGGCCGCTTCCTGCTCTTGCTTGAGCGGATCGCCAACGATGAACGGTCCACGCGCTTCGATCTGCTCACGCGCAGCTTGCTCCGCTGCCTGCTCGATGCGGCGCTGCATCTCGCCTGTAGGGGCGAACGAAGGGAACGGCGCCGCCTGCGCTGTCAGGGGAGGCGTGGGCTGCATCTGCTGTGCAAGCTCGAGCAGCTCTTTCGCTTCGGCCTTGAGGCCCTTGGCGATGAGCTTCTCGGCTGCGTCGAGCATCTCGGCTTGTGTGCTCATTGGTTGGCGCGCTCCATCAAACGCTTGATCTTTTGATCAATCGTCTCGAACGGCGGGACTGTTGGTGCTGCTGGCGTCGGCGCTGCTGGAGCTTGCGGCGCCATCGACGGCGCAACCGTCGCAGGCCGAGCAGCAACAGGGGCTGCAGCCATCGGAGCACTAGCCGGAGGCCGGGGCTTAGGTCGACTTGCAGGCAATGGTGCTGCGCCACTAAGGACATTCGCGATGCTTTGCGCTGCGCGCGTGCCCTGCGCTGCGATGCCGGACGGTTGCCCCTTGAAGACGACATCGAAACCTCCCTCAGCCCGTGGGCGGTACTGGTAGTTCGCGTTCGTGGGGTCCTGCACAAGCCCTGCAGTCGCGCTTGGCTGCGCAGCCGTGCCAACGGTCGCCGCAACGCCTGGAAGCGCTCCTAAGCCTGCCTGCAGCGCTGCAGGGAGCACAGCGGGCGCCGCCTGCGGAGCGGGGGCCGCGTTGGTTGCAGCTGCCCTCGTTTCGAGCTCAGCCTTTTGTGCCTTGAGCCCCTCGATGCGAGCCTTTGCGGCTTCGGCCTTCTGGGCTTCGGTCTGTTTCGATGCTTGGGCCGCCTTGGCATCGGCTTCGAGCTTCGCCGGTGCTTGCTTCTCGCCGCCAAGCTCTCGGTAAGCGACGAGGAACGCCAGCGCATCGTCGATGCTCGCAGCGTTCAGGCTCTTGTCCTTTTCGAGCTGTTCGCGCAGCACGTTGATGTCGTATGCCGTCCCTGCCTGGTCATAGGCCCGTGCCAGGTTGACGGCTTTAGTCTGTGCAGCCGTGCCGGCCTGCAGCGGGCGCGCGTTGGTGCGTGCATCCTCAACAAGCCGATCGGCCTTGAGCAAGGTGTCATAAAGCGGCGTGTTCTGGTACTGCAGGTAGCGGTTCTTCCACTCGTCTGCGCTGCCTTTGCGTTCGACCTTGTAGCCCTGCGCCTCGAGCTCACGCCGAAGCACCTCAAGCGCCGGGTCATCGTAGGCAGCATCGAGGGCGCCGCGTTCGGCCTCGAGCTGGGCGATGCGCTTGCGGCTCGCCAGAATCTCTTCTTCGAAGTCGGCCCGCTGGTCGTTGCGGTAGGCCTGCTTGTTGCGGGCCTCGATGTAGATGTCGCGCGCATACGCATCGGCCTGCTTGATGTCGCCGGTCGAGCGAGCAACCTCGAGCGCAGCCTGCAGCGCATCTTCTTGCGTCGCGAACCCACTGGCGCGCAGCTTTTCGGCCGCGGCTTTGTCGCCAGCGCGCTCGAGCTCGTCTGCGGTCATGGCGCGACGTTCGACGATGGCGAGGCCGCCATAGCCTCCACGCACACCGGACGGGCCCGCGAAGGCGAACTGCTCAAGCGCTCGGCTCGCTGCAGCTTGCGCAGCCGTGTCCGCGCCTGCGCCGGTCGGGACCTTGCCCTTGGCGGTTCCCACTGCGCGCTGCAGGTTGGCAAGCACGCCGCCAAGATCTTGGCCTGTGCTGACGTACTTCTGCGCTTCAGAAGTGGCGAACGAGGCGATCGCCGCTGCTTTCTCTGGCGTCATCTCCGGATTGATGAGCGCCGTGGCCCGTCGCAGGATGCCTGGAGCATCGCCCCTTACGCTTGCGCTGGCCATGATGGCCGCACGCTCGTTCTTGCTCAGCGTGGTCGCCTCAACGCGCGCCGCGCGACTGCCCGCTGCGATGCTTGCCCGCTGCGCAGCTGCATCGCCGACCTGTTGCAGCACGGCCTGAACCGCAGCCAGGTCGACGGGCGGCACCGCGAAGACTTGCTGCAGGCTGGTCAGGTTGGCGCGCTCGTTTTGCACCAAACTATCGAGGTAGGTCAGTCGCTGTTGCTCGTTCTCGACTTCGGCCTCGAACCGCTTGAGGCGGTTGACCGCAGCGAGCTCCCGCGCATAGCGCTCGTAGTAGTCTTCGCGTTTAGGCATGCCTACCTCCTGGGCGCGGGGATGAGGCCGCCGCCGGTGACGCCGCCGGATGCTTGTAGACGAAGAATCGCCTCATCGACTGCGAACTGTTGCGCACGAAGCTGCGCCGCCGCTTGAGCGCGCTGCTCTTGAATCTGTGCCGCCTGCAAGCCGACGTCGGCCGCGCCTGCAAGCCCTCCGGTGACGGCTTGCATGATGCCTTGAGCTCGTTGAGCCTCGGCCAAGCGTTGCTGATTGCGCATCGCTTCGATGCGTGCCGCTTCGGCTGCAGCCGCTTCGCGCTCAGCCTGGGCGAGCACTTGCCCTTGCTGCACACGCATGCCCGTCTGTGCGCCTGCCCGCGCTTGCTCCTGCAGGAACAGCTCACGACCGCTCACGCCACCGCCGCGGGCGGCCGCTTGCTGCAGGCCTTGCGCTTGCAGCTCTCGTGTTGCGCCGGCTTGTTCTTGCAGAAACCTCGCCTCGAGGGCGCCGCGCTGCTCTTCGCTTAGACCGAGCTCGCCTCGCCGTTGCCGTGCCTCGAGGTCTGCCAGCTGCGCTTGCTCCGCATCGGAGAGCATCATCTTCTTGGCTGCGCGCGCCGTTCCAACGCCTTGCGCGATGCCCGCTGCAGCCTTTGCCGCGCCTGCGCCGATAAGCAACGCCGTTCCGATCGCCATGGTTCACCTCAGAGGTAGAAGCCTTCGACTGCTACGCCCCAGTTCACGACGCCGACCCGGTCGACCTGCGAGTGCGTTGCCAAGCCGAAGGTAACAACGCCAGCCGTGGTCTCGTGTGCGATGCAGCCCTGCTTCGCATCGTACCCGCCGTTCTGGGTAAAGGTTTCATCGGCTCCGATGGGGTAGCCGCCACCAAGGCCAAGGCCGCCATTCCGCGTTTCTTGCGCGCGGTCGCGGTAGCCGGTGAAAGCCGTCGGCAAGGCGCCGATCCACGGAGTGAGCCAGACAAGGCGCTCAGCGGTGGCGACCTGGTAGGCCGCTGTCGACACATCGGGTCCGGCCTCCCACTCCCACCAGTAGTGAAACAGGAACTTTGCAGCGCGACGCACATCAAGCTGAAAGGCCGCGTTGGGTAGCGCAACGAACGTGTTGGCGGCCGTTCGACCTTGTCCGGTCAAAAACTTCGTTGCGAACGTCAAGCGGATGTCCATGCCGCCGGCGCTCTGCCCGCCCTGGTAGCCGCTCACTCCGTGCTGCAGGCCTTGGTAGGGCAGCAACTCCGGGGGTTGCAGGTGCCTGGTCTGAATCCACTTACTTGCCTCGAGGTCGCCGACAACCACCCCGTTGTGCAGGTAGACGCGCAAGGCCTCGAAGTTGCCCTCGAGCGCAGCGCTCGTGAGCGTAGTGTTGGCGACGAAGACGTTTGGAGCGACGAAGGCCATCACTTCACCCGCATGAGCATTGCGTTGAGGCCGCCCGCGTTGTGGTCCAGCGAGCACGCCCCCTTCGCGTTCAGCGCATCGTCGCGAACCAGCCAATCTTGACCGGCGTTGTTCCAGCTGTGCAGCATGCCGGTAAACACGACACGCAAGCCATACACGACAACCGAGGCGACCGGACTGCCTTGCCTGTGCCAGTCGCCGCTAATGCCCTGCCAGCCGACCTTGACTTCATTGCGTCCCGGCATGTTGCCGTTGCTTGGAGCTGAGGCTGTTTCGTTGAAGGCCGCAACCGATGTTGTGGCGCCACACGTTGACAGCGGGTTGCCGAGCTTCGTCGCGCTTGGGTCTGCGCTGTTGAAGTCGCCCTGACCAGGCACGTTCACGAAGTTTGCAAGCGCTACGCTCGTGACGTCCCATTGCAGCCAGAAGGCCCAACAAGTGACGTTGGTCGCGACGTTGACGACAGCGCCAGCCCCGATGTCCCAGTCGCTGATGGTGCCCTGCCAAGGCCGCGCACCCGTGTAGACCGGACGCACACTGAGGTCCCAGTAGACGCGTAGCACACTGTCGGCATCGAGCGTCCAGCCTGTGCCGAGAGCGAGGGGGGTCGCGACGCCTGCAGCGTTGCGCACAAGGAACGGAGGCTGCGCGCCTGCTACAGCTGTGTCGCTGTTGAACGCTCCGTGCTTCCAGTCGGGCCGGCCGATCGTGCCTGTCGCCATCTGCGGCGCCATGAAGCGCGCTGGCGTGAAGTGTGGCAGGTCAATCGCTGCATCTCGCGTGTTGAACGCATTGAGTGCGCCAGCCTGCGAATAGTCGTTGAATCGATTGTTGAGGTTGGCTGCGGTGACGCTGTCGCCGTCTTGAACCGGAGCTCGTGTGATGCGGCTCATCGCCACCTCCCGATCGCCAGATAGCGGCCGGCGTAGATGTGGGCCTGCATCAGATGACCGCCGGCCAACGTCACAAGCGCAGCATCTTCGCTCGCCTCGGTGAGCTTGAACTGCAGGTTCACTGTCAGGTCGCCAGCTGGTAGCTGCAACGAGCCGAAGACTCGGCACCGACCATGCGAGGCCTTGCCGCGCCGTTCGGCAAGCGTGATGCCGTTGACCAGGATGCGCAACCGCACGAAGGCCGGGGAGCCTGGGTAGCCGTCATTGACGCCGCGCGCGAAGATGTTGTTGGCGTAGGTGTTGCACCCGTACTCCATGTACAAGCTTCCACCCTTGAAGCCTGCGAGCGAGATGGCCGGGCCGATGCTGGTCCAGTCGCCAAGGTGCACCTGAATCGTGCTGCTGATCCACGAGTTGTTGGGAACGCTCGTGTCTTGGTCTGCGATCTGCTCACCTCCTCGAGACAGCGGGTACAGCGGGTCTTGGTACACCCGGTGCAGCGCGTAGTCCTCGAGGCGTGCAGCGTCGCACCAGTCGGGCGGCATCTGCGACCGGTCAAGGGTGGTGATGCTGCTCTGACTGACAGCGAGCTCGTCGTTGATCGTGTCCGGGGCGATGACGCTGCGCGCGACCGCTTGCCGGGTTGTCCAGTGCTTCATGCGCGCACTCCCATCACGACTTGCGTGCCCTTGCTCGTGAAGCCGTACTCCCAGCCCACGAGGATGAGATCTTCTTGCGTCTCGAGCTCGAAGCAGAACCAGCTGCAGCCTTGATGCGCGACCGAGAAGCGCAGCGGAACCAAGCGCTCGTCTCGATACGTCGCCTGGCTCAACACGGACTTGTCGAGCGTAGCAAGCGAGGCAGCGTCTGGCGGTTGTGCGAAGTAGGTCCGCTCTTCGACGGCCTGCAGGCTGAAGTCCTTGTAGTGCCGCATCGTGATCTTCTGGTTGCCCGTGGTGAGCATCCAGATCGTGACGTAGGCGACTTGCTTCTGCGTTTGCGGGTCACCGAACGAGGACCAGGCCGACCGGTAGATGCTGGTGGGCGTCGGACCATCCTTGAGCACATCGTCAACAAGAACGCGACCGAGTGCACGCTTGCCGCTCATCACGAAAAGCCCGCGCTCGCTCTCTGGCGTCGTGTCTTGGTTGCCAGTGTGATGCCCGAAAATGATCGCGCCTCCGAAGAAGGTGCTCACAGCGCCGACCGGGAAGCCTTTGCGGGTCGACCAGGGCGACGCATCGGGCGCGGCCTGCAACCGATCCACGTGCAGGATGAACCCAGTGTCGGGCCGGTCGTTGCCGAGCGTCGGCACGAACAGCGCGTACTCTTGTTCCTGTGCAGACCAAGTCGCGACAGCCTTCGGGAAGGCATCGTTCGTGATGCGGTTGATGAACTGGTCCTGCAACGTCGTAAGCTTGACCAGGTCGTTCGTTGCGCCGCCCTGCAAGCCTCCGGTGATGGCATAGACGCCATCGAGCGCCAGAAACACAACGCCAAGGCCGGGGACCGTCGCCAGCGAATGCGGGGCGCGGCAAGTGACAGACGAACTGAGCGTTG
>Ga0208784_1000482_pt1 | contig 19355 bp, 27 predicted proteins | sample DEB19_08_DNA_FD_184531 | JGI IMG/M metagenome (GOLD analysis project Ga0208784, IMG submission 184531) | Aqueous microbial communities from the Delaware River and Bay under freshwater to marine salinity gradient to study organic matter... | ecosystem: Environmental > Aquatic > Marine > Coastal ... | reverse complement strand
GCAATTGAAAAAACTTTCTAATGGCAGAACAATTAAATTTTCAGATAAATATTGGAGGGCAGGAAAGAACTGTCAATACAATTAGGGAACTCAAACAGGCTATTAAAGAGGCTGAATTTGAAGCATTTAAATTATCGCAACAATACGGAGAAACAGATACAAGGGTTCTGGCATTAAGACAGGAAATCGGTAAATTAAAGGAAGCTGTTCAGGATAGTGCAGAAGCAACAGCAAACTTTTCAAAAGGTGCAGGAGCATTTCCTGCAATTAGTAAAGCTATTCAGGGAATAGCAGGTGGATTTGCAGCAGTTCAGGGTGCTATTGGACTTTTGGGTGTTGAAAGTAAAGAGGTTGAGAAACAACTTTTAAAAGTTCAATCTGCACTTGCATTATCTCAAGGTTTAGAACAAGTATTACAAGCAAAAGATGCATTTGTAAACTTAGCAGGTATAATAAAAGGTGGAGTTGTACAGGCATTTACTGCACTCAGAGCAGCAATAGGTGCAACAGGTATTGGTGCACTTGCTATTTCATTGACTTTAATTATAGGTTATTGGGATAAAATTGTAGCTAAATTCAAAGAATCATTTCCTGTTTTAAGCAAATTAGGTGAGTATATTGGTGATGTTGTAAATAGTGTGACTGATTTTGTAGGATTAACAAGTGAAGCAGAGAGAAATCTTGAGAAGTTAGAAAAAGCAATTAAATTAACCAATAAATCATATGAAAATACTATAAGACTTTTAGAATCTCAGGGAGGTAAAGAAAAGGAGATTTATGCTAAAAGACAGGAAATAATTGATAATGATATTAAGTTACTTAATGAGAAAAGGAAAGTCAATGGTAAATTAACAGAAGAGGAACAGCAGCAATTAAATGATCTTGAAGTTCAGAGAATTATAAACTTCAACAATGAACAAGAAAGGTTAAGAAAACTTGAAAAGCAAAGAAAGGATAAAATAGATGCTGAAATAAAAGAAAGTAAAGAGGCATTACAAACTGCTAATGAAAATGCTGTTCAGGCAAGATTAGAAGGTGAAGATTTAGAATTAAGACAGCTTTTAGACAAATATAAAAAGCAAAGAGAATTATATAAAGACAATCAGGTAGCACTTAGAAATATTGAGGAAGCCTATGCAATTGAAAGACAGACAATAGTTGATAAATATGCTAAGCAAAGAACTGATGCAGAAGGTAAGGCTGCTCAGGATGCAATTGATAATATTGAGGCAACAACTGAAGCTGATGGCAAATCTACTCAACAACAGGTATTTAATGTTCTTGAATTAGGGAATAAGAAAAGAGCACAGACAGAGGAAGATAAAAAGAAAGCACAGGAAAAAAGGGATGCAGAGGTTAGATTTGCTCAGGACACATTATCAATTATTGGTGGATTTATTGATCAGAATAGTGCAGCAGGTAAGGCAATAGCAATTGCACAGGCAATCATTAATACATATCAGGGTGCATCTAAGGCACTTGCTCAGGGTGGCATTTTTGGCCCTGTAGCTGCAGCAGCATCAATAGCAGCAGGATTTGTACAGGTAAGAAAGATAATGACTACAAAAGTGCCATCTGCAAAAGGTCAGGGAACAGTACCTGAAATGAGTATGAGTGTTGGAGGTTCTGCTCCATTGAGTCCTGAATTACCTACAGCAAGTGTGACAGCATTAAATCAGGAAACAATTAATGCTCTTGGCAATCAGGCAATAAGAGCCTATGTAGTTGAAACAGATATGACTACAAATCAACAAAGGATTCAAGCAATTAAGCAAAGAGCCAGATTTGGTTAAGTTGATATTATTTTAATAAACAAACATTTATAAACATGGAATTACCAATTTTTGAATTAAAAATCAATGATGATATTAATGATGATGCAGAGGTAAACTTTGTAGCATTAGTTGATAGACCTGCGATCCAAAGGAATTGGAATGCATTTAAAGAAAAGTATAAATTTGAAATATCTTCTGAGGATAAACGTATTATTAGCGGTGCTCTCATGTTGGCTGACACTCCAATTTTTAGGAGTGATGCTACTCATGGCGATTACTATGTTATGTTTAGTAAAGATACTATTTTCAAGATTGCTCAAAAGTTTTTCAAGAAAGGTTATCAGGCAAATGTGAACGTTAATCATGATCCATCACAAAAGGTTGATGGTGTGGTTATGTTCGAGAGTTTTATATCAGATGAAGAAAGAGGTATTGCACCAATGAAAGGTTTTGAAGATGCTCCTGATGGTTCATGGTTTGGCAGTTTTAAAGTTGAAGATGATGACACATGGCAGAAGGTAAAGAACGGTGAAGTCAAAGGATTTTCTGTTGAGGGAGTCTTTGAATATAGCAAAACAAAGAGCAAGGATCAAGAGATGTTAGATCAGATAAAGAAAATTTTATCTTCTATAAGTGATAAATAATTCTATTCATTAACATTTAAAAATAAAGTATGAACGCAAAAGAGGCAATCCTAAAAATTAGGGCATTATTTGAAGATATGCCACAGGAGGAAAAACCTGTTGAAGAAGCAAAACAAGAGTTTGCTGAATATCAACTTGCAGATGGCACTAAGGTTATGATTTCATCACTTGAAATTGGTGGCGAAGTTAAACTTGAAGATGGTTCATTTGCTCCTGATGGTGATCATCAACTTGCTGATGGTTCTCAAATCTCTGTTTTAGATGGCAAGATTACTCAAATCGAAGCTGCTGAAAAACCAGAGGCTGATATGCCAGAAGTTGAAGTTGAAGCAAAAGACAAAAAAATGGAGGAAATGGCTGCAGAATTTGCTGTAAAAATTTCTGAGTTGAACGGATTAATCGAAGCCTTAAATGCTAAGGTATCTTCAATTGAAGATAAATCTAAGCAAGGTTTCTCACAGGTAGTTGATTTGATTGAGGAGGTAACTAAAATGCCACAGGCTGATCCAATTGAAAAGCCACAATCATTCAAATTTGAAGCTACAAAAGACATTAAGTTTGAAAGACTTAATAAATACAGACACGCAATTTTAAACTCTAAAAATTAAAAAACATGGCATTTAACGTAGCTGCATTGGCAGATTACACAGAACAAAACGAGGCTCTACTTGTAACATCAAGTGTGCTTGGTGCTAAAACTGCATCTTTGATTAAGAGTGCAGGTAACGTTATGGTGGGTGTTAAATCATCTGAAACCATTAACATCATGGACACAGACGCAATTTTTCAAAGCGGTGCATCTTGCGGATTTACTGCATCTGGTTCAACAACTTTCACACAAAGAACTGTGACTGTTGGTAAAATTAAAGTAAACGAAGCTCTTTGCCCTAAAGATTTGGAAGCAAAGTATCTTCAAAAAGCATTGCCTACAGGTTCAATGTATGACAGCATTCCATTCGAACAAGAGTTTTCTGAAAAGAAAGCAAAGAGAATTGCTGCTCAACTTGAAACTGCTCTTTGGCAAGGTGATACTGATTCAGTTAACGTAAACCTCAACAAATTTGATGGTTTGGTTAAGTTGATCGGTGCTGCATCTGGTGTTGTTGCTGCTAATGCATCAACTTACATCTCTGGTGCTCCTTTGTCAAGCATTACTTCTGCAAATGTGATCAGCATTTTCGATGGTATCTACAAAGCAATCCCTGCACAGGTTGTTGCTGCTGATGATATGACTATCTTCTGCGGTCAGGATTTGTTCAGAACTTACACAATTGCATTGAAAGATGCTAATCAATTCCATTACTCAATTGATGTTAAAGCTGATAGCGAGTTCATTTTGCCAGGTACAACTATCAAAGTTGGTGCTTTTGCAGGTTTGAACGGAACTAACAAAGCATACGCAATGAGATTGAGCAACTTGTTCTTGGGAACAGACCTTTTGAATGAGGAGGAAAAATTTGAAATCTTCTACGCAAAAGAAGCTGATCAGGTTCGTTTCGTATCTGAGTTCAAAATGGGTGTGAACATTGCATTCCCTGATGAAGTTGTGAAGTTCATCCTTGCATAATTAACAGGGCAGCCTAAAAAACTGCCCTATTTTAAATAAATAAAACTTAATCAAATGGCTTGTGCTCTAACACAGGGTTACACATTAGATTGTAAAGATTCACTCGGTGGCATAGTTGAAGTTTACTTCATGGCTGCTCAGGATGTAGCATCTTATACTGTTTCAGGTGGTGTTATGACAGCACTCACAAAAGATACAGGAAAAAGATTTTACAAATATGAGTTGGTAAAAGCTACATCAAATTTTGTTGAGAATGTAAATGCATCTGTTGAAAACGGAACTATATTCTATCAACAAGAATTGACAGTTGTTTTGAATAAACTTCAAGTAAATACAAGAAATGAAATCTTGTTACTTGCCAAGAATCTTTTAGTCGCTGTAGCCAAAGATAATAATGGTAAATATTGGTACTTAGGATTGACAAGAGGACTTGACATCACAGCAGGTTCATCTCAATCAGGTACTGCAGAAGGTGACAGAAGTGGTTACACACTTACTTTCACAGCAAAAGAACCAGAACTTGCTCCTGAGGTAAACTCTACAGTTGCAGGTCAACTTGAAACTGCAGGTTCATAATATATATAGATTCTAAGTCTTAATGCTCTGCCTTTTTAGGTGGGGCATTTTTTTTGTTAATATCCAACCTTTTCTGCATTTATAGTTGATGATACAGTTAACAAAGGGACAGACTCAGTATATATATTTAACTTTAACTGAGAAACAGTTATTGTCGAATCCTAATTATTTGTTCATCTTTACCAATAGAAGTTCAAATCTTGAGGTTAAATTTGTATTGTTAAATGCAACTGATGTGAGTCAATATAAAGACAGATATAATAAATTTTCAATTGTCACAAATACTTATTTTGGCAGCAGCCTGAATGGTCAATGGACATATGATGTTTATGAGCAGGTAAGTACATCAAATACAAATCCTGCAGGTTTAAATAAATTGGAAAGTGGAATTATGATGTTAAATCAGGCAGCTACAGTATATACTGAGTATGCAACTACAGACACTTATAAAATAAGAGAATGATAAGTAATCAGAACATAGGAAACTACGTTTTAGTACAATTTGCAGAGGCTAAACAACCTGAGTACAGGGAAAAGAAAGGCGAAGGCTACATTCAGTATGGGGACAGAAATGATTACCCTCAATACTTAGTTGAGTTATTCAATAAGTCTGCAAAACACAATGCAATTGTAAGAAATAAAGTTCACTATATTATCGGTAACGGATGGGTAGGTAGTGAACAAACACAGCCTTTTATTGATAGTCCAAACAGGAGTGAAACTCTGGATGATCTTTCCAGAAAGGTTAGTTTAGATATGGAACTATTTGGAGGTGCATATCTCGAAGTGATTTGGGGAATTGGGAAGGTTTCTGAAATATGGCATTGCGATTATACTAAGTTTAGAACAAATAAAGATAATACTCAGTTCTGGTATAAGGAAGATTGGAAAGATAACAAAGAAAAATATGAGGTTTACCCTGCATTCAATCCTAAAAACCCACAGGGAAAACAAATCCTTTATTTAAAGGAATACAGACCAAATGGCGGTGTTTATTCTCTGCCTTCATACTTTGGTGCTCTTAACTATATTGAGTCTGATATTGAAGTTTCTAAGCACGTTTTAGGCAATGCTAAAACAGGATTCTCTGCAAGTAAGTTGATTACCTTACCTAATGGTGAGCCTTCACCTGAGGAGCAGAGAGTTGTACATAATAAGTTTAAGAATACTTATACAGGTGCTGATGGTATCAAATATATGTTAGCATTTGTAAATGATGCATCCAGAAAACCAATAGTTGATGATCTTGGGCAATCTGATTTGACAAAAGAGGACTTCGGTAGGGTTGATGAATTGATCCAAACTAACATATTTAGCGGTCATCAGGTAACAACTCCATCAATTTTTGGTATTGCGGTTGCAGGTAAGTTGGGAACGAGAACTGAAATGAGAGATGGATATGAGATTTTTAAAAATACTTACGTTAATGGTAAGCAGATGTTTTTGGAGTCTGCATTCAATATGTTAGCAGGATATGCAGGATACGCAGAAGATTTAAAACTTTTAGATGCAGAACCTGTAGGACTTGAATTTGGTGAGGCTACACTTGCACAAATAATGAGCAAGGATGAAATGAGAGAGAAGATAGGATTGCAGCCGATAGAAGTAACTCAAACTGCAACAAATCAGGATGTAATTGATGCAATTAATTCTCTATCACCATTGGTGGCAAATAAAGTGCTTGAGCAATTGACTCCTAATGAGTTGAGAGCATTGATCAGTTTACAACCAAAAGAGGGTGGAGAGGTTTTAAATCCTGATCAGGCTCAATTTAAAGATGCTTTTCAAGTATTTTTTGAGTTCGGTGAGGATAAAGATAAATTTAATGTTTGGAAAACTAAGCATCTTTTTGGTGATGTTGAATTGTTCGCTGATGTAACTCAATTACAATCTAACGTTTTGGATTTGATCGTTAAAGATAAAAGAATAACTCCAGAGGTTATTGCAGATACATTAAAAGAGGATATTGGATCAATCAAAAGAGTGATAAATAATTTGGTTGATAAAGGATTTTTGAATGTTAAAGAAACTGTAATTGGTGAGGGAATTGATTCTAACATAATTATTGAAAGAACATTAACTGCTCCAATATCTGAAATAGTACAGAAAATAAAACCTGTAACTACTGAATTTTTAATTAGATATTCATATGAATGGAAAAAAGGAATTCCTACAGGTCAAAGAGATTCAGCTACTCACCCTTCAAGAGAATTTTGTAAATATCTAATGGAGGCAAATAAAATGTATTCCAGAAGTGAGATTGAACAAATGAGTGCAAGATTAGGATATTCTGTTTGGGATAGAAGGGGAGGTTGGTGGACTCAGCCTAATGGCAGTCATTCACCATCTTGCAGACATGAATGGGTTTCTAACATTGTAACAAGAAAATAAAATGAGTTTAAACATACTTTTCATATCAGTTGATACTATCAAAGATAGGACAGGACTGCACAATAACGTTGATGAAAAATTGATCCTGCCTGAAATTAAAGCAGCACAGGATATCTATATTTTACCTGCTTTGGGTTCTGCTCTTTACAATAGATTACAGGATGGTATTAATAACAATAATCTGACTCAGGCTGAAATAACCCTGATGAATGATTATATAGTGGACACATTAGTAAACTTTGTATTAAGTGAATTGCCACAGGGATTGAGTTTTCAATATTATAACAAAGGACTGCTAAGAAAAACAGGTGAGAATTTTGAATCACCTTCTATGCAGGATATGATCGATGTGGCAAATAGATATAAAGGCAGAGCAGAGTATTATAAACAAAGATTAATAAAGTATTTGAAAGAACAATCTGCACAGGGTAATTTCCCTCTATACTTGAATTGGGGTTCAGGTATTGATGCAGTAAGACCTGAACATGATGGCTATCATTCAACTATTTATTTAGGTGATGATACCTGTTGCGGTAAACCTACTTATAAAGATTTTAAATATATCTATCAGGGCTCAAATCCTCCATGCTGTTATGAGTAAACAAGCAAACTTAAAAAACCAAAAGAAATTGCAGATTTATCTGAAAAAACATGGCAACAACACTAACACTAAACCAAACGATAAAGGCTCTGACAGATTACGGAAACAACCACGCTCAAATTAATTTCGTTTATTTTGGTGAGGTTTATAATCGTTTGAGTCAGGAAGATGTGACATATCCTGCCATGTTTATTACACTTGAAAGTTCAAATATACTTGCAAAGCAGATTGAGTTCAGATTCAGTCTTTATTTTATGGACAGGCAATTGCAGGAAACAGAAGGTCAGGAAGTATTGTCTGATATGACTCAGGTTTGCGGTGATATTATTGCACAGATTAGAAATAACTCAAACATTTGGGATGCTCCTGATAATATTCCTTTGGAATATTTCGTTGAGGGTGATCCAGATTATTTGGCAGGTGTGAGAGCAGATGTGACTTTAACTTTACCATTGATTAATGACAGATGTCAAGTCCCAACTAAATAACTATGGAGTCTAAAAAAATAAATCAGTTAGCGACAAATGTAAATCCACAAACAAGTGATTTAACTACCATTGGTGATCCAATCACAGGTCAGTTAAAGAAAATCACATGGTTGCAGGTTGCTCATTTGATTGGTGCTCAGGCATCAGTTACTTTGCAGCAGGTTACAGATAACGGAAATACAACAACTGATCCAATAACTACAGGAGGTTTAACTTTAACGAATATAGGAACAGGAGTTGTTAGATCAACAAATGGTGAGGTTGTAGGTACATATGGATATGGTTTGGCGAATGGTGTTGCAACATTGGATTCAGGCGGTAAGATTCCTGCTGCTCAGTTGCCATCTTCGGTCATGGAATATAAGGGAACATGGAATGCATCAACTAACACTCCAACTCTTGCTGATGGTACAGGTGATAATGGTGATGTTTATTTGGTAAATGTTGCAGGTTCACAGAACTTAGGATCAGGTACAATCTCATTTGCTGTAGGTGATTGGGTTGTTTATAACGGAACAATTTGGCAAAAGTCTTTAAATAGCAATGCAGTTGCAAGTGTCTTTGGCAGAACAGGTACAATAACTGCTCAGGAGGGTGATTATAATATTGATCAACTTGGGGATGTTGCAATAACATCTGCTGCTGCTAATGACTATTTAAGATATACAGGATCATCTTGGGTTAATACCCCTTTCCCTGCATTGTTATCATCTGATAAACTTGTTCTTGCTGTTAGAAATAACTCAGGAGCAACAATTAATAAAGGAACTGTAGTTTATATTAATGGTGCAACAGCAGGTTATCCAACAATTGCTAAGGCTCTTGCAACAGGTGATTCAACATCTGCTCAGACAATGGGTGTTGTTCAGGATAATATTTCAAACAATGCTAACGGATATGTAGTTGCATTCGGTCAAATAACAGGTATTGATACATCTGCATATACTGCAGGAACTCAATTGTATTTGTCATCTACAACTGCAGGTGCTTTTACAAGTACAAAACAATATGCTCCTAATCATCTCGTTTATGTTGGGGTTGTAACTACACAGAATGCTGTGAATGGTGTGATTGAAGTTAGGGTTCAAAACGGTTATGAACTTGATGAAATTCATGATGTTTCTGCACAGAATCCATCAAATAATGATGGTATATTTTATAATACAACAACTTCTCTTTGGGAAAAGAAAAGCATTGCAACTGTTTTAGGTTATACTCCTGAGCAGCCTTTGACTTTCTCTGCTCCTTTAAGCAGATCAACAAATACGGTTTCAATTCCTGTTGCAACATCATCAGCGAATGGTTATTTATCATCTACAGATTGGGCAACTTTCAATAATAAGTTGACAAGTCCAATGACTACTTTGGGTGATATTATTTACGGAGGTGCATCAGGTGCAGCTACCAGACTTGCAGGGAATACAACAACTACAAAACAATATTTATCTCAAACAGGTAACGGAACAGTTTCTGCTGCTCCTGCATGGGCAACAATATCAGGATCAGACATCACAGGTGCTGCATTGACAAAGACAGATGACACTAATGTTACATTGACTTTGGGAGGCACTCCTGCAACTGCTTTACTTAGAGCAGCATCTTTGACATTAGGATGGACAGGTCAATTAGCAATTTCAAGGGGAGGAACAGGAGCATCAACAAAGGCTGCTGCTTTTGATGCTTTATCACCAATGACAACTTTGGGTGATGTAGTTTATGGAGGGGCATCAGGCACAGGTACAAGATTAGCAGGTAATACAACTACAACTAAACAATACCTTTCACAGACAGGTACAGGTACTGTTTCTGCTGCACCATCTTGGGCAACTATTTCAGGAACAGATATAACAGGAGCAGCATTAACTGAAACTGATGATACAAATGTCACTTTAACATTAGGAGGAACTCCATCAACAGCATTGTTGAGGGCAGTATCACTTACATTGGGTTGGACAGGTCAATTGTCTGTTGCAAGAGGAGGAACAGGTGCTGCATCATTTACTGCAGGTCAAATTCTTTATGGTAACGGAACATCTGCAATATCTACATCAGCTACATTCACTTATACTCCAACATCAGCTTTACTTGTTAATAATTCTGTAACTGCTGCAACTGCAATTGCAAGAGGTATAAACTTTACTCCAACACTTGTAGCTGCTGCAAATAATGATGTTCTTATTGGAGTGGATGTTGCACCCTCTTATACAAATGGTGCATTTACAGGAGTTTCAAATATTGGTTTAAGAATAAATGGAAGTGTTGCTGCTGCAAATAATTATGATGCATTAATATTAAGAAATGCATCAGATGGGGGAATAAAAGTAACTTTTACAAATTCAGTTGCTGCTGAACTTGCATCAATTACAGCAGGTGTTGCAGGAACAGGTGCAGGAACAGATGATGGTGTTTTATTATTTAGAACATCATCAAATGCTGTTGCTGCTGATAGAATGAGTATTAATGCAACAGGAACTGTAAGATTAAATGCTTACACAACTAATGGACTTCTTTATGTTTCAGGAGGTACAGGAACAATAAGTTCTGCTGCAAGAACAATTAATGGGACAACATTTGATGGTTCAGCAAATATAACAATAACTGCAAATACTACAAATGCAGTAACATTTAACAATGGAGGTGCAGGTGCTGCATCGGGAACAACATTTGATGGTAGTGCTGCAAGAACAATATCACATAATACTATTGGTGCTTTAGCATTAACAGGAGGAACATTGACAGGTGCTTTAAGTGGTACAACTGCAAGTTTTACAATAAATTCAAATGCCTCAGTTATTGGAGTTTTATCAAGAAATACAAGTGCAGGAACTGCTGCAGTTACTGGATTTGCACTTGGAAATGATGCGTCAGCGAATGCAGGAGGTATTGCATTATTTGGAAGTTTATACACTTCTGCAACTCAGTACAGAGCAAATGGTACTTATGTTTATTCAAATCTTGCAGGTGGATTAACACTTCATGCAGAAGGTGCTAACTCAATGTATTTAGCAACTAATGGAACTGTTGCACTTACAATAAATTCATCACAGGCAGCAACTTTTAGTTCTGTATTTGCAGGATATGGAATGAGCATAACAAATGTTCAAGATAGTGCACAGGGTTTACTTTTAAGATCATCTGATAATGACACAACTTTATATCTTGCGAGATTCCAAAGTTCTGTAGGTGCAACATCAACAACATGGGTTGATAGATTTAGCATTGCAAAGAATGGTAGCACAGTAATTGGTGATAATGCTCCTTTTGTAAATGTTAGATTGTTTGTAAAAGGTGAAGATCAAACTGCTGCCAACTATGCGTTAAATGTTGCTGATAGTTTAAATCAGGATATTGTTTGGTTTAGAAATGATAAAGTAACAAGATTTTTTGGTGAAGTTGGAATTGGTGTAGTTCCAACATCTGGTAATAGATTATGGGTGAAGGGAAATGATTCTACATCAAGTAATACATCTTTTATAGCACAAAATTCATCAAATGCCTTTCTATTATATGTTAGGAATGATGCTAATATAGGTATTAACAATTCTGATCCTGTAAAAACTCTTGATGTCAGAGGTACATTAGCCATCTCAAATAGTGCAGCAAGTTACTGGTATATTGATAGAGATGATTCTAATGGTAGATTTAAAATATTAACAGATGCTAATGCTGATAGATTTGCAATTACAACAGGAGGTGATGTTTATTTGAATAATGCTGCTGCATTATTTTTTGGTCCTACATCAGTTACATATATAGTTGGAAGTACTACTTCAATGAGTTTATATGTTGATAGTGGAGAGAAATTAAAATTAACAACTACTTCTGTTCTTGCAGGTAATCCATCCGAAGGTGCAACAGGTGAAGGTTTAATTGCGGGTAGATCATTTAAAATAGATGCAACAGGAACAGGACAGACTGCTAAAATGTATGTAGTATCAAATACATTATCTGATACATATGGTAGTGGATTAACTGCACAATTTGCAAACTTTGCAGGTGATAAAGGTTTTGGATTTAATCTAAATACTACAGGCGGTTTTGAAATATATTTAAGAAATACTACATGGAATAAAGCAGTTACAATAACAAATGCAGGTAGAGTTGATGTAACTCAAGGTGTTAAATTTGGTAGTGGGGCAACAGCATTAAACTATTATGAAGAAGGTACTTGGACTCCTGTATTAAGAGGTACAGGAACAGCAGGAACATTTGGATATCAATATAGATCAGGTTCTTATGCACGAATTGGTAATCAAGTATTTATAAGATGGGGATTCAAATTAAACTCTGTGAGTGGAAGCCCTACAGGAACGATGCAAATAACAGGATTACCATTTACATCTGTAACATGGAGTTCATATCAAGAACCTGGAACTGCAGTTTCAACAGGTTTATTAGCAACAGCAGATTATGCACAGAGAGCAAGAGTATTCGTTAATAATGCTGCAACTTCTATGGAAGGAAGAATAATAAATAATTCAGATACACCATGGGATATATCTCAGTTTAGTGGTGATGAATGGGTTATTGGAGAATTATTTTATAACGTAACATAAAATTAAATAAACATGGCATTATCAGAAATTGTAAAAATTGATCAGATTGAAATTGTAGAAACAGGATCAATTCAAATTAGAACAGCAACAATTATTGAAAAAGATGGAGTTGAAATATCCAGAACATTTCACAGGCACGTTGTACATCCAAATGAGGATATATCAAAGGAAGATGAAAAAGTTCAGGCAATAGCTAAGGTTGTATGGACTGATGAGGTTATTGAAGCATATAAAAAATTAATAGAGAAAAAAGAGGACATTTTATAAATTATTTGTTAATTTAGCTAAAAATTTAATTAGTTATGACTAACAAAGATTTAATTCAAGTTGCTAATTTGATTGCAGCAAACATGGGTGATCAATCAACTAAAACCCAAAAAAAGTTATTCAAAATCTATGAAAAATTAAAACCTTCTATTGATAAATATCAGGAAGGTATTGAAGAGATTAGATTGGATAATGCATCTGTAGATGATAAAGGTAATTTAATCACAGATGAAAAAAGTGGTTATAAGTTTACTAAGGATGCTGCTAAAAAGATTAATCAAAAACTCAAAGAACTTAATGAAAAAGAAATTGAATTTAAACCTATTGAGGTACTCAACCCAGATGGTTTAGAAATTCATGTATATTTGAAGGGATGGCTAACAGGAGTTGAATTTAAGCAAGATGAGGAATCTGTTGATCTGTAGCCTGTTATTAACAGGATGCCTTTCTGAGAAAAAACTTGCGGAAACCTGTGCAGAAAAATTCCCTGTCAAAGAGGAGATAAAAGAGGTTTTAATCATTGATACAGTACAATCTTTACCAGATACTGTTGTGGTTCATTTTAAGGACTCAAATTTCACTTTTGTCTGCCCACCTGTACAAACTATCACCAAAACAAAAGAGGTCATTAAAACGCAGGAAAATACTGCTAAAATCGAATCCTTAAAAAAGGCACATCAAAAAGAGATGGAAAGCTATATTAAGGATTTTGAGATGCATGAGGAAAAGCACAATAAAGAGATTGAGAAATTAAAGAAAGATTTAATCAACTCTGAGGAAAAGGTGGAAAGCCTGAGGAAATTTAAACGATGGTTTATACTATTAATATCAGGAATAATACTTTATTTTGTTATTCGTAATAGGTGGTTAAGATTCCCTCTGTAAGTTCAGAGGGTTTCTTTTTTTAGTGCATATATCAGTTTTAACCTGATTTATTTACTACATAATGTGTCATAAAAAGCACTATTTGAGCGATAAATGAGCCGAATATGAGCCACAATCGGCTCACTATGTCCATGTTTTTATAATATTTGATGAGCAATTTGCATGGATTTTTCTGAAAATTTATTTTGTTAATTGTAAAATAAGGTTTATATTTGAAATCTAAACCACTTATTTATGCAACTAAAACACATCAAATCAGATGTATATCATCTAATTGCAGGTGATTACATGAATTGTTTTCTCACAGAAAAGGAACTTCTCAGATTAATTAAAGACAATGACATTGCCTATGTTTACAAAACACCAATAGGGTACTTTGTAGATCATGATTTAGGGCAACTTCCATTTCATCATTATTTGAAAGTAATTTCTCAAAATGCGTTAGATTCTATTTGTATCATTTTAAATAACGACATATATGAGCATCAATAAAATTTACTTACCATTAGGTTGCGAATCTATAATTAAAGATGAATTTAAAGAAAGAGTTTTAATTTATCTTTATAATGAAACAACTATTTCAGTTGAGTTTCAAGATCAATTAACTAATTATGATTTAGCTATGCTATTTTTCGCAGGTGCTAAATGGTCAAATGAATTAGGCAAACAATTTTTAAATAAAACCACTTAAAATGAACACAGTAAAAATCAAAGGAAAGGACTATGTACCTGTACATGAAAGGATTAAATGGCTCAATGAAAATTATGAGTATAATATCCAATCAGATTATCAGTATTACCCAGAAAGAAAAATGTGGGTAGTAAAAGCAACTCTCACAATTCATGGGGCAGAAAGAGATTACATTTACACAGGATTGGCTCAGGAAATTGAATCCGACAATTATAGAGAGGTTAATCATACATCTGCTCTGGAAAATGCAGAAACATCTGCTGTAGGCAGAGCCTGTGCAATGGCTAACATTGGAATTGATACAGGCATTGCATCTGCTGATGAAGTCCAGAAGGCAGTTAATAGAGTTGAGGAAATAGACGAGGAAGGCAGAATGTATTTGCTAACTCTTTTAGAAAATACAACATATGAGGAAAGACAAAAGGAGCAATTAGCAGTCAGGATTAGCAGCATTAAAACAAAGGCTGAATATGAAAAGGCTCTGATTAACCTTAATATGAATCAGATTCAGGATCAGGACAGGATCAGCATGGGTTTAAATTACTCACAATCAGATATTAAAAAAACTATAAAGAATGTTAGAGAAGTACAATGAGCACTACCAAAGGATGATCAAATATCTTGAGCAGCCTATGCCAAAAGAAATTGAGGAACTGATTGATAGATTAAACAACCTGACAATTTTAATGACAAGATCAGGGCAGTACCTGACTGAATGCCAATATAAAATTGATGAGGTTGTAGATATTGAATGTAAAGTAAACCTTGAACTATTGGATAAATTCTCAGCATCAACATTTAATATGATGATAAAGGCTAAGGCAAAGGATTGGAATAGGCTAAAAACAGGATTTGAAAGATGCAACTCAGCATCTGTTCACCAGATAGATGCCATCAGAACTTTAATCTCTTACGAAAAAGCAAAAATGCAAATATTATGAACTCTTACCAAAAACTCCCCCCACAGGAACGTATGGTTATCGTTGCTAAAATCTACCACCATATTTGGTATTCAGAAGATAGATTTCAGGAATTGATGACTACATTAGACAATTGGGATATGAACCCAACAAAGGAAGCTAAATTTTTAAATCAAATAACAGATGGATCAGAACTCACAGAAACCGAACTTCGCTAAGGGTATTTACTTGACAAAGAAACAAGGCAAAAAAGGAGAATTTCTTGAACTTGCTTTTAAAGATGGTGACTCATATAAAAAGTATGTTTGTTTCCAGAGCAGTAAAAAGGATAAATACGGAAATGATTTCTATGTAATTTATGAAAAAACAAAAGAGGCAAAGGAGGACTTACCATTTTGAAACAAGAACAAAATCTTACGAGATTATCTATACAAACTCTCATCAAAGATCATTACGAAATGATTAGCAAACTTGAAAAATTGCTCGATGAATTTCCTGTAATTGAAAGAGTTGCAAGGCATAAACGCAGACCTGCAGATGAAATTATATCAATAGTTAATGAGGTATTTAATACTAATTGTCAGGAAGCATCCAGAAGGCAAAGAGTAAAGGATGCGAGGCATTGTGCAGTTTATTTTTTAAGGCAATATACAGACCTAACCTTAAAGGATATAGGAGAGCACGTTAGTACAGGAGCACATCATACAACTGTGTTGCATAGTATTAAGACCTGTAAGAATTTAGTTGATGTTGATGAATTATTTGCTGAAAAATTTAGTCAGGCAAAAATATTAATAGATTCTAAGTTGCAATTGATATAAATATTTGTATATTTGCGACATGAAGGAGGCAGCCTTCTATATGAACAAATTACTTTCCCTGATGGGTGCGGAACTGCCTTTCCAATCCCATTCAGGGATTTTTATTTTATGGCAAAAGATCCTGCAGTATTATTTTATACAAGTGATTTTCTTAGTGGTACATTCTCAATGACTAATGATGAGGTTGGTATGTACATTAGATTACTATGTTTACAACATCAAAAAGGTAAGCTAACAGAAAAGGATATGCAGAGCATATGCAAAGCATATGTACAAGATGTATATGAAAAATTTGATTTAATAGATGGTCATTATGTAAATAAAAGAATGCATGATGAATCAGAAAAGAGGTCAAATTATACTAATTCGAGGAGAAATAATGCAAAAACTAAGCATATGCCTGAGCATATGCAACAGCATATGCCTAACCATATGGAAAATGAAAATGAAAATAGAAATGAAAATATAAATAGAAATAAAAAGAATGTAAAACCTACAATTTCAGAAGTTGAAGATTATTTTCTTGAAAAAGGAAGTACAGTTGAAAAAGCAAAACAAGCATTTGAGTATTATGAAACTGCTAATTGGCATGATTCAAAAGGTAAACCTGTAAAAAATTGGAAACAAAAAATGTTGGCGGTTTGGATTAATAACTCTAATTTTAACAATAACTTTAAATCACCTAAAACGAAAATTGAGAAATATGCAGAATGGTATAACAAACTCACAGCTAATCTCAGCAGCGAAAAAGACAGCGAGGTTAGCGGATTCATCAACTGAGGAAATTTATGAAATTCTAACACAGTCAATGATCCTTTTGGGAATAAAGGATGATAGGCTGCCTTCTGAATTTGAAATGAAGTATATGGCAAGAATGATGAAGGTTGATTATGCTAACTTACCAATAGGAGAGTTTAAATTAGCATTTGATCTGATGATTAAAAACAAGTTGGATGAAAACCCTGAAACATATCAAAACTTTTCAGCCTTGTATCTTTCCAGATTAATGACATCATATGCGAGATGGGCATATAAAAACTATATAGAAGAGAAACCAGAACCTGCAAAACAAATAGCTGCTCCACAGATATCTGATGATGAAATACTTAAAACAAGTTTAGAGATATACAAAAAGCATAAAGATTGGAATCATATTTTTATGGGTTTAAAATGCTTTAATATTATCCACAAAAGAGGAATAGTTACTGACTTTGAAGGTACTTTGAAAAGAACAGAGGAGGCAATTAGAAAACAATATCAATATGCATCCCACAAAGAAAGAAAAGAAATGAATGAATTTTTAGAAGATGATGAACAGATGGAGTTAGCCTGTAGGAGAATGGCAGTTGCTGAATATTTCAATAAATTAATCTAACTTTATGAAGTGTAAACATTGTTTTAAATTTTATACAGTTACGATTCATAATGGCAAAACAGGTAAAACAGACTGCCCACATTGCGGAATCATCCAAAGAACTGACTGCATCAGACCTTACAAAATGGGCGAAGGCAGAAGGGGAAAGATTGGGTATGAGGCTGAACAGAGTCAACAATATACCTGTCAGGAGGCGAAAAGGAACAATAGAGAAGGGATGGGCAGACTTGCAGGGATATAATCAATTAGGATTATATGTTGCAATAGAGGTTAAAAAAATAGGGGATAGGTTAAGTAAAGAACAGATTCAAAGACTGAATGATGTTATTGATTGCGGAGGCATAGCATTAATTTGCACACAGCAGGGGTTAAATCCAATTTTGAACAAATGGACAAAAACGGAATATTAACTGAGCTGTGGAATAGCGAGGAGGTAAATCAGGCTATTAAGAAAATGCATCCTGTAGAGTTGCAGGATGATTTGAAAAGTGAGGTTTTTTTGATTCTGGCTGAACTCGATGATCAGAAAGTAATTGAGTTGTATGAAAGAAAACAGATCAGATTTTACATGGTTAGGATCATGCTGAATCTGGTTCAGTCAACAGATAAAAAGTTCTTTAAAAAATATAGGGATTTTGTAGAATGGCAGCCAATAGAAAAGATTGATGAACAGGAGGTTGATGTTTCAGAAAATGTGATGCAGCATATTGAGGGATTATATTGGTATCAAAAAGAAATATTAAGGCTGTATGCTTTTGAGTTCAAATGTAACGCAAAGGAGTTGAGCAGACAGACAGGGATTCCATACATGAGTATAATAAGAACTTTAAACCAGACTAAAAACGAATTAAAAAAACTGATTAGGAAATGAATAATAAAATTACAATCAGAAATTTATGTGCTTTGCTTTGTGCAGACATTGATATAAAATTGTTAAGAAAGCCTGATCAAGAAACAGATTTAATTAGAAAATTTAATGTTTCTGAAATTAGATCACAGATTGAAGATTCTATGATTAGAGTTATTAATGTTTTAGAGGAAAGTAATTATAATATAGATAAAACAATTGAGCCATGATAATAGTCGCAGCTTTAATGTTTGCAATATTCTTTGTAGAGATACACAGATTTGATCAGAAATGGAAATTAGATTTTAAACCTTTCAACTGTGCGAGTTGCTTGGCAGCATGGATTGCCTTAGCACTTTATTTTCTGCCTGTAGAGATTACTGAGATCATGGCTTATATGTTTACTGCAGGATCATTAGCACCAATTATGAGAATGCTATTTTTAAAACTTTATAAAATATTATCATGAAACAAGAACACAAAGATTATCTGGAGGAACATATAGGTAATTTTCATACAGTCCAAAATGGATATGTACGCAATTTAGATATTCAATTACTCAATATGTATGAGCATATATACAGGTCATATCTCGATCCAAACTTTGTACTGACTAAATGGTGCAGCAGTTGTGTTATGGATATGCTCAAAAGACTTTACACACACTATTTTAATTTGCCACAGGAGCAAGTTCAGGATTTGCCAATTGTACAAGAATCTGTACAAGATCCTGTACAAGAACAACCTAAAAAGAGAGGCAGACCAAAGAAATGAGAATACTTGCAATAACCTCAAAGTTTTCAGGTGTAGGATACCATAGGATTATGCTGCCTTTGGTGCATATGCAGAAAGATTATTGTTTGGTAACTGACACACTAAGTGAGGAAATAGTTAGTCAGGGATTCGATATATTCGTTATGAATAGGTTCTTGGCTGATATAAGCATTCAGC
>Ga0208784_1000480_pt1 | contig 19378 bp, 17 predicted proteins | sample DEB19_08_DNA_FD_184531 | JGI IMG/M metagenome (GOLD analysis project Ga0208784, IMG submission 184531) | Aqueous microbial communities from the Delaware River and Bay under freshwater to marine salinity gradient to study organic matter... | ecosystem: Environmental > Aquatic > Marine > Coastal ... | reverse complement strand
GAATTTATTGTTGAACAGGAGGATATGGGTGGGTTGGATAACAAGGAACCAACTGTTTCTGCTTACGGTATTGAGTCTGAATTCATTGGTCATCGTGCCGATTTGTGTTTGTTTGATGATGTTGCGTCACCGGAGAACGCTAAAGAGTCTGCGGCAAGAGATAAACTCATTGAACGTTGGGATTCAATGGCTGAGGCGCGAGTCGATCCAGGCGGTTTGCTCGCCGTCGTCGGACAACGACTCGGACCTTTGGACCTCTACGCTCATTGTCTCGCAAAAGTCACCTACGAAGATTTTGAGGATGACTATGACGGATCAGATATCACAGATATTTCTGAGGCGAAGGAACCATTAAAAAAACAGAAATATCATCACCTCATCTACAAAGCGTATTATGAGGAACTAGACACAGGACTTGCGTCAAAACGGAATTCGTCCCCTGCTTGGCCGAACGGACCGCTCCTAGACCCCCATCGTCTGTCTTGGAAAGACCTGTCGTACATTAAACATTCCAACCCATCTAAGTTTGCGGTGGTGTATCAGCAGGAAGATCAAGCTGAAGGCAACTATCTGATTGAGCGTGTGTGGGCTACAGGTGGTGTTGGGCCTGACGGAGTGCTATATCCAGGTTGTGTGGACAATGAGCGTCGCCCAGGTCACGTACCATCCAACCTTCAACCACCGTTAATCTCGATTGCCAGCGTTGACCCGTCACCAACGATGTTTTGGGCTATCCAATGGTGGATATATCAACCTGAAACCAACCTTCGGTTCCTGATAGACGTGGAACGAGTCAAACTTACCGCCGAACAGCTACTTGGCTATGACACCACAACCCGTGAATACTCAGGGATCATGGAAGATTGGCAAAACAGGGCTATGGACATGGGCTACCCCATCTCACACTGGGTAGTAGAAGTGAACGCCGCGCAAAGATTTTTGTTGGCACACGACTTTGTGCGCAAATGGCAGTCACGCCACAACGTAAACGTCATCCCACACACCACCAGCCGTAACAAGATTGACGAAAACTTGGGTGTTGAGGCTTTGCTTCCGCAGTTGTTTCGTACCGGCGCGATCCGTACACCAACGATGCGGGAAAACTGGAAAACACTTGCGTTCATCGAAGAACACTCATCATGGACTAGGGATAAGAAGAATGGTACTGACCTTGTGATGGCGTGTTGGATGGCGATGTTGCATCTACCAAACTTGTCACCGATTACACGGCCACAAAAGAAATGGCGACCCTCTTGGCTCGTGTGATACCTTGTATCTAAATGCTGTCTACAGAGGAAATCGTCCAACTCTACGAACAACGCCGTAGGAATCAAGGTCCTGTTCAAGAGCAGATGCGTCGTGTACGCGATCTAGCTAACGGTGACGTAATCGTTCCATTGAATGAACTTGATAAGAACGCTAAATCCTCAGTAGCGAACCTATTGGTACAGGGTTTGGATCAGATGTCTATGCGTGTGACATCAACAATGCCATCCCCATATTTCCCGCCAATCAAAGAAGGTTCGGAACGTTCTAAGTCTTCTGCTCGTATGCGTAAACGTGCGATGTTGTCTATTTGGGATCACAACCGTATGCAGATGAAGATGCGTCGTCGCGCACGACACCTACTCGGCTACTCACAATCAGCCGTGGTTATTAAACCTGATTTCAAAACTTTGATGCCAGTCTGGTCAGTACGCAACCCGCTAGATACTTTTGCTGCACCTGTAGATGATCCTGATGATCCGCTACCACACGACTGCATTTTCACCTACCGTGTAACCGCAAGTTACCTGCTACAAAACTATGGTGAACTTGTATTAGGGAAACTGCGTTTAGGCAAAATCGCTGCCGACACCAAATACACAATGCTTGAATACATTTCGCCTGAGTGCATCCAACTAGTTGTTCTCGGTGCAGAAGATAACCCAACCTTGACGGTTGGTGAACGCGCCGGTATCGAAGCGATGACATTGGAATACATCCCTAACCGCACAGGTATGCCACTTGCTGTCGTAGCAAACCGCATCACCCTTGATAAGCCTCGCGGACAATTTGATGGTGTGATGGGAATGTATTACACCCGCGCACGACTACAAGCATTAACAGAGATCGCTATTGAGCGTGGTATTTTCCCTGAAGAATATCTTGTAGCTCGACCTGGTGAGAACCCCGAAATTTTGCAAGTAGCCGATGGTAAAGCAGGGCAACTCGGTGTTGTGAAGGGTGGCGACATTCAACAGTTGCAATTAAACCCTGGCTATAAAACCGATACCGCTCTTGACCGACTTGAACGACAGGAGCGTTTAGAGGGAGCGATTCCAGCAGAGTTCGGTGGAGAGTCTGCCAGCAATATACGCACAGGTCGACGTGGTGAGTCTGTTCTTTCTGCAACGGTTGATTTCCGTGTTCAGGAAGCGCAATCAACATTTGAACAATCTATCTTGGAAGAAGATAAGATCGCCATATCCATTGAGAAAGCGTATTGGGGTAACGCCTCAAAGTCGTTTTTCTTTGGACGTAAATCATCTGTCGGAGAAGAAACCTACACGCCAAACAAACTTTGGCAAACAGATTTCCATTATGTTGCATACTCTGCGGCAGGCTCCGATGTGAACTCGCTAATCGTCGGCCTCGGTCAACGACTCGGAACAGGACTGATGTCTAAAGAATCCGCTCGTGAAGCCGACCCGCTGATTAGCGACCCTGATCTAGAACATGACCGCATCATTTCGGAAGGAGTTGAATCTGCTTTACTTACGAGTATTCAACAACAGGCTGCGGACCCTAATGGTCCGTATCAGCCAGAAGATTTGGCATATCTAACCAAACTTGTTGTTGAGCAAGACGTACCATTGTTTGAGGCTGTGCGTCGCACCGATCAACGCGCAAAGGATCGTCAGGCAACACCTGCACCGCAAGGTTCACCTGAAACGATGCCAGGACTTGCGATGCCACAGATGGGTGGACAGCAACCTATGGGTCCACCACCACAAGCAGGACCACCACCGATTGACCAGCTACTCGCACAATTAGGAGGGTAAGTGAGCGACATTCAAGCAGGAACAAACCGTGTAGCAATCCAAGCTGCAACAGGTCAAACCTACGGTAAAGCAACAGAGCAAATGAACGCTCAACGTGCTGTACCTATGGGAACACCACCAACAGAAACACCACAGATTCAACGTCCTGTGCCTGGGACATTAGGTTCGTTGACTCGACCAACGGAACGACCAGCAGAACCTATTACCGCTGGCGCAAACTTTGGTGCAGGCCCTAACGCTATTGCTGCCGGTATCCCTATCCCACAGTCACCAAGCGCACGTGCTGTTGACGAGATTCGCGCTATTGCACAAATATACGGTTCTGATGACCTTCTTGATTTGTTGGATGCGTATGGAAACCAGATGTAATGAAACTGTCGCAACAGATTCCAGCAGAAAATACACGTTTTGAAATAAACAAACCAGCAAAACCTCCTGTTACTCCATCAATGACTTTGGAGCAGGTAGCGAAATTGCAGGAAATCAAAACACGTGCAGGGTGGATCGCACCACAACATCAGGTTGCTTTAGCAAAAGGTAATGCCACAACTGAAGCCATTGATGCTGTAGCCACCATGACCGCTAAACAGATGATTGATATGCAAGGTTCGCAAGAGGAACAAGGAAACTGGTTTGCAGAAAACGTTTTCAACCCTGTTAAAGCAACTGCTCGTTGGGGTTTTGCCGGACTAAACTTTATTCCGGAGTTTGTGCAGGGTGGATTAGCACAATGGACAAAACCTGGTGACACTATGTTCCAAGATGGCTGGTTTGCCCAAACGTCTATTGGCTCAATGCTTAAAGCATCACAGGGGAAAATCATTGATCCACGTACAGGCCAACGAATAGACAACGGTGAAGGCTGGTTCACTGCTGAAGGTGTTCGCGAATATCAAGGAAAGAAAGCCCGTGAATATCGTGGAACAGTAAACGGTTCAGCATGGACTGTCGGGCGTGCAGCAGCAAACTTGGTATTCAAACCAAAATCTTTGCCATACAACATTTTGTCTGGTGTCCTTGATGCTGTGGTAATGGTCAAAACTGATCCAACAGGTCCAATCACTAAAGGTATTAAAGCTGCGACCAAAGGCGGTTTAACTGTTGGCGGTGTAGAAGTTTTGCAATCATCAAAAGTTCCTTTGTTGTCTGCTACGGAACTGGCCCCGTTGCGAGCAGCGTTGGAAAGCGAATCAGGTTTAGTCAAAGGTTTGGGTGACGTTTCCCTTGACGGAACGAAATGGGATGCTTTCACTCGAACAAATAAGCGAATGAAAACGCTGATTGATCGGGTTGCTGGAGAAAAATCGGCTACACGCATCGCTGAAGATATCTTTGACCATAAACTGCCGAACGAAGTTGTTGCTGCTTTGGCTGACGCTAGTGACCCTGAGCAAGTTCGAGCGATTCTCGCTTCTGGTTGGGGCATCGGAAAAGGTGCTTTACCGGAAGACATCCGTCTAATTCAAGGCAACCGTCTGACATCAAAAATTGGTGATGTTCTTGTTCAACGTATGCCACTTATCGATGGTGTTCGCAAATCACGGTATTTCACACAAATGGAAAAAGGCCGTGTAGTTATTAACGGCGATGTCAACGACAACCGCAACGCTGTAAAAACAATCATTTCCTATCTGCGCACAGCTGGTGTTGACCAAGAAACCATTGATGTTGTTGCTGACAAAGCGATTAGGTCGTTTACCGCAACGTCATCAGATGTGGCACGCAAAGAAACACTTGATCTTTTCCATGACACTTTGCGTTCTGTGATGAAAAAAGATGGGATACCGGACGAAGTTATTGACCAGCTATATAAGCGGACAAGTAAAGGCGTTGAGGATTTGCGTATCTATATGCAAAACCGTTCCGGAGAAGCATTTGACGGCAACTACAGTTCGTTCCTTCTTAACAAAAATCGTGACTATCTCCCTACTGAAGAAATAGAAACTTTGCTTTCCGAACTTGGATATAGGAATGGTGACAAGTTGGCTTTTGTTTCGCCAACAGAACTTGTTGAAATGCTCGACCGTGTGCAGGTTTTGCCAAATCTTCGTGATGTTCGCCGGATCACTAGAAGCAAATTGTTTAGGGACATTCTTGGAGACAAAGAATTGTTTGGCAAGGTTGCAGTAACAGCCAAACGCCAACTTCGAGAAATAACCGTTATCAAAGATCAAAAAGAATTTGATCGTCTTGGTGAAGCGATCGGCAAGCTTCGCAAAATACCAAACAAGACTGATGACATTAGAACAGAAATTGAAAGCCTGTTAGAACAGCAGTCAAAACTTAAAGTAAAAGAACTTCGCCGGGTTATCAGCCCAGAACAACGTGCTGCTGTTGAGGCTATGGATTATGTGCAAAACCGTTTATGGAAGCCACTTGCCCTCGCTACCGGTGGGTATGTTGTTCGTAACTCTCTTGATGCACAAGTCCGTATGGCATTTAGTGAACTTCCATCGCTTTTCACACACCCGTTTGAATACATAAATCTTGTTACTGGCACATCAAAGAGGATGAGTCTCAAACTGGAGAATTTGGCAAAACTGGGGACTACGGCTGACGAAAAAACGTTGTCAAAACTTGGTTCACAAATAGATGAACTCAAAGCAGTTGTTGACCCAAGTCCGCGCCAATTAGCGCGTTTAGCAAAACTTGAAAAGAAGTTTGAAGATTTGATGTCGCTTGGAGATCAAGCATTAGATGAAGCATTACAGGATTTGGCAAATGAAGTTTCTTTTGGTCTACGTGAACAGGGCCTAGACGCTAACGACATCAACGACCACATGGAACGCTCAGGCCAGTTCGCTAACGCTCAACGCGACTCTGCTGACGGAATAGAACTTCACACCGACGCTGTAGCACAAAACGGATACCGAACATATAACGACCCTTTCAGAAAAGTCGCTGTTCAAACATTCATCGAAATGGGTGGAGACTCGCAGATGGCCCGCGACCAGGCAGCAAACCGTATCGTTAATATCATTTTGAAAAATAAAAAACTTCAAAACACCGTTGACGATATGCACGAATACGGGTTCAAAGTGGTTAATGCTCGAACCGGTGAAACCGCTAGAACAACCCCAATTAACTTACGGGAAATGTCTGAAGCTGACCGTATTGCTGCTTATCGCCAGTATGCGTACCGCATCAGTATTGAGAACGCTTCAATCCTCACAGGCAATCTTCCTGATGTGCAGTTCATGTATGCGTTTAACCGTATCCCTAAATATGTTGACGGTGAACTTGTGCCTCGTTTTGAGCAGTCAGTACGTGACCTGACGCTTGCTGAAGGCGACGAATTCAAAGTTGGTGCATTAGTCCAGATTGATGACACAGAGGTTGGTGTTATCACTAAAATTGATGACGGTGTTGGTGGGGTTGTTATTGACCCTTTTGATGGTTCTGTTGTTGATCTGACTGACAAGATTGCAACTGTCCAGCCTGTTGAGGCTTCTGACGCTTTTGGTCGTGGTGAGGGAACTGCTGCTGCTCGAAAAATTATCAAGAACCAGCCTTTGTATGATGCCAAAACTTCTACTGGTTTGCCACAGAAATTGAAGCGTGAAATCATGCAGGGATCGTCACGGGACAGCGGTGCAAGGAGTTCGTTTGAACAGTCATACGACAAAGCAACTGACTGGTTCTTTAATGAAATCTATGGGACGGTCACAACGAAGCTGGAACGCAACCCTGTTTTCCGTCAATACTATTACGAAGAAGTTGGCAAACTGATTGATCGTTTGGCCCCTGCCGAAGCGGAAAAGTTTTTAGCGCAGGTAGAAAAGAAAGCTGCTGCCCTTAAAATTTCTCCAGAAGAATATCTTGGGGATAAAAAAATACTTCAACAAATGCGGGCTTCGACAAAAACTGCTGGCGATGTAACTATTGAAGAACTTGACGATTACGCCAAATATGTTGCATTGAACAACATGAAAGAACTGTTGTATGACGCATCAGGAAAAACAAATCTGCAAGACGCACTTCGTATTATTATGCCGTTTGCCCCTGCATGGAAGGAAGTTATTAGCACCTATGCTGCGTTCCTTAAATCAAATCCAATCGGAACAGGGCGTTCATTCCAGCGCATCTATACAGGTATTGCTAACGCAGATCCAGATAACGATGGTCGAGGTTTCTTCTATCACGACCCAACAACAAACGAATTGATGTTTACGTTCCCTGGATCGGGAACACTTGCCAAAGCCCTAACAGGTTTGGATGCGACATTGGAAGCACCAGTATCAAGATTGTCGCAAGGTATTCAAGCGTTCCCTGCGCTTGGCCCTATGGCACAGATCGCTGCTTCACGAATTTTATCTAAACGACCAGACACCGATTTCTTGCGCGAAGTATTTTTGCCATACGGAACTAAGGGTGTTAGTGCTTTGAACCCTGTCCCGAACTATCTACAAAAACTGTATTCAGCTGGTTTTGGTAGCGAAGATGACTTGAACAGCATTTTTGGTAATACTTATATTGAGACACTTCGAGCATTGTCTGCTTCCGGTGACTATGACCTTGATAGTCGTGACGAAGTGAAACAGTTGGAAAAAGACGCTGAATATAAGGCACGTATTCTGACTGCTTTCCGCGCAGTCTCACAATTCGCTGGCCCCACCGCCGGAACAACAGAGTTCAAGGTACGGACAGATATGGGCGATATGTTTGTTTCGTCGCTGGTTAAAGAGTTCTACGATATGCAGGCAGACCCGAAAATCGGTTATGACAAGGCTTTGCCATTGTTCTTGCAAACCTATGGCGATGAGATGGCTTTGTATGTGAGTTCTAAGAGCAGATCGCTTGCTGTTGGTTTAGAGGCAACAGCAGAATTCGGGAAATGGGAAAACGAAAACAAAGGTCTGATTGAGGATTTCCCTGAGGTTGCCCGCTACTTTGCGCCAGCGGGATCAGATTTCAGTTTTGCTGTTTATGACCGTCAACTCAAAGAAGGTTTGCGTGTCAAACTTACCGACGATCAACTAATTGAGTTGGCACAGCAACGTATTGGTTCAGCAAAGTTCCGTCAAGCCCGCCAGCAAATCGGACCGTATCCTTCTGCTGCTGCTAAAGAAACATTGAAAAAATATCGTTCGTTCCTTGCCAGCAAATACCCTGGTTTCCCAGAGTTCGCAGAGTTCCAGGTGGGCAAGTATTACAACGATGTCAATGATTTGAAAAAGATCGTGTTTGATCCACGTATTGCTGACACTTCTACAGGTAAAGCAGTGCGCGAATACTTGTTGGCCCGTGAGCAAGCTATCGCTGCTTCTGGTTCTACTGAGCAGGGTTTCCGTCAGGCTAAAAGTGCTGCTCGACTGCGTGATGGGCTTGTTGCTCTTGGAGTATCATTGTCTGAGCAAGAACCAAATTTTGCTCGTATTTTTGATCGCTTACTAGCATCAGAGGTGGAATAACTATGGCTGAACAAACACAAGACCCAAACCAAGACCCTGCCCAAACTGATACTGGTACAGATTTTTCTTCTTGGGCTGCCGGTCAAGGATCAAGTGCTGGTTCATCTGGCGGGTTTGGAACGTTAACTGCGTGGCCCAAACGAACTGTTGTTGGCATTGATCCGAAGTTGTCTCCTGAAGCACAAAAAACTATTAGCCAACAAATCAAGTTTTATGGCACTCCTGGTGGAAAGAATTTTGGTGCTGTATATGAGAACGAGTTTTTGGTTAACGAGAACCGTCAGATTGCTCGCGCACCATACGGACCTGACGATGTTTACAACGAACTGTATTCAATGCAAGATGGTGAACGTTTAGCTGTTTTGAAGTTGTTGCAGTCACGCGGTTTCTACGGTTCTGGGAAGCCTTCTGCTACTGGAACATTGGGGAAGGACCGTAATGCTTTTGAGGAGTTCCTGAGTTTCTCTAACGCTAAGGGTTACACGTGGAAGCCGATGTTGCAGCAGATTGCTGCTACTGGCGCGAAGTGGACTGGTGGTGGTTCTGGTGGTGCGCGTTATCGTGTGAGTGCTTCTGAGGACATTACGGAGTATTTGCGTCAATCTTCGTTGGAAAAGTTGGGTCGAACGATGAGCAAGGCTGACATTGATAAGGCGATTGCCGCCATTCAAGCGCAGGAGGCTTCTAAGGGGCCATCTGCCCCTGCTCTGTCGGTTATGGCAGGTCAGCAGGTTTCGCAGTTACAGGGCGGTGCTGAGAAGGCTGTGCGGTTCCGTAAAGCGATTGACGCTGCTATGAGTATCGTAGGTTAACTATGGCTTCTTCTGCTGAAATCCAAATAGAACTTGATGCCGCTAAAGCAAAAGTTGATGTTGCTCGTAAAGCGTTGCAGGGTGCTACTTCCGCAAATTTTGCTGCTTTAACAAAAGCGTTGTCTGATGCTGAAAAAGCATTAAAGCCAATACAGAAGAAATATGACGCTGCTAAACAAGCTGAAAAAAATGCTGCCGCAACTAAGAAAGCATCTGACACGGCACAAGAAAATCTTATTTCTAAAGGCAAGCAAACTATTGCTACCCGTCAAGATGCCGTTGATCGTGCGCGTTCGGCATGGCAAAACGACCCAAAAAATGAAAAGAAATTTGCTAATTATCAGGCAAGACTGTCTGAACTTAACACGAAATTCAACGAGTATGAAGCAAAAGGTATTGATCTTGGTCGTACCGTTACTTTGAAAGATGGGCAACTTGTTGATTCAAAAGTTACTGGATTAACTCCTGCTACTGCTGGCCCTTCCACATCTGTTGATCGAGCCACAGCGCAGATGCGTGGCGAAGGCATGGGGCCTGCAACAAAAACCGAAACCACCACTACCACCCAAACATCAACTACTGTTGGTGGCGGTTCGGACACAGCTGTGTCTGCTCAGTCAGCAGGGTCAGCAACACAACAAAAAGCATTTGTTGATTCTGAACTGGTGAAACGGAAGTTGAAAGACACTCCGGCAAACAGGGCTAAATTACGTCAAGAGTTTCAGAGTGCAAATAAGCCTGTTGACGATATGGCATGGATGGATGAGTTCAAGAAAACTTATCCTGCATATTCAGATTGGGCTACAAACGAAGTTGTTGATTTCTTCGGTCAGGATTTTGTTGACATTCTAAAAGAAGCTGTTAATACGGAGATGACAGATGAGGAAATACAAGCTCGCATCAAGGGGACCAATTACGCCAAAACGGTAACAGACTCTCAATACAAATTTGATGGTGCTTCACCAATGACGCAAAACGGTTTGATCCAATCAGCCCGTGATGCAATCGTAAAAGACTATGCCGATGTTGGTTTGTCACAAACCGACATTGACGAGATTGCTAAGAAGGTTGCCCGAAACGGTCTGACTGCCACCGGCGTGAAGCAGGCTGTTTACCAATATGCGTTCCGTAAACCAGCAGCAGCAACAACACCAACTTCACCTGCTATGGCAACACGTGCTTATGAAAGCGGTGACGCTGACGCTATTCGTCAAGCAGCACGTGCTTACGGTTATCGAGTGTCTGATGCTGAAATGCAGGCTGCTTTGACTGGTGGAATGTATAACGGTGTTGCGGTAACTAAAGACAGCATTTTGGAAAAAGCGCAGAAAGCTGCGAAAGGTGCGTTCGGTCATCTTGCAGATCAAATCGATGCAGGTTTGTCTTTGGACGACATCTTCAGCAACTACCGTAATTATGCTGCTGACGCTCTGGAGATTGACCCAAACCAGATTGACTTTATGAAAGACCCTAAATGGTTGAGGGCTTTTGGCACTAAAGAATCTGGCCAGTTATCTTTGACTGACTGGACAAAAATGATTAAGACCGATCCTTCTTATGGTTGGCAATATACGAAACAGGCTAACGATCAGGCTGCCAGTCTTGCTGTCAGTTTGGCTCGCGTATTTGGAAAGGTTCAGTAATGAGTGACACCGGTTTGGGTGGCGTTGATCTTAATTTGAATATGGATCAGTTGAACCAGGAGTTGCTGGCATACAGCCAAACCCCTGAAGGGCAGGCAGCGTTTACTGACCCAACTGGCGCAACTGTCACTGATCCGTTACAACAGCAGTTTGAATCTTTGTATAACTATCGAAACAGTTTGATTACTGGACCAGAAGGGACTCCTACTGATACAACTGAAGTTGACCAGATTGCGCAACAAATGCAGTTGGATCGAGAGTTCGCTCAGGCTCAAATGGAAGCCCAGAAAGAACAGCAACGTCAAGACGCCCGTCAATACATGGCCACAATCCTTGACACTTACGGTCTTGGCGAACTAACCGACTTCACTTATACAAACATTATCGCTGAAGGTGTTACTGATCCAGCTGTTATCGAATTCAAACTTCGTGACCAACCCGCATATCAAAAGCGATTTGCCGGTAACGCAGCACGTGTCAAGAAAGGTTTGCCGGAACTTGACGCTGCTTCATATATCGCTTTAGAAAACCAGTACCGAGAAACTTTGCGTTCTAACGGTTTGCCGGTGAATTTCTACGATCAGCCAGATGACTTTCGTGCGCTAATTGAAGGTGATGTTTCTAACGCCGAACTTAACGAGCGTGTTCAGCAGGGCTATCGTGCTGTCGCTGACGCTGACCCTGCCGTAAAAGAACAGATGCGAACCCTTTACGGTGTAGGTGACGGGGAACTAGCCGCATACTTCCTTGACCCACAACGCACAGCCCCACTACTCACCCGTCAAGCACAAGCTGCAAACATCGCAGCCCGTGGACTAGAACAGGGCGGTATCCAACTATCCGGTGCTTACGCTGAGGACTTGGCTCGACGCGGTATTACTGAACAGCAGGCTCGCGCAGGTTTCGCTGAAGTCGGTGCTTTAGGCGAACTAAAACAGACTTTCGCGGGTGAAACTGCACTATCGGGTGAACAACTTGCTGGTGCTGCGTTCGGGATTGATGTCGCCGCGCAACAAGAGTTGGAGCGTAAACGTCGCCTCCGTACTGGTGAGTTCGCTGGTGGCGGGTCATTTGCTCGGACAACTGGTGAAACATCAGGCTCTATTTCTACTGCGGTGGGTAAAGCACAATAGGATACTTGACAATGTCAGGTATGGTGTGTGTATACTGTTAATGTTCGGTTACGAACACCATTGGAAAGCCCCCGATTTCAATGTGCCAAAAGGGGTGAGACTTGCAGCCATCACGTAACCTCCAGCGTGGTGTGGGCAGAAGGAGTGGGTCATGTCAGATGCAAACTACGAGTTTGAGGATGATGTAATGCAAGACCAGCAGCAATCGAAGGACCCTGTGCGAGCGCACTTGCGGAAACTTGAAGCCGAAAATAAGGCTTTACGTGAAGCAGCAGCAGAAGCAGAGGCAGCCCGACGAGAACTTAACTTCGTGAAAGCGGGCGTAGACCCCACAGATCCGAAGTACAAGTATTTCGTCAAAGGCTACGACGGTGAGTTATCACCTGAGGCGATTCGACAAGCAGCAGAAGAAGCAAGTCTCATACCTAGCCGGAACAAGGAAGTGGTTGCTGAACAGCAGTCATGGAATCGTGTGGCTCAGGCAGCGCGAGCTGGAGAAACTAGCGACGCTCCTGTTGATTACGCTCAACGTATTGCTAATGCAAAATCCCCTGATGAAGTGATGCAACTGCTGGCCCAGGCGAGAGCCGAGTTAGAAAAATACTAATCACTCCCCTTAGGATTCACGTCCTTTGGGGCTAACCCTAAAGGAAAGTCATCATGGCTTATACCCAACAAAGTTCGGTGTCAACCGATCAGGCAGCGTATGATCGCTTAGCGTATTTCGCTTTGCGTTCAGAACTCTTGTTCGATCAGGCAGCCGATGTTCAAGCAACAAACCAGTCAATGCCAGGTTCTTCGGTGATCTTCACGATCTTCGCAGACCTTGCAGAAGCAACCTCAACCTTGACTGAAACCTCAGATGTCACACCTGTGGCTATGAGCGACAGCCAAGTGACCGTGACCCTTGCCGAATACGGCAACACGATCAACACCACAGCAAAACTCCGTGGAACCTCGTTCCTTGATGTTGATGCAGCAGCAGCGAACCTTATCGGTTACAACGCTGGTGACTCAATCGACAAGGTAGTTCGTGACGTTCTTGCTGGTGGAACCAACGTGGCTTACGGTGGTGGCGGTTCGTCCGATCCATCAAGCCGTGTAACGGTTCAGGCTGAGGACATCATTGAAGCTAACGACATCCGTAAGCAGACTGCTGCTTTGCGTGGTGCAAACGTTGCAACCTTCAATGGCTACTACATGGGTTACATCCACCCAGACGTGTCGTACGACCTTCGTCGTGAAACTGGCAACGCATCGTGGAACGCACCTCATGTCAACGTAGACACAATGGGCATCTACAACGGTGAGATCGGAACCTTTGAATCAGTACGATTCATTGAAACCCCTCGCGCAAAGGTGTTCACTGACGCATCAAACGGAACCAGCACAACTGGAACGATTGACGTGTATTGCACACACATCATGGGTCGTCAGGCGTTGGCTAAGGCTTACAGCCAGGTTGACGGTAACGGCATGGTTCCGAAGGTTGTTCGTGGACCTGTTGTTGACTCGCTCATGCGTTTCAACCCAATCGGTTGGTACTGGCTCGGCGGTTATGGCCGTTTCCGCGAAGCAGCTTTGCGTCGCATTGAGTCATCGTCCAGCATTGGAACTAACGCTTAATTAGCGTTTAGTACTCCACAAGATGTGGGGTGGTCGAGTCCCCTCGCTCGACTGCCCCACTTTTTGTATTTGGTATAGTCTTTTTAACGAAAGGTTTGTATGTCGATTTCTAACTATGCAGAATTGAAAATTCTTGAACACACGACAGGCAAGACTGCTTGGACTATTCCTACGAACGTGTATGTGGCTTTGCATACGGGTGATCCTGGTGAGGCGGGAACATCTAATGCTGCGACTGAAACAACCCGTAAGGTTGCTGCTTGGGCTTCAGCTTCTTCGGGTTCTATAGCAACTTCTGCAACTTTGGAGTGGACGAATGTTGCTGCTACTGAAACTTATTCGCATTGGTCTATGTGGGATGCCAGCACTTCGGGTAACTGTTTGTGGACTGGTGCGTTGTCGTCGTCTGCTGCTGTGACTGCGGGCGATACTTTCCAAATCACTTCTCTCACGCTGTCGCTCGACTAGCCGAAAGGGGATAACCCCTTATGGCGATTACAGCAGTCACAGGGTTCACAGAATCTTTTAGTGACACTCACCCGTACTATCGCGGGCTTTACTATCGGACGGTTTCTCGTACTGCTACAGGTCCGTCTAATGGTTCTTCGTCGGTTGCGCATGGTGCTGTCCAGCTTCGGTTAAGTCAGTTAACTGACTTTAGTTTCCCGTACCGTTTTGGTGGCCGTTTCTATTTGGGTGTTCGTGCGGTTATCACGGTTACTGCTACGGCATCAGGTTTAGGTACTGCTTCTTCTTCAGCGCAGGTATTGCGTCAACGACAAGCAACAGGTAGTGGTACTGGTAGCCAGTCTGCGACACGGCTTGTTGTTCTTCTTCGTACAGCTTCGGGTTCGGGTGTTGGGACGATGGATTCGACGGGGTTGCATATTGCTCCTCGTACAGCGTCAGGTGGTGGTGTTGGCTCTCAGAGTGCTACTGGTGAGATTACGCCTGTTAGAACGGCTGTGGGTAACGGATCAGGGGATTCTAGTGTCACCTTCATTCGTGTTCCGTTGCGTACCGCCACAGGATCGGGTACAGGTTCAGGTTCAGGTGTTGATCTTGTTGTCAACATTCGTACCGCAACAGGATCAGGAACAGGTAGTTCAGTCACGCTTGGTGGAATCCTGTATTTCCGTACAGCCACCAGCACAGGAACAGCAACACAATCTGCTGAATGGACTAAATCCCATATCTTCCGTGTGCCGTACACTTACAACTACCCAGGCGGATACTTCGGTGATGGTGATGCAGCGAACCGTCTGCAAAGATACAACCGTTCGGGTGTCCGCGCACGAAACCTATACAAGCTCACTAACGGCGAATACACCACCATCGACCAACGTGATTTAGGGCAGGTGGCAAAACTTTGGTACGGTGGTCGAGATCACTTTTTAACGGACGCTGAGGTTGCTGAACTGACCGCAGCAGGTTTTGGGGATAGCATCACCTGATGGCAATTTTTCGTACACCCACCGACAACTATGTGCGACCCACGCTCGCAGAGAACTTCACTAAAGGACTGGTGTTGTCTCAGGAGCAACGACTCGCTAACCGTTTAGCATCTCATGTGCGTCCAACCCCTAGAGGTAGGAACGTGTATCTGTTGACAAATGGAACATATACGGAGAATCAGCCGTCGGATATGACTACTGTTGCTAAAACTTATTACGGTGGGCATGATATTGAAGTGACAGCAGATGAAGTAGCATCGCTAACCGCAGCAGGATACGGGGAGTACATAAGTGGTTAAACATCAGGAAACGCACCCTGATCTAAATGTTGAGGGATGCTTCGGTTGCAAGATCGCCCATGTTGGTATCGGTGCAGAGGCGATGCCATCAAGAGGTGGTAAAGCGCGTGTAGCAACTATCAACGCTAAAGACCGTGTGCTAGACAAAGACCTAGACGCATACAAACGGATGCGACAAAACGGTGTTCAACCAAAGAACATTGATGGGTCAGCACAGGTTGAGAAACGAGCAGAAGAAAAATGGCAAGTCGAAACGGGGATACTTCCAAATACCTGAACCTTGTTGGTGTCAACATTCCTCATGTTGGTTACGGCAAAATGGTCGAAGGTTTGCGTAGTGGTTTAGCAGGCAAAGTTCAGTTATGTGATGATGCTGAACGGGTGGTGTTTGCTCTTAGACCTAATCTGATTAAAGGTTGGGTCGAGGGGCAGAAGCCTGCGTTATTGACTATGTGGGAAACGAACTGGTTGCCACCAGAGTTCTCCGAGTATTTGCATTTGTTTGACACGGTGGTTGTGCCGTCGTTGCACAACTGGGAGTTGTTCTCACAGTTCCATGACAATGTGCGTGTTATCCCTTTAGGTGTTGATCGTGAGGTTTGGTATCCGAAGGAACGGCCACAGAACAAGAAGTTCAAGATTTTGTGTGGCGGGTCAGAGTGGTATCGCAAAGGCTTAGATGTAGTGCTGAAAGTTTTTTTAGAAATGAATCTTCCTGACGCAGAGTTGCATATCAAGATTGTTCCCCCGTACCTGTCAGCACCGGACAACCTTAACTATCCGAATGTTGTAGTGCATGACAAGTGGATGACTGTTGAACAGGAAGCTGATCTTGTCCGGTCTATGGACTGTTTTATTTCTGTGTCCCGTGGTGAAGGTTTTGGGTTGATGCCTTTGCAGGCAATCTCAGCGGGCGTACCGACTATTCTTTCTGATGCTCACGGTCATCGAGAGTTCTCTGATCTAGCAACTCACCGTATCCCAACTCGTTCAGTTCCCACTAATGAGGGTGTTTGGCAGAATATGGGTGATTGGGATGAACCTGAATTTGGAGCGATATTTAGTGCGATCCAAGATATGTATGAGAACCGTGAGCGGTATCGGGAGCAGGCTGAAATCTATGCGGGTGAAGTCAGCGCGTTTAATTGGGATACAGCAGCGAACCAACTGATACAGGCTGTGAAACCAACCGATCAGCGGGTATCAGGAAAATGGATGCCGTTAGAACCTACTTGTGAGATTGAGGTATCCCGACGAGTTCAAGCCGATATCGGCAGACATCACATTGATCTAGCCCCTGGTGTTAAGCACCGTGTAGTGTTGAATGTACGTGACGTTCTCAAAGCATCAGGAGTTCTGGTATGAAAAAGACTAAGGCACAGAAAAAAGTTAGCAAAGTTATGAAGGAGTTTGGGGCAGGGAAACTGCACTCAGGTTCTAAGAAAGGCCCTGTTGTTAAGTCCCGTAAGCAGGCTGTCGCTATTGCTATGAGCGAAGCCGGTATGAAGAAGAAAAAGCGTGGCTAAAACTCCTGCTTGGCAACGCAAAGAAGGGAAGAACCCTGCTGGTGGTTTGAACGCTAAAGGTCGTGCATCAGCGAAAAAACAGGGCATGAATTTGAAGCCACCTGTGTCTGCTTCACAAGCAAAGAAATCACCGAAAGCGGCTGCTCGTCGTAAGTCTTTTTGTGCGCGTATGGGTGGGATGCCAGGTCCTATGAAAGATGAGAAGGGTCGTCCTACTCGTAAGGCTTTGGCTTTGCGGAAGTGGGACTGCTGAGGCGTGGTAATCTGATTGCCTATCGAAAGGATCAGCCATGTCTGTTAAAGGCGAAAAATATAAGTCTAAGGGTGCGAAGATGAAGCACGAAAAGACTGAAGGCAAAAAAGAACGTGCTATGGAGTACGGCAAGAAGCCTAAGAAAAAGAAGTAAATGTCCACAGCCAGCGCACTACTGGATCGTGTTAACCGCCAGCTTCTTTCGGGAACCGTTGAGGAACGAAACAAGTTAGCGACAACTGTTGATTCTGATGACACCTCTTTTGTCATGTCCTATGACTTGGGTGGGCTTCGCGCTGGCACGGTTTTTGAGATTGACTCTGAACTGGTTTATGTTTGGGAAGCAACTAGCGGAACTAAAGCCGTAACGGTTGAGCGTGGATATATGGGGACTACAGCAGCGGCTCATACGGCTGGTGCGATTGTCACGTTGAATCCTCGTTTTCCTAAAGCACAAATGTTGGAGGCGTTGAATCAGGACATTGATGATTTATCTAGCCCGTTGAATGGTTTGTTCCGTATTGTTTCTGTGGATTTGGATTACAACGGTTCAGACCGTCAGATTGACATTACTGGTGCAACATCGGTTTTGGATTTGATTGATGTGCGTTTGCGTTATTTGGATAGCGATTATCCAGTTATTCGTATGACTCGACTGCAACGTGATCTGCCTACATCTGATTTTCCTTCAGGGTATGCGATCGTGTTTGATGAGTCGGTGATGGCAGGTAGTTTGCGTGTCCGTTACAAAGCACCATTCACCCGTGTTTCTTCTGTTAGCGATAGCATCCAGTCGGTTGCCAATGTTCCTGTAACGATGGAAGATATTTTGGAGTTAGGTGTGATGTCCAGAATGTTGTCAATGCGTGAAGTGAAACGAAACTTCATTGAATCGCAAGGAGATACTCGTCGTTCCGATGAGGTTCCTGCCGGTGCGATGCGTGACTCGTTCAGCAACATTCTACGTCTTCGTCGTGACCGTATCATCGCTGAAGCAGCGAAACTTGCGAGACAATACCCGTTGACTATTAGGGCGTAGCGATGGCAACGCTTATAGATTTCTCTACCGCCTACCGTGGTGGACCAGCGTTCTTCACAGGTACAGGATCAACACAGGTAGTCCCATACATTTACCCTGTAGCTGTTAACGGCAGACCGTACATGATTGATACGAAGTCAAATGATTTTGGTCGACAGTTTGATGCGCGTGTTCGTGACTCGGTTGACCAATCTGCTGAACCTGGTGAATCAGCTATCAACCCACAAGGTTTATGGCGTAGGTCGCAGTCGTCTTGGCATTATGGTGCAGGACAAACTTATTCGGATACCGCTGACGCTGAGGCATATCGTTTCCGTTCAAGCAAAGGTATCAATGTTTGGGATCGAGGCAAACTGTCTTTGCTTCCAACGACCACACAAGCGTATGCGTCGTCTAACAGCAATCTTTACATGGCTACTGCCGATGGACGCATCTATGGAACCGAAGGACAGAATGTTCGCTACACCTCAGACTGGGTGACATTCACAACAGTCACAGGAACTAATGCTTCTGATCTATATGCGATCACTTCTGACGGTTACAACGTGTTCTTCTCTTATGCTGACGGAAACATTGACCAAACCAACGCTGGCACATCAGCGGCATCTAACTACATCACCGGTATTGACGCTGGCAAAATAGATTATGTTCGTGGCCGTTTAATGGTTGCAGGTAAGAACAGCGACAAACAAAAAATTTGGAATATCACCACCACACCAGGTTCTTCAGCGAACAACCCAACCGCGCTATACACCCATCCGAACACAAGTTTCAACTGGGTCGGTTTCGCTGGTGGACAAAACCAAATCTATTGCGCAGGTTACTCAGGTAACAAGTCGTTGATCTACAAGACTGCGGTCAAAGCTGACGGTACAGCGTTAGATATTCCTACGGTTGCAGCAGAGTTGCCTTTGGGTGAAATTGTCACTAACATTCAGGCGTACCTCGGTTACGTGGTTATTGGGTTAACGACAGGGTTGCGGTTCTGCTCGTCGGACAGCGACGGCAACCTTGTCGTTGGTCCACTAATCGAGACAGGTACTTCGGTTCGTGCGTTTGCTGCTATCGGACCTTACCTGTATTTCGGGTGGACGAACTATGACAGCACCTCGACTGGTATCGGTCGTTTAGATATTGG
>Ga0208784_1000474_pt1 | contig 19485 bp, 31 predicted proteins | sample DEB19_08_DNA_FD_184531 | JGI IMG/M metagenome (GOLD analysis project Ga0208784, IMG submission 184531) | Aqueous microbial communities from the Delaware River and Bay under freshwater to marine salinity gradient to study organic matter... | ecosystem: Environmental > Aquatic > Marine > Coastal ... | reverse complement strand
CCCGGCTCTCGCCAAGGGTATGCTCTTCGGCGGTCTGGTGAATGGTCTGACCATCGCCATCAAGAGCTACGCTCCGCAGGCTGCGACCACCTTGGGCTTCAGCGAGTACCTCGACAACACCCCGATGAGCGCCCTGAACGGCACCCCCGGATACTCCGCCATCAACCAGTTCTCGAACGTCCGTCCGATGAACTCTGCGTTCTCCAATAGCTCCGCCTTCCCGGCTGACGCTTGGGGCCGGTAAACCATCAACCCCCTACTTAACACTCATATGGGTTTCCAATCCGAGAGCATCATCTCCGCCGCTTCGCAGAAGTTCGGCGTGATCGACTACAGCCGCTGGCAAGCGATTCGCTGGCAGTGGTACAGCTACGTCACCTACCCGACTGCCGGTGCCTCTGAACTGAATTTCTTCGGTCAGGTCGCTGGTCAGGCCGGGGTGACTCTCCAAGATACCAACCTGCCCAAGGCCGGTAGCTTCGGTCAGACGCACTTCCAGTTGAAGTCGATCAGCACCGACATTCAGTTGGCTAACAACAACCTTGACGGGTTCACGCTCGCCAATGGCGTTGCCAACACCATCGACACCTTCGCTTTGGCTTCCGATTTCCTGAACGGTTTCGTGCAGGCCGGTGTGCTGGAGTTCTCGGTTGGTGCGCGTCCGTTTGCGACGATCCCCAAGCCGTTCATGTACGCCCCGCCTCCGGGCAATCCGGTGGACTACGACAACAGCTACGCCAACCAGATCGGTGCCGTGCCGACTGCTGGCAATCCGCAGGTTGTCGGTTTGCCTTGGGTCACCCAGACCAAGCGTCGGGACAACGTGTACTTCGTCGATCCCAACATCCTTATCGAGGCCGAGCAGCAGTTCGCCGTGAAGCTCTCCTTCCCGTCGGGTGCGGTTCCTGTCATCGCCAACGCCCTCGTCAACAACACCACCAATCCGCTCAAGGTCGGAGTCGTCTTTGATGGCTTGCTCCTGCGCCCGGTGCAGTAAACCAATATCAACACCACAAGGAATTCACTCACATGACTCCAGAAATTATCGACTCACTGCAAAAGCGGTTCGGATCTTCGGATTTCAGCCGCTATCAGGTGGTGCGCGGACAGAAGTACGATTTCGTCCGCCTCCAAGCTGCTGGCACCTCTTCGGTGTCGTTCTTCAGCAACCCCATTGGGGCTGTTGACCCGGGTTCTGGTGCCGCTGGCATCTTCAAGACCTTGGAGCAGACCAACCTCGTGAAGAATGCCTCCTTCGGGCAGGAATATTTCGCGCTCACCCAGATTCGCTGCTATGCGAATTTCGTTCCGCAGGCTCGTCAGGGATTCACCCCCGGCTCCAACTTCGCCTTCCGTGGATACACCGCCTTGGCGGATTCCGCGATGGAGAACCTGCAATCCGTGCTGAACACGGGTGTGCTGGAGATCAAGTTCGCTCAAAAGCTGTACTACCAGATCGCTCGTCCGTTCGTGCAATGCCCTCCGGGCTTTGGCATCGATGTGCAGTCTCTGGGTTCCAGCCGCACCGGCAACGCTGCCGAGACTCAAGTCAGTGACACCAACTGGTTGGTGCGCCCCGACTATCGTGGATCGAGCGTGTACAACATCGATCCGATCCAGATCATCGAGCCCGAGATCCAGATTCAGGCGGCGATCAACTTCCCCACCGGGAACACGCCGTCCTTCACTGGTGTCACGCTGACCACGGCCAACGATGCTGCTGGTTTGTCCACCGGCGTTGAACTGGGCCTGATCTTCGACGGCTACGTCATCCGCCCGAGCCAGTAACCCTGCAACCAACTACGGGACCGCCTGCCGGTTAGGCGGCGGTCCCTTTTTCATTTATGGACAACACCAATTCACTTCCGTTCGTCTACGTCGTCACGGCCAGCCTTGGTGCTGCTGTGGGTGCAACCGTTTCCACGACCCTCATCATGCAGGCCGATTCCCGGTTTGAGTTGATGGGAATCATGGGAACCGGCGGCACTGCTGCCACCACTGAGGACAGCCTCCAGTACCCCAACAGCTTCACTGTCAGCATCCGTGATCAGACCACTGGTCGCGACCTGATGTCGGCTCCGGTGCCGCAGCGTGTTCTGTGCGGCAACGCCTTCAAGCAGTTCTTGGAAAAGCGCGGCATCATTTTCGAGCCGCAGTCGAACCTGCTCTTCACGTTCACCAACCTGACTGCTGCGACTAACAGCATCACGTTGGCCTTGCACGGGTATAAGATCATCATCTAAAACCAATTCACCGGGCCTGTGCGGAATTCGCCCGCAGGCCCGGTGACCTTCCTTCCATGATCCAGCGCAACATCAATCCGAAACCTCGGTTCGTCACCCTCACTTCCGGCCCTTCGACAGGTGCCTTGGTGGGTGTTCCGCTGGCGACCCTGTATAGGGCTGCATTTTTCCGGTTTCCGCAGGATTCCATCGTCCACTATGTGATGGTCAACTCGACTCTGACGGCCAACGGCGCACTGTCGCAGGGCATCGGGTCCATCGCATATGGTCAAGGCGATCAGGCCATCGGTGATAGCCTGAATCCCGGTGCCGACAATTTTACCGACAACGTCATCTGGCGTGACGAACTTCTGAACCCAATCGCTGGCGTCATCAGCGAGGGCAAGTCCACCCAGATCATCATGAACGAATTCTTCGTGCATACCGGCACGGGATTCGGCATCTACGTCAACGGAACCAACGCCAGCGTCAACATCAACGCGACGATTGCCTTCAATCCTATTGCCGAGTGGGTGAACTTCCGCGAACCCACCGTCGGAGTCCGCATTTGATATGTCCTCCCAATCCTACCTCTTCAACCCGACTGAGCGCACCCTCGCCGCAACCGGCGACGGGTTCGCTCCGCCCCGGTTGACGACGGTCGGACGCCTCGCCCTCACCCTTGGGACCAGCGATGCAGGCATGATCGTGTACGACACCACCCTCGGAACCCCGTTCTGGTGGAATGGGACTGCATGGGTGTCGTTTGCTACGCCATCGATCTACAGCGAGGGCACCTTCAGTGCCAACTTCCTGACGACCACAGGCACGGTCACGCTGCTGAACCCGGTCAACAACGCTCGCTGGAGCCGCATCGGCAATGTGGTCTCGATCACCGGCAAGTTCACGGTGCAGGCGGTCAACCTCCCGACAGGTGACCTGACAATCGACAACCTACCCTACCCGGTGCTGGCCGGGCAGGAGAGTGCCGCAACGGTGGCTGTCACCGGGCTCGCCAACGCTGCCCGGACGGCGGTCTCCGCCTACCTCAACGGCACCGGGGTGGTGGTCAAGCACTACGACAGCGGGTCGATGGACCCCATCGGTGTCCACGTTTTGGCTGGCAGCGTCTGGTATCTCGCAGGTACTTACTTCACCACATGAGTTCTCAATCCTATCTCTTTAACCCGACTGAGCGAACGCTCGCCGCCGCTGGCGACGGGTTCTCTTGCCCCCGCCTGACGACCGCTGGTCGGACGGCGTTGTCCCTGACGGCCAACGACAAGGGGATGATGGTCTACGACACGACGCTCACCGATCTCTGCATCTGGAATGGTGCGGCTTGGGAGTTCGTGAATGACAACAGCAATGCACTAAACAGCGTAAAAGATTATGGCGCTGTTGGAGATGGTGTTGCTGATGACACTGCTGCAATTCAAGCAGCAATAAATGCTTCGTACACAAACTACAATAGGACAGTTTTTGTACCGAATGGAATTTACAAGCTGACTGGTCTAATCACAATTAAACAAGGTGTGATGATCAAATGTGAAGGATCACAAGGTTCCAATGAGTTTTATGGTACTGTGTTCAAGCATTACAGCAATGGATCATGTTTTAGATGGGATGGGAGCGGCGCTCAGTATGCTGGAACTGGCGGTGGTTTGCTTAACTGCTTGATTGTTAAAGCAGACACATACAGCGGTGGAAATGCCATTGAAGTTGTAAATCAATCTGACACCAATCGATGTGGTGAAATGGTGTTTCACAATGTTCTTTCGTATGGCTTGAACGCTGGGCGTTGGAGCAGAGGGTTTGTGTTTGATGGAACACTTACGAATACACCCGGAGCAAGAGGAGTTCGTACAGTCTACATGAGCAAGTGCAGGGCTGCTGATGTAACAACTGCAAATGAAACTGTTGTTCTTAATCAGGTCGCCCATTTTTACGCTCACGGCCTTGCAATAGATACCGGCAGTGGTGCAGCCGCTGGCATCACAATGAAGGGTATCAATGATGGTGTTTATTTAACAGCACTTGGTGCTGCTGGGACTTTTACAATTGTTGCAAATGATGCAAACAACTCCACTACAAATCTTACAATTGATGGAAAAGTAGGCGGTGTGTTTGTAAACAACGATCAAACTGTTTTTGGAACAGTTTCCGTTGGACTCACTGGAGGTGTTACAAATAAGTCCAAAAATCTAAACTTTTTGCTGGGAAGCAAACCGGGTGCTTTTATTACAAATACATCACCAATAAACAACGTCACTGGTGATGGTACAAAGTACAACATTGCGTTCAATGTCACTGTGTATGATCCTTATTCAAATTGGTCTGCAAGTGCTTTTAATGTAACTGTTGCTGGAAGATACAAAGTGACACTTTGCGTTGGATTGTATGATGTTGACATTACTCACACAAGATGCGACATGGAAATCGCACGAACGGGAGTAAGCACACCTCAAGCATGGGATATTGTAAACAATCCTTATGCCATGAGCGCACAATCTGGAGGAAGCAGATTTTGCTCGCTAACATTGGATACGACAATGGAATGTGCTAATGGAGATATTATCACTCCATACATAACCGTATCAAATGGAACTAAGGTTGTAGACATTTATGGTGCTGCAACATATTACAGCTACATTGCGGTTGAATATCTTGGATAACCCCATGAACCTCCACGACTCCCTCCGCGACCTAGGCATTGGCGTCGGTGGCCCCGCTGGCGGTCTCTTGGTCGCAAACATTGTCCCCGACCCCATCATGGCAAACCTGAGCGTGACCCTCGGCTCGCTGGCGGCACTCACGGTCATCATCAAGAACGTCATCGACATCTGGAAGAACGACAAAAAATGAACCCCACCCTGTCCTCTCTCATCCGTCACGGTCTCACCGCCGCTGGCGGTTTCCTCGTTGCCAAGGGTCTCGCCTCCGCCGATCAGGTGGGCGAACTCGCTGGTGCTGCTGCGACCCTCATCGGAACCATCTGGTCGATCTGGCGCAACCGGAAGCCTGTCACCCCGCCCCCGGCTGCGTGAACTGGATCTATCAACTGCTCAAAGCCTTCCTCGACTGGCTCCGTGAAACGCCTCCGCCAAGCATATCACTCGGCAAAGCTCCTGATGCTCTCCAAAAGGAGCTTGATGCTGCTATCGATGCTGCAAGGGCTGGGGTGTCAGACAAGGGTGATCCTCGTTCCTGACGGCCAGCCGGTGATGCTGGCGGAGCCGGTGAAGGCGCGGATCTACGCCTTCGACTCAACTGGCAAATTGGTTCCGAGTAGTAATAAAGTGGTACTTCCCGCCGGGTGGTACGCCCTCCCCCGCAAATGAGACGCCTGATCGCCAACCTGAAGGCGGTCTGGTACTACCTGCGCCGCAAATGAACTACCTCATCCTCTTAGGAATTCTGGGTCTGTTTGCGATTGGATCGAAGTCATCGGTCGGCTGGGTTCAGTCGATCAAGGAGACACTGCTCAAGATCATGGTGCCGGGAGCGGATCGGCGTCTCTTCAGCGGGTTCACTCAAGCCACCTTCTCTTGGATTCGGAACCCGGCTTCATGGGTTCGCGTTTTCAATTGGACCGGGTACGCCGCTGGCATCAATGGACTCGGTGGTGTCGGCGGCGGCACCCTGATCACCCGCAGGCACGTTCTGTTTGCAAACCATGTCCCGTACCCTGCGCGACCTTTCGACATCTTCTTCGTCAATGCGGACAGTCGGACGTTCACCTACAAGGTTGTGAATGTGCAGCAGGTGGGCGACACCGACATCGCCATCGGTACGCTCGACCGGGATGCGGATGCAACGCTGACTGTCTACAAAGTCTTGCCCGACAACTGGACTCAGTACGCGAAAGCGAAGACCGAGAGCTTCAGCGCGATGGGTGTGACCGGGACTGCGACAAGCGTGTCGTTGCCGGTGCTGTACTCCAATCAGGATCGGAAGGTGTCCACGGCGGACCTCATCAATGTGCGAGCCGGGGTGGCGGATCTTGGCATCCCTGCCTTTGAGGTCGCCCGATCCTTTGGCGATCCGATTCGCGGCGGGGATTCAGGCAACCCGATCTTTGTGCCGGTCGGCAATGAACTCGTTTTGTTGGGCGGATTCAAGCAACTGGGGACGGGTGGCGTGATCGCGTCCTTCCCGTGGCTCATCGACTACCGGGGTGCAATCGAGAACATCATCGGCCAGAAGTTGCAGGTGGTGGATCTGGGGAGGTATGCGTGAGCGAGACCAAGCTCAAGATTCTGAAGGCATTGGCTGAAGGCACCGCGAAGGGTGTTGCAGGTGCTGTGATTGATCGCGCACTGAAGGTGGAGCTAAAGCCGCCGCTCAAGGAAAGGGTGAAGGGGTGGTTCCGGTGAGTGACGCCGCCTACATGGATGCCGTGCGCCGTGGAGACATGGCGACCGCGCAGCGGATGGTCGATGCTGCGGCGAAGAAGGCGGGGTATACGGTAGGACCGGTGTACCACGGGACACAGTCCATGAAGCGGTTTAACAAGTTTGTCGGAACTTGGAACTATCGATTTGCTGCCGAAAAAGGGACCACCTATTTCACAAACAACAAGGCTGTTGCATCGGGTTATGGGGTTCGCGTTGTTGATACCTACCTGCGAATGATCAACCCACTTGAAGTTGACGCAAAGGGACAACATTGGACCATCATAAGTCCTTCAGCATTGGTAAAATCAAAGCGTGATGGAAATGATGGCGTGATTGTCCGAAACGTGATGGATGTACCAGCAGGAGTTCCAGATCAAATCGCTGACGTCTACGTCACGTTCAAGCCCTCCCAGATCAAATCCGCTGACCCCGTCACCTACGATGACGCCGGGAACGTGATTCCGCTTTCGCAGCGATTCGATGCCAGCACTGAGGACATCCGCAATCCTCGCCACTCGTCAAAAAGCGACAACAAGGGGATCAATATCAACGACAAGGTGCAGGACTACACCGGCCAGATCCTGCGCGGCGAGAAAACAATCGAGACCCGCCCCTCTCGCAGCCTCGACTCCCGCATCGGCAAGCGCACCGGAATCATCCGCACCGGAGCCGGGAAGGCAACCCTTGTCGGCTATGCGATCATCGGCAAGCCGGTGGTCTACGATTCGGTCGCCAAGTTCCGCCGCGATCAGTCCAAGCACCGAGTTGCACCGGGAAGTGTCCATGACATCAAGGGCGGCTTGAAGTACGGCTACCCTCTTATGCAGGTTGAGGCGGTGACGCCGAGGGTCATCACATCGAGGGGGAACGTAATTAGAAAGCTGAATCCGCTCAGCTATCCTCCGCAGGACATCACGCTGTCTCACGATCCCACCCCGGCGAACATCGACATCGCTGCCGAAAAAGCTCTTTGGGAGACGGCTGCATTCAAGAAGTGGTTTGGGGACTCCAAGGTTCGCGATCTGGCGAAGCGTCCGATGGTGGTCTACCACGGCACCTGTTCGGCTGGGTTCACAAAGTTCGATCCCACCAAGACTCAAGAGATGGGATTCCATTTCGGAACACCTTCGCAGGCCAAGGATTTCTTGAAGGGATGTGGAACCTTCAGAGGAAGAAGTGCTGGTGTGTACCCAGTTTATCTGTCGATTCAGAATCCGCTCTTCACACCGGATGCCTTCAGCGAAGATCCGGTCTACTTCATCGAATGGCTGGAGGACACTAATCACATCCACAATTGGTTCCCTGACGAAAGTGATTCGTATTACCGGAGTATGGGGAAGCTGCGTGATCAGTTGGCTGAATCGCGAATGCTGCCGGGTCGAGAGGGATATGATGTTCGCAAGCCGCTTTACAAAGCGATCTGGGGACTGCTGCGGAAGGTTGTCATGCGGAAGGGTTATGACGGCATCCGCTACAAGAACGAGAACGAGGGGAACACCTTTGACGCATCCAACATCGCTTGGATTGCTTTCTCCCCGGCACAGGTGAAATCTGCCACCGAGAATCGCGGCACATTCAACCGCCGCGATCCTGACCTCCGCAATCCGATGAAGAGCAATCCGAAAGACCGGCGGTCTGCCTTGACCCAGATTGCTGGCACCGTGAACACCTACCGGAAAGCCGCCAAGATGCTGGGTGGCAAGGTTCTCGACTACGGTGCTGGGTTCGGTCTTGGCACCGATGAGTTGCGATCCAGCGGTCTGTTGACCGACTCGTTTGAACCGTTCCCTGAAAAGTGGGAAGGCAAGCGACCACCGACCTACACCGACAGTGTGGACATCCCGAATGAGTCTTACGATTCGCTGGTGTCATTCTCGGTGATCAATGTGGTCGATCCCGATGAGCGCAAATTACTTTTCAAAGAGGTTGCTCGCATCCTGCGTCCAGATGGCTTTGCGCTTATTACGGGACGCGACCGAGAGGATGTTGAGAAAGCCACCACCAAGATCCCACACCTTGAGGATGGCGGATATCTGGTAGGCAAAGGAAAAGAGCAACGCTACCAGAAAGGGTTCACACAAGCGGAACTGGAGCGGTATGCCAAGGAGGTCTTGGGACCGGGATTCGCCGTCGAAAGAAACAAGATGCTCAACGGTGCTTCGATCAAGATCACCAAAGGCAAAACGAACCCCGTCACACGCTCCATGATCCGCAACAAGCTCTCCCGCATCATCGAACCCGGCGACCGCATTCTGGATTACGACCGGGCTCAGGGAGAGGATCTGTATCGGTTGTGGGACATGGTTCACACCGACATGGCACTGTCACCGGAGGCACTCGTCGAGATCGAGGGGATGCTGGACGATGACGGTGTGCTTGTGATCCAATCCGGCGAAGAGCCCGCTGGATTGCGAGATCATTTCCGCCGGGTCACTCGGTACAATGGGATGCTGCTGGTGCAGGGTCCGCTGAACCCGGAAGAGGCACGGATCAACACAGAGAAACTGAGAAGGGATTTGGAATGAAGCCAACGATGCTGAAAATGTCAAAGCTCCCAAAGCTGATGACCAATCGTGAGAGAGCAGAAATGCTTGTCGAGGTGGTGACCAAAATACTTCGGCTGAACAAGGTCAAGATCTCTCCCGTAAACATCAGGAAGTCTATTGATTGGGCAGAAGGCCGATATGACATGGGAGCCGAAATCAACGACGCTCTTCTGTTCAAACTTGAGGACAAGCTCAAAGGAAAGTGGAGCCCGATCAAGAAGAACCCCGTCCTCCCCCGCAAAGGCGAGTCCTCCCGCGCATTCGTCTCCCGCTGCATGAGCGAGGAGAAGGAGTCCTTCCCCAAGCAGAAGCAGCGCATCGCCGTGTGCCTGTCGAAAGCTCGAAAGAATCCTCTGCTGGAGTCGGGAGCAACCATCTCTAGGAACTCTGGAATCAACCGCCGAGCCGCATCCATGACATGAGCGACCAAGACCTCATCGTTCCGCCGCCCATTCCGTTTGCCGATGAAACCATCGGTGAACTGGAAGAGGCATCCAACATCTTTGAGACCTCCACTCAGGAACTGGTGGACTCTGTGAGGCAAGGTGCCAATCAGGTGCAGGTCAACCCGGCCAACGCCTACGAAGACCACTTCGTCCCGACCAGCAAGATCTTCGTCAAGATCCACACCTTGGAGGGTACTGCCTATGAGGCTGCACTGGCTCATAACATCGCAGGTCTGCAAGCCGCACTGACCAAGATGGAAGATGCGGTGATGGATCAGGACTACAAAAAAATCACAAAGAAGGGCAATCCCGGCGGCACCGCCTACCTGAAGGCGATCCGCAAGATGCGTGTCTGGCTGGCCGATCCGATCAACAACAAGCCTCCGTACACGATCTTCGCCAAGGGTAACAAGAAGTTGCCATTCTGGGCGTTCTCAACGCTGCCGGGTGTCACCTGTCCGGGTGCCGGTGCCTGTTTGGAGAAGCCTGACGAACCCGGAAAGCGTGGATGGTGCTACAGCTTCTCGGCGTGGCGCAACGTGACGCCATACTTTCGGCAGTTGCAGAACACGATCCTCATCCGGCTCAAGGACCATTCGTGGATCGAGGCGGACGCCAAAAAGAAGTTCAAGAAGGGTCAGGTTGTCCGGTTGTATGTCGATGGCGATTTCGACAGCCTCGCCACTCTGGAGTACTGGATGCACTTCTGCGAGCGGTTCCCTGACAATCATTTCTACGGCTACAGCAAGAGTTGGTTGTACTTCATCAAGTGGCATGAAAGACACGGCGGGATGTGGCCTGAAAATTACCTGCTGAACCTTTCAAGCGGTACGATGTTTGAGAACGCCACTGATGCGAAGGTCAGAAAAGGACTCGGACCTGAAAAGTTCAAGGCTTTGGTGCGCGAGATGTTCGCGCTCAAGAATCCCAAGACCGGCAAGCCTGTCGTCCGAGGCACCTTCCGGGCTCTGGAAGTCGAAACCAAATTCCCCAAGAAGAAGGAGTTTGAGAAGGGCAAGAGACGCTACTCCGGCACAAAGGGCAGTCTGCTGAAATACCGCAAGGGAGGTACGATGGAGAAGTGGGATGCTCACAGGCAGGAAGCACTGGACGCTGCCAAGGCCGCGAACATCAAAGGGGACTTTGGTGCCAGTGGTGTTTTCGTATGCCCCGGCTACTGCGGCGAGTGTCTCGTCAATGGCAGACACGCTTGCGGCGACAGAGCATTCACCAACACGGCAATCGTCATCGGAATTCACTAAGGAACATTTATGGCAATATCATTCACTGGACATTCACCCTCATTTGAAATGTGGGTGTTCAACGTCAACGGCAAAGAGTTCGTTGGCCGCAACTTCTCGAACCAGTCGCCCCTACAACTCGCCTTCAAGGGCGTCTGGGACAAGCATACGTTCCCGCTGATCAATACCAGCGGCTTCAACATCACCGACTCCACCGATACCAACGCCATTTGGCAGTGGCAGGGCAATCAGTATGCATCATGGTGGAAGGTGATCTCCGTTGACGAAGAAGACCCCGATGCTGAAGTTATACTCAAGTTCGGCCCTCCGGTGCCGTACACCGGCCCTGCAAGGGCTCCGGTGGGCGATGAGGTGAAGACAACTCCTCCGGTGCAGGGTGGTGGCGAATCGCAAACGAGGCGGACACCGTCAGGTAGTGTTCAATGCATTGGACCAAACTGCCAAATGGATGGTGGAGCCACTCCTTCCACTCCCACTAACCCTACTCCAGCTCCTGCCGCCAAGGGCGATCTGCTGTCGCTGGCGATCAAGCTGGGCAGCGTCTATATGCTGCTCAAGTGAGTGACGCTGCCTACATGGACGCTGTGCGCCGTGGTGATCTCGTCACGGCGCAACGGCTTGTCGATGCGGCGGCGAAGGCGACGGGGTATGATATTGGCCCAGTGTATCACGCAACAACTTATGGCGGAGACCTGACAGTATTTGACACTAAAGGTGGAGCATTTGGAAAAGCTGGATATGGAAGCTATTTTTCAGATGAAAAAGGAGCTTCTTTATTCGCTGAGTATGGTGATAAATTTCAGGCACCTTACGACTGGAAGGGAAGACCAAAAAATCAAAAAATCTTCAAGGTTTATTTGAAGATTAACAATCCTCTAAAAGTATCTCATGTTGATGACTTAAAACCCTACATTGATTTAAATCAATCGTTTGGAGTAAGTCGAGAATATCAAAAAAATAAGCCCGGACTTCGGACAAAAGCTGAACAAATGGGATATGATGGAATTATTACAACAGAGACGACTGCACCAAAAGTTCACAAAACTCAGGGGCTTAAAATACTAGGCCGGGATGATCCAAAAGCTGTAAAGTTTCCTGTTTATGTTGTTTTCAGTCCGTCCCAAATCAAATCCGCCGACCCAGTCACCTACGACGACGCCGGGCAGGTGATTCCGCTTTCTCATCGGTTCAATTCCGAATCTGCCGACATCCGAAACCCTCGAAACCGCACCATCCCCAAACAGTTCCCCTACGCCTATGCCGCCTACCTCAAGGCGCATTTTCCCGACATATGGAAGGCTGGCGGCAACATACGGGGAAATGACACGTTCAGGTGGTGGACAGCCTTTCGCAAGGGAGACCGCTCCCCGACCGTGATGCACTGGTGGAACGTGACCCGGCCTGCGTGGATCGCCCGCCATTACCGCGATCACCGTCTGCCGGGTGTGATCGCCCAGATCAAATGGGGGACTGTCGGCACATTGGGTGTGGCCGGAATGAAGCGGGTGGTGGAGGATGCGATCCGAAAACGCTACTGACTCATGGCAATGCCTTACAACACGGTGATCATCGCAGGGCCTCGTTTCGATGAGGTTGGCCCTGATGGTATTCGCCGCATTGGAAACCGCGCTGGCCAGCCCATTATGCGCGGCGGTCAGGTTATTCCTGCTGCACCAGAACAGGTGATCTGGACAATTCGACCGGATGGTAGCGCAACGCTTTCGCGGAAGTACATCGCCTACAAACCAGAGTACCTTGCACCCAGTCGCAATTGGAGTCAGTACCGTGGTCCTGCCGAGCCCGGCATGGTGATTGCATTGGAAGGCAACCCCGGTGGTCCATTCTATACCTACAACTTCAGCCCAGAGGGTCTGAACGTGTTTAGGATGGCGGCAAGCCTCTTCCCGAATGGCGTTGTAGAACGAGCGATCTCAGTCAACGGATACCCATGGCCTGCATGGGATTTCCCATTCACGGCAACCGACTCGGCGAAGATGCGCGAATGGGTCACATCGCTGTCTGCCGCTGACGCATTCGGTATGTACTACACGTTGCTCGCCTACGATGGAAAGGAGAGCAATGGTTGCAAATGGAGGAAATTTGTACCGGGAATCAGCCCCGCTGAATTTGAGAACAACGGATTCTGGGCGGCGTTCCAAGAGATGGTCCTTCGGGCAATTTACGATATTCGGACAGATCTTCACAAAGTCCGAGATCCAGACACGGGAAACATCATCGATGGTCTGATCAAGTACGATTTGTTCGCGATGCCCTGCAAGCCGGGGATCGGAGAAATTATCTTTGAGGTGGTCGCCAGCGTTGCCTTGGGCGTTTTGACTGCGGGTGCTGGTGCTGCACTGGCGACCGCACTCAAGACCATCGACATCGCCAAGACGATTTATGAAATGAAGAACGCTGCCGACAAGCAGAAGGCTGCGGCTGCGTTCACCAACTCGGTGGTGAAAGGATACCAGAGCGGAACGGACATCCGTAACATCATCGATCCCAAGCCTGAATTGACGCAGGCCGAAAAAGACCTGATGGCGAAGGCTTCTGGGGAAACAAAAAGCCCCACCGGAGGTTCCGGTGAGGCTGTGGGTTCTAGTAGCGGCATCCCGTGGCTGTTGATTGCCGGTGCTGCCGCTGCGTTGCTGAGTTGATTTTGGTTGGGGTCACTTGCGTTCTGGATGGGCGCAAGGGTCAGCGTCAGACCTGCTTGACCCCAGCCTCTTCCTCCAACTTTTTCTGCAAGGCATTCGCCTGCTCGATGAGCTTGTTGAGCTTCAGCTTGAGCGTCTGGCCTTTGTCGGATCGTTCCTTGCGGACTCGGTGTCCTGTGGCCCGGAGTGCAGCGAACACACCCTGACGGGTGTATGCAGCCTCCCCACCGGCTTCGGCAATGCTTTCGACTGTGTTGCCAGCCTTGATCGCTAGCTTGGCGACCTGAGTCATGGTAGTGACTGAGAGGAGCTTCAGGAGTTCAGTTTTGGTGAATGGTTCTGGATTGTTCATTTTCGATTTGTTCGATGGCTTTTTCGAGTTCTTCCAACAGTGTCTCGGCTTGAGTGAGGCGTTGCGATGACTGATGCCGCTCCTGCCGAAGTTCTGCGATGATCCGCAGTGCATCGGGCAGGGTCTTGGGCATCTCTTCGTCGTTTGCGGGCTTGTGACCCGGCGTGAAAACAAGTGGCAGTTCCTTGTTCAGGTAGATGTGTTCCTGCCAGTGTCGGGCTGCGGCCTGCCATTCGGAAGACTGATCATTCCAATCAGACATTTTGATGATTCCCCAAGCGACATCTTGGGAAAGTTCCAACTGATTGAGTCGCCGCTCCAGCAGTTGGGCGACACTTGCCGGAGTGACCGGGAGTGCCTTGCCACCTGCGTGAACGATGAGGGTGGATGCGTCGGTGAAGGGTGTTTTCATCGCACCATGTAGTTGATGAGTTTCTGGAGACGCTCTTCCTCACTGGGCGACGACAAATCGAGTCTGTCCATCGGGTCCAAGTCGGCGACGATACTGATCGCGAGGGCGGCCTGTTGGTCCGGGCACTTTACCCGCTTGCTTTGCTCCCGGTACGTCCGGCGGAGCTTCTCCTTGATCTTTTCGCCGATCCTTAGATCGGAAGATTTCGTCATAATTGCGGTCATAGGTTTCCTTGTTGATGGGTCTGGGTTTGTCGCCCTTCCCGGCTTGGTGTGGGATCAATGGTGATTTCATGGGGAACGTGGACTGCGAAAGCGGGAGTGTGTTCGCCCACATAGGCGCACTCCTGATTGAAGTCGAAGAACTCGATGGCTTCCTCCTCGGTCATGCCGTGGCTCATGTTCTTGTCGATGACCTTGGCGTAGTCATACACGACGAACTGCTCCTCACCGCATCGCGATGCGATGCCGAGGATGCAGTCGTCGAACCCGTCCATCAGGACAAGTTCGGGGTGGATTTCTGCGATGTATTCTCTGATTTTGCTCATGGCTGTAGGTTTTGTGTGGGAGAGATCAGGGTTTCGTTTGCGTATTCGTTGAGGATTTTGCGGTGTTCTTCTGCACGTTCCTCGAAGGCGCGGACTGCAAGCTCCAACTTCACCGACAGCGGTCCTTCGTTGATGTCGTTGAGGTCTGATGCCAGTTGATAGAGTTGAGATCTGGCAATGTTGATGACCCCCAACGTGTAAGCGATTGATGCGAGTTGTGATGAGGTCATGGCTCCAAGTCTTTCTCGGTCAGGTTGAAGTCGATGCCATCGTTCAGGATGGCAAGGGTGCGAAGGCGTTCCTCAATGCGTTCTGCGACCTGCTCCTCGACAGTGTCGGCAGCATAGAGAATCCGTTGAATGGAGGTGGTCTTGCCACCGGCTCGCCACACCCGTCCCAGTGCTTGCTTCAGGTCGGTCGGAGACCAACCGGGGCAGATCAGCGCGGTGCGGGGGAATCGACCGTTCAGGTCATGCAGGGACACGCCCACGCCACCTGCTCGCAGGTTGGCGATGACGACCCTCGTTTTGTCCGCTTGAAATGCGTCGATGTTGCGCTGCCGCTCATCGGCGGTCTGGTCGCCCCGAATAATGGAGCAGGGAATGTCCTTGAGGCTGGCTCGCACCGCATCGATGGAGTCGCTGAAATTGACGCCGATGAAGACCGACCGGCGTTCGGCGATGGCGTCCTTGGCTAATTCGATGAGTGCCGGGATCTTCTGAAGCTCCGACACCTGTCGGGCTCGCAATTGAGCGGTCAAATGCTCTGCACCGTTTGAGTCGGTGCGGGCCTTCTCATGGACCTCATCGATGGCCTTTGCGACCTCGATGTACGCCTTGTTGATCTTCTCCGGGCTCGCCACCGGAATGAGTTCGGTGCGGATCTGGGTTTTCGGGAAGGCGTCCCCGAGATCCGAGATGCGGACCCGGATGCCCTTGGCCGGGAACACCTGCCGGTGGATGGCTGCGATGTCCTCGTCAGCACCACCCCACTCCCACCCGTCCCACTGGTTGCGGTAGCATCCATGGGCCTCTGCCCATGACCAGAAGTCCCGGAGGCCATGCAGACCCAGCAGGAATCCGAGGGCTCGCATTTCCATCGGGTTGGTGGCTGCGGTCGCTGATGCCGCAATGGTGGGCAGGGATTGGAGTGCAGCACCGATCAAGAGATCGGCATTCTGCGACTTGGTCGATTTGCAGCGGTGGACCTCGTCGAAGATGAGCATGGAGACCTGCGGGCTCCATGTGAACCGCTCGACGTTGGATAGCCCCTTGACCGGAACCCACCGACCGTAAGGCGTGTTCCCGGTGCGGACCTTTTCATAGTTGATCGCGTTGCAGGACATCCCAAGGTGTTTCGCGGCCCGGATCCACGAAGGGATCACGGCCTTGGGACAGATCACGGTCGGCGTCAGCCCCATCTCGCGGGCTGCACCGAGTGTGGCGAATGTCTTCCCGACCCCGGTATCCGATGCATCGATGCAGTGCCCAAACTGTCGCAGGGACCGCACCAGAGCCGCGACAGCGGGCTTCTGGTAGTCGAGGAGACCTGCGGGATGGGTGAGAGCAGTCGGACGCTCCAGCGGGGCAATCTGCGACGGGGCGGGGGACGCCGTAGGCACCTGCCAGTGGCACACCTGCCACTCGCCGCCTGTGACCAGCTTGCTGACGCTGTAGCCTTTGGATTTGAGGCCCTCTTTCGACCGCCGCCAAACGCTCCAGAATTCCTCGGTGGGGGTGGCAGTGCGAAGGTTTCGGACACCATCCTTCGTGTTCTGGACGGTGGGTGCGGACCAAACGAGGCCGAATTCGGAGGTCACGGCTTGGCCTCCTTGGCTTTGCGCTCTGACAACTCAGGGTGGAACTGTTTGTCACGCCAACGAGTCGCCGCTTCACGCCAATCGGCTCGTTGTTCCTGCCAGCTTCCACTATCTACATTTGCGATAATTCCCCATGCGGTTTCAGCGCAATCCTCCAGCCGCTGGATGCGCTGCTTGAGTCGTCCATTCTCTTCCTCAAGCTCGGAGATGTGCTGCTCCTGCAAGCGCAGGTGTTCATCTCCAACATGGATTTGTCTCTTGTAGCACTCTTTCGTTCTCCAGAGTGCGTCATTGAATCGCACTCCACAGGACCAAGTGGTGTCTTTTAGGACTGAATCGTTTCCAGAATGGCAATGCGGGCAAAAGTTCATTGAGGAACCTCCGTTTGGAAGTCAGTGAGCGGGTAGGCTTTGAGAAACGAGACCTGAGCCCCACACACTTCGCAGCGGTGAACATAGACTCGGTCGGCACCGATCATCCAATTGGAGCCGGTGTGAACCATGCGACCTTCGCCGCAATGGTCGCAGACATAGTCGGTGCGGCGGACGCGCACCATGGAATGGGTTTCGCTCATGGGATCAGGAAGGAGAGGAGCCAGAAGCCACCGAGCAGTGCAGCGTAGAACAGCACTTGGATGGCGATGTCGAGGACGATGCGGGCCTTGGAGTTGTACGGCTTTTTCATGGATGTGATCAGCGTGTAGGATGCGCTGCCCCCTTCCTGCGTTCAGCGACCGTGGATGCGGGCGGAGGTCACGGGGTTGCCCTGCCGCTTGAATTCCTCGTACAGCGACGGGTGCGCTTCCTTGAATGCGGTCGAGTCAAACCGCACCGGGATGGAAGTGGAAACCACCACCTTGTGAGCGGTGCCGTTGTACGTCCCGTCGCCCATCGCGAGGATCTTGGCCTTCGCAGCGTCCACCAGTTCGCCCAGCACTTTGAGTTGGGCGTTCAGGCTGGCGTAGTCGTCCACGAGTTTGATGGTCTTGGTGTTGTTGCTCATGTGTTTGATGTGTTTGATGTGTTGATCTCTTCAGACGCCGCATGACGGCGTGACGCCCCGTGAGGAGCGTTTCGATCTTCAGTTGTGGGCGTACTCTGACGCGATGGCGAACAGTTCTTGGTTGAGCCTCATTTGCTTGAGCGCACCCCGGATTGCGGTGGCGCGGCGGGTGGTGGTGGACTCGATTGTGACGCCGTCCACCGTACCATCCGCAACGTGCAGGTTGCGTCGCAGGGTCACATCCATGCCGCCCCGCATGACCGATTCCTGAGCCCGATTGAACACCGTCCAAAGGTCGCTGGTAGTGTCTTCCATCCGGCGAGGGGCGAGGAGGTCAGCCTCCACGAAGCGGTCGCCCCAGCGGGCTTGCGCCATGCGGGAGGACATCTGGAGCGCGAGATCGTGACCGATGTGGGTGCCGCTCCAACGGTGGATGGTCTCGGCGACCTGCGGGGCTCGCTCGACCAGCGAGCGGGCTGCGGTGAAGACGTTGTCGAGGCCACTGTGAACCAGCCGGACGCTGCCCACAGTAGTTGTGCGGACAACAAGCCCGTTGGCGCAAGCCAGCCTGTAGATGCCAAACCCAAGCTCGAAAGCGGTTGAGCCATCGTGGGAGTTGAGGAGTACCGCCTCGATGCGGTTCTGGTTGATCATCGGGAGGTTGGGATTGGTGAACCGCAGAACGTGAGCAGCATGGGCTCGACGTTCCGGGGACCGACCCATCCGAGCAGTTCCGCTGGAGAACTCCCAACCCGCCTCCCGAATCGTGTTCACGATCTGGGTTGTGGGGATGTGTGAGTAGCGGGGAGACAACCCTTCGATGTGGGTCTGAGTGGTGACGGGAGCGGAGTCAGGGGTGATGTAGTTTGCGCGATACATGGTAGTGTGTTGTTGGTGTTGCGGATCTCGTTTGAGAACCGACCAGATCCCACCCCGCAGGATGGGACCGGATCGATCATCGTGCGATTATCAGAACGTCTCACCAGCCCGGAGGTCGCGCTGACTGATGTGGTGGACCTCGCCGCTGGGGCGGCTCCAGAATTCCACAACGACAACCTTGTCCCCGATATCGATGTATTGTTGCTTGGTGATGCGGGAACTGGCGTCGAAGGAGTTCTTGTGGAGGACTTCCACGGACTTGAGGACTTGGGGATTGATTCGCGGGTTCATGGTGTTGGTGTGGGTTAAGCGGTGAAGGTAACCGACTCGTTTTCCACGGTGTAGGTAATCGTCCCGCTTGCGAGCCCCTTGGCGACCTTGGCGGGTAACTGGAACCCGTCGCGGAGGATCTTGATGCTCCATTGAGGGTTGAAAGGGAATTGCTGCACGGCTAGTTGAACCATGCCGGGGGTATAGATCCAAGCTGCGGAACGGAGGGTGTAGGTACGTTTCATGGTGTGTTGGTGTTGCGGCTGCTCGCCGCCCAGCCGGGCCCCAGTGGAGTCCGGCGGAGCGAAGGTCAGTACTTCAGGAAGATGCAGAGGTCGCCCATATGGTGAATGTCCTTCAGGCTGAAAAAGCATCGGCTCATACCATCACTGGACCGGACGGTGTAATCGCCATCCGCATCGCGGGTCAGGGGTCCGTAAACATTCGCGGAGCCGTGAGACGAAGAAACGTGAACCGATACGTTGCGGCCTGAGGTGATCTTGTCCTTGAGGTAAGGCTCGAAGAGGTTGGAATCGGTTCCTGCGATTGGGGTACTCATAGGTTTTCTGTGTTGGTGTTGCTCTGGGTGATCCCAGACTGCGGTCCCCGGCGCACCGGGGACCGCCTTGTTACTGCAGCGTCTTCGCCTTCTCCACCGCTTCCTCGATGCT
>Ga0208784_1000471_pt1 | contig 19640 bp, 17 predicted proteins | sample DEB19_08_DNA_FD_184531 | JGI IMG/M metagenome (GOLD analysis project Ga0208784, IMG submission 184531) | Aqueous microbial communities from the Delaware River and Bay under freshwater to marine salinity gradient to study organic matter... | ecosystem: Environmental > Aquatic > Marine > Coastal ... | reverse complement strand
AGTCTACCATTTAGAACACCAGCAAAAGTATTACCAGTATCATCAACATTAAGTTGATTTGAGTTCAAAGCAGGAGTATAATCTAGAATGCCGGCCATTTGCATTGCTGATGCAACATCAGAAGAACAAATCATAATGTTACCTTTGCCTCTACGGGTATCACGTGAGATTTGGTTACATTCGCGTTCTAGATGGAACATTAGACCTTTGAATTTTTCAACTGACCAACGACCATTTGAGTCTGTGTCAAGATCAAAAATACCTGATGTGGTAGTTCCAGTGTTTGCACCACGAGTAGCAGTAATAGCAATAGTTCTAATTACTTCTCTATTGATTTCAGCAAGAATTTCTGTGGTAAGAATGTTAGCTAATTCAGTTTCAGCATCCAGACCATGAATGGCGCGTAAATCTTGGGCCATTTCTTGTGAGTATTCAGCTTTCAATGCACGAGATTTTGCAGTAACGGACATTGATTCGATACTGAAACTCATTTGTGGAATTGCAGTATTACCAGATGCGCCTAATGCTTCGGATTGAGCAGTTGACATACCACCACCAAAGTTGTAAATACCTTCTTCGGCAAGGTTGGCAGTTACAGATGTGGTCCCTGGTAGAGTTCCAACATTTTTATTACCAATAGTATTAGCACCAGAAAGAACAGATGAATATGCAGTATTAACTTCATTGTAGAAGGTTTCTGCACCAGTCTGATTGGTATAACGTGACCGCATGGCGAAGATAAGACCTGTAGGGCCAGTCATAGGCTGAACACCACAAACATCATAAGCCATAATGTTAGGCATAGTTCTGCGGACCATAGAAATTAATACAGGATCGTAATTATCAATACTAGAACCAGTTACGTTAGTTGGCACGCCAGCTTCTAACAGTGAACGTGGGTTATAAGACCCAGTTTCTCTAATTGCCTTTTCAGTATTTTCTAACAGAGTAGCTGTAACACTTCTACGTCTAGCATCAGTAATTGGAGGAAGACCTGCAACTTCTAGTAGTGGTTTCCATCTTTTTACGATTTCTTCATTAAGTTCCATTTAAATAACTCCTTGTGTTTAATTATATATATTTTTTATTAGATTTTGGTAGTTCTAGCGATGGCGTTAATATAGCTTGCCATTGCAGGATCAGTAATTTGATCGGTATTAGAACTGTCTTTTGCTTCCTCAGTTAAAGAAGCAATTCCAATCACTTCTTCTTGCTCTGTAATGACATCATCACTACCAGAAAAATGAGCTTCTTTAATAGTTACTAATTTGGATTGAAAATCTTCCATATCTTGATAACTTAAATTTTCGATTAGAGTTAGGAATTTTAATGAATCACTTTCAGTTAAATCTTTAGTCATTCCTATTGCAATAATATCTCTATTTAATTCTTCATTAGCTGTGGCTAGTTGAAAATTCTTATTTTGAATACTATTAATTTCTTGTTTAAGGGTTTCTAGTTCTTGTTCTAGTTCACCTAGAATGTCATATTTGTCTTCTGGAACATCAACATAATGTTCAGTAAATAATTTATGCAGACCTAGCATGAAACTTTCCTGTAGATCATATTTAATTGATTTTTCTATAGCAAGTTTATTGGTTTCAGCCCATTCATTAACAGTATGGGTTAGATATTCATCAATACCCTCTGCTAACTCAGTTTTATATTCTTCAACTAATTCATTGAATTGAACTTCCTGTTCTTCCTGTAACTTGGCGGCGTCAATTGTTAATCTTGCATTGACAGCACTTTCAATTAGGGTAGAAACCTTAGTTTTAAATTCTTCTGACAATTCAGATTCAGAGAACATAGCATCAACGTCTTCTTTAACTGGGGATGCTTTTGCTCTAATAGTAGCTGCATTCCCAGCAGCCGCACCAGGAGGAACACCAAGATCAGCATTTGGACCGAATTGCGCCATTGACTGATTAAAAAAATCGACTAATTCTGATTTCTTCATACCATTTAATGATTGCATCATACCAGAAAGCATGTCAGATTTGGTCATACCATCTGCTGGCATTGAATTAGGTTTTAATGTATCTGAGGCGGCAGTTTCGTCTAATTGCATTTCATTTTCATCTTTAATTGACATGTTTTCTTCCTTACATTTCTTTATTTAAGTATATATTATTATTTAAATTTCGATTTGATTTCATTAATGAACATATTGAAAACAGTTAATGCTTTCTGTTCATCTAATTTTTTTCCTGATTTTTTGATTTTATCAGTCAATTCTTCTAATACCCAGGAATTGGCAGCCTCATTAAAAATCCAATCTCGGCCTTCCATAATACCATTCATTAATGCATTAGGGGCAGATGGATCAAAAACGATATCCCCAGCAGTTGCAAATCTTAAATCAGATTGCACTTCCATAATACCATTACGTTCTACTAATGAACCCATACCTCTTGTGGACATACCAATTTTAATTTGTTCATCTAATAGATTTTTGACTATTCTGCCATTAGGAGTGTCTAAAATTTTAGCTTTACCAACATAATCATTACCACTTCTGACTAATGACTCAATATTATGACTAACTAATGGAAGATTAATATTGGGACTTTCTGGATGGCCGAGTTCGCCTAATGCTCTTTTAGTATTAATAGATTCATTAATATACCTATCAACTTCCTTTTCAAGAACATTCATGGGGTAAATTCTACGATTTCTGTTTGGAATAGAGCCTTGAATGAAAATACCTTCTACATAGTAATTTTTCTTATTACTAGCGCCAGTTTCCTCTATGATTATAGATACGTCCTCTATATTTTCTCTAAGAAATTTCATTTTATCCCCTATACGCTATTTTTGTTGCAACAGCATCAGATGAAGTATTAGATAATAATAAATCTGATGGTCGTTTTTCTACAAGTATATAATTTGGATTTGTTACGAAAATAGATGACTGATTTGCCCCAGATGAATTAGCAATAGTTATTATAGCGTGCTGATTATGTGTTGTAATATATACTAATGTAGCATTACTGACAGTATTACCAGTTGTGCCTAAATAAATTGCATTTGATAATGGTTTTATTATATTCACAGTATTATTCTTTATTAACTATTGACATGGGCATCTTCGCCTCTATTATAAGAAGCAGGCATTTGTTGTCTATTTGTGCGTTCAGGAATTGAGGTATCTCTAAATGGCAATCCATTTTCATTTTTAACAGGGTAATCAATTACATTAATAGTATGTTTATCCTCAAATTCCTGTTCATCCCCAGATTTTGGTAAATAACCACCTTTAAACATATCACTTGCTACTCTTGGACGCATGGCATCTAATTTAGAAGAAACTTTAGCTGCTAATATGTTATTGACAGAATTAACGAAATCTGTTGCATTTCTAGCCTGCGAAAAATTAATTAAATTTTTACTTTCATTGATAGTATTTCCATTATATTCTTCACCTAGGCCGCGAAGATTTCCATCATGAGGACCACCTTCATTATGTGATAAATAATGGCTTTTGCCACTTTTATCTTTTTTTATTTCGCCATTAACATAAGATTTTGCTTGATCTAAAGTTTCATGTGGTCTAATATTTTCCCATACGGAACTACCAAAACGTGGATGATTTACCGTTCTACCCTGAACCATAAATCCATGTTTAAAACTACCATCTTCTTGTTTAATTGAATTTGGGACATATCTTATACGATATTCCTCTCTATGGGATTCATCTTTACTTTCATTGATTATTGTCATTTTCATTTCCTTATGTCTAAATAATTTATGCTTTATTTTATTTAGTGTTATTAGATTTTGGTTTAGGTGCCGGCGTCGCGGCTTCTGGATCAGGGGACATTTGTGCCTGTTGTAATTGAATTTTCAACTGAGACTGTGCCTGCATTTCCCCAATAGTAATATCTCTTTCAGCTTGCTGGAATTGTCTAGCATCTTCTTTCTGCTTATCAATTTCAGCATTAGCATCCATTTGAGCAATTTCTTCATTGGTCTGTTTTAGAATTGTTTTTCTAATATAACTTTCATCATAATATTTGCCGATATAAACTTCGGCAATACTAGCTAGATTAAGTCTTTCTTTCATAATTTGAGTTTGTTTTAATTCAGCAAAATAGTTATCTACAGTAAATGAGAATTTCAATTCTTCTTTGAGGAATTTCCAGTCATTACTATTAATAATTTTTTTGAGAATTAATTGTTTTTCTAGAAAGCTAAGAAATAAGCCCTGAAATCTAGTTCTCATTCTCTGTATCATTTTATAGAATTTAACTTCATCTCTACTGATACTATCAGTTTGTCCAAATACAAATGGGGAATCTGAGTTTAATCTATTAGTAGGAATATTTAATGAATTATATAATGCTTCCTTGAAATAAGTAATATCAGAAATATCACCTAAATTAGATGCGCCAGGAAGTGTAGAAATTTCTGTTCCTCTCCCGCCTTCCCTGCGAGGAATCCAATAGTCTTCAAGCATAGTAGCAAATTTACGTTCGTCCCTAACTTCGCCAGTAGATGCGTCATATACTAATTTATTCTTATGTTTTACCATCATGTCCCGAACATGTTGTTCAGCTTTTGCTTTTGGTAAATTTCCAATGTCAATGTAGAAAATACGTCTTTCTGGGGCACGGGAGATTCTATAAATTAATGCAGAATCTTCTACCGCTCTAAGCATATTCATTGGACGAATTGCTTTATGAAGATATGACAATACCATCTGATTAGTTTTATCAGTTAATCCAGACGTGCAAAATACGATGGAATCTTTGGCAATTTTTAAACTATATTGAGCGTTAAAATCTTTACCTGATGCATTAGACTTATTTGAGAATAGAAAATATTCAGTAACTTTCTGTTTTGGAATATCACCATTATTAGATTGTTGAACAAAATTTTCCCCTTTAAGAGTTCTAACTTCTCTAATTTTTCTAATGTTTCTTGGATCAATATTTCTTAATTCTTTAATACCACGACTAAGATTTTTTTCATCTACGATTGCATGATAATACAATCTGCCATCAATATACCATTGTCTAAAAATTTCATATGCTCTGTTATTAAAATTTAATAATTGAAGACAATATTCAAATTCTCTTTTAATGGAATATTTTAATTGATCAGGAATGTTGATTAAATCCATATTTAATTCGACAATTCTACCAGTATCATCATCAACTGAAATAGCTTCATTAGTTATTTCATCAACGGCAGTCTCTACTTCCGCCTGTAGGGCCATATCTCTATATCTAGTGATAAGGTCTGCCTCAGTCTTACTAGCGCCTTCTAGATCAACGTAGCTGCTAGTAAATCCACCAACAGCAATATTTACTCCACCATCGTCAGATATTGGTGGAGTAAATGATTGATTTTCTTCTTCTTTAGGAACTCTTTTTAATTCAATACCAAATAATTTCATAAATCATATCCTAATATTATAATAATTATATATTAGAGTATATTAAATTATTGATCAAATCCCTGATCTAATAACCAATAATCATATGCAAATGTTACGGGGAATTCTTCAATTGTATTTTGATTGTCCCATGAAAGGTCAATTGCACCAATTTGAATTGGAAATGCCCCAATCATTCTATATGTTCTTAATGGTAATCCATTTTGACTTAATTGAGTAACTGTGACATCTTGTTTATAATTTAATATTTGGGTCATAGCAGGATCACGAATATTAGAAACAGGTAAATTTAAGTCAAAATGCCATTCTTCAAAGGCACCTCTTACATCAAAAGTTTCACTATTAATAATTGAAATTGCCCAATTATTATATGTTCTATCCCCAGCTAACTTAACTTTTCTCCCAAAAAATCCAACATCAATATTACTAATAATACTTTCTGGAATTGACGCCGCCTTGGCCATATAAGACACTGCTGTTAAATTATCTTTACCGGCGGCAGAAGAAGAACTATTTGGGAAGTTACAAGTAACATAAAATAATGTTGGTCTTGCTCCACCATTAACTAATCTTGTTTTAAATTCTTCAATATTTGAAATCGTAGCCATTATATTTTATCTCCTTAAAAAATTTTAATAATAAGTAGTAGTTTTAATTACTACTACTTATGATGTCATTTGATAGCTTGCAAGGCTATCAGTATTACCAATAATTTCATTAAACTCTGTTCCCGTTGCAGTAGCTACGAAATTTAACTGAATGAAGTTAATTGATCTAGCAGGTTTAATATAGATATCAGCAATAAATCCATTTGTATCAATAACATCAGGAGTATTATTAGTTGTATCACAAATTAATCTATAATCATAAATTCCACGTCTACCTTTAACATCACGTAGAATTGGATCAATTTGTCCTACGAATTGTGCTCTAGTAAATTCATCATTCATTTCAAATAGTGTGAATTTTGCAACGTCAGAGATTACTCTTTGTAGATAGATGAATAATTGTCTGACGTTAATTCTATCAAAAGCAGAATTCATACCATAAGTTGTTTTATCTCCAAATAGAATTGCTTCTTTCCCTCTAAATTGAACATATGGATTAATATTAATTGGATTTGGATATATATCATCACGTTCTCGTTGAGAAGGGTTGAATTTAAGTTGACGACAAACTCTAACTTCGCCTCTATTAAACCCAGCAGGAGATAACCATGGACCGGCATTAAACGCACTTCTTGCTACTATACCAGCAGTATCCCCATTTAATGGAATATCAATAAAACTATCATTATACCGATTGTAAATAGTTTTATATCCAGAATCTAGAACTAAGAAAGATGATTTAGTAACTGCGTTTGCCCATAACGATAATGTTGTAGTAATATTATTAATGTCGGCTGATTTAGTTACATATTCTTTTTTAGGAGAAGCGAATGCCATACAATCGCGTCGAGTTTCGCATATTTCAGTAGTAATATAATTGATTAAGCCTTCACCATAATCCCCACCATTAGCTTTACCTTGTATTAGATAATCGACATCAATTTTGTCTTTATCTTTGAATAAATCATATCCCTCCATAAGAGTATTAAGGGCAATATTATCTTCTGTAACAGTATCGGAACCATTGCCTAGAAAAGCAGTATATGGTAGAGTATCTAAATTAGACATTAAAGTTGGATTTGTAATAGCAATTCCTGATCTATGATTAGCCCACCATACATAACTATTTTGTAAATCATTATTAATATTAATATGATAATTCGCACCATAGGCCGCTTTTTTATTTTGTGGAACAAATTTAAGATCAGCCCTAGTTCCTTGAGATTTAAAGACAACATTATTATCTTTATCTGCAATTACAGTAAATATTTTATCATTAACGTAATATGTATTAGCCCCTATTCCTCTTTTTAATTGAGAAGTAGAAGGGTCGGTATCTGATGCAAACGGCGCGCCAGGAAATGCTCTATTAGCAGGATTAGGAGTAAACCGATGAAATTCCCACTGTCTAAGCATAACCGCAGCCTGAGTAGTTCCGGCTAATCTGAAATTTTGCCCACTAACTATGATTGTAGATGTTGGACGAGTCCAAGCAGATTCTAGAGTTAATACTACGTTTGCACCAACAACTTGTTTTGATGCAATCAAATTAAATTGTGCAGGAAATCCATCAGTTTTACCAGTTGCAGATGGTCTAACTTCTAGAGATAACACGTCTCTATATGCAAACGCGGCGGCTAATACTGCGGCGGCGGCATTAGTAGCAGTAACAACGTTTGCACTTTTACTGCCCTGAACGAACATTACGTTTGCAGAAGCAGCAGAGAATTTTGGATTTAAATTTTGAACATAAGCATTAGCACTATCACACATGCTTATTCTAAATCCATTTGAAGTATTGCCACTGGTTCTAGCTACCCATAACACATTGGTATCTGTAGTATACCCATTAGCAGTAATTTTACTTCTCCATTGAGTATCATCAAGAATAGTTCTTCCATCAGCATTAGTTGTAGTGTAATTAGTAATACTGAAAGATTCTTGATTAGACACGGAAACTGGTCTATATGTTAGATTAACAGTTAATGTAGAAGCTGAATTAGATTGATTATTGGCTGTAATATTCATAAATCCTTCTGCGCTGATTGGAAAATCAGAAGAAGAATAAATGCCATTATTTACTAATGATAATGCAGTAATTTCACCATTTGAATTTGTGGTAACGCTAACGTTAGCCGCAGTATAGGTTGTTCCGCCAATAATGTTAATTATATTTGAATTTGAAAATGTTCCTGACTGAGTATTTAATGTAATAGTATCAATTTCGGTTGTAGTTTTAGCATATGCATTGAATGCAGTATTATTAGCCACCCGAACAACATACAATCCCTGTGAATACCCTAAATATTGGGCAGCGGTGAAAAATGTTTCGTCATTACCACCATCAGGTGTTCCGAAAATTTCAGATAACTCCTTTTCATTTCTAATCATAGTTGGTTCATTGATTGGTCCTTGTGCGAACACCCCAACGATAGCCCCAAATGGTTTACGTGGCACATTCTGGCCAGTTCGTGTTAAATCAAACTCTCTAACTTCAATTCCAGGGCTTAAAAGATTAATTGCCATACATAACTCTCCATTTAAATCTCTATTATTATTATTTTTATTTAGTTAATATGGCATTTTGGTATGATTAGTCGTATCTTAAAAATCTTTCAAATTCTGAATAACTTAATTCCCTGACTTCATCAGAATAATCATATTCTTCGGCAGAGGAAATCATAGGCAATAAATCTTCATCTATTAATTGAAAATTCTCACTAACTAATCTTTCTCTAACGTTTGTATCAGTCCAGTCTTTAAAATATGGCTGTTGCACTAACCATGCAAATAATACACAACACATTGCTAAATCATCATGATGACCTTCTGCCGCCTGATAACTTTCCCCCACTTCAATAAAATTATAAAATTCATCTTTAACCTGTTCATCTACCATTAATAATTTATCATTTTCTACTAATGATTTCAAGTTGGTGCAACCAATTCTTTTTACTAATTTAGTTGTTCTTACGCCAACAGCAGGTTTCATTCCAAATCCACTACTCATGGATTGCCCTGCGCGACCTTTGAATTGGGAGAAAATCATATTTTCATATTCCATTTCTCGATATAAAATATCTGCTACCTGTTGTCCGTTGTCATTTACTTCCACGCAAATATATGCATCATTAAATGACTTGGCAAATTGATAAATTATATTAGGAAATAATAATGGAGATATAGTATTATTTTTATATCTACCTACAATTTTATATGGAATTTCTGTTACATCAAATATTACGAATGCACAATAATCCCCACCAACCCCACGGGCAGTATCCACAATTATAATGTATAATCGTTTTCGATTTTCTTTTTTAGATGGATCAACATATATTGCCATATCCATATCTTCTTTAATTGGAATTTCTGTGGGAATATTTTGTAATTTTTCCGATGCAATTAATGTATTCTGTGATCCAAGGAATTCCACTCCATATTCCTGATTGAATTGCATTTGCGATGAATTTCTAATGGTTTCTTGTTGCCATTTTTCATCTCTACCAGGAACCATTGACCAATGAACAGATATAGGAACAAATGAATTTTTATTATTTTCGGCATCAATCCAAATTCTATAAAATCTATTCATCCCATTTGGTGTTGATGTAATAATCATTTTTGTTTCATCACCAGCAGAAATAGTAGGTAATACTGTGGCAAAGAATTCATTTTGAATATTCTCGGGAACGAATGCAAATTCGTCAAGATACACGCAATTATACGTCTTTCCTCTAACGCTATTACCTGAAGTTGCAGAAGCCTCTATCTTTGATCCATTTTCTAATATGATATTACCTTTGTTCCATTCAACTATGCCCTGTTGTAGCCATTTAGGTAAATGTTCATATGAGAATTGCAATCTACTTAAAATTTCCCTTGCCTGTGAGGATTTATGTGCAAGAACAGCAATAGAATAATTCTCATGAAAAAGAATATACCATAATAATACTGCCACAACTGTTTGGGTTTTACCTGACTGTCTAGGAATTTTACATATAGTAAATCTACAATTAACGAAAGTATCAACCATTTCCTCCTGGAAATCCCATAAAGTAAATGGTGTTAATCCTTTATTTAAGGTAATAATTTTAATATATTTTTTAATAAAATATTTTGGATCAACCATGCATTTTTTAAATTCGTCCAGTTGTTTCTTAGTATAATTTACTGGAACATTTACTTTTTTTAATCGTTGATTTCCTAGATAAAATACATTCTTATCAATAATAGTTGTCATTATTATTCCTCAGATTCATCGTCATCATGTTCTATCGTTTTTTGTTGTGGATTAATGGCCTGTAATAAATCCTTAGTGCTACCAACAAAAATATTGTTATTATTTATTTTACGATTATCATTATTTACATTAGTTGATTTTTCTCTTATATTAATATCAACTAATATTTTATTGGAATCAACTAAGGTTCTAATGAGATTAGCCAATACTTCATATGCTCTAGGATGCTCAGATTGCCTTGCCACATCTATAAGATCATCCAGAGAACTAGACCCTTTCATGATGATGTCTTTAATATTGAATTTTGCCTGTTCAATATCAGCATATTCCTCATTGGCACCAGGAATATTTAATTTTCTAGATAATTGGGTAGGTGTTATATTTAAAATTCTAGATAATTTATCTTTCTCATTATCTTTCTCATTATCAGACATTATATTCTCTCTTAATCATTATATTCAGATATATCTATGCTTATACCATAATCGTCTGTTGATTTAATATATTCAATAGGTATAGACAATTCACTATTAGATGTTGGGGAACCATTAGCAAATAATCCTGGTGTTATAGTAATGGTAGAATCTATGGCAGTATTTACTATTACATTAGTAACATCAGCCCGTCTCAGTGAGGTAGATGAAATTATAGTATTAGTAGAATTGAAATTGCCTGATACCCCACCAACCTGAACATAAGACTCCGTGGAATATTCAACTACGCCTCTAGCGGTTATTCGTTTACCATTTGTCTGATAAATCCTATCTCCTTGAAGGAATGCAGGATTAGTATTTGATGTAACATATAAATCTACGAAAGTTCCACCTAATTTAGAAATGTTAACTGTTGTTCTTTTAATAATACCAATATTTCTAATTGGTCCACATAACCACCCCTTCATGACGAATTGCATGGTATTAACAATATATCTTGGAGTTTCCATTGATCCCTCATAGCGGTCACTCATAACAACATTCTGTAATACGACTGGAATATCCATGGCTAAATCTAAATCTGGAATTAATATAATAGATGATGTCCATTCAGGGGCGAAGTATGGTAAAATTTGCTCCACTACCTGCAAATTATCCTCAATATTTTTAGAATATACACTTAATGAAAAGGTAATATTATAAGGTATCAATGTATGAACATAATTATATTCATTACTATTAATTGGATTTTGAATGACTATTTTCTGTTGATTGTTTAACTTCCGGCCTGCATCATAATTTATAGCCGTTATTTCAAATGAAATTCTAGGAAGAGTTATTGCTATGGATCGTTCCGCCTTTAAATCTTCTTCCATTCTAGCAATGAATTTTTGTTTTGGTCCATATGCTATGGGAACAGTTATTGATTGAATTAATGACTCACCACTATCCCGACGTTCAATGATAATATCATTAAATAGTGATCCAAAATATATTACATATTTTTTTAATAAAGTATGGTAATAATAATTATTTGTTAACATTATAGGCTTCCAAATGGGTTAGTGACTGAGAAATCATTGATTAAATCAGATTCAGTCTGAATAATAATATTTTGAAAATTACGTTCTTGTCTATATTCAGTATGATATTCCATTTCAATAACTTCATCATTTTCCGTAGTTAGTTCCCCTCCTAATTCAGAGAGAATAGAGGTTGGACCCGTATTAGCCAATGAAAATTTATTGATGGTATTATCAATTTCTGGAATACCTGTATCAATTCTCTCTGATGAGAATTCAAACAATTCGCATTTAAGAAGAAACACGTAATTTTTACCTAATGTAAAAAATGGTGTTGTGGTATTGACATATTTGATTTCAAAATAACTTCCTGTAGTTGGAAAATAAATAATGTCGCCTTCCATTGGTCTTACATTATTTTCATGATTTCCAATTTCCTCCATATATCTTCTCTTTGATACATTGAATGACATACTATCTCTTATTTCAAATCCAAATTTGGTAATCATATCACCTTGACCACCAAATCCCGTTGTTTCCACAACGTAACCTTCTAGAGTATATGCACGATCAAATAATGAAATTAAATCTTCCTTGAAGATATCATCTAATTTTACTAAAGTTCTTGGTAAATATTTTAATTCTAAACCATGTATTTGAATAGACTCTACTACTAAGTCTTCAATTAAATCTTGTTCTTGTTTATATGATTTATCAAAATAAAAATTTACCGCCATTCATATTATCCTAATAAATACGCGGTAGGTAATGAATATGAATTAATCATTTCACTTTCTAATTCTGAAATTTCGCCTTTAGCTTCTGTAAGAATTCTTTGGCCATCAAAGGTAATTCCACCCATCAACTGAATACCAGTATACTTAGTTAGGTTGATACCCCATTGTTCCTTTATCAGTGCCGTGGCATAATGAGCTAACCACCTATCTCCCCAGGCATCAGTATAAACATCTGGGTCTACAATTTGATAGGCTTCCACAACGATATAATCGCCAGTATTTAACTTTTCCCAATTCATATCAATATACAATTTATTAATATGACGGTTATATCTAATAGGTTGTTTACCTATTATTATTTCCTCAAATAACCTAACCTTACTCATCATTGTATAATATGGAACTAGAGATTGATTGGTATAATGATACATGTCATTAAGGGCCATCTGATATCTAACATCAAACATATTCACGCTACTAATAGCACTACCAATATCAAAAATATTAATAACTCCCATTATATTTTCAGGAATAGTTAAGTACTTATTATCTTTATCAGTCTGAGTTACAACATATTTAAGGAACATTTTTTCAGTTCCATCGAAATGATAATCATAATAATATTTTAATGCTTCATCAATACGATCTTCTACTTGTTCATCTGCAACATTTATTTTAGTGACTGGTGATCCTAATTTTCTAAGGCAATATTCTTTAAATTGTTCTCTTGTTGTAGGAATTGCCATATTAATCTTGCTCCGATTTTAAATATATTACATATTCTTTTCTATCTTGCAATTTAACAAGAATTTCTATATCCTTTATATATACGTTATATTCTTTTTTAGATTCCAATCTTACCAAAGCCATATTAATACGATACTTGTGGATTAATAGTAATGAATCCTTCTACGGCTCTAGACACTACATTTGATGAAGACGTTAATTTGAAATCATAGATATATTTGTCTTTATATGACATATTATTAGTTTGTAATGATGTTAATGTTCCCCGCATAATACCATTTGAAAAAGTATTAACTTGAAATGATACGGGGGTATTGGCCGAAATAAATTTTCTCGCTTTACCTACCCCCGTATATGTGCTAAGATTAATAGTATTATTGGCACTATCTTTAATGAGAAAGTCTACTTCAAAAGTAGCTCCCTGATCAATTATTAAATTTACTGAATCTGCCATTGTAATTCCTTAATTATTCATCATAATAACCCAATTGCTACCATCGGATTGCAGCATTGCAAACTTTCCAGCAACATTGGTTAGTATATTATTTGCCGCAGTATTAGAATCTATTGGCTTGATGGATGCACTTGTGCTATTGATTGTTCTGGCTGCAATGGTTTTAACATACAGAATTCTTCCTGGGTAGGTTGCAGCAGCAGGCATGACTACATTACAATTGGCTGTAGTATCAAATATGATGGATGCATCTGTAGCGGTTACTGTGTAACTTGTAGAACTAACTTTAACCGGAACAGATAAAGCTATAGGTCCAGCCACACTAAATTTTGTATTTGGTGTTGGCGCACCAATACCTACGGTATTAAGGACTGTATCTAATACAAACGTTCCATTATCAATAGTAGTATTACCTGTAATAGTTACTTGATCGGAAAAGACAGCATTTCCTATGGTTATTAAATTTCCGTTTATATATAATTTTTCTGTAGGAGTGCCACTACCAACACCAACATTACCATTAGCAACAATTGATAATTTTGGTCCAGAAGTTAATGCATTATTTGATGACTCTCCGGTAGTATAAAAATGTATGGCTGATGGCATAGAATTTGGCCCCGGCGTCCCATTATTCAATACCATAATTCTTGCGGCTTCAATAGGCTGACCACCATCATCTGCATAAAAATCTAATCTACCAATTTGATCCCCATTAGCTACCGCAGAATAAGTTTCTATATTACCTGATCTAGTTTTATAGAATCCATATCTTGCACCCTGGTTGTGTATATTAGCTGTGGTTGCAGCAAGATATGAACCACCAGAATCTACTAGAGATTGAATTCTATATGCTGTTTTCACAGTGACAGCAGCATTTGCACCAGAAACTAAATATCCTGTACTTGTAATAACTGTTGGTGTGCTATCAGGACTAATTTGATCTTCTACATATAATGCATGACCAGACCCAGATTGTGTAATTTTAAGAGTAGGATTTGTGTCATTACTCTGAATATTCGCTGGGCCTTGAAATATTGCATTAGAAACATTTATATCAGTAAGAAATGTTACTTTATCGTCAAATATAGTATTTCCCGTTACGGTTAATCCGCCACCAATCGCAACATTTCCAGAAACATTTGCGGCACCTGTAACAGTTAATTTAGCATCAGGTGAAGTATTACCAATACCTATGCGATCATTAACATTATCAATATACAGAGTTCCTGTATCAATGTTGGTATTTCCAGTAACAATAAGATTATTTATTGTTACTGTATTTGAAAATGTGGCATTACCTGTTACTGTAACTGTGTTGGAAAAATTTACATTTCCAGTTACGGTCAGAGTATTAGCTAAATTAGTATTACCAATTACTGTTAAAGTATTAGCTAATGAAGCATTACCTGTAACAAATAGATTTGTTAATATTCCAACAGATGTGATATTATTATAGTCACCAGAAATTCTTGCAGTATTTATAGTCCCTGTAATAATATTTGTTGCATTAGTATAATATGAGGAAGGTTGACCATTTAAATAATTAGTATTATTAGAAGTTATATATGGTTGTGATACTGTGGCTAATGTTCCATAAACATTAGCCGATGCTCTAATATCACCCGTTACATTAAGAGTAGAACCTAAATTAGTATTACCTATAATATCAGTATTACCTGTTACATTAAGTTTAGATAATGTTGTATTACCTGTTACAATTAATGTGTTAGATAAATTAGTATTACCATTTATTGTGGTATTACCACTTACAGTAAGTCTAGATAATGTAGTATTGCCCGTTACGATTAATGTAGAACCTAAATTAGTATTGCCTATAATATCAGTATTACCAGTTACAGTCAATGTATTAGCTAATGTAGTATTACCAGTTACAGTCAATGTATTAGAAAATCTAGTATTACCAGTTACAACTAATGTATTAGCTAATGTAGTATTACCAGTTACAGTTAATGTATTAGCTAGAGCAGTATTACCAGTTACAGTTAATGTATTAGCTAATGTGGTATTACCAATAACAGAAAAAGTATTAGATAAATTAGTATTACCAGTTACCACTAATGTATTAGCTAATGTGGTATTACCAGTTACAGATAATTGACCACCAACAGATAATTGACTACCAAATGCTGCGTTTCCTGAGACGTTTGCGGTGCCGGTTACTACAAATTTAGCAGTTGGAGTTATTGAACCACCAACGCTAACATTACCATTAGCAAAAATAGCTAATTTCGGGCCGCCTGATAGTGCACTATTAGAGCCTTCACCTGTAACATAGAAATACATACTTGTAGGCATTGAATTTGGGCCAGGGGTGCCGTTATTCAATACCATAATTCTAGATGCTTCAATTGGCTGACCACCATCGTCCGCAAAGAAATCTAGTCTAGCTATCTGATCGCCATTGGTAACAGCAGAATATAATGCAGTATTTTCAGAACGTGATTTATAAAATGTAATTCTAGCCCCTTGGTTAGATAGATTAGCATATCCAGCAGCAAGATAATTTGTTCCAGTTCCAACCTCGGTTGATATGGATTGTATTCTTGCTACTGCCCCATTAATTGTAATTTGACTATTTGAACCGGCTATAAATACACCGTCATTAGTTATAACAGTTGGATTTGGGTCTGGGCTTGTGGTATCTTCAACATATAGAGCATGGCCAGTTCCACTCTGAGTAATTTTTAAAGCAGGATTTTCATCTGATACCTGCATTGTTGTTGGACCAGTTACAGTCAATGTATTATCTAAAGTAGTATTACCAGTTACCACTAATGTATTAGAAAGTGTAGTATTACCAGTTACAATCAATGTATTAGCTAATGTAGTATTGCCAGTTACCACTAATGTATTAGAAAGTGTAGTATTACCAGTTACAGTTAATGTATTAGATAATGTAGTATTACCAGTTACAACTAATGTATTAGCTAATGTAGTATTACCAGTTACAGTTAATGTATTAGATAAATTAGTATTGCCAGTTACATCTAATGTATTAGAAAGTGTAGTATTACCAGTTACAATCAATGTATTAGCTAATGTAGTATTGCCAGTTACCACTAATGTATTAGAAAGTCTAGTATTACCAGTTACGGTTAAGGTATTAGATAATGTAGTATTGCCAGTTACAGTTAATGTATTAGAAAGTCTAGTATTACCAGTTACAATCAATGTATTAGATAAATTAGTATTACCAGTTACAACTAATGTATTAGAAAGTCTAGTATTACCAGTTACAATCAATGTATTAGATAAATTAGTATTACCAGTTACAACTAATGTATTAGCCAAACTTACCGAATTAATATGACTAATTGTTCCAACCACTAATAAATTAGCTTGCATAGTAACATTAGAAGTGATAATTAATGTAGCAGGTGATGCTACTGATCCCCCTCGTAGTGCTGTGCCAGCAAATATAGTATTTGCACCAAAAATTCCGGTAATGTAACCATTTCCAGATGATGAATTTCCTGAACTACTATTATCAACCGTTATTACATGATTACTAATCGCACCAAGAGCTTGATTTACTTTACCTATTAAATTACTAAAGGTATCTGCGGATACATCGACATTGGCAATTGCTATACTCATTAAATTTTCTTCTCCAATACTATCTTCATTAGAAGATTTTTAATATCTATGATATCTTGCTTTAGTTCTTGATGCTCTTCATACATTTTTAATAATTTTCTATCGTTATTTCTTTTATTTTTATATGACATAAGAGAGTCATCATCAGTATTTAGTATAGCTTTATTATTATTATCCCTAACTAATTCTGGGTTATCTATTACTTTATGTTTCATTATATTTGAACTGCTATTGCACGCATGTCTCCAACTCTAGGAACAATATAAGATTGATCACTAGTTAATATAATTTTTAACGCAAAAGTATTATATCCATCAAAATATGAACCATCCTCATTATAATATCTTACAATAGAACTATTATTTGCATTTAGGAATGCAGTAGGAGTTAATGTTGCATCTGTTCCCGAACTAATAATATATTGTAATTCTTTATTATCAGATAAATCCACTTTACTAGAATATGGTTTAGGAGTAACTTCCTCCATTAATGACCAATATTTGTTATCCAGACTTTCTGAATCTTCTCTATTCAGTAATTTACAAAATACATAAATCTCAGTATTAGCTGGTCTATATGCAGTAAGATAAACAACTAAATCTTCCGCTTCCTGAGTTAGAAGAACTGACTTGGAAATATATTTATTGCCCATTTTGCCACCAGATGGTGATGCCTCATTAATAATTAATTGACTATTAGCTCTGGATACTTTATTATGAATTAATAAAGCTGATCTTTTAATATCATTTAAAGTTGGAGTTAGATAATCTGTATTTGAAGTAAAATCTGCTTTTATTTGAAGTGATTTTGTTCCCCCATCAAAATAAAGTTCATCTGATCTTGATCTTACAACTCTACTTTTATCAACTAATTTCTGATTTTTATCGAATTCGACATTTATGAACGAAGTGTCTAAAGTATTAGATGCTAAAGATGTCCCTTTGAATGATAGAGTTAAATTAGTTTTTGGTGGTTCTGCTCTTGCAAATTGTGGAACAATTTCATCATATACATATACTCCTAATGAATATAGATTAGCGGCTGTTCCAGAAATTTCACCAATAAGTAATGGATTAGTATTCTTAGAAACATACAGTTCTCTAAAATTCATTGTGCTATTAGCAGTAGACCTTTTTAAAATTAAATCTCTTGTTCCATTAATATAAGTTTCTTCTCCATATAATGCACCATTAGTATATAAAAACCCAATGGTAGCATTATTATCATTAAATGTTGGAGATGCATTTATAGTTAATACAGTATTGGCCGCACCATTAACAACACCTAAAATTTGTCTAATATCAGTTTGTGATTGCCCATTAGAAGATAGATAAATTAATTTATTTGTTGCATTAAGATAAGCAGAGTTTGCAGGAGTAATTGTTATTGTCGTTGAAGTCTTGCTAGTCAATACATTACTCGAACCAATGACACCATTTGAAACAAAAACTTTTTCTCCGCGCAGAAATGGCTTACTATTCGTTAATACTTCTCTCTGTAGAAATTCAGTATTAGCATTAGTAAATGTAAGATCGCCTACTAATGTTGGAAATGTAGTTCTAACCATTCTGAATTTTAAATCTTCATTTTGATATGGCGTCCATGTTCTTCCATTAGAAGATGTAAGTAATACACCAGTAGATGGATTTGTAGAAATTAATCCTTTTCCACCAACATCAGTTTTACTTAATTCAGATGTCCACAATTCAAAATCTGGATGATCGCCATCAGCGGATATTACCATAGCATATTCTTTTTGTGTTTTTAGAAATGGAGGAACCCCAAATAAAAACGCAACACCATCTATTGAACTATTTAATTTAGCTTGGGTATCATAACCTGGAATAATTGTTCTAAGTGTGCTGGTTAAATATCTACATTTAGCAAAAGGAACAATACTTTGTGTAGGAATGCCATTTTCTACTTCATGAATAGCTAATGTAATTCCTATATTATCATCATCGGGAATTTTCCCAAAAAATAATTGAATAAATGTGACAAAAATACCAGGAGTATCATATGTTGGATCAGTTACATAGAAAGTTTGTGCAATCATTAAAATATCATTCCTTATTTATTTAATATAGATTATATATTAACCACCCTCTGAACTTGTTCCATCAGGAAGGGTATATCCATCTGGTATTTGTGTCCAACCACTCACATCATGTCCTAGGAGCGCGTATGCCCATGCTACATCAGCACTACCAGAGAGATTAACAAAGGTTACATATCCTGGACCATCTTCAGCATTTACCATAGCATATGAATAGGAAATTTCTTGACTATTAACATAACCATCAATTTCTGGCGTAGCAGTTGGTGGAGTTGCTTGTGAATTAATTAAATAAGTCTGTTGCTGATCCCTAGAAACCA
>Ga0208784_1000468_pt1 | contig 19689 bp, 30 predicted proteins | sample DEB19_08_DNA_FD_184531 | JGI IMG/M metagenome (GOLD analysis project Ga0208784, IMG submission 184531) | Aqueous microbial communities from the Delaware River and Bay under freshwater to marine salinity gradient to study organic matter... | ecosystem: Environmental > Aquatic > Marine > Coastal ... | reverse complement strand
CCCATGACCCCTGGTGGAATCATTTGGGTCTCGATACAAGCCATCATAATCTTTTTGAGTTTGTCATCGTACATTTGCATTGCTTGCTTATACGCATTTTCTTCTTCTGGTGGTGCGCCAGGGGCAAGTGCTACGGGTTTCTCAAGGCCTGCAGCTGCTGCAAGTGTTGACTTGAACAACTGTTCTTCTTGGTAAATAATCAGTTCTAAACAACGACAGATACCATGAGTGTAAATGGCGTTTGCTTTTTTCTTTGATGTTGCGGAAACACGGCCAAATAAAGATTTATACTCAGTTGCGGTCACGCCAGCAGAAATAGACAGCTCATCAACGCCGCCAAGTGCTGTGCGAATCTCTTCTCGATACTGACGAGAAAACGCATTTTGATCACCAGTAATTGCATCGGGAACAATATAACCAACACGGTCGTTTGGCTCCAGGTTTGCAATTACACGTGGGACACGAATTTGGCCGTCAACACCACGGCTGATAGGATCAGCTTTGAACATCGAATGGCTCATTGGAGACGGACTCGTAAAGCCTGAGTTCGCAGCAATAGAAGGACGCTGGATTGTCATGTCGCCACCAGCCTCCATGAGGTCAGTCTTGGGACGAGACGACAGCAGTGTTGGGTTACCAAAGAATGTAATGTTCTTTCGCATAGTACGCATCAAATCATCATGCGTGATAATATGATTTGCCATTGCATCAAATTCACCAACACCCTCTGTTGAGAAGCCTTGAGGATTATTGAGAATTTCTACACAAGGAATAAAACCAAGACTATTTTGTAACTGTTTGGTATCACCAACCAATGCATAGGTTGGCATATCAAAATTCATTTCCGAATCGGAATGAGTCTCTTCAATTTCAGTAGGTTTAATTGAAAGGCGGATATAACGTTTAGCGCCAGGGTTATAAGTGCTTTGATTTCCTGTTAAATTTGTGGTATTAATTTGGTCGCCGAAACCATTGCCACGTCGAACTTTGTAGCTGTAGATGATTACAACTTCATCCAGTTCGCCATCAACGTTGTAATAGGCACGATATTCGTGCTCACGAAAATAATAAAGACGATAGTTGGTTTTGGTTGGCCGGATATAAAAAAGACCTTTGCCATCACACAAAAAATATTCCCAGATGGAATCTAAGCGCGTATCCATCTTGTTGTACTTCATCACGCGATCAAGGAAGTCCTTGCGCTGTGCACCGAAGTTATCTTGGGATGGAAAAAACTCAACTCCTTGGCGAATGCCAAAGAGCTTCATCTGAGCAATATGGGACGCAACAATGCCCGTATCAACAACAATATTGCTGTCCTTATCCAGGTAAGCGTTAATAATTTCTTGTAGACGGGCTTTAGCGTCAGCCATTATTTGCTTTGATTTATTAGTTAAATAATAACAGTTTAAGAAACATATTTAGCATCAAAACCTGTTGGTAGATAAGCACCTTTTACACCACGGTTTAAAAAACTTGGAAGTTGCGGACCAGGGGAAAAGGATGGTCTTGATTTTAACGGACCATATTTTTTGTCAAGGTTGTAACGCACCCAATCGCTAAATTGATCTTGATCCATGGGAAGTAAAGGATCTTCTCCCACGGGAATGTTTTGCGTTAGTTGTTGAATATTTAACCCACCGCCATAGTACGGCATTGGCGCAAGTTGGACAGGCTCACCACGGTACACAAGATCCTTAACGCCTGCGTGATTGCCTGGCATCCCCGGAACACCATAGCCACCATCGGTCCGAATCATTTATTTAGCTTAACTATCCATTTATTCTACTCTTCTATAACCTCATAACCAGCTAGGTCGTTAACCTTGGTAATTACGATTCCCGTGCCACGCACGTCCCAATTCAGTACATCTCCTTCTTCCCAGCCGAGTTCTTCTGTCACTTCATCTGGTAACACAATATACTGATCGCCGTTCTTGTCTTCTTGTACTTCAAGAATGTAAATCATTTTGCGTCAAGCAATTTCTCCATTAGCTTATCAAGCTTATTATTGATTTGATTGAAGTTGTCGTGCATCTGCTGGATCTCTCTCAAGAAGTCCACCTTTAAAACGTACTCTAAAGGCATCCGCTTTAAATCGTCTTCCAAAACGTCAATCCTGCGTTTCTGTGATCCAATGTAACTAAAAGCCTGCTGGATCTGGTCGTTTTGCCTGCCGAGGATTTTTCCTGCGACCCAGCTGCCACCGGTAACAGCAGATACAATGGCTGTTAAGCCGATAGCAACGTATTCTGGACCCACAACCTAAAGTTAGCTTTTTTCTAATTCTAAAGTTTAGTAATCAAGTTGGAGCTTCCCTTTGCGCATCAATCCGTTAATCATCCAAACCAAAGCATCTACGCAGTCATCATGACTGCTAACACCAAAGTTGGTTAGTTCTTCGAACAGGGCAGTGAAGTTGCGGTAACGATTGAAGATAATTTTGCGATCCTCAAAGAGTCCCATACAGCCACGGAAACGCGCCAACTTATCTGCACGGAACCCTTTGACAGGATGCCAATTTAAGTTGTACAGATTTTCGTTATTGAGACACACTCGTTTAAAGTCGGCTTCTAGGGAAGCCTGGTACTGCACAGCTTCTGAATAAATATCACACGTGGAATAAGTCGGATAGTAATTACCGTTTTCGTCTCTACCAAGAATTGACCAGTCATTTAGTAATTCTTTAAGAGCGTCTAGTTTTTCAAGGTTGCCCATCACACGCAAGCGGCGATAATCAATCACATGAATTTGATCGCCAATGCGTCCACCCAACACCATGACTGTGTAATCATTTTTTTCTTTAGTGCCGGCAGAGAGGTCAACCCCAACGGCAAGCGTATCAAACTCTGTTGCAATTTCAGCTTTAATAATGAGTTCAGGCGCTAAAGATAATTCATTCTGTCTAATAACTTGGTTCATGTATTGAAAAGAAAAAGCAATAGGCGCCTGCCTTTTCTTTTCTTTTAAATAATCCAATGACCACATTTCTGGCCAATATGATTGTTCATCTCCTGTTTTTGGATTTTGAAGAATTGCAGATAACACAATCTGCAACCAATTGTTTTGAGTATTAAAAGTTGTGGAGTGAATGTCATCATGCCTAAAGCGTGTGCCAAGACAGATAGCTCTTGCGCCTTCAAACATAGTCGGCGCAATCACAGCATTCCAATTGTCCTGCATTTGTTTGCGAATGTCAGGGTTAGAAATGTCTGCAGCAGATTTAATAGCGTCATCAATAATTACCAAATGAGAACGCTTAGAAGTCACCGAGCCCTTAAGACCGGCAGCACAAAGAGTAAATTGCTCTTCGCCAGTGTTATCAATACCTGCAAACTTATGGTCAATAGACCAGTACTCATTACTGGTAACGTTCTTTAAAAGACGTACGGTTGGAAAAACTTCCTGGTACCGTTTACTTTCGATGATACGCTTAATGGTTGCCGACTTGGAGCGTGCAATATCAACTGTGTAAGACAAATAAAGAATTTGAAGTGGTTTTTTGGCTTGTGTGTGAAGACCAATTGCCCATGCCGTAAATAAACCAAGTACGGTACTTTTGGCTGAACCTCTGGGAGCCAAGAGATCAACATTTGGCCCAGCAATCCTTAAAAGGCAACTACTATCCTCGCCTGTCACAAAGTGACGATGCCATTCTTTGTGGTGTTGAGCTGGAGGTTTATCAGCTACATATTCACAAAAAAATCCAAAATCTTCTCTTGCTTTTTCCAGGGATTCAAGATTCCGTGGAACACGGATTTGTTGCCTACGTGCAGCAGCTTGAGCGTTACGTCGATACGCAAGATGTTGATACGCAGGCACGATGAGTATTCTTTAGTGTGTTACTGAATACTACCTCATTCTTCGTCTTTGTTGCTCTTCTTCTGTTCTTTGTATTTGCGAGCCTTGTCCAGGGCGGCCTTGCGCTTCTCCTTGTCTGACATCTCGCTGCCGTCCGGATTCTTGGCCTCCTTCTTTTTGAAGTGCTCCAGGAGCTGGGGCGGCATTTTGTTTTTGCTCATTTTGTCTACTGTTACGAATCGCGTTTAAAACTTCAGCCCCTTCAGCTGCAGGAGATTCTCCACCAACCGGCGCACCTTGCAAACGGCGAATACCACCAAAACGATTTTTTTGAAGTTGTTGAACAATGTTCATCAATCCGCCAGCAAGTCTGGCATCAGGAGCAGATTGAGCTTGTGGTGCTGGGTTCATAAATCTATTTTAAATTAACTTTCTTCGTATTGCATTTTTGCCCAAATACTCATTGAGGCTTCTTCTAAGGGAATTTCAATTGGGTCATCTTTAAAAATTACCATCAACTCACGAATTGCACGATCGGCCCCAGCCATTAACAAACCTTTGCGATCACGGCTGGATGTAAACTGCTCAATCTGAGCAATCGTGCCACGCAACTCTTTTTGCATACCAGCAATACGAGCAACGCCTGCATCGCGTTTTACGACACCATTATCTACATCAGCACGTAACTTACGGATATCTTCTTGCATCTCCTCAATTTCATAGAGAAGTTTTTTGCGATGATCGGGTTTTGGATAGTGGTTTTTAACCCACTGTTCGCATGGAACAATACTTCCTTTATAGCCAAGGAACCTAGCGTATAAGTAGCATTCAATTACCGAAAAAGTCTCTTCAGTAAAGCTAACAAAAGCGTCTTGCTCAGCGGAGTCGAGATTATCGACCCACTGATCAAACAGCTCAATATCGATAAGCTCGTTGCGCCTGGTCGTAGTCGCGGGCTTCGTCTGCTTGCTTGAACTGCTGACCTTGTTCGGCAGAAGTTCGTTGCTCTTGGGCACCTTTGCCGATGGTTTCACGTTCTTGGGTTCCGGCATCTTCTAATTTCTTCTTGGAGAAACTATAAGCCACTTCCGCAGCTTGCTTATATTTATCTAGATCAAACCAATCATCAACATCGGTTTGACCTGCAGGCACGCTACTGGTCATGGTTTATTTCTCCTTAGGGGATCAGAAGTTGCTCATCATGCTGGCAAGGCCTTGAGCAAAGATATTGCGGCGACCTTCAGTCGACTCTTGGCGCTTTTGACGGCCTTTGGAGCCTTCCAGCTTGTCAAGCAGTTGCTGGAATTTGTCAATGTCAAAATAATCGTCAGCCGAAGACTGTCCGGCAGGAACAGAAGAAGTCATGTAAATAACGCGTTGGTTATGTATCTATTTTAAACAGTATTAACCAAATACTGACCCAAGTAAACCATACATAGAGCCAGCTAACTGCATTTTACCAATGCTTTTGTCCGCTTCGGTCCTTTGTTTCATAGATTCTAAACTATATTTGCCGGTTGTTTCAGCCACATCACGAGATGCTTGGGCCTCAATGCCAGCAACTTTTTCAAGACCGGCATTAATAATTGGCTGAAGATCCAGCTTACCTTTAACTTCAATGTTAGCAACTGCTTGCCGCCATTCAGATTCTTTATCTGCACCGTACTTAACGCCTTCTAAACCAAGTGTTGAAGCGTATTTCTGTGCATCGGCATAAGCTTTAGCGACTTCTTTGTCTGCATCTGCGCGAATACCAGCTGCACTAACAGTGGCATTAGCACCTATTGTGGCAGTCTTTTCCGACCACTGTCCCTGAAGATTTGTAAGATTTTCTTCCCCCGTCTGCAGAGTTTTAAAGATTGATGCAACGTCTTCTTTAGTTAAACCAGGAGGAGGATTAAGACTGGGCACATCGTCTTTGTAACTACCATCAAAATTTCGTGCAAAATTTTTTGCTCCAGGTTTAATGTTTATATCTGCTTCTTTTGCGCGTCTTACAATACTCTGAGGAGTAAGATCCGTTTGCCGGGCAATTTGCTTTAGTTCTTTTTTGCTAAGAATTTCGCCTGCTTCTCGAAGTAATTTATTTACTTTTGCCATGTCTATGCTCCGTATTGATATGTAAGTGGCTGCGCAGGAGAAGGACCTGCAATTTTTTCAATAGTAGGATAACGATTTGTCAAGCGCCCAGTTTCATCGCGTTCCGGCGTACCAAAAATATAAGACAATCTTTCTTGTTCAGGTGTCATTACACGATGAGAAGCAATAAGGTTTTGTTTTAACATGTCACCAAAAGCTTGGGGACTGCGGATTCCAAGTGCTTTAGCCTGGTCAGCAGCTCTTTTATATTCTTTACTTGTAAACCCAAGGCCCTGTTGCCCGTAAAGAGATTTAGCAACATCAGAAAAAGTTTCACGAGTGTAATCAATTGGTTTTCTGTAACTTCTTTTGAGATGTTTAAGAGCAAATTCAGGATTAGAATAAATATCTTTTTGAGATTCTAAATAAGCTTCCGCAGCGCCGCGATTGCCGCTTTGCACCAAATTTTTAAATTTAGCCAGAGCAGCTGCTTTCGTTGCTCTACTTGCTTTAATGCGATCTAAACCATAATCTATAAAAGCTTGTTCGGTTTCAGTTGGTTCATATTCTGGTGCTTCTGCGCCACCGAATAAACCACTTCCTAAACCAAGAAGGCCGCCTATTGCAGCTCCAACGCCAGGAAAAATTGCGTTGCCGGCAGCAGCACCGGATAAACCTCCTCCTATTCCACCCGCCCAATCAATGCCCATGTACTTACTTAAACCTTTGTTTTTATTTTAACTGACTAGATTTATTAAGAAACAAAGGCATCAAATGCAGACTTTGCGTTACTAAGCCCGTATTTCCCAGCCAATTGACGCGAAAAGGGATCATTAACTTGAAACTTAGGCGCCCACTGCGCTACGCGCATCTGGCGCTCAAGATCTGATTCAGCAGCGTGATAATCACGACCAGTGCCAATATCCCCGAACAATCCTGCCGTTTGTTGTGCTTGAGCCATCGACGATGCTGTATTACGCATCGCACTTTGACCCAGGAACATATTGGCAAGATTTAACATGCCACCAATTTGGTCCATGCCAAGGCCACCACCTGCGGCCGCTGGCGCAGGATTATTCATAAAATTCATTTGGTCCCAAATAGGACCACTATTAAAGGGACTCCCGACAGCGTATGGAGATTGGGACATGATACTACCTAGGCGAGGATGTTGTACTGACGAGCGACTTGTGCAGGACGCCCTTGCGTACCTTCACGAATTAAGTTAAAGGTAGGCTCAGCAAATGTAAATTTCTGAGCCATAGCATCTTGCCATCTCTTGGGAAGATCCATGAAACCTTTGAACAGATAACCTTGCATCGCACGTTGCTGAGCAGCATCAGCGATACGATTCATGGTTCCTTCATAAATACGAGAGCGCTGTTCAATAACACGTGGATCATTCTCGAACAAATCACGCATTAATTGATAACGTAACGATTTGTCGTATGGGGTTATTTCTTCTTCTTTGCCATCTTTGGTTTTGGTTTTACCAAACATCTCTTGCATGAAAGGATTGTTATAAATTTCACGCAAGATATCGGCCTGGCTGGTTAATCCAGCAATTGGGATTGGTTGCGTCTGCGGAACTTGTGGAGCAAAGATTGTACCGAGACCAAGAGGGAGTTGTGCCATTGCTTTACTCCTTAGAAACTAATGTTAGGAGCTTGAAGCACTGAATTGGCATAAGGCGCAGCAGTTAGTGCAGTCCGCAAGTTTGCACCTGCTTCTGCTTGGCTGCCAAGAGCAAGTTTACCTGCTGTTGCAACAGTACCAAGCATTGCATAGTTTTGACCCATGCTTGCAATTAACGCTTGCTGACGAACCAGCTCGTTGCGCTTTGCTTGTTCAATAATTGGTTGTTGACGTTTTAAAATTTCAAGATCAAGCTCGGCTGCATTACGGCCAAGCTGTTGTTGGGTTTGAATGTATAACTGAGCAGTGCGGGCATCCATACCAGCAATTGCTTCATTGATCTTTTCGGCTTGTGCAATCTGTTCAGATAAACCGGCTTCTTTACCAGCGATTGGTTCTCCTTTGCCAATACCAAATGGCAACTTACCACTGGTCTTAGCTTTCTCGGCTACGTCCCCAAGACCGGTACCAGCAGCAGCAGCACCCATAGGAATTAAGTAGCCAGCCGCTTTTGCAATAGGATTAGAAGAAGCACGTAAACCACCCGTCAAAGCCGCAGTTACTTTACCGGCGCCATAAGCACCAGCAGCACCGGCGGCAGCAGATAAGGGGCGCCCTTCAATAATCTCTTGAATAGCAAAACCAGCGGCGGGAAGAGCAACCGCACCGCCAAGCAAGTTGCGACGATCAAACAATGCATTCCGCAACTGTGCACCAGGAACTTGACCTCCTCCCCCTGGAGCACCAGTGACAAGAGCTGTACCACCACCTCCTCCGCCGCCACCACCACCAGTTACACGACCACTGCCAGCACCTGAGCCACGGCCACCACCACCTGTCGTAACATTACCCCCCTCTGGAGCGTAATTACCGGTAATACGTGGATCAAGATTGGTTTCAGAGCCAAGGCCAACAGCTTGTGCCATTCCTTGGCCCATGCCTTGAATCCTGTTCAAGAAATCCCCAAACAATCCTTGTCGTTGCTCTTGATAGTAACGAGAGGCTGGACCACGGCGAGAATAAGCCTGTTCCTCGCCCCCTGTAACGTTTGCCATATTACAGCTATGTTTTATGAGATAATTCTATCACTGCATTTCTTGTTCATATTGTTCCAATGTTGGTAATTGTGGTCGATTGGCACGTGCAATTACTTCATTGATAGCCGTACCTGTTAACGCACCTGCTGCAGCACCAGCAATTGCACCGGCAAAGCCACGCCTTGTCAAACCTTTCGTAAAACCTGGCGTTGTCTTGACCGTTGAAACGTCATCTGCAATGCCAGGGAGGCCTTGTTGTACAACCACTGACTTACCAGCTTTAGGTGCACGCAATGCGATGGATGCGCCAGCAAGCCCACCAAGAGCTGTTGCTGCAGAGGCAATGTTGACTGGGTAACCAAGCATCCTTAACTCTGGAACACCCTCTAAGTTTTCTGACGTGTATTTAACGAGACCAAATAAACCTTTGTCTTGATAATAGTTCTTCATAAAATTAGCATAACGCTCAGGCGTTAGATCGGGAATATCTTCTTTTGCTGTTTCGTACTTCAAAGGGCGACCTTGACGTTGCAAAAAGAAACGTTCAAATAATTCTTGAGCCGGTTGTTGTGTTTCGCGACGATCTTCTGAGCCTTCTTCTGCGTATGATTGCGCATATCCCTTAGGTCTAAACATTTCACCGACATTAGTAATGTCATAAGTACCCGCAAGGGCTGTAGCTGGTACAGTGATGCCTAATGCCATTAAACCAGTCTTTTGTTTACCTAATTCTTTATATGCTTCAGGACCCACAGCAGTTTCAAGGGTTCTATCAACTGCTTTATCAAGAATTGCTAGGGGGTGGTTATAACGCCAGTAAATGCCTCGCGTACCGTCATTGGCAATGTCAGTAAGGAGACGAGCCCCAAAGGCACCTGCGGCTTGCACAGGTGTTTCCTTCAGGGAAACACCAAGATCCTTTAACTCCTTGTGGTATTTACCACGGAGATTTAAAACTGTTGGATAAATTTCTTCGGCACGCTTTGTGGCTTCTGCGCTTTTAGCTGCACCGACTGCAAGATTAGTGCCTAAATTATTTAAAAAGTTTTGAAATTGATTCATATTAAACACCAACAATATTTGCCATATCAGCCTGGATGCCAGCTAAATTAAATTGATTTGGACGATATAGCTCTTCTCGCAATGCAGCGGATATAGGAAGAGTTTGCTCAAGGCCTTGCATCTGGAACATCGTATTAGGCGAATAGGCATTTTTTACGGCCATCCGATTATTTTGTGCTTGCTCAAGGCGCTTGGCTAAGGCTTCATTTAATAAGTCACGTTGCATATTTTGTTGTAAAATTTGTTGCGTTTGAAGCATATCGGTAGAAGTAGTTTGCCCGCCCATTAATTTATCGGCAAGCATAGGGGTTACAAAAATAGAAGCCGCAATATTCAGTGGTGTTTCTAATTTGCTACTTCCTGGTTGAATAGTTTCTTTTCCTGTTTTTGTATCAATTAAACGCATAGGTGTTTTAGGACGCAAAGCACGTACGCCGGTCAACATTGTACCAGAGACGCCTGCATCTAAAAGCCCGTAAAGAGCTGCATCTTTAGGTGAAGCACCGCCCATCAAAGCTAGTCCACCAGTCATGCCTCCACTCATTAATGCACCAGGGAGAGCATCTTTGGCTGCATTAAGTAACCCTTGAAAAATAGCGCCTCTACCAGCCATTACATTCTTTTTCTTTTATTATAAATGTTACGTCTTTGGTTCCTTATTATTCTTTTTAAATGTTTGTTCTGAATCTTCTCTGTCTCCTTTAAGTAATTGGGCAACAGATAGATTACCTTCTGCTTCGTTCTCTGCTTTTTTCTCAGCAGTAGCCATTAAATAGCCTTTTGGATCTGGGTTGGAAGCACGTGGCATTGGGTTGCTAATACGATCATCAGGTTTAAGCGTGGGACTAAGAGCATACATATCTCGCCAAACGTCGTTAAAACCAGGCTGCTCTTCGGGACGTTGTTTTGTTAACGCACGTCCAACATTAAAGTCATAATCCTCTTTACGATTAAATCGACCAATACCAGCAAAAACTTCTAGTTTTTGTGCATCATCGCCAACGTATTGAAGACCAGGGTTAAAACGTAGTTTACGCGTTTGAATACGACGTAAAAGATCTGCGCTATCAAAGCGGTTTGGGGTCCAAGGAGCTGTGCCACTGTCTGCTTTAGCAGCAAAAAGATCATCAAAATTTAATTGACGCTTTTTAGCAAATACATCCTGTGTGTAATTAATGTATCTGCCTAGCTCAAGGCGATGATCTTTTGCCATCAGTCTTCTGTTTTACTGGCATCTTTTTTCTTCTTTAACCCTACCAGGGTTTGACGCAACCGTGCTTGCTTCACGGTTTTTTCGTCATATTTATCTGGATTAGCAAGGACATTTGCCTGGAGCTGAGCGGAAGTAATTCCCTTCTTCTTGGCTTTGGCAATGAAGGCGCCTTCCTTCATGTCCATGCCTTGGATCCACTTCTTGTCTTTCTTTTCTTTTTTCTTTTCAGCCATGATCAACGACGACGGCGTTTACCGGAACGACGACCTGCTTGTGCCATCAATCGACTCATTTGATTAGAAAGCATCTGATCGTCAATTGTAAATTTCTCTGTTGTTCCAGGTGGTTCTACTTTAGCACGTTGGGCTTGACGAGCCGTTAATTCCATATCAACATCAAGCGGTGCCTGGGGGCCTCGTAATGCACTCTCAATGTCACTGCCAATTGTTTCACCAAAATCATACTCGGCAATAGTTTGTGCAATTTCTTCTGCAGGAGAAGGACGATCCATCGCCTGAAGAGCACGCCTACCCTGGGACATAACAGGACCAACACGCGCTTGCTCTCTAGAGCCACGGAGGAAGGTGGCTGCTTGCCTGCTTAACTCTGCTGGATCAGCTCCAAGTTGATTAGAAAGATCTAAGACAGCTTGATTAAAGGCTGCAGTGCGCATTGGCTTTCCTGACGTTTGTGTGTAATCAAGAACAAATGCGGCAAGGCGTTTACCGCCAACAACTTCTGGAGCAAGCTCACGCGTCATCGTTTGTCCAGTGCCCTTGAGCTGCGTTACAGCACGCATCTCACCACTAGACGGATCTCGCATTTCAGTCTGTACAACTTTCTGAATAGGTAAATCAGTTAATTGAACACCGCTGGGAACATTGCGACGTGGACGTTCAGACTTCCTTGCGCCCAGTCCGTAGCGCTCTCCTAAACCAAGATCTTCTCCTGGTTCTTGCATCCGTACACGTGACTTCTCAGAAGTTTGAGCCAGGGTATTTGCAATGGTAAGAGCTTCACGCAGCACAGGGTTTTTACTTGGGCCGCCCATGAACTCAAAGCCTTTTTCTCGACCTAAATAAAGAGCGTCATCAATAACTTTGATGCGTTGACCAGTGATTCCCTCTAAAGCGTTATTGACACCTTGCAGGAAAAGATAGTTATTTTTTGCCGTTAAACGAGTGTCAGATGGATCAAGAGTAGTAGATGCTACCTCCAAGTTTGTGTCGCCAAGGCCAAGCATCTGAGCGCGTGTTTCTCCCGTCTCTTTGTCGACATACGTTTTGTTTTCGGGAACCAAATAACGAGTCTGTTTAAAGTACTTGGCACCTTCTTGTCCCTGCTCGTCAATTAAAGTATGTTCTTGAATGAGCGGCTGCCCGCGCATTGGCATGCCCTTGGGATCGCGTACAATTGAACCTGTATTATCTTTAACAAACGGAGACAGGAGTTGATTACGAATGGCTTGAGAAAGAGTTACATCAGAAACAATAGTTTCTCCTTTGGGATTGCGGCGAACAACTTGATCAACCACAAGGTTTGGATTTAATGCAGTCTTAACAAGTTTGTTGCCACGGGCAGTGACTTGTACTTCAAGATTTTCACCTTTTTCTAAAGCATTAATTCGAGATTCTGTTCCTGTAATTAATTTTGCATTGACGTTGTTTGCAAGGCGATTATAGGTATTAGTTGCTTCATGTACAGATGTAAAGTTTTGACCTGTTGCGGGGTTAGTAAACAAGAAATTACTATAGTTTGGATCAGAACTTAAATAAGTTTCCAGGCCAGGATTCGCTTTTAACATCAGCGGATCCACGACAAGATAAGGACTATCGTTGCGAGAAAGCTTTACGTTACCTTTTTCCAAGGCATCGTAAGGATCACGGAATAAAGGCCGTGGTTGCACACTCAAATCAGTATCTTTTCCTCCGCGGGCACGCTCAAGCATGCCTTGGATTTCCTCATTTGTTTCTGTTGGTTTTAAACCTAATTCTTTTCTGCGTTGCTGAATTGCTTTCCAGTTTTCAGAAGATATCTGCCTGGTTCCCGTAGAGCCAAGCTCTTTAAGACCGCCAATGGCATAGTCAACCCCCTGCGTTTTATTGATATCTTCAGGACCAGAGGCGCTAACACCTGGTAAGCCAACAAAACCGGCTACATCTTCACGCGGCACAAAAGCAACTGCTTGGCCAACCTCAGCGCCAATGCCTGTACCAGCAACAGCTTCACTTGACTGCGTCGCACCGATATCCGACTTTCTAATTAAAGTCTTAGTATCAGGATCAAAGAAAAGAGGTTCTAAATCGCTACGTGTCCTACGGCTAGAAGTCCTAGGTCCCGAAACCGAAACAAGCTCTTCTCCTCCCTTCCTAGAAATTGAAACAACTTGTGTGGGCATTGACTCAGTGCCCGTATAACCAAAGCCTTTGGTACTTGGCGGCTGATACTCGCCAGCCATGCCACCACTAATAAGATAACGTTTAACAGAATCAGCGTCATCAAATTTAAGTACGTTTTCTTTAACATGCTGCGTAACAACACGATGGATGTCAGGATCAATCTCAATATCGTTGAAATTACCTGTGCTTAATGCACGTGCCGTAGAAGAGGAAGACATGCCCTCTCTTAACATGTTGGCAAGTTGACCAGGGAAAACTTTTTCGTCCCCCAGGTTTTTAGCAAGTATTTCTTTATTTAAAAGGCCAGATTCATCAAATAAAATCTCTTCCCATTCTTGAGTGATAGGTGCAGGCGATTGATTTTGTTTGCGCTGTTTTGCTTCTCTAAGTTTTTGTGCGGCAAGTTCGCCCGCAGCAGCACTAACCTCCCCCTCTGGGACCATACTGAAACCTTCTGGTAGCGGCGCATCAGTCTCTGCAAGTCCCAGGGTGGCCCTTGCCTTATTTAAAGCAAGTTGACGACGTGTCTTGTTGCGATTTAATTTGGCAACCATTGAGTCACCAACGGGAAGCACGGAGCCAACCGCACTTGTTAAAGGAGAATCTTCACGTTCAAAAACAATTGGTAAACTAACGGGCGATGTTCCGCCAGTACGCGTAGTATCGATATCAACTTGTACTGCACGATTAATTTTTAAATCTTGTTGATCAAGTCCCGTATCAACTGCTTCTACAGCTTGACGAGAAATATCATTAATTTGTCTTTGTTGTAAAGATGTTAAATCTGGAATTTCACGTGTTAGTTGCGACAAAAGAAAATCAGAAGTACTGACGCGACCCTCAGGTAAAGACTTGAATACAGGCGTAGATTTAGGCTGTGTTTGTTGCGTTGGAGATGTGATCGGTTGTTTTGACGGCGGAGGAGTTGAAGCTGTTGCTCTAGCGGCATCGGCCCTAGTTTTCATCTCTCTGGCTGCGTTCATATCAACTTCAGAGATGTTGAGCGGACCTTGGGTTACGCCAGATTTCCCAGATTCTTTAGGAAGATTGGCTCTACCCAGTAATTTACGAATACCATAAGCTGCGCCGCCAGCAGCAGCGGCTAAACCTAAGCCAATACCTACCGAGAGCGGGTCAACACCACCAGACTGGTCCTGTTTAAGTTGATTGCGCCGGAATTCAGCTACCTGTGGCGCTAATTCTGCCTTTTCCTCCGGATCTTCGGGGTACGGAGTCCCAGTGGCGCGGCTGTAAGCAGCAAAATCGGCAGGTGAGAGCGCCATTTGGAATTTATGAGCTATAAATTTTTTGTTATCTGTATTTTAACGGGGATAATTTAGAAAAAAGCTGCGTACGTTAGACTATTACTAAAGAAAAACGTTAACCACTTGGGGAAATACAAACATGCACCCTAAGAATCGCATGGAAAAAGCAATTGCTCTGGAAGCAATTGCCGATGTAGCCGAAAAGATGGAGCAATCAGGTGCCAGTGGGGTAGATGTGGCCGCATTTACGTCTGGTGCACGGCAAAAACTTGCGGAAGAACGTCCAGATCCAGAGAAATACGCCAAAGCAGCTACGTCTGCCGCCAAGTGGAGCAAGGCAAACGCCTAAAAAATAACGTCAAGTAAATAAATACACAGCCGGGGCTAAATACCCCGGCATTTTTGTCTGTATTTTTGGGCAAAACCTTTGGTATGACTACAAATTTTAGTTGTTATGTACACCTTGATACCAAAAACCGGCTCTATAGGGGTCAAAAAAGGGAAAAAATTTTACTGGCGCTTCTCCAATACCCCACGCGTAGTGAATTGCGTATAGAAAAAAAGAAAGGGTGGGTGGGTTGAGAAAGTATCGGGGGCTGCGCATCCGTAACAACGCAGGCAAACGTTATTCAATTGGAGTTTAGTTCCATGGCAACAGTAGTGCAGACGATTAGCAACGCTGAGATGATCACACGTCTTGGTTATGCGGCAGGAATGCTGCGTTACCACAAGAAGGTTGTGATGAAGCCAGGCGTTCTCCGCGCTAGCGGATGGAAGCCGAGCGATGTCATCAAGTTCCTGTTAGAGGAGCTTTATGCAATGGAAGCGATTGTTGATGAAGGCTTTGGTGATGAAGTGATTTGGAAGGTGTGGATCACACGCCGACCCGAAGATCACTGCTTCGTTATTGAAGCTAGCAGCCGCTGAGTGTTATCTCTTCCCCTGGTGAGAGCCAGGGGTTTACATAGCCCTCAATCCCTACCTGTTTACCGTACAATCCCTAGCAATTCATAGGTATTTATACCCACCACTAGGTATTTATACCTCGCGCGCGACCGAGATTAGGCTCTGCTACAGGGGCTGTCTTACAGAACAGTTGTGCAAAATACCCGACTTAATTACTCGGGATTAACCGTCAAGCTGGACGTTAAACGCAGCAGACAACTCAGGTGGTAGGTCACCAGGTGTTCTTGGCATCCATACTTCAGTGGTGTAAGCCCAAGCTACCGGAGAACACCGTGACCATCAACCCCACCAAGCTGCTCTCTCGTGAAGAGGTTGGCGACAAGATCATGCTTGAGATCCTTGATCTCCTTGAGCATGGTCACAGCCAGACTCTTGGAGAGCAGCATCTTCAGGTAATCAAGTCCTACGTGGACGAGATGCTGGAGAACAACTGATCCGTTAAAGCGGGAGGCAGGGTGCAATCCCCTGCCCAGTTATTGCCACAATCCCGTGGCATCTACACCATACGACATGTACTACTCCGTACAGATCAAGCGCAATCCTTTTGACGGCCATGATTACACATTTATAGAAGCTTACTTCCAAGGATGTGATAAACACTATATGACCAAGGAAGAAGCTGAGGAATACTTGGCTTCCTTCGAGGATTGGGAACAAGACTTACTTGTCATCGACGAGTTTCCTTTCTGATAGCTGGTGCGTAGCCGGGTTCGATTCCCGGCATCAGACTTGCCACAATCCCGTGGCACCCACTCAACAGACCATGACTCAACGCATTGCTACCTACGTCATTGTCATTGCTGCTTTCATGGGCATTGGCACCCAGATCTCTATCCACCAGTTGGATAAGGCTACTGCACATCAGTGCATTACCCATGACTGGCCTGCTGATGCACATGACATCCACCTTGCGTGGTGTGCAGCTAACAACTACCCCACCAACTGAGTCCGTTTAAGCGGCATTGGCAGGTGCAAACCCTGCCTTCAGTATTGCCACAATCCCGTGGCATCTACACCATACGACACCATGTCACTCATCAAGAACTGCACTGTTGTCACCAAGAACGGTCACGTTGTTGGCATGCATCCTACCCAAGAGGATGCCGAGCAACAAGCATACGAACTTGCATTGGAGTGGAGGCGCCAGGCTGATTGCGGTTCTGAGGTGCCTGCACCAAAGCTCGCAGTACTGGGCTTCAACTCCTGGATGCAACTACAAGAAGAGTTTGTCTTCTGACGACTGACTTCTGCACTAAGGGGCTACGGCCCTTTTCTGCAGGACTCAACATCCTGTACTCCAACTTAACTTCAAATCATGACTAAGCTCAACATCCGGAAGAACACTGCGCAACTACTGAAGATTACTGCGTCAGCAGTAGAGAATGCCAAGGTACCTACCAAGGCGGGCATGGTTGAGAAGCTGAACGAGTATCGTACTCGAGCGGCGGCACTCATAATGCCAAACGACATGGCATTCGTCATCCAACCCAAGCAAGGTAACTGATCATGCAACGCAACGAATTTGCAGACGCCTGTATTGCCATGACACTTGGAATAGGTGCTGGCATGCTGCTGTCCGTTTTCGGACAGAAGTTACTTAACCAGTACTACAGGAACACATGCCACAATCATCCTGGACACAATCTTATTTACACCAAAGGTTTCCTTGGTGACACATACTATTGCATTAATGCAAAGTATGTGAACTGACTCCTGCACTTAACCCTTCCGTCAGTACATATGTACTACGACGGTGGGTTTTCTGCAGGACTCTATATCCTGCACCTAACTCAACTTAATTCACACCAACTGGAGACACATGACTCCTAAAGCTGTTGAACAATTACTGACGCAAGATGCTCGCCTGCTTGCCAGGAGAGACTCCCCTGTCATTGACCAAGAACTTGAAGAACAGCGTCAAGCTGCTCTTGAAGTCTTTTTCCAATGGCAAGATGGGATGCGTCAGTTCCAAGATCTTATGCCTTTCTGCATTGTTCTCCAACATAAAGTAGATCTCAACCGAGGGCTACTCCGTTGGGAACGCATGCACGAAGACTGACTCTTGCACTGAGGGCCTTCGGGCCTTCTCTGCAGGACTCACATCCTGCATCCACTGCATACAACACTATGCCAATCACAATTGATCACGAAGACATACAAAATGCTCTTTCACGGTTCAAAATCAAACCTGATGAATACTATTTGTTGTTTGACAACAATGTTGTATACATAGTTTGGTGCGCCAAGATCAACGATGTTCCTTGTTTGGGATCAAATTCAGAATGCCTTGATGTAGAAATCAAGGGTTCTTGGACCCCATATGAAGACATCGAATACAAAGATCTAACGCCTTTGTTTTGCGCACGTTACATTCTTGCAACTAACTGACATGAAAACTATTTATTCCATGGGCAAAGGCAAGTACATTACTCTTGATTCTTACGGCGAGACTCGTGAGAATCGCCTTTGTGCAATTGGTATTGCACTTTTTGCCCTGTTCATTGCCTCATTCTCAGTGCCTGCACTGATAGGCATTGACATTACCAACATTAACCAACAGAACAATGACACTACACATCGCATTAATTTCTGATCGTTCCGGTCGTTACGCTCATGTCTGGAGCGATTTATGTACCTGGAATCAGTTCGTTGATCAACTTGAAGACATTGGCTGCGAGGTGATCGAAAACCAAACCATTGAATGGGATGGTTGTACCAGGGATGAGATTGCTGAAGACTGCCTGTCAGTCCATCGGCTACTCAACAACTCGGACTTTATCCCGCACGACTGACCCACATTTGGTGTCACACAAACGTAAGACGCTACGGCTGGTACTTGCATCCTTGTATGTACCAGCTATTCTCTATCTGCACCCGACATCAATTCATGGATCCACTCAGCCAACTCGATGTGACGGCACCAGACCACGTCTCTGTCATTACCAGGGAGGGAAAGGTGACTATCTCAGTACTCAAAGACGGTACATCCGTAACCCTTGGTTTCCCTATACGAGAACCTTGGACTGATCCCTGGACTAAGGCAACTCCCCGTTCCCCACTGGAACAGTCACCAACGGAGGATCACATCCGGCGTACTGCCAAAGAAACAGGCCTTGCTTATTTGCAGAATCTTGCAGAACGTGATCAAGTATCAACTAAGGTCACCAAACAGTTTAAGCCTGTTGGTGCTCCTGGTACTACACATTTACGCTATCAAGGTCCTACACCCAAACTTAACCCCAAGCTTGTACGTGAAATCAAACGTCTACTAAATGATGAAATGTATATGAATGGATGGACGAGCAAGACCCAGGCATACAAAGCCATTGGACGCATTTACAATGTGACAGGCTGTGCTATTGGTAACATTGCACGCGGTATTGCCTGGAGCCATATCACCGTCTGACCTACACAATCCTGGGCTTTCGTTGTTGAGAATCATTCGCAACAAGGATGTAAGTCCCAGGTTCACTCATCCACTCAACTCAACTTAAACCATGAAAGACCCTAACTTCATCGACGAGCAGCGCAACGCTGATTTCCTCGACGCAATGGCTGACCTTGTCTACGAGCAAGAAGAAGCTATGCGTGAATCCGATCAATCTGATTGGGACGGCATTGATGAGATTTCATCTGCCGAACGCAATGCTTGTGACCACTACAACGAGAGGTACGTCATCAATGGCTAAGAAATTCCAAGAGGATGACATTGTTATTCACATCATTGTCATCCTTTCCATTCTCATTGAAACTTTCATTGATTCAATCAAATGTCTTACATCTCTGAACTCCAGAAGTGTTACCCCAACACCTACAAATTGCGTTATGGAATCCAACGTTATAACGCCTACCGCAAGTGGGAAGACAAAGACCCAACGACTCTCACCATCCACGAAACGACGCTCAACTACGGCGGTCCAGAAGAAGGGGGATGGTGGTACCGAGCAGGATACCCCGTCCTCACCCACTGCATCTTCTCCAAGAAGCAAGCGGTCCAAGCTTTCATCGAATACTTCGAAGAGTACGAAGTCGCAGACCAGCCCGACCTTGGGCTCACGTCGACGTACTCAAACTACGAAGTCAACTTCTCCAACGACTACGCTAAGGTCTACCCCGAATCCAAACCACACTACTGCTGATGTTAACCCAGGAACAAATCAAACTTCCAACGTTGACAATTAATCAACGCAACATTTATACGTACTTTTTAAATCACAGAAAGAAGTACAAGAC
>Ga0208784_1000465_pt1 | contig 19815 bp, 12 predicted proteins | sample DEB19_08_DNA_FD_184531 | JGI IMG/M metagenome (GOLD analysis project Ga0208784, IMG submission 184531) | Aqueous microbial communities from the Delaware River and Bay under freshwater to marine salinity gradient to study organic matter... | ecosystem: Environmental > Aquatic > Marine > Coastal ... | reverse complement strand
ATCGATGTCCTTGTCTGTGCCCTGGAACCTGCGGACAGTTGCTCGCAGCCAGGACGGTGGTACTACCGACACATCCCATGGAACGCCAGGGAACATCATGCCAAGCATGTAAAGGCTTTCCTGCTTTCCGGCAATAGCATCGCGCAAGTCAATGTCCTGTTCGATCTCGTACTCAAGGTACTCACGCAGCTTGTGGTACGCGGCGTACCCTGCGCCAGGGGCAACGAGGCCGAACGGTCGCTTGAACAGTAAGCCAGCCAACTCCGGGAGGATCTTCTTGAACATATATGTGTATGGGTACAATCCAAGCATCGGGTGGTTAATCGTGCGCTCAAAGAAACTCCTGTTAGGGTCCACGTAGTGGACACGGTTGGCCTCTTCAAGCGTCTTGTTGTATACATATTGGAATGCGCGGTATGCCATCTCTTCTGATCCATGACGTGCGACCAGTTGGTACGAAGCGTTGGCCACTGTCTTGAGTGTCTTTGGGTCTCCTGAGAATCGTTCACGTGCGAGCATGACTACCTTACGTGTGAAGTCGGACCCTCCGACCAGTTCACCGCTTGCTCGTACTTCCCGGACCAGGTTGTCCAGGACCTTGCTAACGCCTGTGATGTCTCCGCCGTACCCGGCCCCCATGGCAAGTGCTTGCGCAATGTTGATGGCGTCTTCCCCAAGCTCGCCGGAGTCTCCACCGTAGTTGGCAAGGCGCATAAGCTCCTGTGCTGCCTCGAACCGGTGCTCTGCAATTCGTGCCTCGATTTTGGAGTTCTGGAATGATGTCTTTAGGTTTGCAACACGCTGATTGTATTCGGACACAAGTCCATCAGGGTACTCGTCTCCCGGGTTTGTAATCCTGTGCTGCTTCATCTTGTTGGCCGTAAGCCTAAGGTCGTCAATTGCAGGAGTGATTGTACCCATGTCGTAACCAGACTCACGCAACGTATACCGAGCAGACTCCAGGTTATCGGAGAGGATGTCTGGGCGCAGTTTGTGGAGGCCGGTAGTGCTTGTCTCTGCTGCGTCCACGATCTGCGCAATGTTCTCGTCATCTACTGGTAGCTTTCCTCCCTTAGGGATACCACGGAACAGTAGGTTCTCAACCTCGCTCAGGGAGGTTAGCTTTGGATCTGGAAGCTTGGAGTACCCAAACGCAGCTGGACGTGCAAGCTCGATCTGAGTGGCCACCCTTGCCGGATCCGATAGGCTTCGTCGGAACTCGATGAAGTTAACGAACACGTCTCGCGGGTCCTTAAGTCCGTAGTGAGTGACCAGCGACGCCCACAGTTCAGGGCTGTTCTTCATAAGGTGGTCAGAGAACTGCTTGGCCGTAAGGTCCAATGCAAGTGCGTCTCGCTGTGCTTCCTTGCGAAGCGCAAGGTCGTCCCATCCTCGTCGGCTAGCCAGGTTCTTCCATAGGCTGCTAGATCCTACGATGTCCTGGTAGTTACCAGTAAGAGACTGCTTCAGCACGTCCTCACGGAATACGGACAAGAAGCTGTTGTTGTCGATAAGTGTCTTGACCTCAGGGGAGATTACCGACAGGTCCTTGGCCTCCCCGGATGAGATATAATATGCCTTTCCATCCGACGTAATGCCTGACAGTACGGTGCTGTCAACGCCTCGTGCACGATTTAGAGTGGGGCTTTCAAAGAATTCCTGCACGTAGTAGATAGGATTGAGCTTAAACTTGAGCATCGGGTACCAAACGTCAGTGTACTTAGCGATAGATGGGGCCCACTCTTTTACAGACCCAGTAAACGCCTGAGTTGCGCCAACAACACCTGTGTCTCCACGGAACGCGTGCATAAGGGCGTTCTGTGGATTAAAGTCTGAACCGCTTACGCTGTTTCGCTTGAAGTCTTCCAAGAACTTGCTATATGCCTGCGGGCCTGATGTCTTCTCGATGCCGCGCTTGAAAGCGTCGTTGACAAACTCTGTGTCAAGACCACGAGGAGAGATCTTAAGCTTGATTGCCTCGGTAAGAAGCTCGTCAAGGATAGCCTCTATCTGGTTTGCACCGATACCACCGCGTGCCATGTACGAAGTCATGCGTCGCCGGATGCTAGCAGCGACTGCGTCCTGACCAATCGGGTTGAAGATGTTGCCCATGATGTGCTGGAACTTGTTGACAGTGTACCGACCATTCATAGTCACATCGTCGAAGTGCTCGCTGGTCATGTCAACGTAAGGTGCAATCTTGCGCCGGATGATCATGTTGCGCAACTGGCTTGGGTCTGCGCTCTGCATGATCTCAGTCCTGGACATGAGGTTGCCCTTTGGCTGGCGTGTAAGTCGGTAAGCATTGTTTCGAATAAACGCCTTGAACGTCTCTGGGTTAATGCCCATCAGTTCTGCGGCACGCATTACCACGTCAATCTCTTGCTTGCTCAACGGGTCGATAGTAAGGCCCTCGTCTACAGACTGGCGCAGGAACGACGCAATATCGTCCGGCTTGTTTAGTGCGCCCATCGATGTGCGAACGTCGTCAAGAGATCCATACACGGCGTCCTTCCAGATTCGTCGTGCTGCCTCCAGGTTCTCAGCTGAAGCAAGTTTCTTGTTGAGTTGCTTGAGCATCTCAATGTACTCTGCGCTAACCTTGATTTCGCCTGGACGCTTGGCCCTAACGATAACGTCTACAATGGCGGCACGTAGCCTCATTACGTCGCCCTTGGTGCCGACTACGCTTACGGCCTCTGGTACAAGTCCACTGACCTTTGCGGCACCAGACGTACGTGCCGTGCTGTTAGCGGCGTTTCCTGAGGCTGCTGCAAGCTGGTCCCACACCTCAACTAGCGCGAGCACCTTGCCTTGGAACATGAAGCCCTGTCGGGAGATCTGGATCTTCCCAATGTTTTCATTCACTGCAGACAAGATGCCGCGCAGTTCCTGGGTGGCCTCTGGACCAATCTTTGATGTAAGCTCCTCGAGCGCCTTCGTGTCCCCCTGGAGCAGTGACGCCATCTTCCGGTTGAACATTGCTGCCGCTGAGTTGGCGCGAGAGAACGACATCGACTCTACGATAAGCATGCGGTTGGCAACCTCTGTGGCAGACTCGTTCTTAAGCAAGCGGCCAGACTCGTCAAAGAACTTGCCGAAGATGCGCTCAAACTTGTCCCGTGCAATTGACTCAGCGACGTTCATCGGGATGTCGTTGCTTGCAAGGATGCTCATGATGTGCTCGCGGAAGTTTGAGTACGCGGCCTCACGGTTGGCCATTCGCGGGATAAGGGCCTGCTTTGCACGGCGGATCTCAGTCGCACCCTCTGCTGCGAATCCGGCTGGGCCAACCTCACGGATGCGCTCGACGACAACCTCCTCAAGAGACTTCCCTGACTTGCGCATTGTCTGGATTCGTGACTCTACAAGTCTATTTGTAATGTCAAGTCCGATATCCTGGATTGCCTGTGTGGTCTTCGGACCAGCCTTAAGCTCGTCCTGCAGCGTGGTCTGCTTCAGCCGGTCAACGCGAGCCTTCAACTCTGCCCTGTTGGACGTCAAGAAGAAGTCGTTAGAGTTTCCAGTTGTCTTGTTAGCCAGCTCAATCATCTCATCGATGACGGCTTCATCAAGATCCAGCGGCACCTCTCCATCTGCAACCCTCTTGAGAACGTTCTGCCTTGCCTGGAAGTATGTCTCAGATGTCTTGTTTGCGATCTTGAGACCAAGGGTATCTTCCATCGAGAACAGCTGCTTCTGGATTCCACCGATGCCAATCTCTGATAGGCCTCGACCAAGGTTGTCTTCAAGCGCAGACTTGGACCCGCGCAGAGGACCATCAGTAAGGACGTCTGAAACTTCGTTAACAGTGTACCCACCTAGCTCCCTCTGTAGCTGTTGGATTGCTGGTCCGAACAGGGCAAGGCTGATTCGTTTCTGGATTGGGCTTAGGACAGCGTTCTTGCCGCCGATCAGACCATTGTATACTCCGAGAGCAATTGGGTTTGAGATACCATTTGATGTGGTTATGGCTTCATTGGCCTGCGAGATCATAGCCTTGGCTTCACGGATCTTCTCAGGGTCGCCCGACTTCTCGGCCTCAGCAAGCTTGTCAGTCCACAGGGCAATGCTCTTGCCCATCTCGCTTCCTACGCGCAGCTTGCGCATAGCGTCGTACCCGACTTCCTTGTCGAGCTTATTGACTGCTGACTCAAGGCCGCTCATCTTAGGCAGGTCTGCTGCCTCGTCTGCCTTGCCTGCAACAGCCGCTGCCTCGTCAGTTGCGGAAGCAATCTTTCGTGCCTTCTCTGCTACCGATGTAAACTTCCTTGCAGCCATGGTAGAACCAGCGAAGGCGCCACCAATCATACCAATTGGACCAAGCGCGCTTCCTGCAAGACCGCCTGCCGCAGCACCGGTAAGTCCGCTAAGGGTCTTAAGGTACCGGACCTTACCAAGGGCAAACGGTGTAAAGTTGAGAGGGTCAAGTAGAATGGAGAAGATTAGGTTTGCAGACCTATCATTCGAAAACGCACGCTGCGTATCGATCATGTACTTAACAATCTCTTCGTCGCTCTTACCCATCGCAATCATGTTCTTAATGTCTTGCGGTGCGTCGTCTGCGTTCATCCGTAGGCGTGCGGCGATGCCCTGGACAAACTCGCTTGGAATGTTCAATACGTCAAACAGGCCACCGACGGCTGCGCCGATTGGTGAGTCGGCCACTCCCTTTGCAACTTCCTTGACACCAGGAATTGCGCTGCCGATTCCAACACCAGTGCGGACAGTGTCCTCAACTGCAACGCCGAACTTCTTAGCAAGCTCCTCATGAGGAGCAAGGTCACGAAGCTTGGTATCTCCGCCAATGTCTAGCGTAATACCCTTAGGGTCCTTAGGCTCCTCCGGAACGTAAACCGGGTTGTTCGGGTTAAATGTTACTGGCATGTTACCCCTTGTTGTACGTTGTATTCCATCCGGAGTTGACGCTTACACCTGTTCCGGCGTTGTTCGTAGTAGCTGTAGTTGCTTTGTTTGTTCTAACCTTTGATGGAGGAGGCGCTGTGTACCCAGTTACGTAGCTAGGGGTTGTCACCCGTGGCGTAGACGTAACAGGCTTAATGCCGGCCGTTGTAATTGGAGGAGCTTTTTGCTCAACCATTGCCGGCTTGTTCTTGAATGCCTCTCCAAGGAAGTTACCAACCCCGCCAATGACGTCTCCAATCCCCTTAAGGGGATCGAAGCCAGGGGCCTTGGATGTCGGGGAAGTCTGTGGCTGCCACTTCCAGTTTGGGTTTCTGTCTGTTGGGAACTGCGGGTTGTAACTGCTTGCAGGGTTGTAGTTCGGGAACATCTCCGTATTCGGGATTGCTCCAGGAACCGAAACGTTAACTCCAGACCCAGGCTTAATTCCGGCATACCACTGGTTAAATGCCCCAGTGATCTTAGGGTGCGCCATAAGAAGTGGCATCTCCAGCGTGAACGTGTTGTCTGACTTTACGTAGTACGGCATCATCGAGAACGCAGCCCGGTTGATGTAATCCCTGTCTACCTCCTTACCTTCGGCCTTGGCCAAGGCGGTAGCCTGAGCAAGGATCTGGTCACGCCCCTTTGACAGGATGTCAGTTACCACACCGTCAATAAGGTTTGTTGACCCTACGATACCGTAGTTCCTGATGGAGGAAAGGTTATTCTCATTTACGTTGATGAGTCCTAGCCCATTACCAGTTGTAGTTTTACCGATGAAGTACTGGCTTGCAGGATTGTCAAAGTTATTGAACATCTCCTTCATGGTATCCCTGTTAGCCGGCTCTCCGGTAACAAAGATGCCAAATCCTTCTTCAGTGCTCCTACGATAGTTATCATCGTTAATGATGTATCCTGTTGCCTCGAGCCAAATCTTTCCTACAGACCAAGGAATCTGGTAGGAAGAATCCTTACCGGCAATTACCATGAAGGTATTTGTAGCTGACGGGTTACCGCCAGTATTAAAGATTTCGATTGTCTTTGGGAACTGTGTAGGTTCCGCCCCCGTGCCTGCCGTGGTAGGGTTGCTGGTGATGGTAAGAGGGATGGCCTTTGCCATCCTTGACTTACCGTCTGGCCCAGGTGGGAGCAGGACTGTCCTTGCTAGCCCCATTCCGTCAACAGCCCTTGGGTTTGTAGTTGTAGAGATAAGGCCGTTGGGCTGGACAACCATTGTGCCGCCCTGCTTTTCTAGGACGTATTGGGCGGCGAACGAGTCGAGCATCGTTTTTGCCATGCTATTAGCTGTCATTGCAGCTGAACCAGGTGCCCCTGGGAATGACAGGTTTCTTAGCGCATATGGGTTGACTTGATCAATCCATTGGCTTAGATTTGCAAGAGCCATAGGGTCCTTGTCAAGGGCGGCAAACATCTCTTCCTTTGTAATGAAGCTGTCGTTTAGCTGCTCAGGAGTAAACATACCCCTAGCTTCCTGAGACAGAAGGCCAGTCGAGAACTTGCCTTCAGCGAACCCACGCATGAACTCATATCCGTACATGTCGATGTTCCCTGATCCGGCAACAAACTTCCTGTATGCCTCCTGGATAAGGTCAGGATGACCTCCGATTACGTTCTCGCCTGTGCCAGTACCCTGCTGGTATACTCCGGCAGAAACCAGGTCTTTGTACAAACTTGTAAGAAGAGTCTGCCCGGCGGTTGTGTTGAACGCGATACCGCTGGTTGCGATGAACTGACGATTAAGCGCACCGGTTCCCTCAAGGAGGTTTTCTAGCTGTGTACGCTGTTCTGCGCTGATGCCACGGAACCCGTTTTCTTCAAGCTGGTCAAGTCTAGATTGCACCTCGGCAATACCCTCAGCAAGCTGAAGCTCTTCTGGGTTAGTTCCCATTTCGCTAAAGATGTTTGAGTAAATAGCGGAGTACGCGCTCTCTGCGTTTGTTCTTTCACCAGCTAGAGCCACAAGAGCCTTGTATGCGTCTCCTCCGTTTTGGGCAATGAGTCCATCAATCTCTGATGAGAAGACACCGCCTGACTCTCGATACTTGTCAAACAGGTTCTTAGCAAATCGAGTGAGCCTGTTTTGAAGCCCACCAATCTCGTTCTGGTAGTTCTCAAACTGCTGGGCTTGCCCCTCGGTTCGTGCTGTCTTAAGTGCAGAAGCCTGCTGCTTTAGGATCTCTCGGTAGGCCTCGCTGCTTTCCGTAAGCCCAGACTCAAGGGCTGCATCAAGTTGGGTGCCAAGCCAGCTGGCGAGCTCTCCGGCAGTGATGTCCCCACGGTAGTATGCTGCAACCTTGCCGTCATTTTCTACGTTAAACTCTGCAACAAACACAGCGCCGCTAAGCTTGTCAGCTTGTTCGATTTCACCGTTTGCGCGGAGGTCTGCGATCTCCTGTCCGGCCCAGCCCTGGAGATCTGCTAGCTCAACCTCAGATACTCCCTTATTCTGGAAGTCATTTCCAAGAAGACCAAAGTCAATCTGGGTTCCGTTGTTCATTGCATTGATGATTAGGTTCTGCACGTCAGTGCGGTACTGCTGTCGGAATTGCTGGAGCTTAGAGTTTACTGTCTCATACTCAGTAGACCCAGGCGGGAATCCGGCTAGCATCTGTTCGTAGTAGGCAATGACAAACTCTCCGTCTACGTTCTGCCCATTGAACTGGGACTCGTACGTTCCGGCAGTCATGTTTGTCTCGTATGCCTGTAGGATAGCCTGTAGCTCATCCTGCATCTGCTGCTTCATGATCTGATAGACAAGCATAGTTAGATTTTGCGTTGTTCCAGATCGACCGAACCTACCTCGTCGTGCCATCTTTATTCACCTTCCTGTACTGGCACGCCGCCCTGGGCTGCCTGTAGCATTGCCATTAGATCAGCTCCACCACCCTGTGCGTTCTGCGGCAGGGACTCCTGAGGAGGCATGCCGCCGTCCGTAGGAGCATTAAGCATTTCCATGCCACCCTGTGGCGGGTTCAAGCTTGCCATAGCCTCCATTGCGCTAGCCTGGCCTTGCTGGGCCATCTGTTGGGCTTGCTGCGGAGGCTGCTGTTGCATCTGGCTAAACATCTGGATTAGCGTACCCATCGTCTGCACTGCCGCAGGATTCAGAGTGGCGTCCGTCTGCTCGTCTCGGATGAGGTCCTTCTCACCCTCTGGGTCTGTTACGCCCATGCGATCCATCGCACGCTCGGCAGACCAGAGTCGGTTCTGGACCAGGTTGATTGCAGTCTGTGCCAGCTCGATGGTGTCTCGAGGCGTAAGCTCAGGCGGGGTGATGGAGATTGTGTACTCTCCGTCGATGATGTTTCGCACTCCGGCGTCCTTGTTCTCCCAGATGCGTGCGCATGACTCCCACACGTTCTGCAGCCAGCTGTAGAGAAGCTTGCGCTTCGGGCTTATGCGTGCCTCGTAGTTGGCCATGAGCTGAGCGATAGCCCGGCTCGAGCCAAGCACTGTTGAAGGAGCAAGGCCAAGCAGCAGGTCGTTGAGTCCTGAGACAACAGCGAGCTCTCGGTCGATACGCTTGTTGTAGTCCTCGACTTGGAACTGAGGAATGAATGGGTTGATCGACTCGATGCGGTTCCCTGCGCCAGGTGTTGCAACCTGGTTTGGCTTCGGGATTGCATTTGAAGGTACCTCGTCTGGGGCCTCTGCGCCAACGAGCTGCCACATCTGGCCACCGACTACAGAGTGGATCATCTGCGCCTGGGCAGTGATCTTCTCGTCCTTTTCGCGGAGGAGCTGTTCGATATCGTAGAGCTCAGGCTTACCGTAAGGGCTGCCTGGGATCATGCTGTTTCGGAGAATGATGTAAGGGATGACACCTTCCATCTCAGGGTGCTCCGTCTTCTTGACCACGGTGTTGCCAACGATGATGGCGTTGCACACGAGCGGTGGCTTGCCAGGAGTTGTCGGATGCTTGTACCAGTAGTCCATGACTTCGATCTTCATCTGGTCGTAGGCGGTCTGGTATCGGATCGGGTCGCGGTGGTAACTGTTCAGGTAGATGCTGGCGATTGGGTCATCGTGCGTGCTGGCAGATGTGTATGGGTACCACTTGTTGCCGTCATTCACAGGGATGACGTTGATTCCGTAGTCCTCGATAGCAGCCTGCGGCGAGATGCCGTAGCTGTAGAGTGCCCAGTCGATTCGGCTGTAGTCCGACGTTCCGTACCCAAGGTACAGGTTCTCCGGAGTATCTACAATCTGCACGCGTGGCATCTTGCGGACCGGGTCCCAGAAGATCTTAGCTGCAGTTGTACCGTATAGCGACTTGAGAAGGGTAGCCTCCTCCATGCGCAGGTCGAAGTCGTTGTTGTCCCACCATGCGTAGAACAGTCTCTCCCGGCGTGATGCCTGGTTGCGCTCCTCTGCCGTAGGTCCAGTTGGAGTGTAGTTTACAATAGGAGTCACTGCCTGCAGTGAGGCAGGGATACTGACGTACGACGAGTGAACGTTGACTGACACGTGCGAGCGGCCAGACAGCCGTGCGCTTGGGTCCTCGGCCCAGTGGTCTGCACCACCAAGGGTGAACGTCTGTGGGTGGAAGTAGTGGTCGTATCGTCGGTACAGAGCACGCATTCGGTTCTGCTCAGGCTCAACCATCTGCTTCTTAACAATGGCGTCCCCAATGATACCGAAGTATTCGTTCTCTTCAGCTACCTCGCCAATAGCGTTAAGGCGCTGCTTCTCCATACTGAGCGCCTTCTTCTGTGCGTCTGTAAGGTTTGACATCTTAGAGTAATCGGCAGAGATCTTCTTGGAGACTACCTTGCCTCCGGAGATTACTGCGTTAGGAACCGTTCGGATGCCCTTGCCTGCCGGCTTGGTCCTTCCGGCACGCACCGCGCTAGGGAGAGGTGCTCGCTTCTTGCCGGCCTTGATGGTTGGCTTCTCGCCGCCAAGTGCCTTTCGTGCCGCTGCTGCAGACGCCTTGATGGCAGCGATTGCAGATGATGGAGCACTAGTGTCAGCAGGGGAGATGCTGGCGACTACGTTCCCACCGTTCTGGTTAAGCTTTGAAGGCTTCCCCTTCATTGCCTGACGTGCGTTCTCAAAGTTTGCTGCGATGTCTCGGATGGTCTGGGGCGGCGCCACGTTAGGGTCGTCTGTGTACAGAGACGGCTGCGGCTTACCGTTTACAAATGAGCCTGGTAGCTTCTTAAGTCCTTTGCCTTTTGCCATTATGCATACTCCCCAAAGTAGCTAAACACAGGCTTCTCAACCGGGTTGGAAGGGTTGCGTGTAGCGTGCCTGACCGAGAGGGCAAGTGCCATCACGGCGTCTGTTGAAAGGTTCTTGTCCGCAAGCTTGTATCCAAGTAGCTGACGTCGTAGCTCCATCCATACTCCTGTACGCGGGAGCTTGATCTGACCACGGTCGATAACCGCCTTAAGATCGCCAAGGAGCTCAAGCTTCTTAGCCTTAGTACCACCGAAGTCGTAGTCGCGCAGTGGCTTGATGATGCTGAACTCCTGTCGGAATAGCTTCCCACCAAACCCGGTTGAATCTACAATCGTGGTGCACGTAGCGCCGTCTTGTGTATATAGTAGATGCCCCTCGCGGACCATGTTGATGATTGAAGGGATTGTCTGCTTGCCAACCTTTCGTCGGCAACGAACCCCAACCATCATGTTGCGCTCGGTGTAGTCGATGGTAACGGCCCAGGTTGCATCAGAGGAAATACCTGGGTCCACTCCCTGCGCATATCGTCGCTTTGCGGTAGGGGGCTGCTCGTCTTCAAACTCTACGAAACAGTTGTCAATCATCTCTGCGTTAAAGTAGGCGTCTCTTGCTTCAATGAAGAATCCGTCAATGTTCTGCGGCACCAGGTACTCTGCCTGCTGGCGAATGATCGATTCAAAGGTTGACTCGTTTAGTCCAAACCCAACGTTGTCTCGCGTCGAAAGTCGGAAGCTCATGAACTGTTCGTCCTTGTTTGGGTTCTTAGGGTTACCAAGTTCCCACAGGTCAGCGTAGTCGTTGATACCCTCAGTAGGTGTGCCGATGAAGTGAAGCTGGCCACCGGTCGAGAGACGGCGCAGGTTGAGAACCTCCTGATAGATCATCAGAAGGTGCGGCTCAAACGCGGCTTCGTCAAACGAGATGCCATTCATGTCCTTTCCAAGCAGGGCCTTAGCCTTGTCCTGGGTTGTGCGGAAGTGGATGTTAGCACCACCGAACACTGGGTGGATCTTGATCCACAGATATTCTCCACGGTACTTCTTATCGAAGATATAGACAGGTCCAATCTCCTTAGTAATCGGGCATCCCCTGCCGCGCTGGGCTGGGTGCGAGCCTTGAAAAATCATTGAAAGCTCACGATGCACCAGCTCTGCAGTCTCCTGCTGGATGCCGATGTGGTACCACTCATAGGGCTCCGTAGTCCAACGCTCGGCGTCAGACTGACTGTTCAGTTCCGCAGGGCGAAGCCCTAGCTTGTATGTGGCCGAGTGCAGGATGCCTACAGCCATTCCAAGCGTCTTACCCGCACGGTTGCCAGCGGAGCAGACGGTGGTAAGGTACTTGGGCCTGTACCCCGTCTCATCCCTGGCTGACATACCCTGGAGCCAAGCAAGCTGGCCAGGGTTGAGATTGATCCCAAGCCAACGAGAGGCGAAGAAGCCGATGTCGGTTCTGCCTCTGGCTAGATCCTGAGCAATCTCAGTAGTTAGATTCATTACTTAGTTTTGTTCTTTGCCCATGGGCTTAGACTAAACATTCCGCCCAGACCAACTGCAGATGTAAGGGAACTACCAGTAAACTTATCCTTCTTGGTGATGTCCCTAAATCTAGTAGCAAATCCTCCATCTGCAATTGCAGAATATGGTGCTGTATTTGCCTTAACTGGCCTATAGCTATATGGACGCTTAGGTCCGGCTACAGGCTTCTTAGGCTTTACAGGAGCCTTGGGCTTCTTGGGCTTTGTGTACCCCTCATTTGAAATTCGTCGTGTTGTTGCCATTATTTCTTCCCCTTATTTCTTGCACTAATAGCCTTAGCTTTTGACTTAGCATCTGCCTTGCTGCTTGCACCCCACGCTTGAAGCGAGAGCAGCAACCGCGTGGGCCGTCCCTTTGAGTCCCGCTCCGGCCCTGGCATGTTTCCCATGCGAGCCAGGAACGAAGCCCTACGCGGATTATCCCCGGACTTAACCGGAGCTTTGAGCGTGCCGCCTTTATAGCTGGCACGCCCCTTAGCATTTAGACCTCCAGAAGGGTTCTTGCCCTCCTTGCGGGTCCAGGCAGCTGTCTTAGCCACGCTGAGCGGCAGTCCTTTGCCCTGACTTGTTAGTCCCTCGAACGGTCTTTCCACCCTTAGGAAGCTTCTTGAATCGAGCTGCCATTGCCTTCTCGGCCTTCTCGCCCTTCTTGCCTTCCTTCTTTTCATGCTTGGCCTTAGCGCCCTTGCTCGGATACTTCTCTACCTTATTGCCGTACTTCTCTAGAAGGAAAGCTGGCATCTTCTTCTTACCTGGCATTATCGCCCCCTGGTTCCGCCTCGTGAGAGGCCTTCATTGTACTTTCGTAGGATGTAGTCCTTACGGGACTCCCCCTGATTTGCCTTCTCAGCTGGCATTCGCACATAATCCTTAGCCACGATAGCCTTCGTTGCTGCAGACTTTGGCGGATGAGCTGCGTCAAATGGACCAAAGTCAACAGCACTTCCAACGTTTACCATAACTGGGCGACGTCCGAACTTGCCTGACTTCTTTGGAGCGGTGGCTGGCTTCTTGGAAATCACGCGATCCCCGTTAGCCTTACGTCGCACGACAGTTCCGTCAGCCTTGGTGACGACCCGGTTGCCGCTCTTGCGAACGACTACCTTCTCGCCCTTCTTGTTAGTAACGGTCTTGTCGCCCTTGCGGTCCTTAATCTTGTATCCTCTGGTGCTGTAAAAGTCCTTACCAGTTTTGGTTTTTTCCTTCTTGTACAGACCAGATCGAATGATGTTATTCTTTACTCTGTTTGGGCTGGCCTTAACCTTTGGCCGAGTCCCCACTCCACCACCTGGCATGGTTACTCCTTATCTCCAAAGACTGCGTCGTTTGGATTCAGTTTGCGGATAACAACCGGCGCAATCGCCGCTACCCCCGCAGCTACGATGGACTTCCAGCCATCCTTGGTCAGATCAAACACGCTACCGCCAAGCGCAAGGAATTGCGCCAAGCAGGCTGCCAGGAACGAGCGCCCCCAGGACGCGAGCGTTGCCTTAAGATCCTTGCTCATTGGTAACCTCCATTGCTGTACCTTCTACCAAATATCCGCCACCTAGAATCCCTGCCATCGAGATGGCCAGTTCACGGTCAGCGTTCTTTTCCTTACGTCGATCCATCATCTCTTGGGCTCGTAGCCCCTCAGAGAGAGTTGGGATTACGTCCCCATTCTCGACCATCTTGTATACGTATGTGCTTACCAGCTTGGCAAGGTCTCCGCTTGCGGACTCCACCTTCACTGCCTTCTGGATGTTCTTTGCAAGCTCCCTGCGTGCCTCGATATGCTCTGAGCTGGTGTGCTGCCGGCGGTGGTTGCCCAACGTGATCCGGCTAACGTACTGATTCTCGTCCTTAAGCCATGAAGAAATCTTAATATCTGATAGCCCTTCAGTCATCTTCCGGTTGATGACGTCAATGAGTGGGTGTGCGCAAACTGCGCACTTACTCAGTAGCTTCATCTACTCCACCGTTTTCTTGTAGGTGTTGTACTCTTTTTTCTCCCCAAGAATTTGCTCTTTCCCAATCTTCCCATGGTCCGTAAGATGCAATTTCAATATCGTCTTTAAAGATGTGCAGAATGTTATTTGTGTCAACAGAATGAGTATACATTATCCGGCTCTCGTGTAGAAAAAATTATTGTTTATACCTGCAGAAACAAGATATTTATTTTGGAAATTGAAGTTATTAAAAGGACTTTGTGCAGCTACAGTAAACCAATCAGTGGTTGTCAGGTTATCGTTTACAACTCTTGTCCACGTGCTTGATATACTGCTTGTGTCGCTTACGCAAACGTATTGACCCTTGCCAGCGTTAGCTGTGTTTCCAGACGATGTGGCAACCCACCTATTAATTGATGGTAGCCAAAACACGTTAATCAGTCCATTACCAGTGCCCATGTTTAGATCAACCGTGTTCCAAGACGTTCCATTTGTAGAATACCCACATAGGTCAACATTGTCTGTAGTTGCAACCCAAGTTGTTTTTTCTGGAATATAGTTTATAAACTTAAAGTCATCTGTGGAAGAAAAGCCAGTAGTTGTTACTTGAGTCCATGTAAAAGGAGCAGTTGTAGAGGTCGTGTGATACATCTTGTTGTTGTTTCCTACTACATACAACCTGGTCCCGTCAGTTGCTGTTGATATTGCCCTATCGGCAGGAAAGACGTCTGCCCTATCAGTCCAAGTAGTTCCGTTTGATGACGTGCTGCATAGTGCATTTCCAGTACCGTCATCGCCAACAATAACCCAAAGGCTTGCAGCTGCAAACCAAATTACATCCCTGGCATCTTTGCTAATTGTCGTCTGAGTACCTGTTAGCGTTGATGCAGTCGTCATAGTAGTAGAAGCGGCATTTCTAAAAAACCATCTATTATTAGAAAGCTTAATAAACCCACTTGGGTCTATCCCTGTTGTTACTTGATCTGTGAATGTTCCGTCCACGCTTGACGATGTCATTATGTCAGCGTCTGTGTGGTCTCTAAAATATATCGTTGATCCTTCTACATAAGAGGATGAAGTCGATGTATTTGTTGAGGTGTTTCCAGGCTGCCTATAGTACCTTGTGGCCCATGGGTTTACCCTTTGATTAGATGACACTACCCCAGTAATCATGCTACTGTGTCTCCTACGAGAACCCATGAGTCCGCATTATTAGACGTAACTCTCTTGATCAGTGTTGCGCTTGACCATTGGGCCCTTAGCTTAAGACCAAGTGCAGAGTTAACCGCAGCGACGTTAGTTCCTGCAGCCACAGTGATTTGCCCTGTGTTTGTTTGCATGATGTGGATTTGATCACCTACAGCCAGGATATTTGCCGGTACAGTTACTGTGATTGCGCCGGTGTTGCTTACCTCAACAAGCTTGTTCAGGTCGCTTGCCTGAAGTGTATAAGTGGTTCCTGTTTGCTGGTTAAGTGTGAGAGATAGGTTTGAGGAAGCGCTTACGGTGATTGACCCGCCAAGAGATACCGATGTGCCATTAATGGTGATTGCTGAGTTGGTAAGATCAGAGTTTGCAAGTGTCGAAACAGAACTTAACACGCCACCAGCACTTGTCTTGACAACGCCAGCCGTTGTGAGCGGAGTTGTTACAGTACCAGTGAACGTTGGAGATGCGCTTGGCGCCTTAGCAGCAAGGTCAGTTGTAAGACTTGTAACATCCCCCTGTGCATGAGTGTGGCTTGTAGAAGCGTAAGCGTGAGTATGTCCGCTTGCAGAGTATGCAGTTGCTGCAGCAGTCTCTGTTAGGTACTGTGTGTGTGGGTCAGACTGGGCAACGTGTGTTGAAACAGCGCCTGATGCCTCATACACTCCAGCATGGTCGTGAGCTACGGCAGAGTAGGTTCCGTTATGGTTGTGTCCGCTAAGGGCTGCGCCTGCATCTGTAAGGCTCTTCTTGCGCCACATGTAGTTGCTACCATCCGTAGCCCACTGGATGATATCTCCAGCGGCTGGGCTAGCTGCGCTTACGTCGTGTAGCTCATCGAGCTCATAGCCGTTCTGTACCTTAACAAAAATCTCTCCTGTGCTTGGGTTCTTCTTTGTTACTACACCAAGGTATACGCTGTGAGCAGGCTCAGCAGGAGGGGATCCAAAAACGAAACCACCAGCAGTGCTCGATAGCCAAACAGATACCCCTTCAGCTGATGCAGCGCTAGTGTTTACCCCTGTAAGTCGACCCTGCGTAATAACAGTTACAGTGTCTCCGTTTGCGGATGAGGTTTCTGTGAACCCAAGTGTCTTGCTTGATGTTGCCTCTGTATCTGCGTCTGCCAGGGCAATAGTTGGGTTAGTACCATTAGCACCGTCAACGTACACTACTGAGTACGCTGGGATTGTTCCACCGCTGCTGTTCTGGCAAAGCTCGTAAACTATGTCAGCTCGACCCTCAGATCCAAGAGGGGAGTATGCAGCGTCGTGGTTGTGTCCAGAAAGGGACAGTCCGGTAGTTGGGTGGACGTGGTCTTCGCGTGAAGCGGTAGAATCATCGCCTGCCGAGGCGGTACCTAGTGCAAGTGGTGTGGCCGTACCGACGGATGCTCCGCCTCCAGAGCCTGGGGCTGCTGCCCACTTAAGGCCCGTGGTCTCTGCGGAGTCGTAGGTCAGGACATGGCCGTTCGTCCCGGAACCCGGCAGGCGGTTGACGGTGTCAGCTGCGGTCCCCACGATGAGGTCGCCCTTAGCGTCAACGATAGTCTTAAGGATTGCTGTATTTACGGGCTCATAGGTCCCGTTGTGGTTGTGCCCAGTGGTTGCATAGCTGCCATCGTGGTTGTGGCCTGAGAGTGCAAGGCCTGTGGTTGGGTGAACGTGGTCATCACGGCTGGCTTCTGTGCCAGTTCCGGAGGCAGCTGTGCCAAGGGCAAGGGCTGCGTCATTGCTTAGGCTGGTAGCTCCAGCCCCTTCAAGGGCGGTTACACGACCACGAAGGGTAGCTCCTTCGTCTGAATCAAGCCATACAAGGGTAGGCTCAACCGGTCCAATGTCCTGGTTAAACTCTTCATAGTACTCATCCGGGATCTCGAACACGGTGTTTGCCGGGCCCTCGAGGAGGAGCCCGTTCCATCGAAGCGAGATTGGTCGCCCAAAGCGTAGTCTAGCCATAGTTCTCCCTTAAATACCCCTCATATATATCCACTTTTGTCAAGTGTTCACCTCATCTATCACTGGAAGTAGCCGTGAAACAGGGGTAGAAAGGGCATCTGCCGCACGTTCTACCTCCACATTGAAGATATTGGCTAGGATTTCATAGGCTTCCTTGCCGATTACCCCGTCCAGTGCCTCGATTGCCCGCTCTGCGCCCGCATAGTGGACGTGAAGCAGCTCATGGGCGATCACCCGGCGCTTCTCCTGGTTGTCTAGGCTCCAGAACTCAGCTGAAACACGCAGTGTGGCGTTCCAAAGGTTGTCGCTGACCTCGATATCGGCCCAACTGTCCTCGTCGCAGGGGTGTTTTGACACCTCAATCTTCCAATGGGACAGCCCAAGCACGACTGCAGCCCGGTTTACGTAGTCCTGAACGTCGCTAATTCCTCTCATTTACCCTCCAAATATCTTAAGTTGCTGATCTAGTGTTGAATCTACCGGTTTCATCGGGTTATCCACGAATGCTTCCGTGGCACCACCCACCTTGCCGTTGTCGGCGGCCACGTTTGGCGGCACAGTGTACTGGCTTGGCGAGTTATCCCCGAAGATAGACGTGTACAGGCCGTCTGCTGCGAACGATCCGGCAGTGCCAAGGGCTGCGGAGCCGGCAAATGCGCCAACAGGTCCGCCGATTGCCCCAAGTGTACCGCCGATAGCACCTCCGGCAAGTCCCCCCGCCAGGTTTGCCACCGTTCGCCAGATATCCCCACCCGTTGCAGCTGTCAAACCAAGGGCCGCTACTGAAGCTACTGGTCCTCCGATCTTCGGGATCGCTCCAATTGCCTCGAACCCAATGTTGGCTGGCATGCTTTCAGCTGCCGCCTCTTCTCCCTGCGTGAGCCTGGTTCCTAGGTACCCAGCCGCGATACCAGCAAGTGTTCCGCCTACCCCGTAGCCAATCATCTTTCCTCGTCCAGGCTTGCGCTCTACGACGCTAGATGCCTTGACTTGTGAATCAATAAGTTCTGCCAGGTCACGTTCAGCTTGGCTAGTCTCAACCCTCTGGTTCCTGTTGGTTAGAAGAAGATCATCGATCACTCGTCGGACAGGCTCTGGATACCCCAGGCGAAGCCTTACGATATCATCGGAATTGCGCCACTCGTCACCAGAAACCATGCGTGACATCTCAAATGGCCCAATAGGATCGCGGTCCTTTGTCTTGATCTCATTTGCCAAATCAAGGATTCCCTCGTCGTCAAGAGTAATTGCCTTGATCTTTGGGGCAATATCTTCGGAAACATCTACGCCAAGATCGCTAAGCATTGCCATCATGGACCCAAGGAAGTTGGCTCGGAGCTGGTAATCCGCAAGCATATGGAATACTCGCGTGGCGGAATCAGAGTCTACGCTCTGTGACCCTGCGGCAACAAGTGTCTTGCTGCCCTGTCGAACTGCCGGGGTCTTGGCAACAATCTTATACGGAACAACTCCGGTGTCCATCTCCCTGCCCTCGACGCCCTCCACGAGGCCTGGCGATCTAACAACCTCAACGACTTGGCTAAGCCCAAGGTCCCTGATCATTGCCTCAGCTTCAGCGGCAGTCATTGTCTGAGTTCCGGTAAGCTTTTGTGGCGAGTCTTTGCCAGGGACATCATAACCACCAACTAGCTTGGTGCTATCTGAATCCCTTGTAGACAGATCGACCTTTGGGTATAGCCAAAGTTTCTGCTGCTTTGGCTGCCACACAGCTGTGACTTTGTCCCCATTTTCTCGCAGCATTCCCTTAAGCCAGTTGAACGACTCGCTGTTTGCAATCCTGTCGATTTCGTCTGGGTTAGTGCCTTCCAAATCTCCAATAACAGTTTCATCAGCTCCGGGGTCAGAGATGCTGTCTAGATACTCAAATAGATTCCTGGCTGGGTCAATTACTTCACCGGTAGCCCTATCGGTAAATGTTTCTGGGAACATCTGCTCGAGGTCCATCTCAATTGCATGGCCGGCGTTAAGCATCATTGTCAAGCCGTACTTGAAGTGTGTAGAGTCCTTGTTTGTGTTAATCTTTGTGATCGGACTATTCCTATCTACGGCATAATGTGTAGAGATAACCGACCAGGCAACCATAAGCTTGTTTGCAACTAGTTTTGTATTAACCTTTCCATCAACAGTGGATGAGTCAATGATTGCCTGCAGTGCCCTCTTGAACGAGCTACCGCGAACCTCGCCTTCCGGGGCCGCAGTTCCTACAACAAACTTCTTTGAGATCTTCTGCTTGCCTTCGAACTCGGACTTAACCTTTGCACGCTGGTCGCGCAGCCCCTTAATCCTGGCTGGGAACCCATCAACTATTCTTGAAACAGTATCGATCTGGCCCTCGATTGACATCTTGGTCTCGTTGTAGCGGTCTGCCTTTGGATTAAGATCTGCAAGTTGCTTGCGGAGTTCGACAAGCTTTTCCCTTGCCCTTGAGAGAGATGTGTTCTCCTCTACAACGCGAGCATCAATCTTGGCCATCTCCTGCTTGTAGTCGGCTTCTGACACGGCCTCGTATGGAGCAGCTGGGATTGCTGGTCTGGTCTCAATCTCTGAGAAGTAGGAAAGCGGAATAAGCTCCGCTTCTTGGGCAACAGTCTTCTGTGCCGGTTGGCGATACTCTGGCTCATCACCTTCACCCTCAACCTTCTCGCCAACCATGCCCATACCAAGGGTTGGGCGCTCGCCCATATCTGATACTGTGCCGATCTGTGTCCCAACATACTCGCGGTACAGGTTGATGATCGGGTCTCCCTTCTGTAGCCCAATCTGCTTTGGCTCAAGGAACAGAGACGGATCAAGCCAGGAGCGATCTGAGTCGACTTCCTTCCTGGACCCAAGAATCTTAACAAACTCTGGCCACATGTCTTCCGCAAGCGCATCGGACCCAAGCAGGCTTTCCACCTTGCGAGCGAACCCTGTCATCAGTGCTGCGCTACGAAGGTTTGGTTCGTATGAGAGCTCTACTACCCGCCGGAACTCATTCGCTAGTTCAGACAGGATTGCTGCGTCTCGGTTCTTTGCAACACCGTCTTCGCGCTGATTCCACCAAGTTGCACGT
>Ga0208784_1000464_pt1 | contig 19832 bp, 26 predicted proteins | sample DEB19_08_DNA_FD_184531 | JGI IMG/M metagenome (GOLD analysis project Ga0208784, IMG submission 184531) | Aqueous microbial communities from the Delaware River and Bay under freshwater to marine salinity gradient to study organic matter... | ecosystem: Environmental > Aquatic > Marine > Coastal ... | reverse complement strand
CACAGTACCGGCAAGGGACCAGGATGTTCCTGCGGGAACAGGAAGCGGGTCTAGCAGCGCAAGACGCTGAAAATAAAAAGGATCGGAAGGGTCATCGAGAACACGACCAATCCGATATGCAACGCCGTCAATACACAGGAAGTCACCTTGCTTAATGTCGAGGTACTGAAGGCTTCGTTCTGCACGATACGTCTGCGAAGTAACAACGCCTGCTCCCGAAGTGCCTTGAGGAACGCCATTGACTTGCCCCGCATGAAAGAACGGACAGGTGGTGGTCGACGCAATGCTGAACACGAAAGGCGCATCAATGCGGACGCGTGCGTAATTTCCGTCCCGCTTGAAAAGCACATGAACCGAAAACCGCTCGTCAATCTGACGCAGGGCTGCCTGTAGCGCATTTTGAAGCGTGTACGGTGTGTGCGTATCCGCTGGGCCAAGCGCTAGCGTCAAAGGAACATCGAGGCCCACGAGCTGCACATCGACGTGCGTACCGGGCGTAACGGCGGTTCCTGTAAAAAGGATATCTTCCGACTCAATACCGCTGTACATCGCGCGGACTGTAGAAAGCTCACGAAGCGCAATGCTCTCTTGCATGAGCAGGTCGTAGTGCATCCAGCGCCGCTGAAACGTGCGCTGAATATCTCGAAGGCTCTTGGAGTAATCGACCTGCCAGAGCGTTAAGAGTTCGGCAGCAGCAACTTGGGCCAGGCCTTGCCAGAAGGTCGTAATACGCTCGGTATCTTCGACGAGCCGCCAAAAGTCCGACAGGTAGTTCCAAATGAACGATACGTCCGGGACAACCCCACGAGCGACGACGGACTCCATACAGTTTGCCACAAGTTGCGTGGGCTCTGAAAAGAGGACGCCATCGAACACCGTCAGGTCGAATTTAAAGATTCCAGGAACATCGGGATAAAACGTCGGCTTCGGCGACGTTGGCGTATTGAGTCCGTTCTGCCGAATGTACTTGAACGCCGTATTGCTTGAGAGATTGTCGGGCAGCGTGTAGCTGTCAATACGCACAAAGAAGCCGTGCGTATCGAGGCCCCTACTCTCAATCCGGTATACTTTGCCGCCGACGACAAGAACGTCGTCCTGCAAGATCGGCTGGATGCCGTCCAAAATACTAAGCGAGGTCGAATAGAACCGGTTCGTATACCCAGTCGCAGGATTACCGGGGTACGAGCGGCCATCGACCTCATCGTGAATATACTGGCTTCCTGTGGGCGCGTCGATAAGGCGCCATTTGTAAAGAAGCGCCGAATCCTGCGGGCTGATGCTCGCCGTGCCATCGAGCTGCAACACGGAGCACATACGCACGGCCTGGTCAGCACCGGGTTCGGCCTTCGGGGGCAAACCCGGAATGATAAGCCCTGTTCCTAAGTACAGGTGACTTAGCCCCAGGATGCTCGCATCGCCTGGTGTTCCACAAACGCTTATCCGTGTCACCGTGTCCGGAGTGACGGCGGCTGCCGACGAGGGAATGACCGGCATGATGTACCGAAGCTGGTGGCCAAGTGCCAAGAGCTCCGAAGTCTTCGTCACGTAGATGTACACCGCCCCGGTCGTCAAACTGACGGCCAGCCGCACCGTCCAGTACGCGTCTTCGCTAACAAACAGCTGGCTACCAGGGAGCGTTTGAACCGGCGTGTCTAAGACGAGGTCGCCGCCGGCATCGATGTGGACCGCGCCGCTGTAGGCAATGCCGATTTCGGAAAAGAAAAGACCCGCACAGGCGCCCATTTCCGAAAACACACCGATGAATGCGTGCCGGTGTTTGATGTCATTGAAATCACTTGGCAGGTCGACAAACTTCGTTGTGACTTCCAGGGTGAAGTCCGGCGGAACCGGCTTGTCGATATCGAGCGAGGAAACGGTAGGCGAATACTTTGAACCGCCAGAGGCGAGGAATTGGTCGCCCGTATCGTCGAAATACCGCTGCGCCTCACTCCCCGCTGTTACGACGATTTCCGGATAATTGAAGAGCGCCGCCATCGGGCTTCCGGACTCGATACGATAAATATCGAACGGCAAAACACCTGAAGGCATCGCGCCGCTGGCAGCTTCGCCGTTGACGCCCCAACGGGAAGTTCCCCACGGCTCGAGCCCGAAGCCTATTGACGCGCTTGTCGTCATCAGACGGCCCACTCTCCTACAACAACAAAGCCCGCGTACGCCGGAACTCCGGGAGGTAGTGGCGGCGCTTCTCCAAGATTCGCCGAAGCACTGCGCCAATACACCGAAATAGGTGACCCGCCGGCGGCCGGCACTACGTACCCCCGAAGAAGATACCGCGGTACGGCGCGTCCCTGGCCAGCACTTGCGCCTATGGAAACCGTGGCGGCTACGGAATAGCGGGACGACGTGACCGTAGCAGGCCCCCGAAGATGCGGAATTGTGGCCGCGGCACGTGCAAAGCGAAACGGCGTCACCGCTTCCGGAGGAGCCGCATTGGCAATCGAGGTAACGTCAACCGCGGTCATTTAGGCCTCACAGAACAGGTGTGACATTAGCAGGCACCCAGAGCGTGTTACCGACAACCGTGGCAACGACGGCTCCGGAATTAGGCTGCGTTGCTCCGTTGGGCAGGTTACCCAACGCAAAACGGATGTCGGGGATACGCCCCTTGATCGACGTCTGGCCAGGCGACGTGACATACAAGTACACCGGCCAGTCCAGGTACTTGTTCTCGACCATATCCATGGTCGCGTGAAGCACGAGTGTGTCCCCTACCCAGGGAACTACAAGCCCACAAACAATCGGCGCGCCTGCATTGTTGAATCCGCCCCACGCCTGAGTGTTTGTTATTCCGCCGTAGTTGACGTCTTGTTTATACGAAAAGACGGTCTTGCACGACGTATCTCCGCTGCGCGTTTCAACCAAGTTTGTCACACACAGATACGACGAGAAGTACTCATCGCCATCGGAACTCGTTGCTTGGAAGAACGACCCGTCAGCCGCAATTGCAATGTGAGCACGCATGGACGTGCGGTAGTAAGAAACAGATTCCGGCACCGCGACATGGTAGTCGGTAAGTACGGGGTCGTCCGTTTCCGATCCCCCCGTCGGCAGCGTGTGCGTGTACAAAACGTTAAAACTTGGATTGTAACCAACTCGGTTAAAGGTCAACGTCAGGTACACAGGACCAAGACCGTCCGGCGACTTGAGGGCTACCCAAGAGTGTGCGGAGCCGTGGTCGTTACCCACAACGAACTTTGAAACGTCAAACGTTCCGCCCCACCGGTCAACGCCGTCCATGCCCCCGGTAGCGCCGTCGCTTGAACCGACAACAGTCCAGCGTCCCGACTGCGGGACCGAGGAGCGAGTCAGACTATCTTTAATCCAAAAAGCCCAATGCTTGTACCGTACCCACATATCAGAGTCCGTGAACAGGCTGTCGTTCCAAGACGTCGTCCAAGTCTTCTCAAATGCCATAACGCGTTCCTCGTTCTTTTTCTAAAGTCATTGATACGAGACAACGAGCTTTGCTGAGAAGCAAAAGGCTCGGTCTTGAAGTGCATCCGTTCCGTTACTCTTCAGCGTGACCTCCAAACGGCATGGTGCGTTTGGGATTCCGGCCATGCCCGGAGGGCCAACGATTGCGATGACCTTTTCTTCGCTTCCGGCCGCTGTCGTGGTCGCGGTTGCCCAGATAGCGGGCGGAACCGCCGACGTGGCGTCTTGCAACTGCGCCACCGCCGCCTGCGCCGGATTCGACGTGGCGATAATAACGTGCAGGTCTACGTGCCGCGTAAATCCGTTTCGTGTAGCCGGAAACTGGTTCTGAAAGTCCACGTACGTCGCCGCAATCAACCGGGGCGCATTGGTGCCGGCATCCTGCAGCCCCGCCACCAAAGCCACTTCCACAGGCAGCGGCGCCACAGGCACCGGCGGAGGGGGAGGCGGTGGGGGAGTTGCAATCTGCTCGGCCAACGCCAACAAGTCGCTAAAAACAAAGTCGAACGCTTCCGACCAACTGCGTAATTGACCGCCAAAGTTGTTTTCGCCCGGGCCTTCGCCAAGCGCGGGCAACCGCCAGCCGCGCTGCACAAGGACTCCGGTGCTGTCGTAGCGAACAGCCGCAATCAGGATTTGCACATTCCCCGGACCGCCCCCATTGGTCACAAGGCGGATGCGGTAGGAACCGGGTACATCCGGTGTAAATGTCGCTGTCGGCGTAAGCGCGTTGGCCAGCGATGCGCCGCTGCCTGCCGGTGCGTCCAAAAGCGTCCACTCATGAAGAGTGTTATTTGCCAGCGTTGAACGGCAAGTGATCGCACGCCCCGCCCACAAATCATTGCGTGCGCGGTCGGGAGAACCATACGAGGTGCCTGACGGCCTTACTTGGTCAAACGCAATACTGGCGCCCGGCATTCTTGTTCTCCTCCAACAGTTGCTCTACTCTTTACGCATGCACTTCAAGACGATGGACCCTGCCCTTATCCTGAAGGCCATCGAAGGGTATCAAAATGAGCTGGCCCCAGAGAGCAAAGCCCTTGAAGCTTTCTACCGGCAATTTCGATGCAAGCGGTGCGGAAATCGCTGTCGAAAAGAAACGGTCGACGGACACGTGTTTAGTGACCCCGACACCTTGGTTCCTCGAGCCTGCCTTCGCTGCCTTCAATGCAACTGTCTTTTCGATCCACACAGCGGCCTCCTCGTGGAACCGGGGAATCCAGGCGTCAACCTAGAAACCCCCTAAACCTACGCAAGTCGGCGAGTCACCGACAAGACATCCGGAATAAACGCCGCCAGCGTACCTAGATTTAAATAATCTTGGCTACGCTCAATTGTGATGGACCGGTCAAAGTTATGAATGACGGCTACAAGGTCAATGGGACTGTCCACCGACCGGGCGCCGCGATTCATCACAAGCCGTACAAGCTCGCTCGAGTACAAAGAGTCGGTCGGATAAAGTTCCTGAATAAACTTTTCGAGGTCAGGAAAAACAACATTTTCCGCCGAGCCGCCTGAGTATGTCAGGGCGAAGCGAACAAAGTAAGGAATCAAGTGCCGCGCCAAGGGGCTGGAGTTAATGACGCGCTCGGACTCGCTTCGAATGTAATTATCAACGCTCGCCGTAAGGCTGCTTCGAGAATAGCTAAGCTGGATGTTCTGCCCAGAGAGCTGCGTTGCGTTGGCCGGATCGTCGCTGACACCCACCTCGAGAATGGAGCGAGACAGGTGCAGCTTCGGGCGCTCGACAGGAGAAAACGTCAGGTTCGAGTCTTCGGTCGTTAGGTAGTAACCGTCCGAGCGGTAGCCCGTGGCGGTCATCTGAAGGTCGGAAGTGATGTTGTATTGGTCGCCCGTGCCTTCTGAAACGAGCTGCACGTCAAAGTAATACAAGCTCGGAGCCACCGTCTGTTTCGCCATGTCAGTGGAAACAATCCGCTGAAGCCCGGCACGGAGGACTTTGAACTGCTGGTTGTCGATGCGTGTTGTACCTGAAGGAAACGAGGGCGTGACCTCGATATGCGCAGGATTGGCGTCCAGACCTACGGCCGTAATCGTGTAGGTGCCCTTGTTCGGCGAATCGTTGTCTTGGTCAATGCCGTTGACCGTCGAAAAACCGAGCAAGCCGTTGGCGCTTGTTGCTGCGCTAGAGCCCCGCACAATGACCGACGCATCGGGCGTAAATTGAAGACGGTTCTGCGTATCGAGTGAGCAAATCGTCTGCCCAATGGTCTTGTTGATACGGTCAACCAGCCCTGCACGAGAGATTGCCGTCGGCGCAACATCGACGACATCGTGCGCAAAGATGATGGTTTTATCGACGCCGCCATTGACACTCAAAACAAGCGTACGTGTCGCAACCGTACTTCCCGCTATCTTAAGGTCAATTTGGTCGCCAAGAACCTGCGTACCAACAAGGGGAACGTAATCCACGACGAGAAGGTCCCCTGGCTGAATCCCCTTCTGGATAAAGTCCGTGGAGCGCGACTCAAACACAACATGCCCAGTCACCGTCGAAAGACCGCCGCCCGTACTTCCGTCTTTGGGCTTCGTACCGCCCGAAACTGCCGGAATGCGCTGGTAGCTGTTCGTAGGATCGGGAAAATACCGAAGCACCGAACCGTCGTCTGAAGTGACGGTAAAGCGCGCACCCTTATCCACCTCAAAGCTGGTGGGGTCTAGGAAGTAACAACGCGCCGTGCCAATCGAGCGGGCGCCTACCTGGATGTGCCGCCCAAACTCCGGATTGAAGTCGTGGGTCGTCCGAAGCGGATCGTACTTCGCTTCGTCCCCTGGCGCTGTTCGCTTGTTCGGGAAAACAAGGTCGCCATAAAACCCGACCTGAAGACCGTCGAGAATCTGCACGACGTCAAAAACCGAATCGAGCGCGGGGCGAAGCGCCGCCCAGCCCCCCGTCGCCGCGACGTTCTCCGAGCGGATGTCCCGGCTGGTCACGTCCCGGTCGTTGTACCCGAAGAGGTCCAGCATCGCCGTGCTGCCCGTGGCGTACACGGTCACGCGCGGGCCAAGGGGCAAAAGCCCAACGCGCCGGTCGTTGTCCAGCAGAACCGCGAACCGCGCTACCGCGCCCGCCGAAGCCAGGTACACGGCGTCGTTGATCTCTTTGACCACGCCCGCCGCACTGAGCGTCCCAGAGAACGTGACCGTGAACGGAGTCTGGCCTTCCCACCCCAGTTTGAGGGTCTTACCCGCCAAGGCGACCGGGGCCGGAAGCAACTTCGTTATCGCTCCGGTCAGGCCATCTGTAAAATCGGCTTTCACGCCGCTCGCCGGATTGGCAAAGCTCTGGGACTGGATGTCGACCGGCCGCGCGTAAGGAATCGTCGTTCCCACGGTCTGTCCCGACGTGTCGAGCAGCTCCACCCGGTCAAGACGGGCAAATGGCAGGGTAAGGCCGCCCTCCTTGTTCAGACGGAAGATGCTGTAGCGCAGCCCATTGGCCGTCGCCGGCAACGCACGGTCGACCTGTACCTTTGTAAAGAGCGGCGACGCCACCTGCCGGACGGTGTAATCCCCCTCCACCAAGTCCCCGCCCGAGATGCGCAGCACATCTCCGACGCTCACGCCGTAAGTGTCGAAGTCCACCCCCGAAGCAGTCTCGACGGTATCCCGGCCCTGCACCGTACGGAGGTCCGACCCAGAAATCTTGGTTTCCTTGGGCTCATTCAGGTCAATGAGCAGCGTATCTGTGATGCGCCACCGGAAGGTCCCCGGTACTTCCGTGAGGGCTGGCGTGATGGTGAGCACAGGGGAAATGCCATTCACCTGCTCCACCTTCAGAATCCGGTACGCCCCTGCTATCGGCGGGTCTTGAATTTGAATCGACAAATTCTCGGTCGCCGCATGCTGCAGAACAGCGTACGTCGTGTCGCCGACCGAGTAGTCCGTTCCCAAAATGAAGTCGAGGAGCTGGATCGTGGTCGTGCTCTCCGTCCGAAGGCCCGTGCCTTGAAGAAGGGGGGCGTCATCCACCACCGAGCCCAGGAGTAAGGTATCGGCGTCGAAGTCCGTCCCGCGCACGAACACATCCACCGCGCCACCGACATGCACCTGGCCATCAGGAATGGCGACCGTCCCCTCCGCCGTGTCCGGATACAGAATGCCTCCGGGAATCCCCGACAGCGTCAGCGTCTTCCGGCGCAACATCCACACGGCTTGGGTAACGTCGTAGCTGAACACCTGCTCATGAACGTCCAGCGTGTTCGGCGACACCACCGAACGCACGGTCAGGTCCCGCACAAGAGGCAGCGACCCAACAGGGTACGCGTTGACGACCGTGAGGACGTACTCGCCCGTGACCGGACCGATGGCGCCAATGATGGCCGTGAAGTCGACCGGGTCCGCGACCTGAAACCGCCTCGAGAGAATCTTGCTCTCCCCGTCGGCGAGAACACCGCCTGCTGTGCCCGATGCCAGAAGAGGGCCAAGGCCCCCGCCCGTGAGCACGTCCCGCTGCATCTGCGTGTCCCCGTACCCAATGACATTGAGGCGGGTGACTTCAGGAAAGTCGCGGGTGATTTTGGCGCCGACGCCGCGGCTTGTAACTAAACTCCGCTCTGTGAGCTCCTGCTCAACTCGGCCAATAAAGGTAACCGCGTCTTCGTCGGCGACCCCGGACCGAAAGCGGGTCTTGTTGGTAATGCGCGTGGCGCTCGCCACGTTGGCGATGGTGACCACGCTATCCGGGTCGATGTTGTACTGGTCTCCGGCCGCTTCGGCGACCACGTTGACATCGAAGTAGTAGAGCGCGCCCTCAAGGTTGAGGAGCATCTCCTCGGTACGGATGCTCTGCACCTCGGTTGGAAAGAAGTGCAGGCCGTCGCGGGACGTGACGAAGTTGGCGGGCGACAGAGAGATGTTCTGAGGCTGCGCGAAGTACACCCGCACAATTCCTCGAGCGAACTGCCCGACGTTTCGGGTGGCAAAGAGATTGGCCCCCAGCGCGTCGGCTTCATCGGTTGTCAGGATGGTCGGATCTTTGAACGACATCCCATTGGACACCCGGTTAATTTCACGAACCACCGGATTCCACAGAAGAATCCCCGCCTTGATCAACAGGTCGGTAATGGCGTCGCCTTCTTTGGTCGCCATATCCGGAAACTGTTGATTCAGCAGCGTCTGAACAAAGACGCCGATGTCGACCGTGAAGGGGTCCGTTCCGAGCCTTCGCAAAAGGGGCTGAACAACCTGCACGTCGTACGGCGACCCGGGCGACAGGTCCAACGTAGGGTCGGCTTGCTGAAGGCGCTGAACGATAAAAGCCTGAAGGTCTGCAAGAGCCATAGGGTCTAAACCATAATGTTTGCGGTTGCGGCACGGCCAGCGTGCGAAGTGAGTTCAATCGCCACAACGAGGGCGGCCTCGACCTTGTTGTACGCCGCCGACGTAACCGTTGCGGCCAAAAGACGCTCGTCCCGAGGAATCGAGGGGTCCTGCCCTTGAATGGTGATGATCTGCCGACGCGTTCGGTCGACAGCTAAAATAATGTCGCTAACAATCCCGCCGCTCTCGTCTTTGCCAAACGTGGTGCCGATGTCTTTGAGCACATTGCCCCCAAGACGCGGCGCAAAGATGTCCCGTCCTGGCGTGGTCAGAAGAAGTTTCAAAAAGACCTGCACAAGACGCAGAATCCCAGAGACCTTGCTCGCCACATGCCCCACGCGAAACTTGATGACGCTCTTGGGGCTAATCGTAAGTTCCCTCGAGATGGCCGTTACCGACGTTACGGTCACGTACTTCAGCGTCGGTGGAACTTGCGCCAGAAGGCGCGTCTTCGACAAGATCACCACATCGGGCGACGGAATGTCGTTGATGAGAATCTCATCCACAGCCGAAAAGTCTTCGCCAAGAATGTCGAGCGACCGCGGGTTCATGCCCCGTAAGATCGTGACACTGTTGAGCGGGATAATCTGCTGAGGGAATACGACTTGGAAGTCGACCGCCAAGACCTGCCTCCTTAGTCGTAAGGGATACGACGCCGGCGGCCAGTCTACAGCGAGAGGCTAAAAAAACAGAAGGCAGAAGAGCAGAGGTCCCGTACCCACTGCTCTTCTGCCGTTCACACAGGAGTCCGCCAGGCAGCATACCTACATGCCGAAGCCTGGCAAGACTTACCGTGCATTCTGTAAGAACTCAGCCGCCGGCCCCAAAGGTGTATCGAGCGTCAATACATGCACACGTTTCGGGTCTTTGCTAGGGTACGTCTCCTGACGATGCGGAGGCGGCGTGTCCGCAAGCGACACGCGCTCAAACGTCGGCGCAAACGTACGCAGAAACTCCTCGCGCACGTTGTCACTTGCCCAATAGCTTTGCTCAGGCCACACAACGGGAACGTTCTTTTGAAGCTCGTCAAAGCGCGAGCCTGGGTAAACCCAGTACGCACGCCCCTTGTGGGACGGCTTTTCCACTTGGATGAGCACACCGTTCTCCGTAAGTGCCCAGAGAATCGCCCGCGATGCGCGGGTGCCAACGCCTCTGGTCGCGAGGTGCTCGCTAACGTCCGCCACAAGTAAGCCGATTGGAGGGGCCGTACATGGACGCTTTAAATGCTGCAGCAGTAAACTTCGTACCCTGCGGCACTTACGGGGGTACGTCGTAAATCCGGCCACGTAGTGTCCGTATGCACGTTCTTTTTCCGGCGCGCGCATCACGAAGAAGGACTGCCCCGTCGCCGGAAACCGCAGCCGGTCTCCAGAGCGCTTGGGTTTTTGCGCAACCAGCGGCGGATTTGGAGAAATCTCCAAAACCGGAGGTGCCGGCTCGGTTGTTTCTTCTTCGTACACCACCTCCGGAAACTGCGCTGGAGGCGGTTCTTTAACCTCAGGCTCTTGCAACGACGCCAAGAACTGCTGCAAAAGCTTGTTGGTCGTTTCATTGTAATCAGCCCAGACGGCTTTTAGGGCCGTCAAGACTTCGGGGTTGTTTTTCGGCATGAGAACTCCTGCAAAAGTAACCGTACTGTAATTCTTATCTCGTTACTTTGTACGCTTTTGAAGAGGCTCAACTGCCACGAACCAAACGTGATTATCCATAAATCGCGCCTTTAGCTGCGCAGCAAATGGCGGATTAACCGTAACGTTAGGGACTGATTCCGGCACGTCGGCGAGAACGGGTTTCTTTGACTTGTTGCTCTTGCGCATACTTTTGAATGGGCCTGTAAGAGTGTCTGTGCAAAGGGCAGACGCCATAGCGCGCCAAGCCCGCTTCGTGCGCCTTGGTGCCGTACCCCACATTTCGGTCGAACCCGTAGTTCGGAAAATGCTGGTGGTACTGCTTCATAATAAAGTCGCGGTTTACCTTCGCGATCACACTGGCCGCACTGACGGCCGGTACAAGGCTATCGGCCTTCGGAACAATCTGAGCCTGCGGCAATTCCGGCAGCGACAAGGCGCCGTCGACAATGACCTCGGCATCCGGGTAACGGGTCAGCATGGATTGAATCGCCGCCGTGTGCGCCTGCACAAGGGCCGTGGCAACGCCCACCCGGTCAATCTCCGCCGAGCCGGCGGACATCAATGCAAAAGGAACTTGTTGAAGCTCCTTGTAGAGCGCCAAGCGCGCTTTTGGCGAAAGGGCCTTCGAGTCGGTCAGCCCCTTGGGCGGCTTCCACGAAGAGGGAACCGCCACCGCGCAAACGAGAAGGGGACCGGCCCAGGCGCCGTATCCCACTTCGTCAGTACCAATGATGTATGTATCTTCTTTTTTAGGCCGGCGTGTTGACATCGCGTTCAGGGTCGCTCTTTTGGAACGCCTCGGGCGGCATAGATTTTATCTTGGCAACCGCCTGCGTGACTTTATCGAGTACACGCTTAATGCGGTTGAGTTCGTTGGGGCGCTCTTGGGTATCAGGTCCCGCGATGCGCAGTATCTGAGCGTTGGCCAGTTCTTCGAACGTAAGCGCACTAAACGACTGAACGGCCTTGTAGCCCTCAATCGCTGAGTACGCATCGCTAATGGCAATGCGAAGCTCTAAGTTCTGTTCTTGAAGCTGCGCATCCTCCTTGTCCTTGTTCGCCATGCTCACTCCACAGGTTTGGTCTTTCGAGACTCTTCAGGAAACGAACGGAGAAGGGTCGAAAAGTCCTCGGCCTCATACCGGCGTACCGAAATGTCGGCCATGGCAATGGGAACCACGTCTTCGGTCTGACCGAGGTGCTCCCGCAAAAGCTGGACGGCGTCCTCGAGCGCGGGGAAGGTGCGCTGCATCTGCTGCCCTCCCTGCATGAAGTAGTACGTCACTTCGCGTGTGCGCGGGTTGCGTATTGTTCCGTCATTGGACGGTTTGGTCATCTCGACAACATACGTTCGCGAAGAGTCCGAGGCAGGCAGAAGGGGCGTCTCGGTTGAATCCACGCGCTGTCCGGTAATGATGATCGCACTGTTCCGGGTGATTTGATTGATGACGTTGTAGCCCTCGTTTGCCATCTCCTGAAGAGCCGCGGCAAAGGCTGCCGCAAATTCATGCGGATCCTCATTGGCAACCGCCAGGCTCTTCCACTCTACTTTTCCGGTATTTCGCATGCGTGGCCTCGGGTACATTCTATCCCCATTCATTTCATCCCCCCGTGACTCATGGGCGACTGCGCAGAACAATCAGCTCAGCTTCCTGCAGCTGGTTCTGACTTTCAAGGGCTCGTATCCGGCTATCGGCTTGTTCCAGTAGACCATTGATGGTCTGCATATTTCTTGTCGCCGCCTCTTGTGCCTGAAGAGCCACAATGAGCAGCTCAATGGCCTGCTCCTTTGTAAGCGCTTCAAACTGCTCGGGGCGTAATGTTGTCACTTCTGTGGTCATGGTCCTCCTCCAGGGGCCAAGAAGCCCGTTCAAGAACTTATCCCGACGTTGTTCGAAAAGTTGTACGAGAACAAAAAGAAAAAGGCCCTGAGTAAAAACTCAAGGCCCTCGAACCCAGACAATAAAAAGAAGCTAGTTGCTGCCGGACACGCGAGGAGCAGAGGCGCGGGCCTCGATGAATTGCTCAAGTTCCTGCACACGTTCTTCGTGCTGCGCTTCTAACTCAACCGCGAGGAACACAAGTTCGAAGGTCTGCGTCTCAGTCAGACCTTTGGTCGAACGTCGCCGCAGGTCGAGTAGCTTGTCTACGTGCCGGTCAACAATGTTCATGGACTTACACCATCAAGTACGGGTTTTGACTGAAGTAATCCGAAACATCTGCTGCCAAGACTCCCTGCGCACGGCGCTTTGCTTCTTCGTACGCCGTCTGCGGGTCGAGCCCAGGCTCCAGACGTAACCATGCATAGAGCACAAGCCACGCGCCGTCACCATGACCAAAATACATATGGGCGAGCACCCCCGGATCGGGAGGTGTCTTACATGCCTCCACGCGCGAAAGCGCGAGCGTTACTTTCTCCCCGCTTTGTGCCAGCCCCGGCCACTTCTGAGGAATCGTCAGGGGGTTGGCCGCCGCACTTGTCAACCAATTGATTAACTGACAAGTGGCTTCCGCTTGTTCAGGTGTGGGCAAAAGATACTTCTTGGCCGGACGTTGCGATGCCGACCAAGGCACGTTGTCCAAGATACCGGTCCACGGACCGCCCGGATGAGCCAGTCCAGGCTCGTAGGGATTTACAACTTCAATGCCCACGCTCACGCCGTTGTGCTGTGAGGCGTGCCACATCTCGTCCGATTGCAAATCGGCGTGCTGGTAAATTGTTCCGTCCGCATCGGCGATGAAGTGCACGCCAAGACCGCGCTGACGAAGAACATCGACCGTGTCGGACCAAGAGCGCGTCACGGTTTCATGCACGACAACTTCGGTGACCGCGCGGTTTGGCTTTACTTGGTTTTTGAAACGAAAGACGCCAGGGTCTTTGAAGTTTCGAATCGCCACGCCAGCAGGACCCTCAAGTTCTTGTCCACCAACAATGATGCCCATCAGGGTTTGCCTCCTATCGAGCGGGCGACTTGGAGTGCGTGTGCAAGGTCTTGCAGCCGCTCGCTCTGTTCGGGTGACACCTTGTAAGCCGAAGAGAATCGTTGTTTTTCTAAGAGGCCCTGGACCTGTTCGCAGCTCTCGGTAACACCTTGAATCAATCCGGGAAGCGCCGAGAACTGCGTGTCACGAGCCACAGAGGCGTAATGCAGCGCATCCACCAGAGTGACAAGTTTACGAGTAACAACAAGAACAAGGCCACGGTATTTCGCATCAATATCTGCCACGACATCGACAGGAAGAATTGGGCGAAGACCCGCCCAGACCACCTGGCTCATCTGTAGAAATGTCTGGATGCTCTGCACAAATGACTGCGTCTGCGCCGCAGGGTTTTCTCGAAACGATGTCCACCAGGCGCTCGAGCAGCCCATGGGGGTTCCCGTTCCAAGCGCAATCAACAGAAGTCCAATCAGCACGCCAATACGATGCGGCAGCTTCATCACGTAGCCCTCCTCGGAAAAAGAGAGCCGGCAATGGCCGGAAAAGTAAAGGAATAAGAATTACGACACCTTTACTTTTTATGGAGGAGACATGGACATTGGCGTGACGGAACTTGAAACGCTGATGCGGGTACACCACCGCATCAACCGGCTTGATATGGGTCGGATTTACGCGAACCTGCACATCAAGGAGAGTCTCTCGGCCGACGAGAAGCTCGAAGCGGCGTTGCCGCTCCTGCAGGTGCTCAATGCCTGCGGACAGCTCCGTATGTTCTGGCAGGAATCGACGTTGCGAGAGCTCGCTCGCAACGGAACCATGCACGGCCTGGAATGGCGTGTGTACCCAGGAGGGGTTCTCCGCATCGCGGAAGTGCACCCAATTCATGAGACACCGTGGGTGCTTCACGTCGCAAAGACCGATTGGTCGCCGGACGGAATTGAGTTGATGGAAGCGGGCGGCGAAGGAACGTTCGCGCGCTTTATGAAAAAGCAGCAGAACGCGTACCACAGCGACAACTGGACGGAAGCGTCCGAGTGTTTGAACACACTCGCGCAGCTCGCGAGTCTCTGGAGCATCAGCCGCTGGAATGCGCTGCTGGCGGAGTGTCGCGACGAAGACATTCTGCGGGAGTGGCGCATCGCGCCTCCGCAGATTCCTACCCAGATGCTTCTGCCCGCCGAGAAGGCGGCAAAGCTCATCGACCATCTGAGGGACATCCTCTATCCAGGGGATGACCCGAACACAGAGTGGAACTCGGACACGCTCCAAGAGATTGGGCATGTCTTCTACAAATACGGCTTGAAGCCGCGGGAGTAAGTATGGACAACGAAGTCAGCAAACAGGCCCGCACCGCGGCTCGGCTTGAGAAGGCAACGGGGCTGTATTCCGGTACCTGGGACAATTGTGTCATCGCCGAGCACGTTTGGACACGAGCGCGATTTACCTGGAAAGTCACGCCTAGCGGACGCGTGCACTTGCGCGCTACCCGTACGCTACTCGTCCCCGACGACCAATGGGAAAACCAGGAGTCGCTTGATGTCGACTACGACCCGAAAACCGATCGCATCTCCGTATCGGAAGACGCGCTCTTAGGGGCCATGTGGCACCTATTGCAGAGTCGCGAGACCGAGCGGAGGTACATGCGGACGTACGAGAGAGCACTCGGATTACTCGCCCGCTCAATCACAGAGCTTCGTGAGGAGCGCTCTAACGCCGCGTGGACAGACCTCTTCACCAAAAGCACGGACGACCGTCTACGTATGCTCCGAAACGAGGCATACACAATTCTGGTGTATGCGATGAAACCGTGGCCTTGGTCGTATAAACCGTTTAAAGGCAGGAACCGCGCAGAAGTGCTCGAAGAGCGTTTACTCGAAGAGCGTCGTCTTGCCGAACGCGGCTGACCATCGCTCTGAGCTCCGTTGTCTCGGTGTACCAAGTACGCTGAACACGGGAAGTAGCTAAAAAGGCAGCGCCCTAACCAGGCGCTGCCTTTTTAGCTACTTCCCTGCAATTTACACCCGTTTTCGGGAATAAGAAGGATGGGAGGTACTAATCATGGAAAACATTAACGTGGAACGGCTTCAAGCCGACGATGCACGCCGTATGCGCATGCTTGATGAGGCGTTTCCAACGTCCGAGAGCCGTCGGGCGAAGGACGTACCGAAGAAAGTAGCCGCGATCAACGCGGCGTTCGCCGAGTCCGACTTGCCGAAACTTGTATGCGACTGGACCGGAGCCTTCTGGCACATCCACGAATAGTGGTGAACGGCTGAAAAAGCAGCGTCCAATCCAGGACCTGCTTTTTTAGCCGTTCACTAATGTAATAGTTTTTACGCTACTTCGCCGACGTGCGTTTTGCCTTGGAAGTCCGCACACTTCGGGATGTTTTTTTAGCTGCTCGCTTCTTGGCGGAAGCTTTCTTCAGCTCGGTCTCAACGGTCCCCAAGACCAAAATTCCCAAAAGGAGTACGGCCTCTCGATACAAAGTGCGCAACGCCTGTTTCATGCGCCAGGGGTGCGCGCCGCGGCCAGCGGTCTCTTCTGCGCAGGCGACAATCCACGAGTCGTACTCACCGGCGTACCACGCGATGAGTTCCGAAGTGGTCATCTTACCCTCGCGGTGCTTCGCGTAATCCCAAAAGTCGAATCCCTCAGACTCTTCGAGTGCGCGAAGCTCTTTGTAGATGTCTTTGCAAAGAGGCCACGCCCACGCGTGATGTACCTCTTTGCTGATTGTCACCTTGCCATCGGAGAACGTTAGGGGCGTCTTCATGGCTGCGGAGGCTGGGGCTGGTGCGTGCGCATCCAAGCCGCCGGGTCCGTACCGGCCACCGGAGTCGTTCGGTGCGCCTCGACGACCGAAGCGGGCACGGTCTTCTCGTACGCCACCCGGCGGTCGTAAAACACCTTCCGCAGGTCGTGTACCGGCAGTGCCCCGAACTTCGTCTTCTCTTCGTCCGTCAACGTCTCACCCAACGAGATGAGATATGCCGGCTCCCCGTCCGGTGTCGTTCCTTGCCGCCGAATGACGAACACCCGAGCGCCCGGAGCAGTCGACATGTCCCACATCGACTTCATGGACGAGGGGAACACATCGAGAATCTGAACCTCGCCCGAGCCGTAGAGCGCCACGTTGAACGCAAGCCGCGGCACAGGGGGCGCTTCCGACGTCGCCGCAAGATAACTCTCTTGCTCCAAGTACCGTCCCTCAAAGGGCACCACGTACCGAACCTCGGGCGATGCCAGAAATACAACCGAAGCCTCGTCCCCGTCGTTCTTCAATTCAAAAAAAGTAACGTCCGTCATGATGCCCTCTCTACTTCTGCGCCACCGCTCAAACCCCACGTCCCCGTGTACGGAAGACCAGGGTCAAACGGTGCCGCCAACACGCAGTGCCTCTCCAAGTACCCCGGCTCCACAATGATGAGCGGTTGCTTTGCGTTCTGCGCCCAAAGCGTAATGGACTTACCAATGTGAGCCACCAGGAAGGGACAAGACTCCCCTCCCTGAAACTGAACCACCATCCCCCTCTTCACGTATGGAAGAGTGCTGCCCGCGGGCAGCACAGACCCCGGCTGTCTCATGACCTACCACCTCTTTGCGGCAAGACGCCCGCACAACGCTTTCATGTCTTCGCGGTGACCGGGAAGACTCCCCTGCTCCACCATCGACGAAAGAACAAGCCCACAGGTGCGCGCATCCACCACAGCGCGGTGGGCGCTGGCTTGTGCCACCTTGTACCGCGCCGCCACCTCCGAAAGACGATTTCCCGTTCGGGCCATCCGAAGATGGGACGAAAGGTTTTTCGTGCACACAAGAATCGCCGGCTCGGGCTTCGGCTTTCCAATGCGTGAACACTCTTGCTCGAGCATCTGCATGTCAAAGGACGCATTGTGCGCCACCCACACGTCCAAAGAAAGCTCCAGAAGAACCCGAGGATAAACTTCCGCAAACGTCGGCTTTCCCTTCAGGTCTTCCTGAGAGATGCCGTTGACCTCCATGGCCTTCTGCACATTGGGGTCTTCCCAATTAACACCGTCAGGACAGAGAAGCTGAGAGTACTCGTGCACCGGCTCGCCCTGCACAAAGACAACAATGCCGATTTCCACGATACGGGCGTCCGGACCAAGTCCCGTTGTTTCCGTATCGAACGCCACCCACTCATCTATCCACTGCATCACTCAGCTCATACAAGCCGGCTCTGAAAAATAAAAGAAGGTTGTTTGAACAAAAAAAGAAGGCCGCCCGAATTGGCGGCCTTCCAACAGACGGCAATCTGCGTTTTGTTTTTTAGAAAGGGAGCGGTTTACCGTCAAGCGCCCAGGCAACGGCCTCCCCAACCCCCAGACACCGCAACCGTTCGGCGTGAGCATCTTCAGGAAGTTCTTGTGCGCTTTTTACAAGCCAATGCGCATGACGTTTCGCCTCCACGGCGCTGGGAATAATTCCGCGAGAGAAGAACCGTACAGGCGGATATCCTCGGTCGTGAAAGTACTCTGACAGATGCACAAGCCGTTCTTGTACTTCCATAGGAGTTAGCGGCGATACATTCAGCGCAGGAGCTCTCATCGCGTTCCTTTCTCCGCTGCTGCCGCGAGGCCGAATAGGTATTTCGACACGTCTTCTGGCAGCATCAAAACAGAACCCTCTTTGGCGCCAAGTCCGACGTAGGACCAATCCTCCTCCGTGCACGGCGGCTCGGGCCGGATGTATCTGGCCAACAAAATACGCCAACCCCCAACGTCGCCCCCATAAAGACGTGCCTCTGGATGTTTTATGGAAAGCTCTTCGGACATAGGCATCGCGAACCACGCGACCTTGTCAATTTGTCCTATTTCTCGAAGAAGGCCCATTTTGTACCGGAAGTCTTTAACTTGTTCTTCCATCCTACGCCCCCACGCTCTTCTCCGAAAAGGGTAACGATAGCTGCGTGTACTCCTTGCTTGGGTACACTGCCTCAAGAAGGTCTACTTGTACCCAGAGCCGGTCTTGCAGAAAGCGCTGGGCCCAATGAAGAAGAAGCGTGTCGAGAGCCTGCGTGGTCTCTTCGTAGGGCGCGGGAAACTCAAAGGAGGCACAAGGCCCAAACACACCGTCCACGTACCACTCATCAAGCGTGTCGCGCAGGTAGTCGAGCACAACCGTTGTTGTTCCTGCGAGGAGTCTTTCAACGGGTACTTGTTGTCCTTCGGCAATCCAGAATGTGGTGTCTGTTCCATACAGCTTACGACCCGCTTCAATAGCGGCTTCGCGAGACGACTGCTGCCCACCCCAAACCCAGTCGGGTCCACGTGTGTTCGTGTAACGCCAGACGGCTTTCCCCTCTACTTTTCGAAACATGCCCCAAAGCCTCCTTCTCTACGCAACCAGCGGGTAGCTGCACTCCGCACGGCTCTTGTGCCACCAAACGACACGAAGTTGGTATCCGGTGCTTTGGTAAGCCCCCGGTCCTTTGGTACGGTCGGCTCAATGGGCACCAACGGTTCCTTCAGCTCCATCCCTCCCGAAGCCCTCGATGACTCCGACGAAGAGATGACCGAGCCGGCAACATTGGCGAGCCTCTCCCGACAGCTTCGACAGCTCGCACTGAATCAAGCCAAGCTGACACGCCTTGTTCGTCAGAACTCGGACTATGTTCTGCGCTTGCATCAGAACTCAGACCCGCTGACGTGGCAAAAGCGCGCAGGGCTTACCTTCGCGGGTGCCTTCGCCGGGGGATGCTTCATGTTTCTGCTGCTGCGCATCGCCGTCGCTCTAGCCGTCAGTGGCCACTGAGTTACTTGGGCTGGGTAAGGTTCCAGAAGATAACGCCGCCCGTAAAGAGAATCATCACGCCGGCGAGAAGTCCCTGCCACAGTCCTAGAATAAAGTCAGAACTCATAACGAAGCACTCCTGCTGCCAACAGCATGGCTACAAGCCCGAGGCAGGCGATAAACCCAAAGAGGAATCCCAGACTAAGACAGGCGTCCGGGTCTTCCGCAGCCTCTCGGAAATAAGCCACAAGAGATTCCCACATGAGGGGGACGCTACAACTACTCTTGTTGTGGTTACAACCCTTGTTGGCTTTTAGCGGCCGATTGTAGTTCCGTAGTCGGACGGAGCTCCATAACTGGTCGGCGGATCGACCTGAGCTCCCGAGACATTCTCGTCCACCTGGTTGGCGGTAAACTCATAGTCCGGACTTTCTGCCTGCGACTTGAGCCGTGAACGCTGGACATCCGACCGGCCGACTTTACGGACCGGCAAGTCATTTTGAGCCACACCTCGAAGAGCCGACTGAAGAGCCCCGGCGTAGCTGGCTGTTTCATGCGTCAGCGAGAAGAATGTCGAGAACTGTCCTTGAAGAAGCGTATCCACCGCCCGGTCGCTTCCCTTCGCCCGAAAGGCCGAGAGAAGTGTATCCACCGGAGGGACCTGCTCCACCTGGTAGGTCGGCACAATGCTCTCAAGCGCCGCAT